>ERZ778497.41-NODE-41-length-118448-cov-14.077876_pt1 | contig 118448 bp, 83 predicted proteins | sample MGYA00509938_ERZ778497 | MGnify/ENA primary metagenome ERZ778497 (study PRJEB29527, sample SAMN07138969) | mouse gut metagenome | material: feces | host: mouse | place: China:Nanjing | collected 2016-01-25 ... | reverse complement strand
GAGAATGACTAATGCCCATCTCAAAGTTTTGCACTTCGATTTGGAATCTTCATTTCAGGATGGAGAGGGTGAGATGGACGGGGGGAGGTTATAGACCGTCAGGCCAAAGGCCGGGGCGGCGGCGGTGAGGTGTTCGAATATCTGCGACTGTATGGATTCGTATGTGTACCAGTCGGTGGTGTCGGTGAAGCAGTAGATCTGCATGGGGATGCCGCTTTCCGTCTGCGGCATAAGCCGCACCATGACAAGGCCGCGGGAAGTGATCCGGGGATGCCGGTGCAGATAGTCGAGACAGTAGGCGCGGAAGCGGCCGAGGTTGGTGGCCGATGGATCGGTGCCGTCGGATGTGGCGGCAGAAGTGTCGCCTGTGACGGTGGATGCGTCGATGAGTATGTCGCGGGCAATGCGGCGCATGCCGGAGTCGGTCATGCCTTTCCAGTTCTGGAATGAAGAAGACACGAGCGTATAGGGCGGAAGCATGATCAGGGTGTTGTCGAAATTACGGACTTTGACCACGGTGACTGTCACATCTTCCACTACTCCGTCGGCAGGCGTGGATGGCACGGTGATCCAGTCGCCCACATGGAGCATGTCGTTAAGACTGAGCTGAAGGCCTGCCACAAAACCGAGGATGCTGTCCTTGAACACAAGCATGAGCACTGCGGCACATGCCCCGAGTCCGCCGAGCAGGGCTACAGGAGAGCGGTTGATGCAGACGCTGACTGTGAGTATGGCCACAATTATCCACACCATCCCGACGGCCACGTTGAGCAGACCCTTGAGCGGCAGATGGCGCACGTTGTCGCGGGTGTCGTAGAGCATCCACACGAAATGGAGCACCGCCGAGACCGCCACACCCACAGCGATCAGCAGATACGAGCCTACGCAGCGTATAGCCACGGTGTGGAGCGTCGACAAGGATTCGAACATAAACGGCACGAAGGCCATGAGCACCAACGGCGTGACTATATGGGAGCATTTCTGCATGGTGCGGTCCCGCAACATAAGCTCGCCCCATCCGGTGTGACGGAAGCGGACGTAGCGGCGCAGCAACCAGAGCACTATACGGCGTATAGATATGCCGACCAACAGAGCCACACAGACAACTATGAGGAGATAAGCGGCCTGTTCGACAGAATGGTAACGTTCAAGTCCGGCAAGAGCCAGCAGCCGGTCTATGGCGTCAAGAAGCCATCCGGCGAATTTGTGTGATGGAATCATAATAATTCATAACAAACGGGAAGGCCGTAGGGATTTTGCCGCATGAAGATATTGGCGGATGCGATGAAATGCTTAATTTTGTTGATAATTCAAAGTAGATAATGCCAATGTCATTGCACCGAATATATTCATTGCTGACTGTCTGCCTGATAGCCGTCATGACCGCAGACGCCTGGGCCGACGCGTTCATAATCCGGGAAGGAGGTCCTAAAGGAGCGCTGTCGGGCAAGACCATAGCCGTGTGCCATAGCCACGGACGATATTTCGAACAGAAGCTCGACCGGTGGGAGTGGCAGCGCGCACGCCTGCTCGGCACAGTTGAGGATCTTTACACACGGTCATACACAGTGCCTTATCTGGCCCCGATGCTGGAAAACGCCGGGGCATATGTGGTGATGCCGCGCGAAAGAGACCAGTCGCCGCGCGAACTGATCATCGACCCCGACGGGACCTACGGCATACGAGGATATCATGAGACGGCGGCAGAGAAGCGCGACAGACCGCATGCCTGGTCCACATCGCCACGGCCAGGATTCGGCTATATGAAGGCGGAACTGCATCAGGGCGACAATCCTTTCACCATGGGCGCCGCACGGATGACACGGTCGACCACCGACCCGCAGAAGGCGGTGAGTGCCGAATGGCGGGCGGAGATTCCGTCGGCAGGCCGTTATGCCGTCTATATCAGCTATCAGTCAGACGAGACGAGTTGCGAGAAGGTGCACTATACCGTCAATACGGCCGCGGGAGCCGAGAAGTTTACCGTGAACCAGCGCAAAGGCGGCGGCACATGGGTGTATCTCGGCACTTTTCCGTTTGCCGCCGGCGAGCAGGAGCTGCCGTTGGTGTCGGTGACATCGCTTTCGGAAAGCGACGGCACAATCACCACCGACGCAGTGAAGATAGGCGGCGGACGCGGCAACGTGGCCCGGCGGCAGGAGAACGGCAACGTGACCCAAGGGACCACGCCGAAATATGCCACAAGCGGCATGCCGCGATATGCCGAAGCGGCCCGCTACTGGCTGCAATGGGCCGGCATGCCCGATTCGGTGTATTCGCAGACGGCCGGCGCAGACGACTACCGCGACGACATTTTCGCACGTCCGATGTGGGTGAACCATCTGCATAACGTCTTAGGAGTGAAGGTGGACATGATGTTCTCGCTGCATTCCGACGCAGGAACCACGGAGACGGACGAGACCGTTGGGACCATGGGCATATTTTTCACGGACAAGGGCAAGCGTTTTCCCGACGGCCGATCCCGCAAGCTAAACCGCGCTCTGGCCGACTCGATAGTCTCGTCGGTGACGCGCGACATCAGGGCGGCATACAATCCGGACTGGACCCGGCGGCGCATGCGCGACAGGTCGTATATAGAGATCCGTGTGCCCGAGGTGCCGTCGATGCTGTTAGAGCTGCTGTCGCACCAGAATTTCGCAGATATGAGCTACGGCCATGATCCGCAGTTCAAGTTTGACGTGAGCAGAGCAATATACAAAGGGATACTGCGCTATTTCGCCGCCCAGGGACAAGCGCGGGAGATAGTGCAGCCGCTCCCGGTGAGGGCTTTTGCCATCAACGCCACGGACCAACAGGGGAAATTCCGTCTGACATGGGACTGGACTCCCGATCCACTGGAGCCGACAGCAATGCCCACAAGCTATATCGTAGAGGAGCGCACCGGCAGCGAGGACGAGCCTTTTCGGCCTGTGGGCGAGACGAAAAAGCCTGAATTCGACATATACATAGATCCCGGAATAATACATTCCTACCGCATCACGGCGGTCAACGGCGGCGGACGCAGCTTTCCATCCGAGGTACTGTCGGCCGGACGGACCGTGAATGCCGGACCGATGGTGACAGTGGTCAATGCTTTCACACGCGTCAGCGGCCCCGACAGGTTCGAGAGCGGCGGCATGGCCGGATTCGGCCTGACGGATCCGGCGGGTGTGCCATGGGGATCGGAACTGTCGCGCACGGGCCGACAGGTGGAATTCATGCGCTCGGAGCCATGGATCGACGACGACGCTCCCGGCTTCGGTTCGTCGGGCTCGGAATGGGAGTGCCGTGAGATCAGGGGCAACACGTTTGACCTCACGGTGACACACGGCGAGGCGATCATGGCCGCCGGATATTCATATACGAGCACATCGGCGGCGGCTTTCTGCGCCGACACCCTGCAGCGGCCGACGGCTGTGGACCTGATCCTCGGACTGCAGCGCACCACCAGAGTGGGCTGCGGTGCACGCCCGGCGGCCCATAAGACTTTTCCGCCGGAAATGCAGGCCAGGCTTCGATCGCTTGCCAGCGCCGGCACATCCATATTGGTCAGCGGCGCCCATACCGGCAGCGACCTTGACTGCGAGAGCGACAGGGAGTTTGCCGCCAGAGTGCTGGGATTTGCCCTGCGTGGCAAAGTGCCCGGAGAGTTCATGGCCGCCAATGTGGTCAACAGCCGGTTTTTCCATTCATTCTGTTCCGGCACGTTCATGCTCGGACGGGAGACCGACTCCGAGCCTTACGGCCTGACAGCCGCACCGGACGCCATCATACCCGCATCGCCCGGTCCTGCGGCCGTGGTGATGCGCTATGACCGGACTCTGATGCCGGCCGCGGTGGCACACTCCGACAGCACTCACCGTTCCGTGACACTTGGATTCCCGTTTGAGTGCGTCGGCAACCAGCGCGGACGCCAGCAACTTATGAAACAGATATTGCACTTTCTAAACAATAATCCATGATAATAAGACTTCATAACCATTCATCGGCCGAGGTAAGGAGAGCGGCTTCGGAAGCCACCGGTGAGTTCACTCTGCTCGACACTGGACGCACTCCGCTCGCCTATGTGAACCTGAAGAGAATGCTACAGGTGGCCGCCGACACATCCGCAGCCATGGTGTACGGCAACTACACCACCCTCCGGGCCGACGGTTCCTCGACTGTGACCCCGGTGATAGAATGCCGCGACGGCGCCCTGCGCAACGACTTTGACTTCGGTCCTGCCATGCTCGTGCCCACCGCCCTGCTTCGTCATGCTGCGGCCGAAATGACCGGAGAGTATGCCGCGGCCGGACTATATGACCTGCGGCTGCGGCTGAGCCGGATGGGACGGCTGGTGTGCGTGAACGAAACACTGTCGGCCACAGAGGAGCAGCCTTCAGCCAAGGAAAGCGGCGAAGCGCAGTTCAGCTACGTGGATCCCCGTAACCGAACCAGCCAAATCGAGATGGAGCAGGCGTGTACCGACCATCTCAAGGCCATCGGAGCCTATATAGCCCCCGAAAAGATAGCGCCGGTGGATTTCAGCGGCGACTTCGCCGTGGAGGTATCCGTGATCATACCCGTGAGGAACCGCGTGGCTACGATCTCCGACGCCATACGCAGCGCGCTGTCGCAGCAGACAGAATTTGCCTTCAACGTGCTCGTGGTCGACAACCACAGCACCGACGGGACATCGGAAACCGTGGCAGCCATAGCGGCCGAAGACCCGCGGGTTGTGACAGTCGATCCGGGCGAAGGGCACGGAATAGGCGGATGCTGGAATGCCGGGCTGAATCATCCGCAATGCGGACGTTTTGCCGTGCAACTGGACAGCGACGATGTGTATTCCTCCGACGACATCCTGAGCCGTATAGCGGCAAAATTTCATGAAACAGGCGCGGCGATGGTGATCGGCTCATATACCCTGACGGATTTCGATCTGAACACGATACCCCCAGGCCTGATAGACCATGCCGAATGGACTGACGAGAACGGGCGCAATAACGCGCTACGCATAAACGGATTAGGTGCGCCGCGCGCGTTTTTCACCCCGATAGCAAGAGAAATAGGGTTTCCCGACACATGCTATGGCGAGGACTATGCCATGGGACTGCGGCTGAGCCGCGAATACCGCATAGGCCGCATATTCGACTCACTGTATTTCTGCAGACGCTGGGGAGGGAACTCCGACAGCAATCTGCCAGTGGAGCGCATCAATGCCAACAATCTCTACAAGGACCAGCTGCGCACCATAGAGTTGATGGCCCGCATCAGGCTAAACAGTGACCAAAAATGAACATACTTGATTTCATCGACCGGCAGCTCGGGTCGTGGCCCGAGGCGGCCGAGCGCCACAGAGCGCTCGCACACGTGGAATCGCGCAGCATCGACGTGTTCGGCCAAAAGGTGACCGTGCAGTTCAATCCGTCGCGCGCCATATCCACGGCAGCCAAGGTCGACGCGGCATCTATCGCGGCGCGGCCATGTTTTCTGTGCGCGGCCAACCGTCCGCGGCAACAGAGCGGACTGGCATGGAAGGGATATACGATACTGGTGAACCCCTACCCCATTTTTCGCGGACATCTGGTGATAGCCGCCGACAGCCACACACCCCAGTCGCTTAAGGGGCGCACAGCCGACATGCGGGAACTGTCGCGTCTGCTGCCGGGCTACACCGTGCTGTTCAACGGCGCCCGCGCCGGCGCATCGGCCCCCGACCACATGCATTTTCAGGCGGTGCCGTCGGAGTATGTGACAGTGCCCCGGTTCTGCTTCTCGTACGAGCTTCCGGAAGGCGCTGAACCGGAGAGCGACGAGATGGTCAACGTCCTGTGTACAGACGGACGGATCATAGTGATACCGCGCCGCGCCCACCGTCCGTCGCGCTACGGAGAGATCACCGTGAGTCCGGCCAGCATCGACATGGGCGGCACGTTCATCACGGTGCGCCGCGAGGATTTTGAAAGGCTTGACAGCGATCTGCTGGAGGAGATTGTCTCAGATGTGACTTTCCGGCGTCCGGAAGTGGAGGTAGGCATAATCGACACGATGACACCACGGGTCACAAGCCACGGCGACACCACCGAAGTGGCCGACGTGACCATAGGCATAGGGTTTCACTGGGAGCGCCGACAGACACAGCGATTTGCCGGCACGGTGGAGCTGCGTCCGCTGCCCGACGGACGCACCCGGGTGGTGAACCGCGTGGATGCCGAAGAATATCTGCGTTCGGTGATCTCGTCGGAAATGAACGCCACATCGTCGGCAGAACTGCTGAAGGCCCATGCGGTGATTTCGCGCAGCTGGCTTTTCGCGCAGCTGAGACTCACCCGCTGCCTGACCTTCCCGGGCACCCCGACATCCGAGAGCCGCGAATGCGCCGGAGAGGAGATCATAAAATGGTATGACCGTGACGATCATACGGATTTCGACGTGTGTGCCGACGATCACTGCCAGCGTTATCAGGGCGTGACCCGCGCGTCGACGCCACAGGTCGACATCGCCGTGAGCGAAACTGCCGGCATGGTGCTCGCCACTGCCGACGGGTATCTCTGCGACACGCGTTTCTCGAAATGCTGCGGCGGAGTGACCGAAACGTTCGAGAACTGCTGGGAATCACGCCATCATCCATATCTGACCGCTCTGGCCGACACCGCCACGCCGACACACATCCCCCCCGGCCTGCACACGGAAGAGGGCGCGGCAAAGTGGATAAAGTCGGCCCCCGTAGAATGTCACTGCAACACGTCGGACTCCCGTGTGCTTTCGCAAGTGCTCAATGATTTCGACCAAGAGACCACACCCGACTTTTTCCGGTGGACGGTGAAATACTCACAGCAGGAACTGTCGGAGCTGATAGCGCGGCGGTCGGGGCTGGATTTCGGCACCGTGACGTTGCTGACCCCACTGGAGCGCGGGGCATCGGGCCGCATCACACGGCTACGCATCACCGGCACACGGCTCACACGCACCGTAGGCAAAGAGCTGGAGATACGCCGCTGGCTGTCGGATAGCCATCTGCGCAGTTCGGCCTTCACGGTGGAACGCGGCACCGACGGTTCATTCACGCTCCACGGAGCCGGCTGGGGCCACGGAGTGGGCCTGTGTCAGATCGGCGCCGCCATGATGGCTGAAAAAGGCTATTCCTACCGCGAGATTCTCGCCCATTATTTTCCGGAAACCGTAATAAAAAAACTATACTGATGAAGACTGCAACAACAATATTGCTGACATGTATGCTCGCCGCACTCTCACCCGCGGAAGCCGGCGCCAAAGTCAAGCCGGGGGTGGAGGTGCTGCGCGACGACGGCTACAGACAGCTCGCCGGCAAACGGGTGGGCCTGATCACCAATCCCACCGGAGTCGACACCGATCTGCGCTCCACGGCCGATCTGCTTCACTCGGCCCCCGAGGTGAATCTCACGGCGCTTTTCGCGCCCGAACACGGTGTGCGCGGCGACATAGCCGCCGGGGCCACGGTGGCAGGCGGCAAAGACGCCGCCACAGGCCTGCCGATGCACTCTCTCTACGGCAAGACACGCAAGCCCACGGCAGCGATGCTTGCAGACATAGACGCCCTGGTCTATGACATACAGGACAACGGTTGCCGGTCATACACATTCATATCCACTCTCGGCAAAGCCATGGAAGCGTGCATCGAACATGACAAGGAGATGGTGGTGCTCGACCGCCCGAATCCGTTAGGCGGCAACAGGGTGGAAGGCCCGGTGACGGATCCCGACTGCATATCGTTCGTGAGCCAGTACAGGATACCTTACATCTACGGGCTGACAGCCGGCGAACTGGCCCTCTATCTCAACGACACGGAATTCGGCGGCAAGGCGCGCCTTACCGTAGTGCCGATGGAGGGATGGACCCGCACCATGACGTATGCCGACACCGGTATGCCATGGGTGCTGACCTCGCCACACATACCGTCGGCCGAGACCACTCTGCTCTATCCCGCCACCGGCATCATGGGCGAGCTTGACTATATCAGCATCGGCGTGGGCTATACCATGCCCTTCCGCGTGGCATGTGCCCGATGGATCGACGCCGCCCGTCTGACCGAACGTCTAAATGCACTGAATCTGCCCGGCATCAGGTTCCGTCCGCTGCACATCAAGCCATATTACGGCTTCGGAAAGGGCGAACAACTGCACGGTGTGGAACTCCACATCACAGCCCCCGACAAGGCCGAACTGACACTGATCCAGTTCTACATCATGCAGGAGCTGGCGGCAATGTATCCTGAAAATGCGGCATTCAAGACGGCGCCTGCCGGACGCCACGACATGTTCGACAAGGTGTGCGGCAGCCGCGATGTGCGCCGTCTGTTCGCCCGCTCACACCGTGTGGCCGACATCCTCGACTTATGGCACAGAGACGCCGCCGGATTCAAAGAGCGGTCAGCACGCTATCATCTGTACAGATAGGTGTCTCACAAAAACCGCCAACGACCAAACAGACAACGCCCGGACTTCTGCAAGCCCGGGCGTTGTATTTATTATTCAGCGATGTCGATATTTACTTCTTCATCACTTTGACAGAGCGGTAAGTCTCGCCGTCTTTGGTAACCTTGACAACATACACGCCGTTCTGACCGAGGGAAACCTGCATCTTGTTGCCTGCTTCGGCTGCGGCAGCCTTCTCGGCTACGAGCTGACCCTGTACGTTGTAGACAGACACAACGTATGCGCCGGCTTCGGCAAATTCAACGAACAGACCGTCGGTGACGGTGTAGATGTTCATCTCGTCGGCTGCTTCTACGCCGGTGAGACCAGAGGTCTGATCCACGATGAATACGGGATAGTTCTTAGTGTCTTCACCATAGGAGTTGGCGAGAGAGAGCGAGAGTGTGTAATCGCCGGGCTTGGTGAACGATACCTTGGCGGAACCTTTCTCACCGTTGCCGGTAACGTCGGTGATCACAGACTTGCGGGCAGTCCAGACGGGCTTGGTAACCACAGGGAATGCAGTGCCGCTGATAAAAGGACAGCCGGAGATATATCCCGGTTCCAGAGGGGTCTGGAAGCCCTGACCTTCTTGTTCACCGCCGAGACAGTCATAGCTATAGGCTTCCACATCGCTCTTGGCTCCCTTTGACTTGAAAGCGTGTCCGGCAGTAGGTTCGTCTTCGAAATCCCAGAAGCAGAGCACGTCGGCAGGCAGGTTGCCGGTATCGAGACCCTTCATGGAAATCTTGACTTCCTCGTCGGACATAGCCTTGTTCCAGATCTGGAAGTCATCGAGAGTGCCGTTGATGGCAAAGCCGTTGTGGGGCAGACCGCCAATGGAGATCCAGTCGGTAGCGTTGATGCCGTAGTTTTTGACCGCGTAGTCTTCCTGAGTACCGCCATAGTTGCCTTGACGGGTGAATATGGCCTTCTGCAGCACACCGTTGATATAGAGTTTCGAACGGAACATGTTGGCGCTCTGATAGTCGAATGTCATCACGATATGGGTCCAAGCATTGGGCTGGAACTTGGTATCCTCAAATTCGTATTTCAGTTCATGGGGATAAACTCCGTCTGAGGAAGCGCCGCGGAAAGTATAGTTAGATATCTTGCCTTCCTTGTTGCCGCGCAGCCAGCAGAAGCCCCAGTTGGACACGGGCCAACGACCTGCACGGTTGGTGATGTCGAGAAGCGCCCATTCCTTGTCGTCGGCGGGGAACGCGTCATACTTGATCCAGAACGCTACAGAGAATGACTGTGCGGCGCCGAGACCGAGATCGCTGACCTTGCAGCCGAAGAAGTGCTCGTTGAGCCTTACACCGCGTGAAGCAGAACCGTCGGCATCGCGTCCGGTGTAGCCTACAGTAACGGCATCGGTGGGAGTGTTGTCGATCATGGTGAGTTTGACGGGCTCTGCATCTTCACTGGTCTCCTCTTCGTTGAGAGTGATAGTGTAGATTTCAGGCATTGCGCCCACTTCTTCGGAGGATACCTGAACGTAGTAACCGAAACGGCGTTCGTTGGCAGTGCCTTCGTCGATAACCAGATCATATCCTCCGGTCTCGGCAAGGCCTTTGCCTTTTTCCATCTTCAGGCCGGTAGCGCCCTTGACTTCAAATACCTTGGTGCCGGCTGCGTCGTAGAGAGCCCAGTCGGACACGGTGTGGATAGGATCGACATACTTGATCTCGAAGCCTTCAAAAGGTTTGATCACAGACTTGTTGATGGTGATGTCGTTGTTGACGGTGTATTCGCCGCGGGCCATAGGTTCGGACCATGCGATTTCAGATTCGCTCTTGTGGTCGGCAGAAAGTGCGCTTACGCCGAACTGCACGGGAGCGTTAGAACCGGCTTCAAAAGGAGCGTTGTAGATAAGAGCGGCCCATGAGGTGGTCACACCCATGAACACGGGTTCGCCGCCTTCTTCACGTGCATAGATCTTGAACATGGAGGTGTTCACGTCGAGGTTGTAGACGGGTTCGTACTTAGCCTTGTCGTTGGGCATGTTGAAGATGAGCTTGCCGTCGACGCCTTTGTAGTGGCTGCCAAGCACTTTGGCCATAGTAACCTCGGGTGTGGCGGGAGTGGCTGTGGTGCCGCGCTTGATGGAAACCTCACCGATAAGGAGGTCCAGATCCTTGGCATTGGTGAAGTGAAGGGCCATCAGGGCGAGGGTCTTGTTGTTGAGCAGCGAGTTGAGCTGACGGCTGATAGTGAATTCAGCGGTCTGCCATACTTCGTCGTCAACTTCAGTCTCGGAGTTGAGCACTGTCAGATAGTTTTCACCGAGTACTTTGGTCTCGTCGCCTTCGGCTGTGAGGACGAGGGACACTTTTTCGGCGGAACCGGAACGCAGTTTATAGCGTACGGTGATGACGTCGTTCATCTTCAAGCCGAATTTAGTCTTGAAGAGGTGGAGGTAAGCGTCGTCCTGAGAGCCCGTGATCTGCAGACAGGAGCCGCCTACGTATGCGTCGTCCCATGTGAAGGTCGACTTCATGGTCATGTCATCTTTTGTCACGTTGCGGCCGAGCAGCGAGGGTGCCCACCAGTAGCGCCAGGTGGGGAGATAGTCCTGCACGCCGATGTTGTACCATTCGATATCGTTCTGACGCTCGCCGTTCCAGTTGAAGAACTGACCGTTACCGAGGTTGAAGTAGGAGATGAAGGGTTCTTCGGAGAGATCCCAGTTCAAGGCGCTGCGGGCCGACATCATGGCCGACATGCCGAAGAAGTCGGAAGTGAACTTGCAGCATGAACCATCTGTCACTGACAGCTGGATGGCGGGGTTCTGCGGGCCGTTGCCGAAGTAGCGTTCGATTGATTCAAGATATGTCTTCTGGACAGTTTTGGGAGCGGAACCGTTGGATGCACGCGCGAGCCAGATCATATTATTGTCGTGAGCGCCCCAGAGACCGATCGATATGTTGTTCTGGCTCAGGTATTCCCAGTTGCCTGATCCGGGGTCGTTGCCCTGCATGTTGAAGCCGGCGTAGATGTACAGCGGGTCGATGCCCATATCATTGGCCGCTGTGACCGAACGGGTAAGATTGGCGTTACGGTTGCTGCCCCAGTTGTAGTTGAAGAACAGAGATGAGCGACGTTTGCCGTTGCTGCCGTAAATGTCCTGGTTGTGTGATCCCAGACCACGGTCAAAGGAGATACCGCCGGAAATGGAGGTACCGTCATACCACATGTGTTCAGCGGTGTGGATGCCTTTGCCATTGAGATATTCGATGATATCCTCGTGCTGTGCGGCAATCTTCTGTACTGCGTCTGCGTTTCCGGAGAATTCGGAGTTGTAGCCGAGACCGTCGACACCGTGGTAATAGAGGAACTTGGCTATGGACTCACTGTCGAGATTGGCCTGGCCGGTGAGACATGTGTTCCAGTTGTGGGTGATGGTGCCGAATGGAATGGAAGCCACGCCGGACACAGCCACACCGTTCTTGTGGGCCACGTCGGCAAAACCGCCGGGCACCCAGCCGTGTGGTGATGTCCAGTCGCCGTAGTGGGTCACATAGCTCCACATCGAGAACACTTCGGAGTCGAAGCGTCCGCTGGGCAGTGCGTTCGCGCCATTATCGGTCTTGACGTCACCGACAGGCACCCAGAACACCAAGCGTTTGTCGTTGGTTTCGTTGATGTTCTGCTTGACCTGTGTGGCCAGATTGCGGAACTGTTTGTGGGGTTTTACGCGGGAGATGAAGAAGTTTTCGTCCTCCATGTTCAGCGAGCCGTTGCTCCACTGCTGGACATAGTTGTGCAGCTGGTCGCTTGCCGGCCACTGCACATAGCCGTCCTGAAATGACTGCGCACTTACTGTCGCTGTCATGGCCATCAGAGCGGCTAACAGAGATAATTTTCTTTGCATTACTGTTTTGTGATTTTAGACTTAGTTATTTAAGTTAAAGAGTAATTTTCTTGCAAAAGTATATCTTTTATGCTTACGACACAAATAATTGTGACATGTTTAAAAACAATTATGTTAAAACCGGATTTTTAACATTAAAGATGTAGTTTATTAAGAAAAAACATGTACCTTTGTACCTTATAATAAAACGCCTTTGCGCGAAATAAATCCGCTAACTATTATCACATAAACATTTAACTAATATCACAAACCTTATGCTAAAACCATTCAACTCAGTGCAAAAGTTGACATTGACGGTGGCAGCGGCAGCGGCACTCGGCTGCTTCATGCCGGCTCCGGCATGGGCCGCGACGGCTCCCGCCGCACAGCAGGCATCCGCTTCAGAAGCCACCGGTACGGTTTATGACGAAAACGGCGAGCCGATGATCGGCGCGTCAGTTCAGGTAGTGAACAACCCCACCAAGGGCGCCGCTACTGATTTCGACGGACTTTTCGCCATACCAGACGTGGCTCGCGGAACAAAGCTCCGCATTTCGGCCGTGGGATATTCTCCGGTAGACGTTGTGTGGCAGGGCCAGCCGCTCACCGTGAACATGAACTTCGACTCCCAGCAACTGGGCGAAGTAGTGGTGACCGCCATGGGCATCCAGCGCGAAGCCCGCACCCTCACCTACGCCACTCAGACCGTCAAGGCCGATGAAGTGACTCGAATCAAGAGCAACAACTTCGTCAACGCCCTCCAGGGCAAGGCTGCCGGTCTGACCATCACCCCCAACAACTCCGGTGCAGGCGGCGGCGCCTCGAAAATCACACTCCGAGGCAACACCTCCATTCTGGGCACCAACCAGCCGCTGATCGTGATCGACGGCGTGCCCATGCAGGACGGCATGGGTTCCCAGGTGGGAGCAGATGAGATCGTGTATGGCGGCAGCCGCTCGCGCGACGACCTGCTTTCGACCATCAACCCCGAAGACATCGAAAACATGACGATCCTGAAAGGCCCGAACGCAGCAGCGCTCTACGGCTCGGCCGCCAACAACGGCGTGATCGTCATCACCACCAAGACCGGCACAGCCGGCCAGGTGAAAGTGGACTTCAGTTCCACAACCTCGATTGACCGCATCGCCACATATCCGCGCACCCAGCAGGTGTTCGGCCTTGACGGTGACGTGATCGCATCCGGACGTCTGGGCGACCTTAACGGCTGGGGACCGCAGATCGGCACCCGCAGCGCCGATGAACTGGCAGCACGCCCATATCTGACAGCCACACCCCGCAACGCCTCGGCTGACTTTTTCCAGACCGGACTGACGCTGAACAACGGCATCACTCTTTCCGGCGGTACGGAGAACTCGCGCACGTACTTCTCTTATAATAACACGTATCAGACAGGCGTCATTCCCGAAAACAAGTTCATGCGAAACAACGTGATGCTGAAAGAATCGTTTTCGCTCTTCAACAAACGCGTGAACGTGTCCACATCGCTCAACTGGATCAACCAGCGCACGGACAACACCCCCGTGGTGGGCCGCGCCCTCTCGGCCATGTATTCTCTCTACCGCACACCGGCCGAAGTGGACATGCGCTACTACCGCAACCACTACAAGCACGTGGGCACCATGGCCGACGAGATCGTCTATGACCGAGTGCTCGGCAACCCCAAACTGCTCGGCCAGCCCCTTCAGACATGGGATTTCGACGGCGAATACCTGAACAACCCCTACTGGACCGCCAACATGATCAACGACCAGGTAAAGCGCGACCGACTGCTCGGCAACATCACACTGGGCGTGAACATCTGGCAGAATCTCAAATACCAGACACGTTTCTCCGTGGACTATGTGCACGAGAACTCACTCAACGAAATGTATGCCAACACCTCCACCAAGACCATGCTCGACGTGAAGGGCGGTAAGTACTACAGTGGCAACAGCATGTCAAGCGACATCTACAATGACCACATGCTCACATGGAACGACCGTTTCGCCGATAAGTTCGACGTGAATCTGGCCACCGGCGGCAACTTCACCCGCCGCTACACCCGCAGCACCAACATCACCACCAACATCGACACCTGCGGTCTGCCCAACGCATTCGTGCCTCAGAACAACAAGCACTCACGTCCCGAGAACCCGAACGGATCCGCAACCAGCGCATACGACTCATGGAACTACAACGACTGGAGTGCAGCATTCTTCGCCACCGCATCCGTAGGTCTCTTCGACAAAGTCTATGTGGACGGCAGCTACCGTCTGGAATGGGCCCAGTCCTTCCAGCAGTTCATGGGCAAGAGCGACAATTACAAATCGTTCAGCTACTGGTCTGTCGGCGCAAACGTGCTGATCGACCGCTTCTTCGGCCCCGTAAGCTGGCTCGACCAGCTGAAATGGCGCGGCAGCTACTCGGTTGTGGGTAACCCGATCCCCAACACCCTGTTCGCCCGTCAGAGCTATGACTTCGGCAACGGCACGGTCAATGCCCGTCCGCCGCTGTTCGACGATCCCAAGCCCGAGACCACACGCGCGTTCGAAACCGGTGTGGACGTGTGGATGTTCAACAACAAGTTCAACTTCGACGTGACATACTACAACTCCACGCTCGAAAACCAGTTCATGTACGTGACCACCGCATCCGGCGAATCCAAGCCCGTCAACACCGGTAAGATCCGCAACTACGGCGTGGAGTTCTCCGCATCGTACCGCTGGGTGTTCAACAACGACTGGACATGGCGCACCGGATTCAACGTGGCATGGAACGACAACCGCATCCTCGAGACCTACAAGACCGAGAGCGGAGCGCCCTACGAAGTGCAGATCGGTCCGAGCGCCTTCAAGGTGAAATATAAAGAAGGCGGACGCTACGGCGACCTTTATGTGAACTCCTTCGACCGCAACGACGACGGCACCATCAAGATCCTCAACGAAGGCGACTATGAGAACGCCATGCCCGCCATGGCTACCGGCACCTACGACACTTTCGTGGGCAACACAACTTCTCCCGTGACCTTGGGGTGGAACAACACCATCACCTGGAAGAACCTTACTCTCTACTTCCTCATCGACGGCCGTATCGGCGGTAAAGTGATGAGCCTGACAGAGTCTGACCTCGACAAGTGGGGCATGTCGCAGCGCACAGCCGACGCACGTCTGGCAGCGATGGCCGATCCCAACCTTCAGGCTGCCGACGGCACTCTGCTGATGTATCTGCCCGACAACTCCGGACGCAAGATCTCAATACGCAAGTACTACGAGACCATCGGTAACTGGCCCATGGAAGACCACATCTACAACGCAACATCGTTCCGCATGCGTGACATCTCGCTGAGCTACGCCATGCCCAACCTGTTTGCCGCAAACAAGGGCCTGACCGTACAGTTCTCCGTGAAAAACGCGTTCTTCATCTACAAGGACTCTCCCGTAGATCCCGACATCTCCATGACCGCGAGCAACGGCTTGGGAGGCATCGACAACTATGCCCTGCCCACCACCCGCAGCTACGCTCTCACCCTCAAACTCAATTTCTAAACCACACCTTACCAAATAACAGACCATCACAGATATGAAACTTCATATATTTGCAGCTGCTCTCGCAGCATCGTCAATGCTCCTCACCGGCTGCGGCGACAAATTCCAGGAAGAATATCCCTGGATGATGGGCGACCAGGGGTCCATTGACACCGAGGACGAAGCCGGTCTCGGAGCCAAGGATATCACCGTGCTTGAAAAAGAACTGCGCGGCGCCATACCTTTCATGCTGAACTACTCCCACGAGCCGAACGGCTCGTGGCAACCCCACAAGTACCAGTATCAGCGTGCAAACAACGTTGACAACTATGCCGGATACTGGACCACCTCCAAAGGCACCTTCACATTCGGCGGCCCGATGCCCACGCTCTATACCCCCGACAACGACTATCTGGGCGGTCCGATAGACAACCAGCTCTTCCAGCAGAGCAAAAACGCCATCTTCGCGGCCACCGAGCTCGGCAAGCCCGCATGGCGTGCCATAGCTCTCATAATCCAGGGTTATCTCGGCCATGAACTCACCGACTTCTACGGCACCATCCCCTTCACCGACTGGCGCAACAATAAGCGTGTGCCGCCGCTGACCTACGAAAAAGGCGAAGACATCTACAAGCAGATATTCCTCGATCTTGACGAAGCCATAGCCATACTGAAAGCCGAACAGCCTTCAGCGTCGGAACTCGAAAAAATCGAAGACCCCACCAAGACCATCTCCAACGGCGACTGGAGACGTTGGGTCAAATTTGCCAATTCGCTTAAACTTCGTATGGCCATGAACATAGTGAACGTGGATCCCGCCACAGCGCAGGCCAAAGCCGAGGAAGCCATTGCCGACGGCATAGGCGTGCTCACCGATGGCGACCGCGATCTGGCATATGCCTCGACCGACGGCCACAAGAGCTGCATATATCAAATCAGCGTAAACTGGGACGACATACGTCTGGGAGCTTCGCTTGAAAACATCCTCAAGCACTTCAACAACCCGCTGATCAACGTATGGTTCGACGGATTCCAGTATCCAATCACCGAAAAGAACACCGGCATCCAGGCCGACAAGAGCATCTACGGCATACGTCCCGGCATTGCCATGAGCAACACCACCAACAAGGAGCGCAACTACGGTCCTTTCGGTATTGTTCATGAGAATTTCAGCACCATGTCCCAGCCGTTCATCAAACTGTCTGAAGTGATCTTCCTGCGTGCCGAAGGCGCTCTGCGCGGATGGGCCATGGGAGGCACCGCCCAGGAGTTCTATGAAAAAGGCATACGCCTGATGTTTGAAGAAAACAAGGTCTATGCCCAGGGCGGTGAACTCGACAATTATGATGTGGACGCATACATAAATCAGGAAACATGTGATGTGGTGGACTATGTCGATCCTCTGGATTTCAAACACAACACCAAAGGCCGCGTGAGCATCGGCGTGAAATGGAATGAAGCCGATGACGACGAGACCAAGCTCGAGAAGATCATCACCCAGAAGTATATCGGCAACTTCCCGATGAGCGCCGAGGCTTGGACCACTTTCCGCCGCACGGGCTATCCCCGTCTCTTCCCGGTGTACCTCAACCCGATGTATCCCGACGTAGACTACGAACTGCAGATCCGCCGCATGACATTCAAGGAAACCACCAACAACGCCCTTGAAATGGCATCGGCCAAGGAAGCTCTCGGAGCCGGCGGCGCACAGCACGGCGGCATAAAGGTGTTCTGGGACAACAGCGACACCTGGACCCGCGGTGACAAATCGGATGACAATCCTTCAAACACTATTGAGGCCCGTAACAATTTCTAACCCCCATCAAATCAGCACAAAATAAACAATGAAAATATTTCAGCATTCCCTTTTGATGGCCATGGCGGCCGCCGGCGCTCTGGTGCTGGCACCGTCCTGTAAGGAGGATGACACCCTTGAAGGTGCCACAGAGGTTTACGTATCAATCTCACCCTCTGCCATATCGTTGACTCTGGGAGATGTGGTGGAAGTATCAGCTTCCGTTTCAAACATCAGCGGCAACGCGATCGACACCCCCGTAAAATGGTCGATCGACGACGAGACTATCGCTGAAGTGGTGAACTGGCGTGACACCGTGTTTATGGACGGTAACACTATTTTTAACGAGGCAGACTCCACCTATACCATTCCCAAAATAGTGAAGTCTATCGGCGATGTGATGCACTATGGTGTAAAAGGCAAGGCCGGAGCACAAGGCAAGACCACAAAGCTCCGCGCCACACTGGAGAACGGCAAATTTGCCATAGCATCAGTATCGGTGACCACACACAAGGCCGAAGGCGTGACCCCTCTGACCGAGAGCAAGCGCTCTTATCGCGCGAGCGACATCGAAGTGACCGACACTGCATGGTTCTCCGTGTCGCCATGGTCGATTCTCGATGACTACAAACCCGTGGCAGAACTGAAAAAGGTTGACGACGGTCCTGCTGAAGTCACTCTCGCCGACGACTATATCTTCCTTAACGAAAAGGCCCAGCGGGTGGGCGTTCTGTTCCACCCCGACCGCAGCTACGGCACTTATGAGGTGACCCTCACCGTAGGCGGCAACGGCAATACCGCATCCGCGACTACCGAAATCGTGATCGGCCCGAACATCAAGGTGGGCATGTGGGATCCCGATCCCAGCATGAACATGAGTCCTCCCACCGGCGACCAGTTCAACGAATTCTTCTATGAAGTGCGCAAAACCGTCAATATCAACAGCGACGTCGAGGTCTACGCACGCTTCATGGTGGAAGGAGCACGCGCCGAAGACATAGCCAATGCCAAAGGCAGCTACAAATGGGAAGTGGAATCCGGCAATTCACTGCTGGTGACAGGCATGAGAGAGGTCCCGTGTGAATACGGCTACGACTGCGTGCTCTCGCTCCGTTCCGGTCTCACCCCCGGCGAAAACGTGATCAACTTCTGTTCGCCCGACACTGCTGCTCTGGTGATGAAGGCCTATATCACAGTGCTCGACTTTGACAAGGACTTCCCTGTGGACGACATCGTGATCACCCCTGTGGACCCAGAGCAGTCGATGGACAATCTTGTGGCCATAGCAGGCAAGAACATCGAGTTCAATGCCAGCATCGAACCGCTCACATCACTCGCATACCACCGTCCGACTGTGAAGATCGAAGACCGCACCGTACTCGACTCACTGTCCTACAACGGCACCCTGCTTGTGCTTAAGGGCCTGAAACCAGGCAAAACCACAGTCACACTCACAGCCCTCGACAAAACAAAATCGTTTGATGTGACAGTGATGGAAGGACTTGTGCAGATGACATGGGGCAACACTGTTTCAAACCTTCTCGTAGGCCAGACAGAAAACTTCTCGCTCAACATCGTCACCGAGTCCAAGCAGCCCAACACATATCCTGTGACATGGACTTCGTCGGATCCCAACGTAGTGTCAGTAGAGGGCACCACCGATTCAGCCACTGTGACAGCCAAAGGCAAAGGCAAAGCCATTATCACGGCCACTGTGACATCATATTCAGGCAAGACTCTGACTCTGAGCAATGAGGTGACCGTCAAGGACGGCATGGATGACGTGATTGTCAATCCGACCACCTCGCCCGACGGCTCCAGCGGCATCATGGATGATGGCCTGTTTATTTCTCTCGAAAACAGCGAGACCAGTTCGATCAACCTCTATACCAAGGAACCGAAAACCCAATTCACTGGCACACTGACAGCTGCTGATTTCACCGGCGCCGACGTCGACGGATCAAGTGCAGAAGTGGTTGATGCATCGCTCAATATCGAAAGCATCGACGACTACAATGTCAAGGTCAACGGAACGGTGACCCTGTCTATCAGCGGCAATGAATTCAAGGTAATCTTCAACGACGCTCCACTCTACCGCTAAATTAACTAACTGCTTGGTTCCGGATAAGAAATGTCCGGGACCAAGCAGTTTATATAAACCTTAATCAATTTATTTTTACCATTATTTCTCAAACCAATCATGAGCAAAAGGTACTATCTTTTCGCCTCAGTTGCCGCCATCGCCGCGACAGCAGGAGCTCAGGTCTATAATTCGAGCTACATAAAGTGGCCGGCAAGCGACCAGCTCCACAATTATGTCCAGCAGTGGAACAACGGCACGCTGAACATGGAGGACGAAAACTTCTTCATCTCCCGCGTAAAACCCCACAAACAGTTCCGCAATCTGGCCACACAGGTCAAGCAGAACATCAACGAAACCAACGACAAACGCTTGGTGTTCTGGGTGCCTGTCGGTGACGTCAAGACCGATAATGGCGCGAACGCACTGCCCAGCGGACGCTTCGACTCCGAAGTGTTCTCGATGTGGAGCTATGTGACCCACTACGGCGACTGGACATCACCACACGGCTGGGTGCCCGGCGGTTTTGCCGACGTGGCCCACAAGAACGGTGTGGCTGTGTCCGGCGTGGCTTCCATTCCATTCGGCGGTCTGACGAGCAATTGGTCCACATGTCTCAGCGGCCAGGCCAATCTCGACAATGAAGCCATAGCCAAGTTCCTCTATTACCATGGTGTCGACGGTCTCGGCTACAACTCCGAGTTTAACGGCGGCTCATCGTATGTCCAGAAGATCGCCGCACAGCACGAGTTTATTATCAAATATCTCAACGACAAAGGCATCCATACCGCTGAGCACATATGGTATGACGGCACGAGCTATTATGGCAGCATCGCCTTTGACCGTGGTCTGGGATCGCACAACCAGGGCATTTACGGCAGCAACGGCAACCGTCGCGCATCTCTGTTCTTCAACTACAACTGGGGAAGAACATCCAACCTCACTTCTTCAGTCAACGAATCCAACAACATGGGCATCGACCCGATGTACATCTATGCCGGATTCAACATGCAGGGCAACGACCCCGGCACCAACAACTGGGTGTACCTGAGCCATAACAACGTGTCTGTCGGTCTTTGGGGCGCACATGCCAACAACATGCTCTGGCTTAACCGCAACACAAACGGATCCACTCCCGCCGCACTGCAGAGCACATATCTCACCTCGATCGAACGCTACTTCGGCAACGGCCCGCAGAACCCCGCCATCCAGCTGGAAGTGAAGGACGGTGCCTGCAACCAGGGCTCTCCCACATTCTTCGGCATGTCGGCCTTGATGTCGGCCCGCAGCGCCCTGAACTGGGATCTCTCCGAAGAACCGTTCATCTCCTACTTCAACCTCGGTAACGGCGGATTCTTCAACTGGAAGGGTGAGCGCCAGAACGATCTCGAATGGTACAACATCGGCGTACAGGACTATCTCCCCACCTGGCGCTACTGGTGGGCACCCTCGCTGCTCGGCCGCGACGTGAAAGAAGGTGACGTGACCATGAAGTCGACCTTCACATGGGACGACGCATACGTAGGCGGCTCATGTCTTAAGATCACCGGCACAGACGACGACGCTTACCTGCACCTCTTCAAGACCAAATTCGGACTGAAGCGCTATGACGTCATCACCGTAAGCTACAAACTTCTGTCTGGCTCCGCCGAAAAAGTGTCCCTCGTCCTCACAGCCGAAGGCGACGAGACCAAAGTGCTCGGTGAAAGCTACCTGACAGTGCTCGATTCCGAAGCAGAAGCCGACGAAGACGCATGGCAGACAGTGACATTCACTGTTGACCGTCAGCTCAACTCGCTGCTCAACAACAAGACCCTCGCCCTGATGGCCCTTCACTTCACCAATGCCAAGGATCTGGACCTCCTGCTCGGTGAGGTGTCCATCAAACGCGGAGAAGCCACAGTGCCTGCTACACCTCAGGTGACCAAGACTGCCGTTCTCGCCAACCACTACAAAGGCATCGACGGTAAGATCATCTTCAACATGCCCAACGACAAGGCCAAGTACGAGCCAGTCTACAACCTCGACGTTAAAACCTCCATGTTCAAGCTCTATGCTCAGGGAGAAGGCGGCGAACCCGTGTTCATGGGTCTGACCACATCATGGGCAGGCATGTACTACTCCGCTCCCCTCACCGGCGAAGGCAATGTACGCTTCGGCGTAAGTGCCCTCTCTCTAGACCACAACTCAGAGTCGGAAATCGCATGGGGCGAATGGATGTCGCGCGGTGAATACACCACTTCAAACGACATTGAAATATCCAAGACCACTCTGAAACCCGGCGAAGGCTTCACTGTGAAATATACCGACCCGCGTCACACTCCGTCCAAATGGACCATCTACAACAACGCCCAGCAGAAGATGGACGAAGTTGCATCCGCCACTGAGATCACCGTTGAAAACGGCTATCAGGAAGTAGGCGGCTATGACGTCGTGCTCGATGAAGGCACTGCCAACGAACGCCGCTTCGGCTACTTCGTTCAGGTGTCAAGCCCTGAAACCGGCGCTATCCCCGAAATCTACACTCTCGGCGTAAACGGCGAGGACGCAGAAGGCATCGAAGACGTCAAGCTCACTCTCGACGAATCCGTGAAACTCTCGTACACCGGACGCGACGCCGACGGTGCAGGTTCTCGCGGTATCAACCTCGACGAAAAGCTCTTCGGCGCTTCCGTAGCCGAACTCGGCATCCAAGCCAACCAGTCGTTCTCCGTGGCCGGCTGGGTGAAACTCACCAACCTGCCCACAGGTATCAGCAACTTCGTGACTGTTGAAAACCGCGCCGGCGCATGGCCAGCCAACAACTGGGGCTTCTTCTGGAGCCGAATCTCTCAGGACGGCAAGTTTGTCTACGACCAGGTTGACACCTGCTGGGGTATGCGTCTTTCTTACGGCGCAGACGGCTCTCGTCTGTGGAACCAGTATGATGACGCCAAGATCGGCGTGGATTCATGGGCACACTTTGCAATCGTGTTTGAATGCAATGGATCGGCTATCCGCTCCAGTTTCTACATCAACGGTGTGAAACAGACCATGACAAACTGGCTCAGCTGCACGTCCACATCATTCAAGAATGCAACAGGTGAAAACGGCTGGGACGACCTTTCCCAGGTATTCGACATGGGTAGCACATTTGCCAAACACGGCTCCAACGTGAAAGACTCGGATTTCATCACCAGCTCCTATCCTCTGAGTAACTCAGACTGGATCTCGTTCGGCGGCACAGCAGCCAATATCAACGCCGTACAGGGCGTGCTCGACGACTTCCAGGTATGGGGTAAAGCCATGGACGACGACGATGTGAAGGCATCCATGGCTGGTCTGGACGGCGACAATCTCCCTGCTGACGTGATCGCTTACTGGGACTTCGAAAACGATCCTGCCGCAGACCACAGCTTCGTCTCCAAGGGCTCAAAACAGGCAAAAGGCTACTTCTATGAATTCGCTACCGGAATCAATGAAGGCACAGCAGGCAAAACTTACGTCGATCCCACCTACTCCGTAGGATGCCCCTTCATCGGCGGCACTGCCTACAAGGTAGAGACCCTGCCCACATGGACAGCCAAGAAAGCCACAATCACCGACGCCGAAGGCAACGGAACAAAAGGCCAGGCCACATTCTCCTACAAGAAGCCCGGTGTCTACAACGTGACACTGACTCTGGCCAACGCCCACGGCTCCGACAGCAAGACCTTCCCCGCAATCTTCGTTGACAAACCCGATGCAATCGAAGAGACCGGCGCTAACGTTTCCGATGTCAACACCTACTCTGTAGGCCGCACCGTATTCGTTGAGACCGCCGGCACCGAAGCATACTCTGTAAGCGTCTACAACGCCGCTGGCTCGCTGGCAGCCCAGCAGAATGTGGCTGAAGGCAATGCCCGCGTGATGCGCGTCGACCTCCCCTCGTCAGGCATCTACGTAGTGGTGGTGAAAATCGCCGGTGGCAAGACCCACAGCTACAAACTTCAGGTGAAGTAAATCTTCCTGACACGGATCATCTCTGAGATCCGCCGATATACCATCCATTCACGGACACCGCCCGAGATCAGTCGTGGCGGTGTCCGTTGTCTTTTATGAACTTTTTCAAGAAAAAATGCGTATCTTTGTAAGTTAATATTTTGAAATCGAGATGAGTTCCAGCATCATAGCAAAAGGAGTGCGCGTCAATAACCTCAAAGGTGTCGATGTGGAGATCCCGCGCAACCAGCTTGTGGTCATAACCGGACTGAGCGGCAGCGGCAAGTCGTCGCTGGCGTTCGACACCCTCTATGCCGAAGGTCAAAGGCGCTATGTGGAGAGCCTGTCGGCCTACGCACGCCAGTTTCTCGGCAAGATGCACAAGCCCGAGGCCGACTTCATACGCGGACTGCCGCCGGCCATCGCCATAGAGCAGAAGGTCAACACCCGCAACCCGCGCTCCACCGTGGGCACTTCGACGGAGATCTACGACTATCTGCGCCTGCTTTTCGGAAGAATCGGCAAGACCGTTTCCCCGATAAGCGGCTCGGAGGTGAAAAAACACACTGTGGCCGACGTCACCGCCGCCGCGTGTGCCTTTCCCGAGGGGACACGCATGGCCGTGGTGGCACCTCTGGAGATTCCGCAGGGACGCACTCCGCGACAGCATCTCGACATATTGCTCAAAGGGGGATATACCCGCCTGTTCCGCAACGGCGAGTTCATCGGCATAGAAGACCTTATAGCCGGCGCAGAACCTGGAGAATCAGACCTGAACGGGGCCGACCTGCTCATCGACAGACTGGCCCTGCACCATGACGCTACCGACGAGATGAGCCGGCTGGCGGAATCAGCCGAAATAGCATTTTTCGAAGGCCACGACCGCATGGCCCTGATCGTCTGGAATGGCGGCAGCGCGTCAGCACCATCCCGTCTGGACTTCAGCACCCGGTTTGAAGCCGACGGCATGACCTTTCCCGAACCTACGGACATGATGTTCAACTTCAACAATCCCGTGGGAGCATGCCCCAGATGCGAGGGCTTCGGCAAAGTGATGGGCATAGACGAGAGCCTTGTGGTGCCCGACCCAACCCGATCGGTCTACGACGACGCCGTGGTGTGCTGGCGCGGCGAGAAAATGAGCGAATGGAAGCATTATTTCATAAGACATAACCCGGACTTCCCGATCCACCGCCCGTATGCCGACCTCTCGCAGGCCGAACGCGACCTGCTCTGGCACGGTCCGGAAAAAGGGGGCAAAAGCCGCGACATCGCTTCGATCGACAATTTCTTCCGCATGGTTGAGGAAAACCTCTATAAGATACAGTATCGTGTAATGCTGGCACGCTATCGCGGCAAGACCACGTGTCCGGACTGTCACGGCGGACGCCTGCGGCCGGAAGCTGCCTACGTGAAGGTGGGCGGCCGGACCATCATGGACCTCGTGGCCATGCCCGTGGGCGAACTGTCGGAATGGTTCCGCGCCCTGCGTCTCGACAGCCAAGACGCGGCTGTGGCCGCACGACTGCTCACGGAAATCACCAACCGGCTGTCATATCTGGAGGAAGTAGGGCTGGGCTATCTTACGCTGGACCGGCTGTCGTCAACACTGTCGGGTGGAGAGAGCCAGCGCATCAACCTGTCCACGTCGCTCGGCAGTTCTCTTGTGGGGTCACTGTATATTCTCGACGAACCGAGCATAGGCCTGCACTCGCGCGACACTGCCCGTCTGATCGGCGTGCTGCGCAAGCTGCGCGCTCTGGGCAACACGGTGGTGGTGGTCGAACACGACGAAGAGATCATGGAAGCGGCCGACTATATCATCGACGTAGGCCCCGACGCCGGCCGTCTCGGCGGCAGAATCGTGTATCAGGGTCCTGCCGACGAGTTGCACAAGGCCACCGGAAGCTATACGGCCGACTATCTGTGCGGCCGACGCAAGATAGATATTCCTGCGTCACGCAGACCATGGGGCAGCTATGTGGAGGTGACCGGGGCACGCCATCACAATCTGAAAGAGATAGACGTCAGATTTCCGCTGGAGGTCATGACGGTGGTGACCGGAGTGAGCGGCAGTGGAAAATCCACGCTGGTGCGCGACGTGCTCTACCGCGCGCTGGCACGTCATCTCGGCATGCCATGCGACGCACCGGGTGCCCACCGCGACCTGCGCGGCGACCTCGGCCGGGTCAAGGCCGTGGAATTCATCGACCAGAACCCGATAGGCAAATCCTCCCGATCCAATCCGGCCACATACCTGAAGGCCTACGACGAGATCCGCCAGCTCTTTGCCGACCAGCAGGCTTCACGCCAGATGGGATTCACCCCGGCATATTTCTCGTTCAACTCCGAGGGCGGACGGTGTGAGGAATGCAAGGGCGAGGGTGTGATCACAATAGAAATGCAGTTCATGGCCGACATAACCGTGACCTGCGAGAGCTGCCACGGAAAGCGCTTCAAACCGGAGATTCTTGAAATCATGTATCGCGGACGCAATATCAGCGACGTGCTTGACATGACCGTCAACCAGGCCATAGAATTTTTCTCCGAATCGCCTGACACGGCGGAAAAGCGCATCGTGCGCCGGCTGAAACCGCTGCAGGAGGTCGGTCTGGGCTATATCAAGCTCGGTCAGTCGTCATCTACGCTGTCGGGCGGAGAGAACCAGCGAGTGAAACTGGCCTACTATCTGAGCCAGGAGAAACCCCACCCCACTGTGTTTATTTTCGACGAACCCACCACCGGACTCCATTTCCACGACATATCCACACTGCTTCATGCGTTTGACCGCCTGATCTCCATGGGCCACACCGTGATCATCATCGAGCACAACATGGATGTGGTCAAATGTGCCGACCATGTGATCGACATAGGTCCCGACGGCGGCGACGCAGGCGGCCGGATAGTGGCCACAGGCACTCCGGAAGAGATCGTGAAGGCAGGCAAGGGCCACACAGCCGCATATCTGAAAACAAAACTATAAAATCCCGGATACAGTAACAGACCATGATCATATTTCCTCACGCCAAAATAAACATCGGACTCGACATAATCCGGCGCCGCGACGACGGCTATCACGACATTGCGACTGTGATGGTGCCCACCGGATGGGAAGACGTGCTTGAACTTACTCCTGCCGAAAACACGTCGCTGCACGTGACCGGGCGCAAAGTAGACTGTCCGCCTGAAAAAAATCTGGTGATGAAGGCTCTGCGCGCGTTGGAGACCGCTACGGGCGGCATTCCTCCCACCCGCATCCATCTCCACAAGATAATTCCCGACGGAGCCGGACTCGGAGGAGGATCAGCCGACGCCGCTTTCACCCTGCTGGGGCTTAACCGGCTCTATGATCTGGGGCTGTCCGGACCGGACCTTATGAAGATAGCGGCCGGCATAGGCGCCGACTGCCCGTTTTTCATCGCCGACACACCAATGCTATGCACAGGCACAGGCACCACCATGACCGAAATTGACCTGCCGCAGCTTGCCGGACTGACTCTCGCCATAGTCAAGCCGCCGGTAAGCGTGCCCACTGCCGAAGCATACTCACGCGTGACCCCGAGCGAACCTGCCGTATCTCTGGAGTCACGTCTGCTCTCGCTGCCCGTGGACCGCTGGCAGCAATCAGTGGGCAACGATTTCGAAAAATCGGTGCTGCCACGCTATCCTCAGATCGCGCATATCAAATCCGGGCTGTTGGCCGGCGGAGCCGTCTATTCTGCCATGAGCGGAAGCGGTTCTGCCGTTTTTGGCTTGTTTGAATCCTCCGGGGCTGACATTTTGGCAGAACATCTTAAAGGCGTATTTCCGGACTGTACCATCCATTGCGGCACACTGTGAACGCTTTAAGCCGATCGGGCGTTATAACCTAAACACCACGCAACCAATTGGCAAAGTTTTTGATATGAGACACAAAAAGAAACGTAAACATCAGCACATGAACAATCATAAAAACCCGCAAACCGAACCTGAAACGCAGGAAACGCCCGAAATGGACGTGTCTGCCGAAACAGCAGACGCATTCGACAACATCGAGGAAGCCGCCGACGAGACCGAATCATTGAAATCACAACTTGACCAGACGCAGACCGAACTTGAGAAACAGAAAAAGGAATATCTGTTTCTTATGGCTGAATTCGACAATTTCCGCAAGCGCACGCTGAAAGAGAAATCAGAGTTGCTGCGCAACGGTGCGGAATCAGCCATGAGAGGGCTGCTTCCCGTGGTCGACGATTTCGAACGCGGCCTTGAAGCCATCAAAGACGCCACAGACGCCGATGCTGTGAAAGAGGGCATGGCTCTGATATACAACAAATTCGTGAAATATCTCGAGCAAAATGGCGTAAAAGCCATGGACACCGACGGCGCCGACTTCAACGACGAGTTCCACGAGGCCGTGGCCCTCGTGCCCGGCGATGAAGCCAACAAAGGCAAGATCATCGGCACCATGCAGAAAGGATACATGATCAACGACAAAGTGCTCCGCCATGCCAAGGTGGCCGTAGGACAATAAAACGGACCCGCTATCAATGGAGAACAAACGCGATTACTACGAAGTGCTCGGCGTGTCCAAGACCGCCACAGCCGACGAGATAAAGAAGGCTTACAGAAAAAAAGCCATACAGTTCCACCCCGACAAAAATCCCGGCAACAAGGAAGCGGAAGAGAAATTCAAGGAAGCAGCCGAAGCATATGAGGTGCTCTCCGACTCCGACAAGCGCGCACGCTACGACCAGTTCGGCCACTCCATGGGCCCGCAGGGATTCCCCGGCGGAGGTGGCGGCGGATTCTACGGAGCCGGCGGCATGTCGATGGAAGATATATTCGAACACTTCGGCGACATCTTCGGCGGACGCTTCAACATGGGCGGCGGCTTCGGCGGCGCCACTGGCGGACGCGCACGCCGACGGACGCGCAAAGGCTCCGACCTGCGCATCACCGTCAAGATGACCCTGAAGGAGATCGCTACAGGTGTCACCAAGACGCTGAAGATACCCACTCTCGACAAATGCCAGTACTGCAACGGCACGGGAGCCAAGGACGGCACTTCGTTCACCACCTGTCATACCTGCAATGGCACCGGCACCGTCACTCAGGTGCAACAGACGGTATTCGGAGCCATGCAGTCGCAATCTGTGTGTCCGCAATGTCACGGCGAAGGAAAAATCATATCCGAACGTTGCCCCCACTGCTCAGGCGAAGGCGTGCAGCGCAAGGAAAACACCGTCAGCTTCTCCATACCAGCCGGCGTTAGCGACGGCATGGTCCTCACGCTCAAGGGCAAAGGCAACGCACCGGCCCACGGCGGAGTAAATGGCGATCTGCTCGTGGTGATCCAGGAAATTAAAGATGCGGAACTCATACGCGACGGCAACGACGTGATCTATAACCTGATGCTCGACATACCCACTGCCGCTCTGGGCGGATCGGTGGAAATACCAACAATCAACGGACACGCACGTCTGAACATTCCTGCGGGCACCCAGCCCGGCAAGGTGTTGCGTCTGCGTGGGAAAGGGGTGCCCGACCCGAACGGCGGCGGCACAGGCGACGAACTCGTCAACGTGATGGTCTACGTGCCTGAAACTCTCACCCCGGAGCAGCGTGCCGCCTTTGAGTCGATGCGCGCCGCAGGCAACGTCAAACCCGACGAGTCCACCTCAAAACGCCTTTTCAGCAAACTGCGCCACATATTCGAATAATTCAGAAAACAATCATAGCTTCATGACACACTTCAGGTCCGTGGCCATTTGTCGATGGCCACGGACCTGTCTGTTATATGGCGGTAATATCGCCGTATGCCGGCATGTCGCGGAGAAATCTGTGGGATGACGTCTTCATATCCAGCTCGCACACATAGTGCTCCAGACCGTTGCTCACCACAAGATACGGCGCGTGAAACACATGGTTGTATCTGACAATCTGGTCAAACGTGCGCTGCGATATCTTCACTCCCGGCGCCTTGTATTCCACAATCATAAGCGGTTCGGCCGATCCGGCCCTCCACACCACGGTGTCGCAGCGCCGCGAAAGGCCGTTGATCCTCAGCCCGACCTCATTGGCCATCAGCGAAGGCGGATAGCCAAGATCACGCACCATATAGGCCACAAAATGCTGCCGCACCCACTCTTCCGGAGTCAGGGCCACCGCCTTGTGCCGCAAAGGGTCAAACACAGTGTAGGCCCCGGAAGGCCCGCACTGCACCCGCAACTGCGCCGGAGGTAAATTTAACGGTATGAAAACGTCGTGAGCCAAGAATAATCAGTAATCTCCGGGCAAAGATACTACAAAAACCGGAAAGGAGACAAAATCATCGAATATCAGCCGGGACCGACAAATGTTTTCTTCCGACAAATCGCTAATGTTGCACTTGCCAGTTGAGAGTAGGGTCAATGACAGGATAGATAAGACGCCTGATTTTTTGGCTGTTCAGAGAAAATACCTACCTTTGCAATAGAGTAGTCTGGAGCCGCACGGCGCAACATATCAGAGAACCGGCATTGTCGCCGAACCGTCGCCACAGATAGCCGCCGCTCCCATTTTACTCTGATATTCAATACGCATAATTTTCCAAACCTCCGTCCATGGCAGCACAGGCAGCTACTTTCTCAGGCATCCGCAAACAACTTAAATCAGGCAATGCGGCACCTATCTATGTGCTCCACGGGGCCGAAGGGTACTACATAGACGCTCTGCTGCGCGACTTCGAGTCATTAGTGCCCGACGACGAGAAGGACTTCAATCTATATGTGCTCTATGCACCGGAAACGTCACCCGACATGGTGGTGGAAGCATGCCTGCGCTACCCGATGATGGCCGACCGGCAGGTGGTGATCCTGAAAGAGACACAGAGCGTGCCGGCGTCATTCATGGAAGGTCTGGCCGCATACGCAGCCCGTCCCAATCCGCAGACGGTGTTTGTGGTGGCATCGCGCGGCGACACTGTGAAAGGCAAAGAGTTCATCAAGGCCGCCACAGCGTCCAAAGCCGTGTTTTTCGAGTCCAAAAAACTGAAAGACAGTCAGATCGAGCCGGTGATTGAGGAATTCGTGCGCGGTGCCGGACTATCGGTCGACGCCAAGGCGCTCGCCATGCTTGCCGACCATGTGGGCAGCGATCTGAGCCGTCTGCACAATGAAGTGTCGAAAATCACCGTCGCGCTCCCGGCCGGAGCGACGGTCACGCCTGAAGCTGTGGAGCGTCTGATAGGCGTCAGCAAGGATTTCAACAATTTCGAACTGATAGATGCAGTGGCACGGCGCGACACCGCCACTGCGTTCCGCATAGCCGAGTATTTCCGGGCCAATCCCAAAAACAACCCCTCGATCCTGACAGGCATAGCTCTGTTCGGTTTCTTCTCCAAACTGCTGCTCTGCTGGTATGCGCCGGAGCGAACGGAAAAAGGAATGATGGAAGCCACGGGTGTGCGCTATCCTTCGGCTCTGGCAAATTACAAGAACGGAATGCGGTCATATTCCGCCCGTCAGACCATCAACGCCATATCGGCGATACGGCGTTTCGATACCCGCTCAAAAGGCATAGGCTCACGAGCGAACGAATATGACCTGCTGCGCGAGCTTCTGTTCGCCATATTCAACTGACAGGCACCACAACGGCCCCGATCAGCTCCGACTTCACGTTAAAGGCCGTGGCTTTCCGGCGTTTCGGAGCATTCGACCGATAGTAATAGAACACACGCTGCGAATCCCACGTACGCACCTCGAGCCTGCGGGTCTGTCCCGGAGGAATGTGGCATCTGACGGTGTGCACGGCACTGTGCAGCTGCCGCCCTCTCATGTCGGTATAGTCAAACCTCACGGTCAGTTCGATCACGGATACCGAATCGGGCAGGCAGTTGGTGGCAAAAAACGACTCGCGGGCGGATGACGCTTCCTTGTCAAAGCCTGACAGCCGTATGTCGCCGCGCCTAAGCTCTATGGTATCGGCCAAGGCAGACGTGGGAGCAATGGAATCGGGAGCCGCAACCACGGGCACCTCCCGCAGCCGACGGGAGGGCGACGTGCGCTGCCTGCGGGCTTGCAGAGCCGGCAGGCATATAGCGGCAATAAGGCAGACGGCGGCTATACGTTTCATAGATAACATGGCTTTTGCGGTCTCTGTCCCACGGAAGCGGGAAAAACTTTTATGGCCCCGTCGAGCCCCTCGGGACGCGGGTCGCGTCTCACGCGCACCATGCTGCGGAACATGTAAGGCAGCATGACGTTCAGGTTAAGCCGCACCCGGACCTTACGACGGCTGAATGTGAGTCGCACACCGTCGTCGTCCAACGTCAGCAGAAATTCGCCGGGTATGTCCAGTCCGGTGCGTTCGGCCACGGCCGTGTATATGCGCGCCTCATAGACTCCGGGCCTGACAGTGGACACCAGATGGCCTATGACAGTGCCGGGGCGTATGTGGCGCTGCGGAGACTTCACCATGACCATACGGAACGTGGACGGCTGGCGCGAACGCGGCAACTCCGGCACGCAATAGCTCTCCACGGCCACCAGCGCACCGTCGCCCGCCATCCGCCACAGCCCCTCCAAAGGACACAGGGGCATGGCCGCCATGCGCGCACGGACGCTGTCGGCCGTAGTGTAGCCCGGAGCGACAGCCGACTGCGGCGGGAGCATGTCGAGAAAGTTGTCGGCCGCAGCCGTCAGAGCCGACACGGAAAGCGCCATAAAGCATAAAATTCTGAGACTTACCATGATGCACACAAATATAGCAAAAAATCCGGCGGCAATGGCTTTTTTCTGAAATTAACTGAAAAATACATCCGCTGTCCAAAACTTTTTGACTCGGGGGAATGTTTTGATATTGAAACATAATGAACAACCAGTATTCCACAGGATAACTCACAAAAATCAAATACTAAAATCTTAAATTCAACTATTATTATGAAAAAGGCTCTATTAATGATTGCCGTAATGCTCGGAAGCGTCACGGCTTTCGCCCAGAATCTTGACAAGAACGAGCTTAAACAGCTCAAGGAATTCCTGTCGCAGCCGTCGGCAGAAGCAGGCAAGACCAATGCCGAAGCCCTGAAGATCCACAATCTGAACGCCCCGGCGTCGTGGGAAGGAGTGACCATTCAGGACGGCCATGTCACAGCCATCAAATGGAGCGACAAGAAACTCGCCGGCGACTTCTCCCTGACCGGATTCAAAGTGCTGTCATCGCTGGACGTGTCGCGCAACTCGCTGTCGTCCATCGACACCAAAGGCAACTCCAACCTGACAGAGGTCAACGCCTACCGCAACAAAATCACGGCGGCCAATTTCGAAGGCAACATCAAGCTGCAGAAGCTCAACATCTACCGCAACCGTCTGACCGACATCGACATTACCGACACCCCCCTGTTGTCCAACCTCAACATCAGCAACAACCTGATCGTCGAGCTCAGCGTGGCCAACTCCACACAGCTGAAAACCCTCAACTGCCAGGGCAACCATCTGGAATCGCTCAACGTGGACGGCTGTACGGGTCTGAGAAATCTCTATGCCGGCTACAACAAACTCACCTCACTCAGCCTTGTGGGCGTGGAAAATCTCGCCAACATAAACATAGACAACAACGATCTGACCACTCTGGTCATATCAGGCCTGCCAAGTCTCGGAACCCTTCTCTGCTCGGACAACAACATGACATCGCTGATCGTACGCGACTGCCGCACCATGGTGGACCTCGTATGCTCCTACAACGATCTGACATCGCTCTCTGTATCGGGATGTCCCCAGCTGCAATATGTGGACTGCGCATACAATGACCTGACCGAACTGACCCTTTCGGGCTACAGCTTCCTGCAGCGCGTGGTGTGCAACAACAACCAGATACAGACTCTGGACGTGTCGTTTGACGAATCTCTCCGCTACGTGAACTGCCGCTACAACCAGATCACCGACTTCCGCACCATCGGCTCCAACAACATCCAGCAGGTGGCATGCCAGTGGAACTACTGATAATCCCCCTCACATACGCATAATGACAATGTGACTCTCCGGAGAGACACCGCAGACAACCAGCGGCGTCTCTCCGGCTTCTTTGCAGAGTCGGGAAAAATGCGTAATTTTGCACATTGAAAATATATTCCGACGCACTACATGAAGAATATCCGCAACTTCTGCATCATAGCCCACATCGACCACGGCAAAAGCACCCTTGCCGACAGACTGCTCGAATACACCCACACCGTGGCTTCAAAGGACCTGCAGGCGCAGGTCCTCGACGACATGGAGCTGGAGCGCGAGCGCGGCATCACCATCAAGAGCCATGCCATACAGATGGACTATGAGCTTGACGGTGAAAAATATGTGCTCAACCTGATCGACACCCCCGGACACGTCGACTTTTCCTATGAAGTGTCGCGCTCGATAGCAGCCTGCGAGGGCGCCCTGCTCATCGTGGACGCATCGCAGGGCATACAGGCCCAGACCATATCCAACCTCTACATGGCCATCGAAAATGATCTGGAGATCATTCCCGTGCTCAATAAAGTGGACCTCGACTCCGCCAAACCAGACGAAGTGGAGGATCAGATCATCGAGCTGCTCGGATGCAAGCGGGAGGAGATACTGAGGGCCAGCGGTAAGACCGGATTCGGCATTCCCGACGTGCTCCGCGCCATAGTGGAACGCGTTCCCGCCCCCAAGGGCGACGCCACAGCCCCTCTGCAGGCGTTGATATTCGACTCCGTGTTCAACCCCTTCCGCGGAATCATAGCATACTTCAAGATTCTCAACGGCACCATATCGCAGGGTGATTTCGTGAAATTCGTGGCCACAGGCAAGGAGTATCATGCCGACGAGATCGGCATATTGCGTCTGGACATGGATTCCCGCAAATCGCTCTCGGCCGGCAATGTGGGATATATCATCTCCGGCATCAAGACCTCGAGGGAGGTGAAGGTGGGCGACACCATCACCCATGTGGAACGCCCATGCACGTCAGCCATCGACGGATTCGAGGAGGTGAAGCCCATGGTGTTTGCCGGCGTGTATCCGATCGAGACGGAGGAATTCGAGAATCTGCGCGCATCGCTTGAGAAACTGCAGCTCAACGACGCATCGCTGACATTCCAGCCTGAATCGTCAATGGCTCTCGGCTTCGGTTTCCGCTGCGGATTCCTCGGTCTACTCCACATGGAAATCATACAGGAGCGTCTCGGACGTGAGTTCGACATGGATGTGATCACCACCGTGCCCAACGTAAGCTACCGTGTCTACGACAAGAAGGGCAACATGACCGAGGTGCACAATCCATCGGGCCTGCCCGACGCAACTCTCATAGACTACATCGAGGAGCCGTACATACGGGCATCGGTAATCACTGCTGCCGAATTCATCGGTCCGATCATGACACTGTGTCTGAGCAAGCGCGGCGAACTGGTGAAGCAGGAGTACATATCCGGCAACCGAATGGAAATGATCTTCGACATGCCGCTTGGCGAAATCGTGATCGACTTCTACGACAAACTGAAGTCCATATCGAAAGGCTACGCATCGTTTGACTACCACATCCACGATTTCCGCGAGAGCCGCCTTGTGAAACTCGACATTCTGCTCAACGGCGAGAGCGTGGATGCGCTCTCCACACTCACTCATGCCGACAATGCCGTGACATTCGGCCGTCGCATGTGTGAGAAACTGAAGGAACTGATACCGCGCCAGCAGTTTGACATAGCCATACAGGCCGCCATAGGCGCCAAGATCATAGCCCGCGAGACAATCAAGGCCGTGCGCAAGGACGTGACTGCCAAATGCTACGGCGGCGACATTTCCCGAAAGCGCAAACTGCTGGAAAAGCAGAAAAAGGGCAAAAAACGCATGAAGCAGATCGGATCGGTGGAAGTGCCGCAGAAGGCATTCCTCGCAGTGCTCAAACTCGACTGACACTCACGTTCAAAAAGTCCATCGCAACTGAACGAAACCCATCTGTTAAACATTATAAAAACAGGAGCTGCAACAAAATCCGGTTCCTGTTTTTCTTATTTATGACAAACGACGAAACAAACCGACAGACCACACCAGAAATCGACAATTATCCGCATCGGGTGTTTTTTTCGGCAAGGCAGGCGCTGAGCCGCCACGCCACAGGCGGCAACATACTGATTCTGGCCACAATCCTGGCCTTCATAGCGGCCAACGTGCCATGGATACGCGACATCTACTCCGACTTCTGGCAACAACAGGTGAGACTGCAGATAGGCGGATTCAACGTGTTCAGCCACAACGGAGAGCCAATGACCGTGCTCGAGTTCATCAACGACGCCCTCATGGCCATATTCTTCTTTTCCATAGGCCTTGAGATAAAACGCGAGATACTTGTGGGCGAACTGTCGTCATTCCGGCAGGCGCTGCTGCCCATCGTGGCCGCGATAGGCGGAATGGCGGTGCCGGTGGCCATATTCAGCATAATGGCATCCGGGACCGGATATGCCGGCGGTGCGGCCATACCCATGGCCACCGACATAGCATTCTCGCTCGGTGTACTGGCCATGCTCGGAAAAAGGGTGCCCATATCGCTGAAAATTTTCCTCACCACCCTTGCCGTGGTCGATGACATCGGTGGAATTATCGTGATAGCCGCGTTCTACTCTACACACATCGAGCTGTCGCTGCTGCTCTATGCGGCAGGATGCCTGCTGCTACTATATCTCGGAGGAATGTTTCAGATCCAGAGCAAGATATTCTACACCGGCATCGGCGGCGTGGTGTGGTTCCTTTTCCTGAATTCAGGAATCCATCCCACCATAGCCGGAGTGTTGGTGGCGTTCTGCGTGCCGGCCGTACCGGTGTACGCCCCGAAGAAATACGTGCAGAAGATGCGTGCGGCCATCGCACATTTCAGGAGTGAAGAGGACGACAAACTCAATTCCCGCACGATTCTCAACCATGACCAGCTCGACTGGCTCAAAGAAGTGGAATCAGCCTCTGACAAAGTCATATCGCCCCTGCAGGATCTGGAAGACTCTCTGCACCCGGCGGTTAACTATTTCATCATCCCTCTGTTTGCATTCGCCAATGCCGGCATATTTCTGCTCGACCTGCGACCCGAGGAGATAGTGAGCGGAGTATCGCTGGCTGTGATCTGCGGACTCGTGGCCGGCAAGTTCTTAGGCATTATTGGATTTTCATGGCTCACAATAAAGCTGAAACTGGCCGCTATGCCTGAACGCGCCAACTGGCATATGCTCGCATCCGTAGCTCTGCTCGGCGGCATAGGATTCACCGTCTCGCTTTTCATTGCCACACTGTCATTTGGAGCGGATCCCGCCACCGCCACACTGCTCGAGCAGGCCAAATTGGGCATAGTGACCGGATCGCTCGTCAGCGGCATGCTCGGATTCGTCTGGCTCCACAGAACTCTTCCAAAAGCGCCGGCCGATCCCGACGACGATTGATCCGGCATCTACACAGCTGAACCATAACTTCTGTTATAATCAAGGCATATAGTGTCTTGATTATGACTATATTTACACAAAGTAACCCAAAAAAATGGAAAAATAATCCGCGTTTATGAAATTTTCGGACTTAAATATGCACCTAACAAGGCGAAACAAATTCATTCCCTTATTATGATAAGTCCGCCAATAAACGAAAAGGAGTTTGCTTCGATTATAAAGCAGCACTCCGGAATCATTAACAAGGTCAGTTATTTTTATGCTTCCCCAAAAATGCCCTTTGATGACCTCCGACAAGAGATTTACGTCAATATCTGGCTGGGATTAGAGCAATTCAGAAACGACAGCAAAATCTCGACCTGGATTTATAGGGTAGCGGTCAACTCCGCTCTTATGGCCTTACGCTCGTCAAAGTCCAAAGTCAAAACCGTATCGCTTGATTTCGGATTGCTTGACATATCCTCAGAAATCGACGATGTACAAAGGGAGAATCTTCAAACCCTTCGCTCTTTGATTGACAAGCTCGAAGATATTGAAAAAGCAATAATTCTCCTGTGGCTTGACGAATATTCGTATGAGGAGATAGCCGACACACTTGGATTTAAACGCAATACAGTTGCAACTAAAATTCGCCGTATCAAAGACAAACTCTCAAAACAGATATAATATGAAACTCGACGAACTCAAAAAAAATATGTCAACGCTGGATCAAGTTCTCGCCAAAACCAACTCCGACATCAAGATAAACGTGTCCGCATCGGAAACCGCGCAGGCCAAGATACTCAAAAAATTTCGTCAAATAATGACAAGCTGCGCCATTCTTGCAGTCGTTTTCACCGCAATGATAATCGGCGGCATCAGTCCCCACAAATTCTCCATTCATCTGAAAATATGCCTTGTCGCATATTCGCTGGTCTGTACAATCTGGTACGCATACCTGTACTTCAAACTTAAAGACATCAACATCGCGGTTCTCTCTCCGGCACAACTGTTCTCCAAGACTGCAAATATAAGGATTTTGATGATCTCCGGCGAAATATTCTTTGGAATTGTCATAGGGTTGCTTCTTATTTACGCACTGTACAGCAACCCGACAGCTTTATGGGCTCTGGCCTACTCTTTTGTAGTCTGGATAGTTGTCAGTGTATTTCACTATTGGCCACAATACATAAAACTGTTCAGTGACCTAAATTCCATAAAGGAATAACCAATCTACGAAAAACTATCCAAAAGAAAATCTCCCGTAAAGCCATATACACAGCTTTACGGGTGATTTATCATTGTCAATTATCAGAATCAGAAGTCGGCCCGGCTGAGCGGAGTGAGCTTGATCAGGGTCTTTCCGGATTTGGAAAGAAGCTCGGCGCCTTTGTTGTCGGCGCGGCGTCCGCTGTAGACTTCCTCAAGGGAGATGAGAAGGGCTGATTCGTAGTTCTCACCGGGAGGACACATCATGCGCGTGGTGGCCAATGAGCTGAACTGCACGGACGACACGACCATGGGATCACGGGTGATAGCACCATTGAGGAGATTGCATCCGGTGTTGCCATGCACACGTCCTTCGGGCACGTCTATCACCAGTTTCACATCGGGATTGGTGACTTTACGGCCATCGATCTCCACTACCTGCCATGCACCGTTGAGAAACTCGATATCGGATTTCTCGAGAGTCATGATAGTGTTATTCGCGGCATTGCGAAGGCTGAGCACCTGAGTGCCTGCCTGGTTGACGGTAATGGAAAATGAAGCGGTTTCGGAGATGGTGCGGCCGATGGGCACAGTGTCGCCGGGACACATGCGCATGGTCATGGCCACATTGCCAAACGACAGTTTCTGTCCGGCTCCGGCCGTATAGCCGCCGTTCATCACATTGCATCCGTCGGAACCGTAGAAACGGTGTTCGGCAGACTCAAACTGGATGAAAGGCCACTCGTCTTCATATCCGTGGAGCTTGACATTGCCCACGGAACTGATGTACCAATGGCCGGCAAGATCCTTTTCTGTGTGGTTCACTACAGGAGCAGTTTTTTCTGCTGTCTCGACAGGCGTGTTTTCAGCCTTTTTTTTGCCCATAGCGCTATTGGCGGACGAGCAACCGGAGAGAGTGAGGGCCGCAGATGCGGCGATGAAGACAAGTCTTGATGTCATACTTAAACTTTAAATATACTTTACTTCAGATATTATTTTTCAGGATCAAGAATAATAACGCGGTAGTTGCCTTGAGCGTTCATCTTTTTCACGAAGTTTTGCACATCGGCGGCAGTGATGGAGTTGATGGTCTCCACTGCCTGCGTGAAGAGGTCGGGATGACCGGGCACGATGGCCCATACGCTCATGTATCCACACCAGGCTCCGTTGCGTTCAGCCTTTTCGGTCATATCTTTCACCATGTATTCCTTGACTTTGGAAAGCTCTTCGTCAGTGATATTCTCGGCCATAGCCGCAAATTCCTTCTTGATGACCTCGAGCACCTCGCCTTTTTTGTCGGGGTTCATGGGAAACACGGTCTGTATGTTGGCGTTCATGCCGACTTCGGAGCTCATGGAACCGCGCGCGCCGATCGAGTAGACAGCTCCCATTTCCTCACGCACAACCTTGACAAGGCGAGTTGAGAGAATGTTGCCGGCAATGCTGGCCAGCTTGGCGTTGCGGGAATCGTAGGGCAGCGTGGCCGATTCGATGATGGCGCAATATGTCTGAGGATTTTCCATTTTGGTGGAGAAAGTGTCGACAGCGTCGCCTGACCTCATGCGGAAAGCGGGATCAGACTCGGCCACCGCAGCTGTGGCTGTGGAGGGATCGGCCGGGAGGGTGGCGATATACTGCTCTACGAGAGGACGGAGGGTGTTAAGATCCACATTGCCCACAAAAATGAAGGTGTAGTCGGCTGCATTGGCAAGCTGGGCCTTGGCCAGAGCGAGAATGCCGTCACGGGTGGCATTTTCTATATCGGCCACAGTGAGAGCCTGCTTGTAGGGACTGGCGTAAACGGCTTTCTGCACGTCGACCTGGAAGATATACTCGGGCGACACAGACTGGTTTTTCAGCAATCCGGCATACAGGCTCTGGGTAGCGGAGAATTCAGTCTGATCGTAGTTGACGGATGTGAAGTAACCGTAAAGCATCTCGGCGAGCACGGGCAGGTCCTTGGGAGTGGTGGAGCCTGAGATGTTGCGCTCGTAGAGACCGAATGCGGGATTGATCGACACCTGCTTGCCGGCAAGGTATTTTTCAAGGTCGCTGGAGGTGTATGACCCTATGCCGTAGCGTGATCCGAGAGCTTCGAACGCTATAAAGTCGGCGACAGAGGATGATGCGGCGTCGCGCGACATGCCCTGCGGCGCCACAGCAGCAAATATGATTTCATCGTCCTTGAATCCGGTCTGCTTGACCATCACTTTCACTCCGTTAGAGAGGGTCCACACTGTGGCGCCCCAAAGGTCGTTGGTTTCGGTCGATACGATGGATCCGGGGGCGGGAAGCTCGGGGATAAGGGGCTCGGTCTTGGCATTGTCGACAAACGCTTCGATCTGTTCGGCATCGACCGACTTCATCGTTTCGGCAAGTTCGGCTTCAGTGGGAACGGAATAGCTTTCGGAATCGGGGAGCATGACAAGGAGCACGCGGTTGTCGTCGGTGACCATTTCGCCGAAAAGCTGGTTGATGGTGTTGACATCGACCATCTGGGTGACCATCTGCATCATCTGATAGATGTCGGAAATGTCGGCCGCAGGAGTGTTGTCGATGAAGTGACGGATGTATTTGTTGGTCAGGGCCGAGGTTTCCTGTGTGGCCCGGTTGTTGTAGTCCTGCTCCAGAGAAGCCATGTAGCTGTCGCGTGCGCGCTGAAGCTCGCCGGGGGTGAATCCGCCGCGCTTGGCGCGGAGCACTTCGCGGTAGACCGACTCAAGCGCAGGGCGTATGTCGCCTGTTTTAGCCACGCCGATGGCCGAGAGGGCCTGCATGGTGTTAGAGAACAGATAGTTGTCGATATCGGCCTGAGCCACGGCAAACGGAGTGGCGGGGTTGCTCATCATCTCGTTGAAACGGTTGTTGAGCATGGCGTCGATCATTGAGATCATGTAGTCATAGACCAGATAGCCGACGGTGGAACGCATTTCGCGCGGCATAGGCTCGAATTTGAACATGAGGAAGAACATGGCGTTTGACTGCTCCTTGTCCTTACCTATGGCATAGATGGTGCCGGGAGTGTCGGGCACGGGGAAGATGGTGCGCTCGGCGGGATTTGCCGGCATCTCAATGTCGGCAAACATCTCCTTGACCTTGGCTTCTGTGCGCGCCACGTCAATGTCGCCCACGATGAAGATACCCTGAAGATCAGGGCGATACCATTTCTCATAGTAGTCGCGAAGGGCCTGATGTGGGAAATTATCGATCACCTCCATAGTGCCGATGGGCATACGGTGGCCGTAGCGGCTGTTGGGGTAGATGGTGGGGAGCATCTGTTCGATGATGCGCATCTGGCCTCCGGAGCGGCTGCGCCATTCTTCATGGATCACGCTGCGCTCTTTGTCAATTTCTTCGGGATCGAGCAGAAGCTCGTTTGCCCAGTCATGGAGTATGAGCAGGCATGAGTCTGTGACTTCGGTGCGGGCTGTGGGCACGTTGGTGATGTTGTAGACGGTCTCGTCGGTGCCGGTATAGGCATTGAGATGTGCTCCGAATTTCACGCCGATGCTTTCGAGCCAGCTCACGAGCGAGTTGCCGGGAAAGTTTTTGGTGCCGTTGAAGCACATGTGTTCAAGGAAGTGGGCCAGACCACGCTGGTTGTCCTCTTCAAGCACTGAACCGACTTTCTGGGCTATGTAGAAATCGGCCTGTCCTTTGGGATAGGCGTTGTGGCGGATGTAGTAGGTGAGTCCGTTGGGGAGAGTGCCCACAACAACAGCCGAGTCCATAGGCACCACCGGCATCTGCTGTGCTTTCAGGCCGATGGCACCGGCCAGAGCGCAGAGCGCGACAATTGCTCCTGAAAGAATCTTTTTCATTGAATTACGGTTGATTGATGAATAAATAGTTGATTTGTCAGCAATGGCAATGTAGCAGAATACATCACTATTATGCAGCAAAGTAAAACAAAATTTCCAAAACGGCCAAATAAATATGGCCTAACGGAACGGAGCCGCGGCGAAAACTTCGGTTTTCATCGCGACTCCGTAATGTTTCGTCTTTATGCTCTTAATCAGCAGCAGGGACGCTTGGTCTTTTTGCCCCAGCCGTAAGCGGCAGCGGCACCGAGTTCTTCTTCGATACGGAGAAGCTGGTTGTACTTGGCCATACGGTCGGAACGGCTTGCGGAACCGGTCTTGATCTGTCCGGCGTTGGTAGCTACGGCGATGTCGGCGATAGTAGCGTCTTCGGTCTCACCGGAACGGTGGGAGATGACTGCGGTGTAGCCGTTGCGCTGAGCGAGTTCCACTGCGCGGAGGGTTTCGGTCAGAGAGCCGATCTGGTTAACCTTCACGAGGATGGAGTTTGCACAGCCTTCGTTGATGCCGCGCTGGAGATATTTCACGTTGGTCACGAAGAGGTCGTCGCCAACGAGCTGGCAGCGGTCGCCGATGAGGTCGGTGAGGATCTTCCAGCCTTCCCAGTCGCCTTCGGCCATGCCGTCTTCGATTGAGTCGATAGGATATTTCTCAACGAGTTCCTTGAGGAACTGTGCCTGCTGCTCGGAGGTGTATTTGGGAGCTGAAGCGCCCTGTTTCCATGTGTAGTCGTAAACGCCGTCCTTGTAGAATTCGGAAGAAGCGCAGTCCAGACCGATGGTCACGTCGCAACCGGGCTTGTAGCCGGCGAGTTCGATGGCCTTGATGATGACCTGGAGGGCATCTTCAGTGCCGTCGAGAGCGGGAGCGAAGCCACCTTCGTCGCCGACAGCGGTGGAGAGGTTGCGGTCGTGCAGCACTTTCTTCAGGTTGTGGAACACTTCGGTGCCCATGCGGATGCCTTCGTGGAAGGAAGTTGCGCCGATGGGACGGATCATGAATTCCTGGAAGCAGATGGGAGCGTCGGAGTGAGCGCCGCCGTTGATGATGTTCATCATGGGCACGGGCAGAGCGTAGCTGTTGCATCCGCCGATGTACTTATAGAGGGGCAGGTCGAGGTAGTCGGCAGCGGCTTTGGCAACAGCAAGGCTTACGCCGAGAATGGCGTTTGCGCCGAGGTTGCTCTTGGTCTCGGTGCCGTCAAGAGCGAGCATCTTTTCGTCGATGGCGATCTGGTCAAGAGCGCTCATGCCTACGAGAGCTTCGGCAATGGGACCGTTGACGTTGGCCACGGCTTTCTGCACGCCCTTGCCCATGTAGCGGGACTTGTCGCCGTCGCGCAGTTCGAGAGCCTCGTTCACGCCGGTGGATGCGCCGGAGGGTACGGAAGCACGGCCTTTTGCGCCGGATTCAAGGATCACGTCTACTTCTACAGTGGGGTTGCCGCGGGAGTCAAGTACCTCACGACCAATGATTTTTTCAATCTTCATAGTCTTGATGATTATTGATTTTGGGTGTTATGAGTTGATTTTGTTTATATTGTCTGTTGAAACAGTGCAAAGTTACTACTTTTCCTTTGAATTCTCAAAAAAATCTATTTCGAGCCGGCCACGGTGACCGTGTAGGTATAGACCGGTCCTTTTTCCTTTCCGCCGATGAAGTGAATGATACTAAGTGTGAACGTGCCGGGTCGGGCCGCGGAGAGGTTGACATAGCCGGTGCCGCTGTCCGCACCGAGACGTCCCTCGGCCACGGCTTCGGGGTCGTCGTATTCGATATTGCAGTCCATGACAAAGGCGCCTTCGTCGAACTGGACTGTGTAGCCACGGCCTGCCGACGGATGCACTCTGGCATAATAGGAAAGGATGGCGCCGACCGGCACTGTGAACGCCGCGTCTTTTTCAGGGAGGAACTTGATCTGCGAGACCACGCCGGCCATGTCGTCGATCTGACGCGCCATGTCTGACGCATGGCCTATGGCCGGCACTGACAGGGAGAGGGCGGCGGCAACGGCGGCCGCCAAGATTGTTTTCTTCATAGGCTGCTGAGTTTATTTCACAAGACGATCCGGGTTGCGGGCAAGGAATTCTTTCCAGCTCTTAGGACCTGCGGCGGCGACCGGACGCTGCTGTTCATAGAAATGACACAGAGCCGCGCCCAGAGCGTCGGTGGCGTCGAGCTGCACGTCGAGATCCTCCCGAGGGATGGAGAGAATGCGCCTGAGCATCTCCTGCACCTGCTCTTTGGATGCGGCACCACTGCCGGTAATGGCCTGCTTGATCTTGCGCGGCTCATATTCGGTGATGGGCACCTGCCGCGCCAGAGCCGCGGCCATGGCCACGCCCTGGGCCCTGCCGAGCTTGAGCATGGACTGGACGTTTTTGCCGAAAAATGGCGCCTCGATGGCCATTTCATCCGGCAGATACTGTTCCACCAGACCGAGCACACGCTCATAGATGCGGTGCAGTCTCATGTAATGGTTCTCGAGCCGGCTCAACTGAATCACGCCGAGGGCTATCATCTGCGGCTTGCGCGCACGCACGCCGAGGATGCCGTAGCCCATCACGTTGGTGCCCGGATCAATGCCTATGATCACCTTGTCCCAGCCGTCGGTCATAGCTCTATCTCGGTCATGAACGTGGGATAGGCGACCACGGTCTGGGCCCCGAAGCGGGCCGCCATTGCTTCCGCAAGCAGAGTGGCTTCGCGGGCGGCAAACGCCTGCGCGGCATCCTGCGATGGAAATGCGGCCTGTATGGCAAGACGAGCCACATCGTCCTGGGCCTGCTCCATGGACAGCACAAGCGGCTTGCTACAGCATGCGGCAGTAGCTGCCGGAATCCACATGTCGCGAAGCCATTCACGGACGGCCGTTTCGATCTGCGGAGGAAAGAAAAAAGTGGTATTATAGACTGTCATCACTGGCGGTTGAAGAATTGAGTGAACACTTGCATCGTATATAGCACGTCGTCAAACGACACCGTCTCGCGAACAGAATGCATGGCCCACAGGCCTATGCCCATGTCCACACCACGCATGTCGAGCTGTCCGGTAAGGATATTTCCGAGTGTGGAGCCGCCGGGCGAGTCGCTGTGGTTGACAAATTCCTGACACGGCACACCTGCTTCGCGGCAAAGCCACTTGAATGCGGCGGCCGAGTCGGCATCAGTCATATATTTGCAGTTGGCATTTACTTTTATCACCGGACCTCCGCCAAGCACGGGGTGGTTGACCGGATCCATCTTTTCCATGTAGTTCGGGTGGGCGGCATGCGCACAGTCGGCGGAAATGAAAAAGCTGCCGGCAACGGCGCGCATGAATTCCTCGCCATGACCGCCAAGGGAGCTGACCACCCGGCGGAGCACATTGCGCAGCATAGGCGAGTGTGCGCCCTGTTTGGTCCCCGATCCGGTCTCCTCATTGTCGAACACGGCCATGACCTGCGTCTGGCGTCCGGGCACCGCCGCAATCACGGCATCAAGGGCACAGTAGGCCATGGAGAGGTCGTCGAGACGGCCGCAGTTGACCCACGATGAATCGGCCCCGACCATCTCGGCCGGCTGTATGTCGAAAAGTGTGAGATCGAAGTCGAGTATGTCGTCGGGCGAAACTCCAAGATGGGACGCCACAATACGGGCAACCGTTCCCTGAAGGCAACCGTCGACATATCCGAGCACAGGAAGCATATCTTTCTGCGCCGACAGCGAGAGCGACGAATTGACGTCACGCTTGAAGTGTATGGCCAGATGCGGGATGACCAGACGCGGTTCATCGATACGCACGGTGCAGTGTCGCGGGGCAAACACCGGATCTTCCGACCTCAGCACCACGCGTCCGCTCAATCCCAGAGGACGGTCGAACCAAGTGTGATATATGGCTCCGCCATACACTTCTGTGTTGAGTTTGACCAACTGTGAATCGCCAAGAGCTCCGCATCGCATCTCGGGATGCGGTTTCACCCGGAATCCGGGCGAATCACTATGAGCGGCAACTATGCGGAATCCCGCCGCCGGATCGCTGCCGGCCACAAAAGCAACCACGGCAGTGCCGTTTTTGACGACATAACACCGCGATCCGGGCTTTACGGCCCATGGATCAGTCTCTCGAAGTTCCTGAAATCCGGCATCGCGCAAACGGGACACGATAGTGTCTACCGCCATAAAATTGCTCACGCTCCGGTTCATAAACGCAAGGAAATCCTCACGTTTTGCCATTTTGTCTTTATCCTGTGTCATACTACCGCAAAGTTAGCAAAAATCCATGAAAACATTAACTCCAAATCCGGACAATGACAATTGATGCTTTATAACATATTTTTTATTCGAAAAATTTGTATATGCCAGAATTTGATTCTAATTTTGCACTGTGTTTTTCATGGTATTAGATTTAAGGTTAACTAAGATTGGTTGTCGCGACGACAATCAATTTTTTATTTATATATACCCTCAAACAAATAGCCAAGCATCATTCCACTCAAACCAGCCCCGATAGAGGTATCAGATTTTCTTATTACCCTGAAGTCACAAAAAGAGCAAACCAAATCAAAATTTTCAGTTTCTTGATGCCATTATAAGTATAGAGAATATGTAAATTCTCCACATTCTTCCGTCAATGAACAACGTAAGTGATCAACATTATCGAGTCTAAGAATTCTCGTAATTTATTTTTCATAAAAAGCTGAACGGTAACGTGAATCTTTTGGCAACTCTCTAAAAGCCGAGATCATTTTAGACCCAGACATAGGGAAATATACATTATCACAGAATACGTCTTCCCACCAGCCATTCTTTATGTCAGCCCAATATCTTTCAAGAATTTCCCTCGGAAACTCCGGCCATACTTTCCCTGTTATTTTGAAAACCAAATTACCATTTTCATCCTTATAAGTGAGTATTTTGTTAATCAGACTATCCATTGTCTCCTTAGGATTACGATATAGATTTAGCTCAATCGCTTTGTTTGAAATACAAAAAGGCATGTTTGTTGTTTCTCTATACTTCATCCAATAATATTCAAGAGGATCGGATGGAGATATTGCTTCACCACAATTCCAAGCATTGTATATTTTATGCGTTATCTCTTTATTATGCCGAAACTCAACACGAAGTAATAACGGATGATCGATCAAGTCCTTGTTTCCTGAACAATCAACAAGAAATCCGAGCTGACGTGCTGGACGTTCAAAACAAAACTGTTTTCCTATTGATGTTATTTTATATCCATAAATAATATTTTGGGTTAATGATTTTGAAATTGGAAGAACATACAACACACCGGTTGATTCAGAATCATTTTCAATAGGCAGATACCTATCTGTCGCTTTGTCATATTCTGTCACCGCAAAAAATGCAGCCACATCCAATGATGAGCTAAAATCAACTTCAGTAGTTTTATTATAGTAATGTTGTGCTAGGCCATATAGATTGGCTTGTAATTTCATCGGATGTCCGCACAATTCAAATCCTTTTATACCAAGAAGCTGCACTATCGGGTGCATAGCCATAAAAGCTGTCAATTCATTGATTTTTATCATATCATCAAGGAAATAACGTTTGTTCTTATCTCTGAACAGATTGGCCTTTATGCTCTTATAATCCTCTTTTTGACCGCGAAACAAGAAATTGGAGTGCGCAAGATTAGGTTTTAGCGAAAATCTTTTAAAATCAGTAAGATATGGCATATTATCATCAACTGATAGCATTCTAAAATAATCGACATCATCAGGATTGCACATTAGCCTTGTCACAATAAAAGAATCTTTATCAAGGCCAATACCTCCTGCAACAAACGGGTCAATACCAGCCATGAATAGTGGCATTATATATGATGTTTTCAAAGCATTCTTCTCTAAATATGAGATAAAGGACATCGCCTCGAATATATTATCAAAGACTGGAAATGTTTTTGCAATCGGGTTCATTGTTGAATAAATATGTTTGAAACCAATTTCAAATTTACAAAAAGTATTAATCAGAAAATCAAAATGTAATAATGAATATTTAAACATTCGTTTGCTATGCGACCGTAAATAACATTACCAATGCGTTGATACTTCATAGTACAAATATGGAGATTTCAAGTTCATAAGAATGACATCGGCTACTTCATCGTTGCTTATCTCGGAAGTATAGTCAAAGCCCAGTTGGGAAGCTCTTCGATATAGCGTTTCGCAAGCTCGCCGTCAGTCAGACGGAACAGAAGCCGGGCTTCCACATCATCTATTGAGTTGTCATAGACATAGAGTCTATCAACTATCGCGGACAGGATTTTGCAGTTGGCAATAGATTGTCGTATCGGGATATGATTTTAGGAATTGGTACATCATGTCTTCCATCCAACACTCGTTGAGCGACACGCTTAGCATTGATTGTCGGAGATTCAGTGGAAACAAAGAACAAGCGGATGAAGAATCCGGCTTGCTTCGCTCTGAGAATGTAATCGACCTGTAGCCGACATCACAGTCTCAAAGATATGGCTCTTGCGTTCGGCAAGACATCTTTCCCTCCATTCATTGCAATAGTTGGCGGCTTTCAGAACAGACTCCTGATTGTTCCAATCGCCGAACACATCGCGGGCTACATTATCCGGATTGATATACTCCGAATCCTCAAGCCATTCGTGATGCAGTATCTTTGAAGTCACAGAAGTTTTGCCTGACCCATTTGGTCCGGCAATCACAATCAGAACAGGGCGATGATTACTTGCCGCCATTTTTTATTCTGTTTATGGCATCACCCCATTTCTCTTGAGCCGCTTGGGTAGCCGCTTCAAACCCGGCGGCCACACGCTCGGCAGCCCGGCGGGTGCTTTCGCGGGCATCCTCGGCAACCTCACGCATAATCTGGGACATGCGCTCGTCGCCCGGCTCCTCCATCGACGTCAGTCGATAACTGTTCATCTCAACTTCCGACATAATCCATAATCTTTTATTATTCAACGCCAAATTTACGAAAAAAGTCCGAATCCATCTCATCTTTTAATTAAATCTATATCGTCGTCTCGCTAAAGGAGTTTCAAAAACATTACCCCATTCGCTCCAACTCCAACAGTAGAAAATTTGTCTATTTTATCTGTATAAGCATCCAGAAAGAAAATGCGCAAATAAAAAATGGAGTATAACTCATTGAGCTACACTCCATTTTGTTATCGTTGGTTGTGGGGCTTACTTCACTTCCTCGAAGTCGACGTCGGTGACGTGACCGTCGTCGTTGGAACCGGGCTGAGGGCCTGCCTGGGCACCGCCGGGCTGCTGCTGGGCCTGCTGAGCCTGTGCCTGAGCGTTGAGGATGTCCTGCTGGGCTGCGCCGAAAGCGGTTTCGATTTCCTTGATGGCAGATTCGATCGCCGTGACGTCCTGAGCCTTGTGTGCGTCCTTAAGCTTGGACAGCGCTCCTTCGATAGTCGTCTTCTTGTCAGCGGGAATCTTGTCGCCAAGTTCCTGAAGCTGTTTTTCAGTCTGGAAGATGATAGAGTCTGCCTTGTTGATGGTGTCGACACGTTCTTTTTCTTTAGCGTCGGCGGCAGCATTGGCGGCAGCCTCGTCTTTCATGCGCTTGATCTCACTGTCGGTCAGACCGCTGGAAGCTTCGATGCGGATGCTCTGTTCCTTGCCGGTGGCCTTGTCCTTGGCGCTAACGTTGAGTATGCCGTTGGCATCGATCTCAAATGTCACTTCGATCTGCGGGATGCCGCGGGGTGCGGGCGCAATGCCGTCGAGGTGGAATTTGCCGAGGGTCTTGTCATCCTTGGCCATGGGGCGCTCACCCTGCAGTACATGAATTTCCACTGAGGGCTGATTGTCGGCAGCGGTGGAGAATGTCTCGCTCTTGCGGGTGGGGATGGTGGTGTTGGCTTCGATCAGCTTGGTCATAACGCCGCCGAGGGTCTCGATACCTACGCTCAGGGGCACTACGTCGAGGAGAAGCACATCTTTCACGTCGCCGCTGAGCACACCGCCCTGAATTGCGGCGCCGATAGCCACCACTTCATCGGGGTTGACACCCTTGCTGGGCTCTTTGCCGAAAATTTCCTTGACCTTGGCCTGAATAGCAGGGATACGGGTGGATCCGCCCACGAGTATCACTTCATGAATGTCGGAGGGTGAAAGGCCGGCGTCTTCCATAGCCTTGCGGCAAGGCTCCACAGTGGCCTGAATCAGAAGATCGGCCAGCTGTTCGAATTTGGCGCGTGTGAGAGTCTTGACCAGGTGTTTGGGCAGACCGTTGACAGGCATGATATAGGGGAGGTTGATTTCCGTCGATGTGGTGCTCGACAGCTCGATCTTGGCTTTTTCGGCAGCTTCTTTCAGACGCTGCATGGCCATGGGATCCATACGCAGGTCCACGCCTTCCTCTTTCTGGAACTCGTCGGCAAGCCAGTCGATGATCACGTGGTCGAAGTCGTCGCCGCCGAGGTGAGTGTCACCGTTGGTCGATTTAACTTCAAACACACCGTCGCCAAGTTCAAGGATGGAGATGTCGAATGTGCCGCCGCCAAGGTCGAATACGGCGATCTTCTGGTCGGCACCTTCTTTGTCGAGACCGTAAGCCAGAGCAGCTGCGGTGGGTTCGTTAACAATACGGCGCACAGTCAGTCCGGCGATCTCGCCGGCTTCCTTGGTGGCCTGACGCTGGGCGTCGTTGAAATATGCGGGAACAGTGATGACAGCCTCGCTCACGGTCTGGCCGAGATAGTCTTCGGCCGTTTTCTTCATTTTCTGAAGAATCATGGCTGATACTTCCTGCGGGGTGTAGTCGCGGCCGTCAATGTCGACACGGGGTGTGTTGTTGGCGCCGCACACCACTTTATAGGGCACACGCTTGATCTCCTGCTCCACCTGGCTGCAGCTTTCGCCCATGAAGCGCTTGATGGAGTAGATGGTACGCTGTGGATTGGTGATGGCCTGTCGCTTGGCAGGATCGCCTACTTTACGTTCGCCGCCGTCAGTAAACGCCACCACGGAAGGGGTGGTGTTGCGTCCTTCGCTGTTAGGAATCACTACAGGGTCTTTGCCCTCAAGTACAGATACACACGAGTTGGTGGTGCCAAGGTCGATACCGATAATCTTACCCATAATTTAATTCTGGTTATTTTTTAGTCGTTTTGTAAAATTTCTATAATAAATCAGGCCATCCGGATGGATTGCCGTGCGTAGACATAACAAATAGCGTGCCAAAAATGTTGGCTGACAGATTCTGCCATTTTTGTCAGTCGCCATATAATATGTTGGACATATCGGAGGAAAGTACTATCTTTGCGTTCACTATAAATCAATCAACACCTTACCAGAAAATCTAATTATGCAAAAGTCTATTTTGGGCGCCATGTTTCTCTCCGCCGCGATAAACGCCACGGCATCCGGCACCCTCTCCGGATTCAATTACGGTGAAGCTACGGCGCCAGATGGCACCGAGTGGCAGGACTGCCAGAATCTGAGCTACAACAAAGAGCAGCCCCACGCTTATTTTTTCCCGTTCGCATCAGTGGAAAACGCACTGAAAGTGCTGCCTGAAAACAGCGAATACTACAAGTCGCTCGACGGCACATGGAAATTCAACTGGGTCAGGACTCCCGAAGACCGCCCGGCCGACTTCTACCGGACCGATTTCGACACAAGCGGGTGGGATGACATCGCTGTGCCGGGATGCTGGAACGTGCAGGGCATCCAGAAAGACGGATCGCTGAAATACGGCGTGCCCATTTACGTGAACCAGCCTGTGATATTCCAGCACAAGGTGGCTGTGGACGACTGGCGCGGCGGCGTGATGCGCCCGGCCCCGGAGCACTGGACCGTGCACGAGTATCCCAACGAAGTCGGTTCCTATCGCCGCACGTTCACAGTGCCAGAGGAGTGGAAAGGCCGTGAGGTCTACATCAATTTCGATGGCGTGGACTCGTTTTTCTATCTCTGGGTCAACGGACAGTATGTAGGATTCAGCAAAAACTCCCGCAATACGGCATCGTTCGACATCACCGACAAATTAGTAAAAGGAGAGAACACGGTGGCAGTGGAAGTCTACCGCAGTTCCGATGCGTCGTTTCTGGAATCACAGGACATGTTCCGCCTTCCGGGCATAATCCGCTCCACCTATCTCACATCCACGCCGAAAGTGCAGATCCGCGATCTGGTGATCCACACCACCACCGGCGGAAAGGTAACGGCCGATGCTACCGTACGCAACCTGTCGAAAAAAGACGCCAAAAACTATTCGATAAAATACAGTGTATATCCCGTGGAACTGTATTCCGACAAAACCGAAGCCGAGACCGGCACTCCTGCCACAAGCGCCAAATTCACCGCGTCGAAAGGGAGCAGCGTAAGCCAGAAATCGGAATTCACCGTGGACGGAGCCAGACTATGGAGCGCCGAAGAGCCTAACCGCTACGTGCTGGTGGCCCAGTTGCTCGACAGCAAAGGGAAAACGGTGGAGACCGTGTCGACTTATTTCGGATTCCGGGAGGTGTATATACGCAATACAGCCGCCGAAGACGACGAATTCGGTCTTGCCGGACGCTATTTCTATGTCAACAGACAGCCGGTGAAACTCAAAGGAGTGAACCGCCACGAGAACTCCGTGACCGGCGGCCATACCATATCGCGCGAGCAGATGGAGCACGAGGTGATGCTGATGAAACGCGGTAACATCAACCATGTGCGCAACTCTCACTACAATGACGACCCGTACTGGTATATCGTGTGCGACAAGTACGGCATCTATCTTGAAGACGAAGCCAACATCGAAAGCCATCAGTATTACTATGGCGATGCTTCCCTGTCACACCCCACAGAATGGCGCGATGCCCATGTGGCACGCAACATGGAGATGGTCCATGCGCATGTCAACCACCCCTCCATCGTGATCTGGTCGCTCGGCAACGAAGCTGGCCCGGGCCGCAATTTCGTTGAAGCCTACAACGCCATCAAGGAATTCGACACCTCACGACCCGTGCAATACGAGCGCAACAACAACATCGTGGACATGGGCTCAAACCAATATCCTTCAATCGGATGGGTGCGCAATGAGGTCAAGGGACAGAGCAACATCAAATATCCGTTCCACATCTCCGAATATGCCCACTCCATGGGCAACGCCGGCGGCAATCTCAAAGATTACTGGGACGCCATGGAATCCACCAATTTCTTCTGTGGAGGGGCTATATGGGACTGGGTGGACCAGGCCTTCATCTATTATACTCCCGACGGGCGACCCTTCTTCGCCTACGGAGGTGACTTCGGCGACACTCCCAACGACGGAATGTTCTGCATGAACGGCGTGATGTTTCCCGACTTCACTCCCAAACCCGAATATGCGGAAGTCAAAAAGGTCTACCAGAACGTAGGTGTGACACCGGTGGACATGACCACAGGCACATTCGAAGTGTTCAACAAGAACTATTTCACCTCACTCGACGAAAACCACTATATCACCTGGTCACTCATCAAGGACGGCAAGGAGGTGGCCAAGGGCGACGGAGTGAACCGCCCGCGCATGGCCATAGGGCCGCGTCAGCGCCAGACCATGTCCGTGCCATACGATTTCACCGCGCTGGATCCTGCGGGAGAATATTTCCTGAACATCCAGTTCCGTCTGGCATCCGACATGCCGTGGGCCGACAAAGGCTATGTGCAGATGGAAGAGCAGCTGCCCGTCAAGTCGGCCGGCAATTTTTCTCCGATCGCAGCCGACAGCCGCCGCAAGCTCACCTTATCCTCATCGCAGACAGCCGACACAGTGAAAGGCGAAGGCTTCAAGGTGGTGTTTGACAACGCCACCGGCACCATCCACTCGCTCGCATACGGCGGCAACCTGGTGATAACCGACGGCAACGGACCGAAGCTCAACGCCTTCCGCGCTCCAGTGGACAACGACGTGTGGTTCTATCAGGCATGGTTTGAAAACGGACTCCACAACCTTCGCCACAAGACCCTGAGCCACGACGCCTACACCCGCGCCGACGGCACAGTCTCGATCTCCTATACCGTAGAGTCACAGGCCCCCATGAGCACATCGGCATCCGGAGCGACCTCAGGCCGCTATAAACTGACCGACGGCCGCGAGATGACCGATTCCGACTTCAAATTCACCACCGGACAGATATGGACCGTCTATCCCGACGGCTCCATCGAACTTCAGTCGGTCATCGACTCCAATTCTCACGGTGTGTTGCTGCCGCGTCTGGGCTATGCGCTCGACGTACCCGCCGCATTCGACACATACACCTACTACGGACGCGGCCCTGAAAACAATTTCCGCGACCGCCAGGACGGATACTTCATGGGCGAATACTCCTCGAAAGTGGCCGACCAGTTCGTGCCCTTCCCCAAACCGCAATCCATGGGCAACCGCGAGGACGTGCGTTGGGCGGCTCTTACCGACGCCAACGGCAACGGACTGCAATTTGTGGCATTAGGCGAACTCAGCGCAAGCGCCCTGCCATGGAATGACATGGAAATGACTCTTGCCCCCCACCCCACAGAGCTGCCCGCAAGCAACCGCACCCATGTGCACCTTGACACCAAGACCCTCGGTCTCGGCGGCGCCAGCTGCGGTCAGGGCGGACCTCTCGAACCCGATCAGGTGAGAGCCGGCCAGCACCGCATGGGATTCATGATACGGCCCGTGACCAAGTCCACCGACCTTGCCGCATCGGCGAAAGTGGCATCGGCAGGGAACACGCCCTTAGGCATAACCCGCAGCAAAACCGGCAAAGTGACCGTATCGAGCGGCGTGGACGGCGACGAGATACTCTACACCGTGACAAAGCCCGGCGACAAGAAACCAAGGAAAGCGAAAGCTCTTACATACACCACACCCGTCGACATGCGCGACGGCGGCACAATCACGGCATGGAGCAGCAGCAACCCGATGCAGAAAACCTCTGTCACATACGAGCGCATAGATTCCGTACCGGCCATCGTGTCATTCGTGTCATCACAGGAACTGTCGGACGGAAGCAAAGCCGACAACCTGCTCGACGGCAACCCCAACACGATTTGGCACAGCGTCTATTCCGTCACTGTGGCCAACTATCCGCACACCGTGGAATTTGACTACACTGACACACTGCCTATCAAGGGATTCACATGGCTACCGCGCCAGAACGGAGCCAACGGCGACATCAAGGACTACAAAATCGCTGTGAGCACCGACGGCCAGACATGGACAGAAGTGATGACAGGAGCATTCGAGAACTCCAAATCAAGGAAAACGGTGATCTTCTCCGCCCCTGTCACCGCAAGATTCGTCCGTCTGACCGCCCTGTCGTCGCAAAACGGCGCGGACTTCGCATCAGGAGCGGAATTCGGCATAATCAAATAACCAGATTTTCTTTCATATCCAAACAAACAAAACAAGTGGTCGGATTGTCTATATCTACAGACTATCCGACTATTTGTCTTTTCGACATGAAACGACGCAGACTCCTGATCGCAACAATCATAGCCCTGCTCCTCTCGTCAGTGGCTATCCCCTCCTGCAGCTCAATGCACGGCTCATGGGGCATAGGCGGCGAATATAACGGCCACCACCATCACGACAACCGACCGCCGAAACGCCATAAACCACCGAAACCGCCCAAAAAGCACAAACATCATCACAAGCATCACCATTGCGACTGACATACGGCCGCCAGCCGGCCTTGTATACATATAGAAACAGACAACAGAGACTGCGGCGAGACACATCCACCGCAGTCCCTTGGCTTATAAGACAGCCGTACGAGCATCTTTTTTTGTTGCGAATCCGGGGAAATATCGTAACTTTGCGGCGAAGACAAGGGGGTGCCCGCCACAGCAAGGGGGCTGAGATCATACCCTTTGAACCTGATGCGGGTAATGCCGTCGCAGGGATTTGTGCGTCGACCCCGCCCCGTGTTGCCTTCGTAACAAATATATTTTTAAGCGACATGAAAGATACTCTTTTGTTGGGCGGACGCGAGTTTTCATCCCGCCTTTTCGTAGGCACGGGCAAGTTTCCGTCAAATCAGTCGATGCTCGACGCAATCGTGGCATCCGGCACTGAAATGGTCACTGTGGCTGTGAAACGCCTTGATCTGGACAATGCCGACGAAGACGACATGCTGGCGCATATCAACCGCGACCACGTGCAGTTTCTGCCCAACACCTCAGGCGCACGCACGGCCGAAGAAGCCGTGACCGCCGCCACAGCTGCCCGCATGATCTACGGCACCGATTTCATCAAACTGGAAATCCATCCCGACCCCAAATATCTCTTGCCAGACCCGATCGAGACACTGCGTGCCGCCGAAAAGCTGGTAAAAATGGGCTTCATAGTCCTCCCTTACGTGCAGGCGGATCCTGTGCTGTGCAAGCGTCTCGAGGAAGCCGGCACGGCGGCAGTGATGCCGTTAGGCGCACCTATCGGCACCAACAAAGGACTTAAGACCCGCGAGATGCTTCAGATCATCATTGATGAGAGCAGGGTGCCCGTGGTGGTCGATGCCGGCATAGGCGCCCCCTCGCATGCGGCGGAAGCCATGGAGATGGGAGCGGACGCGGTGCTGGTGAACACGGCCATAGCGGTGGCCGGCGATCCGGTGGAGATGGCCGTGGCCTTCCGTCTGGCCACAGAAGCCGGAAGACGCGCACGTGTGGCCGGACTCGGCTCACAGAGCGACTGCGCCGAAGCCAGCTCCCCGCTGACAGCGTTTCTTGACTAAACCACAAATTGAAAATCGATTATGAAAATAGAAAATATTGACTGCCGGACATATCCCGGCTCAGAAAAAGTTTATCTGCCGGGAGAGATTTTCCCCGATCTGCGTGTGGGCATGCGCCGTGTGAATCTTACCCCCACCGTGACCATCGACCCGGAAAGCGGCGAAAAGCATATCAGAGAAAACGCTCCCGTCTACGTTTACGACACATCAGGCGTATTCACCGATCCGGACGTGGAAGTGGATATAAACCGCGGCATACCCCGCATACGCGAACAGTGGACAGCACAGCGCGATGATCTGGAGCAATTAGATGAGATCACGTCGGAATACGGTCGGAAACGTCTGGCAATGAAAGAGCTGGACAGCATCCGCTTTGCCACCCACCACAAACCGCTGCGGGCAAAACAGGGCGCCGGCATCACCCAGATGGCATTGGCCCGCAAAGGCGTGATCACGCCCGAGATGGAATACGTGGCCATAAGGGAAAATACGAACGCCGCCGCTCTCGGCATATCCTCACATATCACTCCGGAATTTGTGCGCCAGGAAGTAGCCGCCGGCCGCGCGGTGATCCCGGCCAATCCAAACCATCCTGAAGCCGAGCCTATGATCATCGGCCGCAATTTTCTCGTGAAACTGAACACCAATATAGGCAACTCGGCCCTGTCCTCAGGAATAGAGGAAGAGGTCAACAAGGCCGTGTGGAGCTGCTACTGGGGCGGCGACACGCTTATGGACCTCTCGACCGGCGACAATATCCACGAGACCCGAGAGTGGATCATACGCAACTGTCCGGTGCCGATGGGCACAGTGCCCGTATATCAGGCTCTGGAGAAAGTGGACGGGCGTGTGGAAGATCTGACATGGGAAATCTACCGCGACACACTGATCGAACAGGCCGAGCAGGGCGTGGACTATTTCACGATCCATGCCGGAGCGCTGCGCACGCACGCCGACATGATCGCCGAACGCCTCACCGGCATTGTGAGCCGCGGAGGATCCATCATGACCCGGTGGGCCGTGATCCACAACGAAGAGAATTTCCTCTATACCCATTTCGAGGAGATATGCGAGATTCTGGCCCGGTATGACGTGGCCGTGTCGCTCGGCGACGGACTGCGCCCCGGCTCCATACACGACGCCAACGACCGCTCGCAGTTCCTCGAACTCGACGTGCTCGGCGAACTCACCGAAATCGCATGGCGCCACAATGTGCAGGTGCTCATCGAGGGCCCCGGCCACGTGCCCATGCACAAGATCAAGGAAAATATGGACCGACAGATCGAGAAATGCCACGAAGCGCCGTTCTATACTCTCGGCCCTCTGACCACCGACATCGCTCCCGGCTACGACCACATCACTTCAGCCATCGGCGCGGCACAGATCGCATGGCTCGGCACGGCTATGATATGCTATGTGACCCCGAAGGAGCACCTGGCCCTGCCGAATCTGGAAGATGTGCGCAACGGCGTGATCACATACAAGATCGCCGCACACGCGGCCGACATAGCCAAAGGCCATCCGGGCGCACAAGTGCGCGATGACGCCATGAGCCGCGCGCGCTTCGAGTTCAGATGGAAAGACCAGTTCAACCTGTCGCTGGATCCTGCCCGCGCACGCCAGTACTACGTCGAAAGCCACAAGGACGACGACCATTTCTGCACCATGTGCGGTCCGAACTTCTGCGCCATGCGCATATCGAAATCAGTGATGGACGACTGCGCCAAATAACACCCGTACCTACTTCAGACTATCCGTAAACACGCCATGTTTTATGACGAACTGAAAAAATACGACTGGGACGCCACCACAACCTCCATCGCGGGCAAAACGGCCCGCGATGTGGAGACGGCCCTCTCGCACGAAGGACATCTGACCGTCGATGATTTCATGGCCCTGATCTCACCGGCGGCAGTGCCGTATCTCGAACAGATGGCCCGGATGAGCCGCCGCATCACCCGCGAACGCTTCGGAAAGACCATCTCCATGTACATCCCCCTGTATGTGAGCAACGCATGCACCAACCATTGTGTCTATTGCGGCTTCAACCATCACAACCCGCTCCAGCGCGTCACCCTCTCCCTTGACCAGGTGAGGGCCGAGTGCGAGGCCATACGTCGGCTGGGCCCGTTTGAGAACCTTCTGATCGTGTCGGGAGAATTTCCCTCGCTCAACGGTCCGGAATATCTCGAGAAGGTGTTGCAGACAGCACGCCCGTACTTCCACAATCTCTCCATTGAAGTGATGCCTATGAAACAGCGCGACTACGAGCGTCTGGTCCGCAGCGGACTGAACGGCGTAGTGTGCTTTCAGGAAACCTATCACGAAGAGCGTTACAAAGACTATCATCCACGCGGCATGAAGTCCATATTCGAGTGGCGCGTCAACGGATTTGACCGCATGGGCGCCGCCGGACTGCATAAAATCGGCATGGGAGTGCTCATCGGGCTGGAAGACTGGCGCACCGACGTGACGATGATGGCCCGTCATCTCCGCTACCTCCGCAAGCAGTACTGGCGCACACGGTTCAGCATCAACTTCCCGCGTATGTGTCCGGCCGAAGGCGGCTATCAGCCAAAAGTGGTGATGACCGACAAGGAACTGGCACAGCTCACGTTTGCGTTCCGCATATTCGACCACGATGTCGACATTTCTTACTCCACACGAGAGAATCCCGCCTTCCGCGCCAACATGATGCAACTCGGCGTGACGTCGATGAGTGCCGGCAGCAAGACGGAACCGGGAGGATACGTGTCGACACCTGAAGCCCTCGAGCAGTTTGAGGTCAGCGACTCACGCACTCCGATGCAGGTAGCCGCCGAAATAGCGGCACTCGGTTACGAACCTGTGTGGAAAGACTGGGACCGACGGTATGACGACGCATAAAGCCGAGTGGCCGCTATCTGATAACCGGCATTCCAAACAGCCCCATGGCCATAGTGAAACGGCGACGGGATCCCACCTTGATCTTATTGTATTTGTCTAACGGCATCGAGATCTCCTTATCCTTTCCGTTGTCAAACTCCACCAGAATATGCCATGTGCTGTACTCGCCGGCCGGCAGCTGGCGTCCGCGCGCTCCACGCCTGTAGCGTGTGTGCTTTTTGGAATATTTCGAACGGACTACAGCAATTTCCTCATGTACGGTGGATTCATCGGCAAAGACATAGTTGGCAGCCAATATCGCCCCATACAATACCGACGATGTGATGACGACATGACACAGGAAATTGAACAGACGTCCGCCGTGGCCGGTGAGCCAGCCCCAGCGGGCCGACAATGCCGGAGCAGACGCCACAGCAATAGCCGCCGCGACAGCCGCGGGAATCCACCAGATAACCAACGTGCGGAAAAAGAATGCCATACCGGCTCCTACCGACAACAGCACGACAGCCACGGCACCACCCACTACTACATATCTGATCTTATCATTATTTTTTCCTGTCATATTTTATTTTTATCTAACCTTAACACAAAGTTATGAATAAATTCATCAAAACCGGCATTCTTGCCCTTGGACTTATCGCAGGAGCCACAGATGCAAGCGCACAGTTCAATCTCAAAAAAGCGGCCGGCAGCCTCACCAAGGCCGCACAGGCAGCCACTCTGACCGACGATCAGATGGTAGCTTATGTGAAAGAGTACATCGACTGGATGGATAAAAACAACCCCGTCTGCCCGGCCGACAACCCATACGCAATCCGTCTGGCCAAACTGACGGAAGGACTGACCGACGTCGAAGGCATGCCGCTTAACTTCAAAGTCTACGACGTGATTGACGTCAACGCTTTCGCATGTGCCGACGGCAGCATCCGCGTGTTCTCGTCGTTGATGGACATCATGTCGGACGAGGAACTGCTCGGAGTGATCGGCCACGAAGTGGGACATGTGGCCCACAAAGACTCAAAAAAATCTTTCCGCACCGCCTTGCTCACATCGGCACTGAAAGACGGGCTGGCAGCCAACGGCGGCAAAGTGGCGCAACTCTCCGAATCACAGCTCGGAGACCTTGGTGAAGCGCTCATCAACGCCAATTATTCACAGAAGCAGGAACGCGCCGCCGATGACTACGGGTATGAATTCCTGCAGCGTGCCGGCAAAAATCCGTGGGCCATGGCTCTTTCATTCCAAAAGCTCAAACAGATGCAGGAAGAAGCCGGAGCCAAGAAAGAAAGCAAGTTGAATCAGCTCTTCTCCACTCATCCCGATCTTGACTCTCGCATCAAGCGCATGGAAGAGCGCGCCACAAAAGAAGGCATATCCAAGCCCTGACCACATCATCATCGCTCATAAATGACAAACCCGTCGGACGGTCTTACGGACCATCCGACGGGTTTGTATCATCTATATAACTTTGCTATGGTTATCGTATAACGACTTTCACGGTCTCCGACCCTGCCCGACGGACATAGATGCCGGGAGTCAGAGAATGCTGCGGAACGCGCACGCCCTGTATGTTGAAATACTCAGGCTCGGATGCAATACCGTCGGCAGCTATATCCTCGATGCCGGCAAGCGCGTCGACATAATCCGAGAATTCAATCTTCATGAGATTGGCCATATACGGCTCGTCGGTATCCTCATCAAATTCCATACCTTTGGTAATGAGGACCAGCGGATAACCGTAAGTCTCATCATAGGTGATTTCTCCGATTTCACGAGCCATCACTTCTTCGACCTCTCCGTCGGTAAACACAGTCTCCATCAGCGTTGCATAGCCGTAGGAATCATAAATCGCCATATCAGTGTAGCGTTCCATGATCTGCTCGCCGTCTTCCTCCATAATGAAAGTTTCGACAAACTTATGGCTTCCGTTATCATCAATATCCGTAAATTCCTGCACCCATGTAGTTCCCTCATAGTTCTGCACAGTACCTGTCATGGTCACCGCGTATGAGCGCTGGCTGTCGTCATATTCAGCCTTTATATCGACATCGTCGGTCTTGGACACCATTTTTGCTGACAGTATGCGATTGTCGGCCGAATAAATATCGGCGATATCTACAATCTGACCGTTCGTACGTTCCCAGACAATATCCGATATGGTATGAGACACGGCCCAGACATATTCTTTCGAAGAATAGTCATACTCGAGCATGCTCTGAGTGAGAGTCTCGGCCTTTCCGTCGGCACCATATACTATATGCAGACGCTGAGTAGGGTCATATTCACCAAGAAACATCGGAGCGATCTCCACGTCGGTAATGTTTCCGTCAGCATCACGCGTGATCTTGCGGATGTAATTATTGCCACTGACTTCCCACTGGCTGCCGATCCACAAAAAATCCTTGTGATCGACGATCACGCTGGTAAGCACTTCATCATAGATGCGTTCCTGCAGTCTGCTGTTGACAAAATCAACGCCGCCGTTCTCGCTGACCTCAGACAACTTCTTGGACAGCATGCCATTGACGTCGTACGTATTGGTTTCACGAATCACACTTTTGCCTTCTGTAATCAGGTCCACAGCCGGTTGTCCGGCAGAAGTGTAAGAGGTGGTATATACCTGATCTAAAGCCCAGCCGTTTCTTTCCCATGAACTTATTTTCTGGGTGACCGGACACCAGATGGCCTCGCCGGCATCTTCAGCACGCATCATAACGGACTTTTTGACCTGTTTACCAGATTTTCCCACAGTCTTGGCAGAGTCATGGTGCATAGCTGTAGGGGTAAAATGCTTAACGGAAGAAGCCTGTGCAGCACCACCTGCGGCTACACACAGACCTGACATAAGCAGCGTAAAAATCTTCATTAGCTTAGAAATATGATTAAAAATTAAACAATAAACTGCAAAATTAACAAAAATCCAACACAAAGAGTGAGTATATACGTGAAATTGTGTCAAAAAGTCATAAAATAGCATCCAGAGCAGCCTTGGCTATCTCCAAAGCTACCCCGGATGGATACCAGAATATCTTAATACATTATTTTTTCCTGAGGACCATGGCGGTGCGAGGTGGCAGATAAAGTCTCAGCCATTCGCGTCCCACCGGCGCATACAACGCATCATATTGCGTCAGATGGACGGTTGTCTCGTCAATATTGCCATAACCTCCGAACTCCGGATTGTCCGACGACAACACTCCGGCATATTCTCCGGGCGGCGCCAGAACTCCGTAATCGCTGAATGCCTTGACCGGACTGAAGTTGAACACAAACACCAGGTCGCCACGCATAAAGGCGAGCACCTGGTCATCGTCCTTTTCCCAGAGCTTCTCCACTGGCAATGCCTGAAAATCCTTCACTGCGCTGACAAGATGCACCATTGCATTGTCAAAATTATTGAGCATGAAATATTTCAGATAATCGGAATCAACCAGCTCCCACTGGCGGCGAGCGTATTTATAGCTCCATCCGTTACCTTCACGTGGGAAATCAATCCATTCCGGATGCCCCCATTCATTGCCCATGAAGTTAAGATATCCGCCATTGACAGTGGCCAAAGTGACCAGACGTATCATCTTGTGGAGCGCCATTCCGCGGGCCACGGTGGCATCCTGATCGTCACGGCTCATGTGCCAGTACATGGCCGCGTCCATCAGACGGAAAATCACCGTCTTGTCGCCCACCAGCGCCTGATCGTGGCTCTCGACGTATGAAATGGTCTTTTCATCCGCCCTACGGTTGGTAAGTTCCCAGAATATAGACGTAGGGTGCCAGTCCTCGTCTTTTTTCTCTTTAAGCATCCTTATCCAGTAATCAGGTATGCCCATGGCCATGCGATAGTCAAAACCGATGCCGCCGTGCCTGAACGGCACAGCCAGCCCCGGCATACCGCTCATCTCCTCGGCTATGGTGATAGCTCTGGGCTTGAACTCGTGGATCAGCTTGTTGGCAAGGGTCAGATATGTGATGGCATTTATGTCCTGACCGCCGTTGTAATAGTCTTCGTAGCTTCCGAACGCCTGACCAAGGCCATGGTTATAATAGAGCATCGAGGTCACGCCGTCAAAACGGAAACCGTCAAAACGGTATTCCTCCAGCCAGTATTTGCAATTAGACAGAAGAAAATGGAGCACCTCGTTCTTGCCGTAGTCAAAACACAGCGAATCCCAAGCCGGATGTTCACGCCGGCCATCGCCGTAGAAATAAAGATCTGGGGAACCGTCAAGACGGCCAAGACCCTCCACTTCGTTCTTCACGGCATGAGAATGGACAATGTCCATGATCACGGCGATGCCGAGCCGGTGTGCCTCGTCGATAAGCGCTTTCAACTCCTCCGGAGTGCCGAATTTAGACGATGCGGCAAAAAAGCTGCTCACATGATAGCCGAAAGACCCGTAATAGGGATGCTCCTGTATGGCCATGATCTGAATGCAGTTATAGCCGTCGCGGGCGATACGCGGCAGAATCTTGTCCTTGAATTCCGTGTATGTGCCTACGCCTTCCTTGTCCTGCGCCATGCCTATATGGCATTCGTAGATCAGAAGAGGGTCCGTTTTAGGCACAAATCTCTTACGCTTCCATTTATACGGTTTGTCCGGCGCCCAGACCTGAGCGGAAAAAATCGGAGAATTTTCGGCCTGAACAACCCGGACGGCATATGCCGGTATGCGCTCCCCGGAGCCGCCAGCCCAGCTCACGTGCATTTTGTAGAACTGACCGTGAGACATCGCATCGGCCGGGAAACGGCCTTCCCATACGCCGCCGCCTATCGGGCGCAAGGCATACTCTGTGCGCCGCTCCCATCGGGAAAAATCACCCACCAGCACAATCTCTACGGCATTAGGCGCCCATTCCCGAAACACCCACGAACCATCGTCAAGCCGATGCAGACCGAAATAACGGTGAGCATTGGCAAAATCCGTAAGCGAGCCGCAACCGGAAGTCAGTTCCGCTTCCTTTGCCACGGCATCATGATGACGACCTTCGATAGCTCCGGCAAAAGGCGCGAGCCAAGGATCGTTCTTAATCAGTTTCAGTTTGGATCCGGAGGTTTTCCGGGCTTTGATTGCCATAGATTCAACAGTATTAAATTCAGTTGATACACACATGGCAAATTTACCCCTAATATCCAAGATTTCCAAATAATCAGGGCATATTTACTTTTTTTTGAGCGTTTGAATTATTTTCGCTAAATTTGCGCGGTTAAAACCCTATGAAAACGAAACTTTCAACCAAGGTTATTAATTTAATCCATAACCCATCCCATACCTATGAGTAAAGAAAAAAAATTCTTGACTTGTGATGGCAACCAGGCAGCCGCCCACATAGCATATATGTTCTCCGAAGTGGCAGCCATATATCCCATCACTCCCTCATCGACAATGGCAGAGTACGTTGACGAATGGTCAGCTGCCGGACGCAAAAACATATTCGGCGAAACCGTTCTCGTTCAGGAAATGCAGAGTGAAGGCGGCGCCGCAGGTGCCGTACACGGCTCTCTGATGAACGGCGTGCTCACCAATACGTTCACAGCATCACAGGGTCTGCTCCTGATGATCCCCAACATGTATAAGATCGCCGGCGAAATGCTGCCGAGCGTTTTCCATGTAAGCGCGCGCACCATCGCCAGCCATGCACTGAGCATCTTCGGCGACCATCAGGACGTGATGTCGGTGCGTCAGACAGGCTTTGCCATGCTGGCCGAAGGCTCCGTACAGGAAGTCATGGACCTGAGCGGCGTGGCTCATCTGTCGGCCATAAAGTCATCGATTCCTTTCGTCAATTTCTTTGACGGATTCCGCACCTCGCACGAGATACAGAAAATCGAAATGATCGAGCAGGACGACCTCGCACACATGCTCGACCGCGAGGCTCTGGCCAAGTTCCGCAGCCGCGGCCTGACTCCCGAAGCCCCCGTGGCACGCGGCATGGCCGAAAACGGCGACGTGTTCTTCCAGCACCGCGAAGCATGCAACTCCACATATGCAGCAGTGCCTGAGATCGTGGAAGAATACATGAACAAGATTTCAGAACTCACCGGACGCAAGTACGGCCTGTTCAACTATTACGGCGCACCCGACGCTGACCGTGTGATCATCGCCATGGGCTCCGTATGCCAGGCTGCGGAAGAAGCCATAGACCACCTGATGGCCCAGGGCGAAAAAGTCGGAATCGTGGAAGTACATCTCTACCGTCCGTTCTCCGCAAAGCATTTCCTCGCCGCAGTGCCCAAGACAGCCAAGCGCATCGCCGTAATGGACCGCACCAAGGAACCCGGTGCAAACGGCGAACCTCTGCTGCTCGACGTGAAGGACTGCTTCTACGGACAGGCCGACGCTCCTGAAATCGTAGGCGGCCGCTATGCCCTTGCGTCCAAGGACACCACTCCCGCCATGATCATCTCAGTGTTCGAGAATCTGGCCCTTCCCCAGCCCAAGGACCACTTCACCGTGGGCATCATCGACGACGTGACTTTCACCTCGCTGCCCCCCAAGGAAGAACTTGCCCTCGGACACAAGAGCACATACGAAGCCAAATTCTTCGGTCTCGGAGCCGACGGCACTGTCGGAGCCAACAAGAACTCCGTCAAGATCATCGGTGACAACACCAACAAATACTGTCAGGCTTATTTCGCCTACGACTCCAAGAAATCCGGCGGTTTCACATGTTCGCACCTCCGCTTCGGCGACGCGCCCATCCGCTCCACATATCTGGTGACAACACCAAACTTCGTGGCATGCCACGTACAGGCCTACCTGCACATGTATGACGTGACACGCGGTCTGCGCGACGGCGGCACCTTCCTTCTCAACACCATCTGGGAGGGCGATGAGCTGGCCGCAAACCTGCCAAACAAGGTGAAGCGTTACTTCGCTCAGCACAACATCACCGTCTACTACATCAACGCAACCAAGATCGCACGCGAGATCGGACTGGGCAACCGCACCAACACCATCCTCCAGAGCGCATTCTTCCGCATCACAGAAGTGATCCCCGTGGACCTCGCCATCGAGCAGATGAAGAAATTCATCGTCAAGTCCTACGGCAAGAAAGGACAGGACGTTGTGGACAAGAACTACGCCGCAGTGGACCGTGGTGGCGAATACAAGCAACTGCCTGTGGACGCATCATGGGCCAACCTTCCCGATGACGAGAATCCCGGAAACAACGATCCCGAATTCATCAACCGCGTGGTGCGTCCGATCAACGCACAGGACGGCGACCTGCTCAAAGTAAGCGACTTCATCGACCGTCCCGACGGCTTCTGGGAACAGGGCACCGCAAAATATGAAAAACGCGGTGTAGCGGCCTACGTGCCCGAATGGAACCCCGAGAACTGCATACAGTGCAACAAGTGCGCGTTTGTCTGCCCCCACGCTTCAATCCGCCCGTTCGTGCTCACCGCAGAAGAGATGGCAGCCGCACCTTTCGGCGAAGACCGCACCATCGCCGCCATCGGCAAAACATTCACCGGCATGCGCTTCATCCAGTCCGTCGACGTGCTCGACTGTCTCGGCTGCGGCAACTGCGTTGACGTATGTCCCGGCAAGAAAGGCGCGAAGGCTCTGGAAATGAAACCTCTGGAAACCCAGATGCCCCTGCAGGCAGAATGGGAATACTGCGTAAACCACGTGGCATCCAAGCAGGACCTCGTAGACATCAAGCTCAACCCGAAGAACTCGCAGTTCGCAACTCCCTACTTCGAATTCTCCGGTGCATGCTCCGGCTGTGGCGAGACTCCCTACGTGAAACTCATCTCACAGCTCTACGGCACACGCGAAATGGTGGCCAACGCCACCGGCTGCTCGTCGATCTACTCCGGTTCCGTACCCTCTACCCCCTACACCACCAACGCCAAGGGCCAAGGCCCGGCATGGGGCAACTCGCTGTTTGAGGATTTCGCGGAATTCGGTCTCGGCATGAACATTGCCAACGAAAAGATGCGCGAACGCGTCACAGCTCTCGTAGAAAAAGGTCTGACATGCAGCTGCTGCTCAGACGAGCTGAAAGCCCTCTTCTCCGAATGGCTTGAAGTGAAAAACGACGGCGACAAGAGCCGCGAGGTAGCTGACAAGATCATCCCCATGATCGAGAAATGCAGCTGCGATATCTGCCGCGAACTCACCGAGCTCAAAGGCTATCTGGTGAAACGCGCGCACTGGATCATTGCCGGCGACGGCGCCGCCTACGACATAGGCTTCGGCGGTCTTGACCATGTGCTCGCATCAGGCAAGGACGTGAACGTGATCGTGGTCGACACCGAGGTTTACTCCAACACCGGCGGCCAGGCATCCAAAGCCACACCCGTAGGTGCGATCGCAAAATTTGCCGCAGCCGGCAAGCGTGTGCGCAAGAAAGACCTTGGTCTGATCGCTTCCACCTACGGCTACGTATATGTGGCCCAGATCGCCATGGGTGCCGACAACGCACAGACACTGAAAGCCATCCGCGAAGCAGAAGCCTACGATGGTCCTTCGCTGATCATCGCATACGCTCCCTGTATCAACCACGGACTGAAAGCAGGCATGGGCAAGAGCCAGCAGGAAGAAGCCAAAGCTGTGGAATGCGGCTACTGGCACCTGTGGCGCTACAACCCCGCGCTGGAAGCTGAAGGCAAGAATCCGTTCACGCTCGACAGCAAGGAACCCCAGTGGGACAAGTTCGACGAGTTCCTCAAAGGCGAAGTGCGCTTCGCATCTGTCCTGAAGTCGTTCCCCGACCAGGCCGCCGAACTGTTTGAAGCCGCCAAGGCTAACGCACAGTGGCGTTACAACAACTACCGCCGTCTCGCCCGTCAGCAATGGGGCGTTGATCCCGACGCGGCATCTGCCGAATAAAACGTATCTTCTACAAGCATACTGAAAACCAAGCGCGGCGCTCATGTCACTCAGACATGGGCGCCGCCTGCTTTTTCTTAAAAGTTCCGGCAACAGCAGATCAAAGGCATGCCTTCCGCACACCCGACACCGTACGCTATATTGACCGGAACACCGGAGACCAGCGTCTCGTCCATGCCCGACACCGGACCATAAATAAACGCCGGAATATCATAACGCGGCTCATAGGTCTCATTCTGTGCAAAGACAGAAAAAGCGGAAGACGCCATGCCGACAACGACCGCCATAGATAGAGCAGAGATTTTTTTCATATTCAAATATGATACAGTTAAACAGGTATATGTGTGTTATTCTTCAAAACGGCATGATGCCCTCCATTGTTCGCATATTAGCCCATAAAACTGACCAAAAGCGCGCTACCTGCCGTAAATGACAAAAATATTGCGTATATTTGCAGTTTGGAAATAAACTGCAATATCACATGAGCGAACATAAAACCCCTAAGATAAAAGTGGGAATCACCCACGGCGACCTCAACGGCATCGGATATGAGGTGATCATAAAAGCACTGGAGGATCCGATGATGACAGACCTGTGCACACCGGTTCTGTACGGATCCGGAAAAATCGCCGGATACTATCGCAGAGGGATGAATCTGCCACAGACGCCCATCAACACAGTAGAAAAGGCAGCCGAAGCCAAAGACGGTGTCGTGAACCTCATAAACGTGGTGGCCGAAGATACGAGAATAGAGCCAGGCACCTCCACGGAAACCGCCGGGCAGGGAGCATTCGCCGCTCTGGAACACGCCGTCAGCGACCTGCAGAACGGACAGATCGACGTACTTGTCACCGCCCCGATCAACAAGAGCAATATACAGAGCGCCACATTCCATTTTCCAGGCCATACGGAGTATCTGGAATCATCGCTTGGCGATGGCGAGCACAAGGCCCTAATGATCCTTTGCTCGGAGAACATGAAGGTGGCGCTGTGCACCACCCATCTTCCGTTGTCCAAAGTGTCTCAGGCGCTGTCAACCGAACTTATTACCGAGAAGATAGAAGCGTTCTCGGATTCGCTCAAACGAGATTTCGGCGTACACCATCCCCGCATAGCAGTGCTGGCCCTTAATCCCCACTGCGGCGACGAAGGCCTGATCGGCACTGAAGAAACCGAAATAATAAAGCCGGCCATCGCCGACGCGCGAACCAGAAACATCCAGGTTTTCGGTCCTTATCCAGCCGACGGATTTTTCGGTGCCGGACATTTCAACCGTTTTGACGGCGTGCTCGCCATGTATCACGATCAGGGACTTGCTCCCTTCAAGGCTCTGAGCATGGGACAGGGCGTTAACTTCACCGCCGGACTGCCGTATGTGCGCACCGCACCCGACCACGGAACAGCCTATGACATCGCGGGCAAAGGCATAGCCGATCCCCAATCCATGCGCCACGCCATCTACATGGCTATCGACGCGTTCAGATGCAGGATAAGCCATGAGGAAGCGTTCAAAAATCCGTTGAAGAAGCTCTACGTCGAACGTGGCCGCGACAACGTGGTCCTCAACCTCGGATAAGACAGAGTCAGTCACCACCACGCCATCTGCCGAATGTCAGACTTTTCCATAGCCGGAATCCTGCGATCGCCGTCATATTCACCGAATCATATAGGCAGCGATGCGGCCATACTTACCAGCGTGTGCGCGTCGTTGCGCAAACGCGGCTGTCCGGTGACAATCTACAGCGAAGCGGAACTGATGGACGGAAAAGTCTCGGAAAAAATCATCATAAACATGTGCAGAGAGCGACGCTCCATAGCCATGCTCCAGCAGATGGAGGACTCCGGTGCCCTTGTGATCAATTCCGCTTACGGGACTGAGAACTGCAAAAGAGGCCGCATGGCGCCGCGGCTGATACAGGGCGGTATACCATACGTCGACTCCGTGACCATCGACACAGACCGCAGCGTCACCGACCGACTGGCCGACATGGGCATGAACCAATGCTGGGTGAAACGAGCCGATTTCCATTCAATGCACAAAGAGGACATCACATTCGCACGCAACGCCACCATGGCCCAAGAGGTCCTTCAGGAATATTTTCTGCGCGGCATACGCACTGCTGTGGTTGAACGACACATAGAAGGAAATCTGGTAAAATTCTACGGAGTGGGCGGCACCACGTTTTTCAGATACCACTACCCGCTGGATCCTGATGACAGGATAGCGGCACAGCCTGCATACGAATTTGACCACGAAGCCTTGAACAAGGCCGCCGACAAAGCTGCCCGGATAGTCGGAGTGGATATCTACGGCGGAGACTGCATAGTGACTCCCGAGGGCAATTTCACTATAATCAATTTCAACGACTGGCCCAGCTTCTCTCCATTCAGAGCTGACGCCACAAAAGCCATAGCCAAATTCATACTGGCAAAAATCAAGAAAAAATTCAGCACAAAATGAAAGCTCCGCACAAGCATCGTCCCATAGACCATTCACGCGACAAGGAATTTCCATTGTTGCCCAGACTGATCGCCACGTCATGCGGCTTCGGCTATCTGCCTGTAGCTCCGGGCACATGGGGTGCCATTTTCGGAATTATCCTGTGGCTTCCTCTCTATATCTGGGTATCGCCTGCTGCAACAGTGGCGATTACAGCCGCAGCCGTAGCAATCCTGACCATAGCCGGCACATGGGCCAGCTCAGTGAGCGAGAAATACTGGGGTCCTGACCCTGTGATAGCTTGCGTTGACGAGACCGTGGGCCAATGGATTGCCCTGCTTCCCGTGACAGGCTTATGCCCCTGGTGGGAAATCTTGCTGGCATTAGCACTGTTTCGCTTCTTCGACATATACAAGCCATTAGGCATCAGAGCGATGGAGCGCCTGCCTAAAGGCTATGGCATGATGGCTGACGATATTCTCTCCGGCATCTACAGCGCTGCCATAATTCTTATCCTCAATCTCTATATCATCTGACCGTGAGCATTACCAAAAACATAGCAAACAAAGTGTTGCACAGCGATTCGGTGGTGTTTACATTCATCCGTTCCATCGCATCCTCGCAAGCGGCATCGTGGGTGGATCTCGGACTTGGATTCATGCTGTTCGCCTGTATCGGGCTCGAGCCATGGCTGGCCACAGCCATAGGCGCAGTGGCCGGTGGTGTGGTGAACTGTTTGATCAACTACCGCTTCACCTTCCATGCGCAGGACTGTCCGCTGAAAGCCGTGGTGGTCAAATATGCCATGGTCTGGTGCGGCTCCCTGTCGCTCAATGCATTCGGCACGCAGGGACTTTACTGGCTTCTGGAGCAGTGGACGTGGCTTGAGTCAATCGGCTTCAGGCCTGACGGATACTATGCTGCCGCCAGACTCACCGTATCGCTGCTGGTATCGTGGTTCTGGAATTTCTTGCTTCAGCGCATATTCGTGTACAGATCTCATCCCCGTTTCGACGGGCTTATAATAAATTTGTTTAACCGTTTCACTACAGATAAATCCGACCATGGATATAAAACGAACAGCTAAATCCGGACGCGATTCACTTCAACTCGGCATTTATGCCGTGATCAACCCTTTTGTCAGAATGCTTATAAAAATAGGCGTGACGCCAAATATGGTCACGACCATAGGTTTTCTCGGAAATCTGGCTGCCGCGGTGGTGTTTGTGGCTGCCGGCATGCAGGAAAACACGGATCCGACGGCCGCCGCCGGCAACTACTGGATGCTGACGCTTGGCGGAGCACTGATCATAGGGTTCTCGCTTTTCGATATGCTTGACGGACAAGTAGCAAGACTCGGAGGAATGTCGTCGACATTCGGAGCAATGTACGACTCCGTACTTGACCGTTATTGCGAACTGCTCACATTAGGCGGCATCGCTTTCTATCTGCTTGAATCCGGCGACATGACGGGAGCACTGATCACTTTTGTGGCCTTGGTGGGCAGCATCATGGTCAGCTACGTGAGAGCCCGGGCCGAAGGTCTTGACATAGAATGCAAAATCGGCTTCATGCAACGGCCGGAGCGCGTGGTTGTCACGGCGCTCGGCGCTCTGGCTGCCGGTCTGGCCGGCTCCATGCAGGAACCCGGAGATTCATTCGACCCGAACGTGATACTCATCGCAGCCATGTCCGTGATAGCCGTATTCGCCAACCTCACAGCATTTGCCCGTCTGGCCCACTGCCGGCGTCAGTTGACATCATCAGGAAAATAACGGCGTCACAACAAATGCGTTTTCCATCAAAAAAAGAGACGCTGACGTGTATCGCAGGTCTCATTCTCTGGTTGTCGGTAACGGCTCTGTTCATAGGGTTCAGACCCGAGCATCCGGTCATGGCCGTGTTCATCGCGGCACTGTTTTTCGCCACAGGGACCACTCGGCGGCTGGTAGTGGCTCTGATGCCGTTCGCACTGTTCGGCATATCGTATGACTGGATGAACATCATGCCCAACTATGAGGTCAATCCTGTGGACGTCGCCGGACTGTATGCAGCTGAAAAATCATTGTTCGGCATAGACGGACTCACTCCTAACGAATTTTTCTCGGCACACACATGCCGCCTGATGGACTTCATGGGCGGAATATTCTATCTGTGCTGGGTGCCTGTGCCCATTATTTTCGGGCTGTGGCTATATTTTACCGGCCGCAGGAACGATTATCTGCACTTTGCCGTAGTGTTCCTGCTGGTGAACCTCATCGGATTCACATTCTATTATATCCATCCGGCTGCACCGCCATGGTATGTGGCGCTCCACGGATTTGAAGCAGTGCCCGGTACTCCGGGATCCGTGGCCGGTCTCGGCGCTTTTGACAATATGACAGGCCTGGGCATATTCGACGCCTTGTATGCGCGCAACTCCAATGTGTTTGCCGCTCTGCCGTCACTCCATTCTGCTTACACACTTGTGGCGTTCATTTATGCCGTGCGATCACGGGCGGGACTCGGATGGACCGTCACGCTGGCCGTGATCACCATCGGCATATGGTTCACAGCGGTCTATACATCTCATCACTATATCATAGACGTGATCTGCGGCATAGGCTGCGCACTGCTCGGATTCATAGTGTTCGAATACGGACTTATGCGTATTCCCGCAATCAGACGGTTCATGAGCCGTTACACTGATTATATAACTCCTTCCGCCAAATAATAATGACCGACAATAATATAGAAATAAGGCCTGACGTACTCAATTACGACGACATACGCGCTATGGTGCCCAAACTCGACGGACACCCTAAGTTTGTGAACTGGCTTCTGCATTTCCTGTCTGTCGACAAGGTCAATGCGGTGCATTCGGCATGCTGCGACACCCCCGGCCCTGACTTTGTGAGACGGCTGCTGTTCGAGCAGTTCCACAACACACTTCGAATCGACAACGAACAGGTGCTTGACAATCTGCCCGAAGGTGCATTCATCACAGTCAGCAACCATCCGTTCGGGGCTCTGGACGGCATAACCCTGATCCATCTGATAGCATCGCGCCGACCACAGTATAAGGTCATGGTCAACATGATTCTCAACAAGATATCGGCAATGCGCCCCAACTTCATAGCTGTGGACGCATGGGCGCAGAAAGATCCGTCGAAACGTGCGGTGTCGGTCAACGGCATACGCTCCGCCCTGCGGCAGTTGAAAGACGGCCAGCCTGTAGGATTCTTCCCGGCCGGTGCGATGAGCAAGAGCACATGGCGCGGCACACTTGAGGACCGTCCGTGGCAGGATTCCGTGCTTCAGATCATCTACAGGGCCAACGTGCCTGTGATTCCCATATACTTCCATGGCAGCAACAGCTGGTGGTTCAACTTTCTCGGCCATGCCTGCTGGCCTGCAAGGTCACTGCGGCTGCCGGCCGAAGTGTTTCGCAAAAACGGCAAGGAGATACATGTGAGCGTCGGCGATCCCATATCGGTCGAGGAGCAGGCGCGCCACAAAGAGTCGCCCGCCACACTCGGAGCATTTCTACGCGAAAGGACATACGCTCTACGCGCTCTGAAATAATTTATATGGATTTTACCGGGATCAAGCACAGGATAATCAAACGTATATGGCTGCTCAAGGCGATGATAGTGAGCCAACTGTCGGCATGGGCCGATTTCGGCATGTCGTTCGCCGCCTTTGCCTGGATAGGGCTTGACGCATCATATTCAGCCGCAATAGGTGCTGTGACCGGCGGTGCGGTCAACTGCACCCTGAACTATCGGTGGACTTTCCGTGCCGGATCATGTCCGGTGGCCAATGTGGCGGTGAAATATGCCCTGGTATGGATCGGTTCGCTTCTTCTCAATACCTACGGAACTGAACTGCTCAACAATATGTTTCAGTCCAGCACAGTGCTCGACTCATGGGGCGTGGCCCGCAACCTGCGCTTCACCGTGGCCCGTCTATCGGTCTCGCTACTCGCTTCGGTATTCTGGAACCTGCTGCTGCAGAAGGTATTCGTGTACCGCAACGTCGCTTTCGACCGCACTCTCAACCGCCTGATCCACCGCCCGGCGCACTGAACATAATCAGGTACCGGATTGTTAATGTTATTGTATCAGACAGAAAAACGTATTACAATAACAAAACCGATATCTACCATGACTAAGAAAAGCATCAAGGGCACACGCACCGAACAATATTTAGTGGCGGCCTACATGGCCGAATCCGCAGCCTACACGCGTTACACATATTACGCAAAACAGGCCGAGAAAGACAAGTACTTCCCTGTCAAGCAAATATTTCTTGAGACGGCAGACAATGAGTTGCGCCACGGAAAGACATTCTTCGAGTTCCTCGAAGGCGGATCTGTAGAAGTGACCGCACCTGTAGACGCCGGAGTGATCGGCACTACGGCCGAAAATCTCACCATAGCCGCCGAAGAAGAACTGCATGAAGGAGTGGAATTCTACACCGAAGCTGCAAAAGTAGCGAAAGAGGAAGGATTCAAGGAAATAGCTTCTCATTTCAGTGCCATCGCTGAAATCGAACAACGGCACCGTGAACGTTTTCTTGCATATCTGAAACATATTCAGGACGGTACACTCTGGAAACGCGAAAAAACCGTAACATGGCGATGTCTGGTGTGTGGATATGAAGAAACAGGCACCGAACCGCCCAAGACATGCCCGGGATGCGACCATCCCTACCAGCATTATATCGCCTTAGAGGATATGACTCTATGACAAGATACCTGAAAAAATATGCCCGGAACGCCTTAACAGTGTTCCGGGCATGATTTTATAGGATCATTCATGCAGATCACGCATTACCGCCGGCAAAATATCACTGGCATGTGTCACCCACCTTACCGATTGATCGCGCCGAAGCCATGTAAGCTGTTTTTTCGCATATACCCGAGTATTTTTAGCCATACGGGCAATGGCCGTGTCTCGGTCCATTTCTCCGTCAAAATATGCAAACATCTCTTTGAAGCCCACCGTGTTCAGGGAATTCAGCCCGCGCAGATGATACACAGACCGAGCTTCCTCCTCCATACCGGCCGCCACCATGGCTTCGACACGCCAGTTTATCCGCGCGAAGAGCTTTTCGCGCGGCATGTCGACAGCATATTTCAACGTACGGAACGAGCGTTCGCGGACAACGCCCGATCTAAGCGACGAAAACTTGCATCCGCTCTGGCGTATGATCTCCACGGCATGAATCAACCTGCGATGATTATTGACATCAGCCACTGCCAGATACTCTGGATCAGACACCCGCAATTCCTCACGCAGGGCCTCCAGACCTCCGTTATTATAGAGTTCCAGCACATCGCAACGCACATCATCGGATATGGCAGGCAAATCGTCAAGGCCACGCACCACAGCGTCAACATACATCATGGAGCCGCCACACATCACCGCATAGCGGTCGCCACGCGCCTTAAGACGCCCGATAAGAGCCAGCACGTCCGATTCAAAACACGCGGCGCTATAATATTCACTCAGATCAAGACACCCGACAAAATGGTGCCTGACGGCTTCAAGCTGGCTTTGAGACGGCGCAGCCGTGATCACCGGTATTCCACGATAAATCTGGCGAGAATCAGCGGATATGATGTCGCATCCCAACTCCTTGGCCACAGAGACCGCTACATCGGTCTTGCCCGAACCTGTCGGACCGGTTATGACAATCAGCGTGAACATCTGAACTGCGACCAATCCACCCAGCACTCCGACGGATAACGCCAACTGGCGAGTAGCACCACATCAAGAATCTTAGATATAATCATCGTGTCAGTCAAGTTTCTTAATAAATACAAGTCCGGCTGAATCATTTCCGCCGTCACCGTGTGCGGTAACCTCTATAAAGAACGGTGTACCGGCTTCAAAATCATCCACAGTCAGAATGAATGACGACGAAGATTTCTGTTCGGCTCTGGCTATCTGCCCGTCGCGCTTGAACAGTCGCATATCCTTCAGCACCAGGTCATGCTCCCCACGTTGCTTCACAAATGAAACCTGCCAGGTGCCGTTGGATGTTATCTTGCCTGTGCATTCAAACTTCCAAGGCGCCGGAGAAGTCTGGACGGTTAGCGGACGCCATGAGACCGTATATGTGCCCAGATCGGCATACTCCGAATAGTCCGGCTGAATCATGAACGGCAACGACTGATGTCCGGGAGCCACCACATTCACGGCCATAAAATCCGAACGGTGGTCCACAGTGACAGGGCCTGTATAATGCGCCGACCTGAAATTGGGATAAGTGCCGTCGACAGTGTAATGTATATCGGCCCCCTCCACATTGGGAGTGACAGTGAAGGTCACACGGCCATCCGCGCCTGTGGCTTCGGACACCTCCGGTTCCGGCACACGATAGTTGCATCCCTTGGCATCAAGCCGGGGAAAATGCGATCCGAGACGTGAGCGAAAGTCATCATAGCTACGCTGCAATGAAGGGGTCCATGCAAGTTCCGACAAGGCAAGCAGACGCGGGAATACGAAATATTCCACATAACGTTCCGACCTGTTTTCATTCAGAAACGGCAGATCCTGAAGTCTGGTGCCATGTATGAACTGATCGCTCCAGATACAGCCTTGCACTCCGAGCACCAAGCTACCGTCTGAATAATCATTGACAGGCATCTCATAGGCTTTACGCAAAGATACCGGCGGCATCCATGTAGCATGCTGCGGTTCGCCGGCCACAGAACTTTCCGGAAAATCGAAATAAAGATGCGATGCAGGAGTCAGCACTGCCTGATGACCGGCCGATGTGGCCACCACCGAGTCCTGAGGATTGTGCCATATCAGAGCCACCACAGGCGTGGACACCTCTCCGCGCATTATGATTTCCTCCCAGCCAACCACCGTACGGCCCCGCTGCTTCATCCATCCGGCCACTTTGTCTGTGAGCCAGCCCTGAAGATCAGAAGGCTTCGACAGGCCCTCACGCCGCATCAGTGCCTGACAATCGGGGCATTCTGCCCAACGCGAGTACACCGCTTCGTCACCTCCGATATTGATGTAGCGCGACGGAAACAGCTCTACTGTCTCGTCAAGAATATCTCGGAGGAAACGTAGCGAGGATTCCTTGCCTACACACAACAGATCGCGCGAGATAAAATGCTGCTCGGGCACTTCATGCTGCACGCCTGTGCAACTGAGCCACGGATATGCCACCACAGCCGAGAGAATATGAGCGGGAAACTCGATCTCAGGAATGATTTCCACTCCTCGCACCGCGGCATATTCCACAATCTCCCGTATATCCTCGTGTGTATAGAATCCGCCTTTACGCTGCGCTCCTTGGCCGGACCATGCGCCGACCTCGGTCAGACGTGGATATTTCTTGCTCTCCAGACGCCATCCGCAGTCATCGATAAAATGGAACTGCAGTTTGTTGAGCTTATACATAGCCATCATGTCAATGAATTTCTTGACATAATCCTTGTCATAATAATATCTTGCGGCATCAAGCATCATGCCGCGCCACGGGTGGGCCGGAGCATCGGCGACAGTAACAGCCGGCACGGACCACCGCATGCCGGGCCTGCGTATGTCACCATAGATTTCTGCAGGAAGATATTGCAAAAGTGTCTGTATGCCGTAAAACACACCGGCCGCATCGTGGCCGGTAATAGTCACCGCTTTTGGCGTGACCTGAAGCGTATAGCCCTCCGGCGACGGCACAGCAGCAGAATCGACCACAAGGCGTATATGCCCCTTGTGTCCTTCCCGAAGCGACAGATCCCATCCGGTGGAACCGGCAAACACGCCGCACAGATATTCTGCCTGCGGCAGCAACGACCGGTCATATGAAATCACCGTACGCGGCGAAAGCACAAAATCCCCGGAAGGAACTGCAGTTTCAGTAAGCGGACGGGGAATAACAGACGATGCCTGAATATTATGGCAGAATCCCATCAGGACAGCCGCCATAACAACTATGGATTTATACATAATTATGACTGTATTAGCTGATATGTCACAAAATTAAGCAAAACCCAAGACATACACAAATCCAGTCCGCACAGGCTGCTTGAAACACACAGTTCATCATTATCCAGAAAATTCATTCCCTCAACCATTGTGTGAAAATATATTTATATTTACTTTTGCCATATAACTCATAAACATTTCATAGCAATGGAATATTACATCACTATCGAAGGCCGTACTGTGGGTCCGATGACAAAAGAGCAAATCTTTGCCTACAAAGTAACAGAAAAAACTCCGGTGAGCGTGGACGGAGGAGAATGGGCACCACTGTTTACATTTCCTGAACTTCAGCAGCTTCTCGCCGCCGGAAGAAGCGTCGGCAACTGCGGGCAGACCGACAAGGACAAAACCGCGGCAGGAGTTCTGGCCATTCTGATCGGCACTCTCGGAATACACTATTTCTATATCGGCAAGACAGAAGCCGGCATATTCACCATCCTGCTGTCACTGGTGACATGCGGTCTATGGGGCATCATCACTCTTATTCAGGGCATTATGATGCTAACCATGAGCCAAGAGGAATTTGAGCACAAATATGTGCTGTCGCCGTCCAAATTCCCGATCTTCTGAAAATACAATATCTAATAAATGTTTTCGGCGCCATCATCCGATATGAGATGATGGCGCCGAATGTATTATACAAACTGCCAATCAGAAAGCAATCAGAACTTATAGCTTGCCCCAAACATCAGGCGGGCCATGCCCACTGCACGATTCCTGTTCGCGTTGAAAGCCGGATGTATGAACAATCTGCGTGCCCACAATCCTATAGACGGTTCAATATGCAGATCGATATCCTGATTAAGTCCGTAACGGAACTGAAGACCACCCTGGGCCATAACTCCTATAGGACGTGAAGATAGGTTACTCCAACCAAATCCCGCTCCAACAAAACCAAGAATGCTGAATTTTCTGGTGTCATCCCGTTCAAACATGTTGCTCACATCAAACATATAGTCAAGATGCAATGATCCTATCTGTGCATTGACATAAGACGTGGTGGCAAAATCATAGCTCATGCCAAGACGAAGAGCTGACACAGACGAGAACCATCGTCCAGCATAAGCGTCGATCGCACCAGAAACTCGAAACGAACCACCTTGAGAAGAAAGGCTGAACACACCCGGGCCACCGGCAAGTGAAGCGAAATTGGCCCGTTGGCCACGATTGGAACGATAGAACGGAACATGCTTTTGAATACCGGCTGCTTCCGCAGCTTCCAACGATGCCGGTGTATGTCCTAGTTTATATGACAGACCTGCCATCACACGCACCTGAGGAGAGATAGTGCTGCCAGTGATTGTCGGAGACTTAAGCAACAGACCCTGTGGCTCTACAAATATGTCAAGATTGTCACTTACACGGAAACGTCCCTGCAGTCCGGCACGCACACCTGCAACAGGATCCATTCCCTTGTAAAAATTTGCGACACCGCCATATACTCCCACGCTTCCGACTACAGTAAAAAATCTATCAGGATTACATCCTGCGACCGCAGAGGATATGTTCACCAGATAATCGGCGGCAACTGCAGCCGATATATACCGCGGGCTACTGAACATAAACTCGCCATCCAAACCTATGCGCCAACCGGAAACAGGTGTAAACCAGCGCCCAAAGGCAGCATTATACGCCGATCCTGTCTTGCCATACAGTGGACGAGGGAACACTACACCACCTGCGACTTCAACAAATCCTTTTTTGAAAGCTCTGGCAAAAGTGCCCCAACTTTCCGCATAGTCGAAGTTATGCTCGCCAATAGTGTACCGCACACCAAGATTAAGGGATGTCCAAAAATCACGATAGTGACCTACAATATGATTTTCATCATAAAATCTCTTGGCAAAGATTCTTACCTGCGGTTCAATATAAATACCCCAATTCGGGTTTATGCGCATCAATGCCTGAACACTTGCTTCCATACCGGGATAAATCTTCTTTATCCCTCTATATTTATTAACATGTGCAATTGCAAGACCAACATTAAGATCAACCTCAAGGAATTCAGTCGGACGATAACCTCCGAATGCAGAATTAAGATTCAATGTATAATCCAAGCCCAAGAACACCCCCTTACGATCTGTGCCAACCATGCGATTGGACGGAGCATCGGGAACACCGCTGAAACTTCCATTAAAACGCAGACCGCTGGTAGGAGTAAACCAATATCCCACAAAAAGCGATGCTCCGGGCTTCAACTGCTTTAAGAATGCAGAAGCTCCATTAACTTGCACAAAATTCGACAGAGATCCGCCAAGACCGTAAAACATATGACCATCAAAGCGGCGGAACTCAAATGTGCGGGATCCTGCCATACGCTCCGCTCCGCGCAACAAGCGGAACCCAAGTCCGGCCATCATCGACGCCTCGACATTGCAATGTGTCCAGTTGACATCTCCGGTCATACCGCCACCTGTATACAAACCGACCCGCGGTTCTACATATATATACATTGACGGTGCAAAATTATATCTCACCTGCATGCCGAGCCGCGCGCCCAAAACATTGCCACACGACGAACGCTGATATTCCAGACCGGCTGATGCAACAAACTCAACAGGAAGATTTTGACGTCCATTATTGACCATTGCTGTAAGATTCATCAGGTAATCCAATGACCCACCGACATAATACGGATCATTTCGGTTGGCTGTCTTATGAATACCTGCCGCAAGCCCCAGACGCCATCCGTGAAAAGGCGTAATCCAGTCACCAAGTTTCATCTCAGCACGATATCCGGTGCCCTGTACCCTAAATGATGTAGGTGATGACTGAAGCCATGATGCTCCAGCGCCGAAAGACATGAACATCCTGTCGAACAGACGTTTTCCCGGATAAATACCCGGACTTGACAATGGTTTCTGAAACGCGTATTGAGTGGCCCGAAAATTAAATTTTCTATCGACATCCTCTTCCTGATCCACTACCCATATACGGCTGATATTGTCCCATATAGAATCAGGATCAGAATAACCGATCAGTCCAGGAATGCTGTCACGCCGGATTTTCATTTCTTTTGTGAGCCTTTTTTCTATTGTATTTTTATATTCGGCTCTCTTGCCCGAATCAGCCTTGGCATGTCCGCAAGACAAGGCAACAAGCAACGACATTACAACGGCTTTTGCAAATCTATCAGGAGACACGAAGTGTGTGTGCAAATTCATCTTTAGTCTATTCTGTTGTATCGACATCATTCCAAATTATTGCTTTTCCTCTTCTATATTCAGTCGTTATTTCTTCGTTGCGGCATTGCCGGCAGCGGCCTTTGCGGCAGCAGCGCGCTCTTCAGCGGCAGCTTCCTCGGCTGCTATACGCTCGGCTTCCTCTTCTTCTGCGATTTCTTCGGCAGTCTTCGTCGAACGGCGCCTGTTCTTTTCTGCAGCGAGTCTTTCCTCACGCTCTTTGGCTTTCTGCTCACGATATTCCTGTGCGGCTTTCTGTCCTATAGCAGTGGCCTCTTCCTCAGTCGCGCCCATATCCATCGCATCGCTTTTAGCCTGGAGGGCAATATCTTCCGCTTCCATTTCGATCTGCGCGGACTCAAGATCGGCTTCCTCAGCGGCAGCAAGAGCCTCAAACCGTTCTTTCTCCTTGATCTCGGCAATAAAATTCTGAGCGTAAGGAAGTATTTTCAGCACATCGCCATCTATTGCAGCGAGTTTTTCGTATGCAGGATTAAGCATTATGGCACGTGCAAGATTCTCAGAAGCCATATCCTGCATTGCGAAGTCGTCTGTGCTGTCGGCCATACGCCTTGCGGCTATGGCGCGAAGATAGAAAGCATCAGCAGAATCATCCAGTTTCTGCGCCTTCTCCCACGCAAGAGCATCCTGTTCCCATTCAAGCAGCAGTGCCACTTCATTCATAGGACGCTCGGCAGCTATTTCGGCAAGACCGTCTTCATAGTCGCCCAACAGCGCTCTGAGATACAGGCCAACTCTGTGAAGATATTCGCTTTCATCGAAACGGTTTGCTCCGATGCGGTTAAGGTAATCGGCAGCCTTAAGGTAATTACTACGTCCTTTCTTGGCCATATAAGCAACAGCCTGATTGGCCCATATCTCCTCCGGAACAAGGCCGAGACCTGCCTTTGGCAAGGTGTCGACGTATTCTTTCAATATAGCGACATCCGATTTCTTCTGGTCAATCATAATAGCCGCCAGGTCATTGGCGAACACGGCATGTGTGGCATAGGCCGCAGGAGAAGCAGTGCCGTATTTACGTTTGGCCACATCCATGCCATAGCGAAGTATCTGCTCTTTCTGGTCAAGCGAATCGACAAGATGCGACAGGCGCCAGATATCGCGGGTTTCATGAAGCCTTGACAGTTTGCCGGCTTTAAACCAATCCAGAAGTTCTTCATCGGTAAATTCGCGCCATGTCTCGGTCACAATCAAATATTCGACCTTACGCAACTTCACCAGACGATCCGCAATTACCGGATAATAGAACGGCAGCTTCTTGATTCTTACGCCTTGGCGGTCCATATCATATCCTTCCGTACCGGGAATCTCATCAAGAATCGCCTGTACGGCATTCGCCTCCTCGACAAGCGAATCCTTGCGCAACAATTCAACCATTGCACTCCAAGGGGCAACCTCTGCAGTGCGACCGAAGTCATTCTGAATACCGTTACGAGTAGCACGGCTCAGATTGTTCAGGACTGCATTGGCAGCAAACACGGCACGCTGGCCGGCCAACTTCTTGTTTGTCTCAAATGAGCCTTCAGGAGAAGATGTGACTTTCAGTCCGAAACCTGTCAGCCTGACGTCAGATCCGTCGTCTTCCGTACTTTTCAACTCGGCGATAAGATCGTCCATGGCAGCGACGGTAGCGGAATCACTATAGTCGATGTTCGGACGGCCCACCACAAAGTTCATGTTCATTTCACGCGGAGTCGGAAGCGATTGCTTCTGTATGGTGGGAATATAGTTACGGTTGCGGCTGTTGTCAGCCAGAATCGCACCATAGCTGTCGAATTTGAAGAAACGCATAGGATTCTGTGAGCCGTGACCGACAACCCTGGACTGTATATTTACAATCTTCGAGTAGTCAAGCACCCATGAATACTGTATGACCTGAAGGTCATGCTCGCCATTGGGCAGAGGATCAATATAGACGGAATCCTGCTCGAAAATCAGCATGGAGTCACCTTCATTATATTTAGGCGCCCGTGAATACTTGTAGAGTGGATCACGTGTCATGTCTCCGTCAAACATACGCGCCTGAGTTATGGCGTATTCTTCGCAGTCGATAACGACCGGACGGCCATAATATATGGTGTCGATCGTGTTGTCGCGCACAACATTCTGGATAATCGCACGGCGATTGTCCTTCATAATGGCACGTGGCACTATAAGCTGAATATCAAATTTTACCCAGTGACCGTTTTCTTTGATCTTAGTATCTTTGGGTGTGAAACCACCGCCCGCTTTACGGGTTTTGGTGATTTCATCGAGCTGATAGTTGTTGTTGCGGTTTTTGGGAGGAGCCATCAGCACAACAATCTTACGACGTCCCTTGACTTTTTCTTTTCGTGAACCTGCATCAGGCACCACGATAAGCAACTCGCCATTGTCGTCGACCGTCACCACAGCAATACCCTGAGGATTGGTAATGCCAAGATCTTTATACTGGTCTGTTCCCGGGATACGGATATTAGCGTCAAAGATGTCGACGTCAAACAGCGGCTCCTTATTCTTTTCATTAAGCACCGTGACTTCCACTTCCATAATCTTAGCTGACAACGGTATGGCCGTCAGAAGAAGGCATGCGGCCGTCAACAACAATGTTTTCAAATATCCGGAAATATTGCCTGACATGTGGAATCCTTTCATAAACTGGTCATCAATTAGTCAAAAATATAGGAAAACGAAAGTGCAAACCGCATAGGCACAGGCAGCACACGACCATAGTTAGGCTCTGTAGGAGCTTTTTCTGTATCACGGAAATTCTTAGCTCTGGCATATGCGATACCAACGCCTATCTCAGCTTCCATGTTCCAGTTTTTATTCAACACGAACGCATAGCCGTAAGTGGCACCCACTCCGGCCATGATTCCATGAAGAAACCTGGTTTTCATATTTAATCGGTAGCTTGCTCCCAATGCAGCAAGACCGACAAAATGCCGCGACATAGGTCGGGCGAAGTAATAGCGCAACTCCGGCTGAAATCGCAGATTGTTCCATCTGTATCCGGCGATCGAAACGGGGAAAGGGTTAGCGGAAAAACCAACATCAAGAGTCATGTGAGCGCTAAGACGGGTCTCCAACGACAAGTTCGGAGACAACATAAGCCAGTCAATAGCATTAGTTTTGAGAGCCACTCGCTGGGCATGCGCCGACACCCCGTACATAGCGCAAATGGCAAACAAAATTAAATTAAATAACGTCTTTTTCATAAAATAGCTATCGTCCTATCGGTCAGATAATAATGTGATTTCATAGAATGTCAGTATGCACATTCAGGGGTGCAAAGTTACATTATTTTTTTCAATTCAAAACATTTTTTGCATTATTATTTATAAACTTCTGATCACAAAGAAATTACGACTCCCCCGTCGAAACGGAGAAGCCGCAGCTAAAAATAGGTGTGAATATGGGATCAGACCGTGCGTCCCGGGTATGCTTTCAGGGCTTCGGCAAGCACTTTCAAAGCCTTGGCCAGGTCTTCTTTTTTGAGCACATAAGCCATCCGGACTTCATTTTTTCCTCGCCCGGGAGTCGTGTAGAAGCCAGACGCCGGAGCCATGAAAACGGTAGCCCCGTCATACTGGAATTCCTCCAGACACCATTCGCAGAATTTATCGGCATCATCCACCGGAAGAGACACCACTGTGTAGAACGCTCCCATGGGAATCGGCGAATAGCAACCGGGTATTTTGTTCAGGCCGTCGATCAGAAACTTACGTCTATCCACATACTCATTATAGTTCATCAACATGTATTCGCGTGACGCATCTATTGACGCTTCCGCCACAATCTGGCCAAGCAAAGGAGGGCTAAGACGAGCCATGCAGAACTTCATAATACTCTCTTTCAGCTCTTTATGCTTGGTAATAATAGCCCCTATGCGTATGCCGCACTCACTGTAGCGTTTGCTCACCGAGTCGATCAGCACCACCTGCTCCTCAATTCCAGGGAGATGAAACGCGGAAATATATGGCGCTCCTGTGTAGCAGAACTCACGGTAAACCTCATCGGAAAAAAGATACAGGTCATATTTTTTCACCAGATCCCTGAGCTGGATCATCTCTTTCATTGTGTAGAGATAGCCTGTGGGATTGTTCGGATTGCAGATCAGGATGCCTTTGGTCCTGGGGGTGATAAGTTTTTCAAATTCCTCGACCGACGGCAGGGCGAATCCGTCGTCAATGCTCGAGGGCACGGTCACGATTTTGGCTCCGGCCGATATAGCAAAAGCCATATAGTTCGCGTATGCCGGTTCGGGAACGATTATCTCATCGCCGGGGTCCAGACAGGCCATAAATGCAAACAACACTGCTTCCGATCCGCCTGCGGTGACAATTATATCGTCGACATCTACATTGATATTGAACGTATTATAATACGACCGCAGTTTCTGACGCAAAGAAAGCAGGCCCTCAGAAGGACTGTATTCCAGAATGGTGCGGTCTATGCTCCTGAGAGCGTCCAGACCCTCCTGCGGTGTAGGCAGGTCAGGCTGGCCGATGTTAAGATGATAGACGTGGACTCCGCGCTGTTTTGCCGCATTGCTCAACGGCACCAGCTTTCGTATAGGAGATGCGGGTATTTCCTTACCCCGCGATGAGATTGTTGGCATAACAAGAGAATATTAAGTTCACAAATTTAACGGTTTATTCCAAATCTCACGACAGTCTGGCAAGCCAGCGAAGCGCAAAATCATTGTCGGGATTTTCTTCCAGCATCTTACGCAGCTTCTCGAGAGCGCCGGAGCTGTTGCCCGACCGTATGTCAAGGACTATCTGCTGGCGTTCGATAAACGACATGAGCGAATCCAGATGTTCGCCGCCATCCTCCTCATCACGCTGCTTGACAATATTTTCGCGCAGGCTGTCAAGAAGAGACGGACAGCGTGGGTCACGCATAGCCATCAGACACAGCACATACTGCTCAGTCCAGTGAATACGGTTCTGATTCACTATCAGATCAAGAAAATAGTACGCGTCGCGATAGCGACCGAGAGCGCAGTTCACCACTCCGAGAAAATAACACACTTCATAGAATGTCTCGGCCACATCAGTCGCCACAAGATCCGGATTCTCCATAGGCGGAGACATGATCCCGAAAGCGTTGGTAAGATAATGGAGCGCTTCAAAGTGGCGTCCGTCGGTGTAGAGCACCTTACCCCAGTAGAGTGAATAGGCGGCATCCGGCTCTTTGCATTTTGCAAGCAGATCCAGTTCGGAGGCCATGTATTTGGCTTCAGCCAGAAAAGCCTCGGGTGTGACGCAAGGCACCCCGAGAATCACTGTGCGCGCCTGCGGCATGGACTCTTCCGAAGCCGGAGCGCGGAACGGAGCCATCGGCATTGCCGACAGCATCGCGTTGATCCTTACCGATATCAGGCGGTCATCAACCCTTTCGGCGGCCATATTGAACATCACCTCACGGATCTCACGGTCAGATGATCCGATGGAATAGACCGCCCTTGAAGACACTACCTGCGCATCCGGTCCGTCGCCGGCTACAACCGGAGCGAGCAATGCCGTCGCGGCTATAGTATCCGGAGTGGATGCTATCTCCTTGCCGTCGAGACGCAGCACACTGTTTTCGCTGATTTCGTATCCGAACAGAGTATGCAGGAACTCACCGATGGTAATATCCGCGACATGCCACACCGGGTCGGCGAACGGATCCGGCTGATCGGTGATCTCCATGCGGCTCATGGCATATAGCTGGTGGCCGTATATCAGCCTGTTTTTCACCAGATCAGACGGTGATTCTGTGCGCATGGACTCATAACGATCCAACAGTATTCGCTGCAGGTGAAAGCAACATATCAGTATGGACCTGACAAACTGCACCGAAGCATCATCGCGTCCCAGACGCAGACCGGACGCATGAAGACTGAACGACAGAGACCCTTCGGCATCCGACGGAGCAAACGTGCATTTCACCGGCAATGACAGCCCGTTGACCGAATTGGCCACCGACTCCGCAAGAGCCATATTCTCGGCCGGCATCGAAAAGCAGTTGAAGTATGATATGGACATGGTGTTGTCAAACGGATCGTCGTCTCCATGACGGAACGTGGCAAAAAAATGTCCTCCCTGATATTCGAAACTCACCGTGCGGTCCACTCCGTCGGCTTTGGGCAATTCCTCACACGACACCTGCATACTGCCGAGAATTTCGACAAAACGCCGGCCGACTTCCGGCAATTCATCCTGTCCGTCACCGCCGCCGTCTGTCTCCTGTTCTTTATGGCACGAGAAAATACGTTTGACCATGCCGCTGTGCATGAGCGCCACGGTAATAACCGGCACACCAATCATCAGCGACACAGAGATTATGATAAGTTGAACGGAGATGGTCATCGGTCAATGATTTCGATTATGAGATATAAACGCGTGAAACCGTTTTTTTGTTACCGGGCGGTGCCCACAGCCGCACGCAGACGGTAACGGCACAAGCCCACATAGGCCAGCAGGACTACATTCATCAGCAACGCATATACTATGGCAGGCACGGCCAGACTGTCATCGGCAAACACCAGCGGCGACGAAGCCAGAGCGATGGCCTGCGCAGAGTTCTGCATGCCGACCTCGATCACCAACGTCCGCCGCTGCACAGATACGAGACCGGAGATCGCCGCCAAGGCTGCGCCGCCGCACATGCTCAGACACAGCAGAAGCAACACCGCCGGACCCAACGTGGAGAAATTGGCCGATATGGTCCGGTGATGCACCACAAAAAACACGGCGGCAAGCAACATGAGCGCCGGAAACGCCATGCGGCGCAGCACAACATGAATCCGGGACGCTGCCGCCGGCAACTTGGCCCTGACAGCCATGCCGGCAAACACCGGCAGAAGCGCCAGCACTATATTCTGACCTATCAGGCTTCCTAACGGCAATTCGATCCAAGAGCCGACGGAAAAACTGAGAATCAGCGGCAACGTGATCAGGGTGATCACTGAACTGAGAGCCGTAAGGCTCACGGAAAGAGCTACATCTCCTCCGGCCAGAGCTGAAAACACGTTGCTCGACGATCCGCCGGGAGAACACGCTATAAGCATAAGCCCCACAGCCATGACAGGATCAATGTCAAACACCCAGATCAGACCCAACGCCACAGCAGGAAGCAGCACGATCTGTCCGCACAGGCCCACCATCACGGCCCGCGGCGAACGCCGCAGCAGAGAAAAGTCAGCAGGGCGTAGCTCAAGTCCGAGATCAAACATGAGCACCGTCAGTATCGGTATGACTATAAGAACGGGATTCATTCCTATAACTATCAGTATTCAAACGTGAAATCATCTATATACATCACAGACGGCCCACCGGTGAAGAAATCACCGTAATAGCTCGCGCTACACACCAGAACCAGATGTGCTGCCTTTGCATCCGTGCGCTTGTATGTTATGGGAATCTCAAACTCTTCAAAACCGTCGCCCGATGTGGCATTCTCCACAACCAGTTCGCCGAAACCGATCACACGCGGATCATCACGGTCAAAAAGTCTGCGTTCCGACGCTTTTGTCTTGATCACAAACGGATATGACTCCCCGCCGTAACTTTCTTGCGGCCCGTCGGCAAGTATGGCCACATAAATGCTGCCTTTGTCCATGCTTCCCGTAGAAACTTCGCTGAGCGAACTATGAGTCACAGCCTTGGGTTCATAGCGCATATAGCCTTTCAGAGCCGACGGCCTGGACGTGAACGGACGTCCGAAACCGAGAACGCCGTCAGTGCCATCGGTGGCAAGATACTGACCCACAAAAGCATTGCCGGCAGCAAACTTTCCGATACCCATCACGCCTACAAACTGCGACGCAAGCCGCGCGGAGTAACGGCCGCCGTGTTTCATGTCAGCCGACGGAGTGGTCACATTAGTGTTGAGCGTTGACGATCCGTGATTGCCGGTATCCCAGAAACGCGAACCGCTGTCGGCAGCAAGAAGGTAGGTTTTGGATGAGGTGTTCCACGTCTCGAAGTCTCCGTTCGGAATTCCGGCGGCAGACTCGGTCGTAAACGAACGCACTATGCTTGAGGTGAAATCGGCCGAAACAGCAACAAACTCATAGTCCGTGGCAGGCTCAAGGCCTTCCACCGTTGTCTGGAAACCGCTGGCATTTTTCACCGTGGCTGCCACAGCAGTCCATTCGGAGGAACCTTTGATCCTGTATTTGAAACCGCAGTCATCGCCGACTCCGGCTTCAAGCACAGAGCCGGAAAGCGTGGCACGTGTAGCCCATACATCGTACACGGAGATCACATCTGCCACCACTGGTGCCTTTATTGAGCTGACAATCACGGTAGCTGACGACGATTTGCCATAACTGTCCGTAGCGGTCACGGCAAACGGGTGTTCCCCCTCCGGCAGTCCGTTGATCAGCGACGCGCCGATCGTAAGGCGCAGGCTAGCACGGTCGGCTACGGCATCATAGGCATAGGCATGTTCCAGCCCGCGACGTTTCAGATCATCTTTCCGGTCCTCGTCGAGGGCCATCATGTCCACCGATGCCGCACCAAGCTGCTCGGCAGCCGATTCGGCTCCGACAGTCAGCGACTCAATCTCGCCAACCGACGCGATCTCCAGAATCACATCCTCGAATTTGCCTTTTTCTCCATACACCGGCGCAGTGATGTCAAAACCGCGTCCGGCAATATCCGGCGGCAGGGTGATTACCACTTCCGACTCTTCGTCCACGGTGGTAGAGTCCACATCAATGGTGAAAAACGCAGCGCCTTCATCTCCGTTTCCGGCATTACGGCCTATCTTGAAACGATATTCAGTGGCGCGCCGCACTCCATCCAGAGTGCCGGTCTGAGAGAGAGCCGATCCGTCGTTTTTCACAGCCGTGAGCGAATATGTCAGCGATCTCTCCGACGCCGAGGGCATCATGAAATAGGCTTTTCGCTGATCCCGGCCTTCAAACATGACAGATCCGGCGGAATGACCCACGGTAAGAGAATATCCGCTTATCACCTCGTCCACATCGGCATCATATTCCACAGATGCCACAACGTTGGCTATACGGCAGTTGAGAAGGACTTTGGCTGTCCCTCCGGCAGTGATCTCAAACGGCTCGTCGCCTGTGAAATAGCGCGCGTCAAACGAAGCCGGAACGCTGTCGCCGGCCCATGCCTCGGCGATATAGCTGTCGGCTTTGAGAGTTATGGACGACGGTATTTCCGACAGTCCCTTATATCGGCGCACAAGGCCGCGGCTGTTTGAAATCCACACCATTACCGACGATGAGAGATCGGCATCCGTACTTCTCGACGAATTCACGGTCTCCACCGTGGAAGAGATCTGCGCCGACAGACACAGCGTGCCGTCACCGCCGAACGGACGACTTTCCTCACAGCCTGTCAGAACCGTGCCGGCCGCCAATATCGGAAAAAGATACTTTCTTTTCATCATTCCACTATAAATGACAGTGTCCTGTCAGCCTTATTGCCGTCAGCATCGGTAACGGTAATGTGAAACTTATGGACGCCCTGATAGATATCGAGCAGCGGGAGGAACTGGGTTATGTCGAAAGTCACGTCGGTCTTGCCTGTCACTTCGGCACCAGTGGGAAATCCCAGACCGGCAAGCGCGCCCTGCATTTCTCCGGGAGCTGCAAGGTCGAATGTCGAAGCCAGCCCCACTTCCCTGAGGAAATCGTCGGTAAGATCGTCGGATATAATGTCGACAACAAGGCTGGATATGCCTTTATCTGCATGTATCAACACCTTGGCTTCGGCCAGATCCGTCGGATTATTGTCGGTGAAACTGAGTGTCGACGAAGTGAAGGATATCTGTTCAGAAGGTTCCTCACCGCCGCCGTTTCCGCCATTAGGTCTGTCTGATGAATCGAGAATGGTCTCGTCCATGTCCACGGTGTATCCGAGACGCTCCACAGTTACGGAAGTGTCGATAGATATGTGTTTCGGATCCACATAGCCGCCTGTGGCGCTCTTTACGGCAAATGTTATGATATAGTGATGGCCGGGCTTCACATCCGGGATCGCCTTGATCATCTGCTCCTTATTTCCTTTTATCACACCTGAGAACTCAGCCACCAACGACTTTCCTTCATGGAAATAACCCGGCCTAGTCTCACTGACCGGATATGTCAACTGACTGCTGCCCACGGTGACTTTCACCGAAGAGACTTCGGCATCCATCAGAGCGGCAAGCTCGTCGGAATACCTTATCGTAACCTTCACGCTTGCCAGCGAACAGGTCACGGCTCCGATATTGTAGATCGTGCCTTGCTTTATCTCAAACTCTCGCGAACCCATATATAGCGGCCTTTCAAATGCGGCAGCCGTCTCTTTGTGGGAGCGGATCTCAAGAGTATAGGAACCGACCGGCAACACGTGCATGGAAGGTTTATCGGCATACGTCCACGATGCTGTAGGCTGTCCTTTCCCATCAAGCAGATCTATCACGAAAGCGCCGACATCCACATTGCTGTCATTCCGACTTCCGGATGTTACGGTGACATCAGACTGATCCGTCTGGTCCGGATTGACGCTCACATCCATTCCGGAAAGTTCCAGTGTGCCGGTTTTAGCAGCCGAAACTGTCGGCTCACTCTTGCCATCGTTGCACGAAGTGATCGAAAGCATAGCCGGCAAAGCCGCTATGACGGCGCCTATCAAAGATTTACGCATAATTAATAAGTAAATTTAAGATTATCTATCGTTAAGGCGGCTCCGCGAGAACTGCACTCGGGCTTGCCGCAGTAATTTGTGGTCTTTATATCAGCTTCCTCCGTATGATTGCTCGACGTGATCATGATGCGGAGCGATGTGGCCCGGCGGTTTCTCACCGCATACACCACCGGCACGCTGAACGCCGTGTAGGATGATGCTTCCGCAAGTTCTACCGAGCCAGAACCTATTACAGCGTCGCCCGACAGTATCTCCACCGTCACCACGCCCGCTTCCGACGGATCCTGAGAATCGGGCTCATACATATATGACCCCGTAAGTTCCGACGGTCTGGAGGAAAATGAAACTCCTTCAACCATGGTTTCAGACACCCCGTCGAAAGCGTAAGTGCCCAAGAATAGCTTGCCCGCTGAACGGTTCGCTATTTCCGGAATGTTGGCACAATAGTAATTGCTGTAGCTGGTGTTGCCAGTCTGGCTCATCACCGGTATGCTCCGCCCATTGGCGTCCCATGCCACATTGCGCACCACCATGGCGTTAGCCCCTGATGCCACCGGAATATTCTGATATACCGCCGGATACTCGTCGTATGCGCTCTGGCCTATGCCCAAGATTTTAGCCGTGGGCTGATGCGACACCCAGGAGAGAGTCGAATTGTAGACCGACGGGATCTGATACCAGCTGTTGGCCGTGGCTGCTCCAGGATAACAGGTCTTGGCGTTTGTCGACGCCCATCCCTGCGGCTCGGACACCGACATATCCATGAACGTCTTGAAATGCTTGCCGCCCAAGGTCATGGTCCAGTTTCCGCCCTGCTGCAGATTCATCTCTATGGTTTTCGTCAGCTGCTCGAAGTCGCCGTTTGGCACTCCGGCCATTGTCTCGGTCACAAACGACACCGGCTCGCACGCCACGGCGGGATCTCCCACCAACGATACCTTGACGCGGTATCTCGTGGCGGAAGACAGATCGCCGAACCCGATGTGTCCGCCATCGGCCACAGCATCCGTCTCGACAAAATTACCAGAATCGCCCTCGGCCACATAGACCGTGGCCAACCCGGCCAATATGCCGGCGTCCGTATCACCGTCAGCCGACAGAGCGACCGACGCGTGTGTGGCCCACACACTTCCTTCAGGGGCTGTAATGGAAAAACGCGGTAAAACTCTGGTCACACGCACTTCTTCACTCTGAGCCACAGAAGCGTGCACACTCAGGCCGAACTCATACACAAGCGCCGGCACTTCTACCGTGACTTTATACAATCCTTCGCCATCTGCCGGAGCCACACTTATGAGCGGTGCATCAATCCATGATCCGGAACCGTCAGTCACTTTATATGCAAAATCAGCGGGATCGGTATCGCTGTTGGATGCAAGCATGAAACTGCACTCCTCGTCGAGCAGACCCGTAGGCTCCACCGACCTGACATCCAGCACCAGAGCTTCCAGTTCCACGTCCACGCTGCGCGGAGACGTGGTCTTGCCCATCCTGTCCACAGCATTAAGCGTAAACCGCACCGACCGGTCTCTCAGATTGGGGATCAGATCCGTCAGCACCACCGAAGCATAATGCGGATCCGGCATGTCCGCTCCCGGCATACGCAACCCCATGGATTCCATCAGCGCCTTCTCGCGTGCCGACGGCGACAGCAGATTGACCTCTGCCGGCCATCCATCACCGACAAGCTGCGGAGCTGAAGTGGTCAGCGTGAGCGAACGCAACCCGCCGGGAGCGATCACATTGAAGATCACATCACTCTCCGGCCGCGACGTGGTCACAAGTCTTAAAGGCTCGCCTTCCACCGCACCGTCAATTGATATTTCAGGAGCAGGAGCATTCATCAGATCTTCCGACAGAAGCACCGACACCGGCTCCAAATCCAGTTTATCGTCAAACTCAACCACCAGTTCCGCTCCGCCCGGGGCCGATTTCACATCCAGAGTCACGATATAATGATGGCGCGACAGAGCCAAAAACTCTCCGACCTGCAACCGGGCCTCTGCTCCGGAATTCAACGCCACCTGAGCAGTGATGTCGACCTTTCCCGGGCGCAGATAGACCGCACGGGTCTCCCCTGCCCCGACCTCCACATAGGCCCCGCCGGAACTATGCAGAATGGTTGTATATGACTTAAAATACGTGCGAAATTCCTCTGTGGTCTCCACGCTTACCATAGTATTGGCCAGTGTGGCGGTAATATCCACCTCCGACACCTCGCCTACAGCCACGTTGAAAGATGCTTCGCCAAAATAATACGGCAATTCAAAACCCTCGCTGTCGGGATTGCCGTAGAAAGCCGTCATAGTATATGACCCAGGCTCAAATTCTTCTTCTGTATCAAATTCCGCTACCGATCCGTATGTCCGGTCAATCTTATCGGACACAAGCGTCAGCTGCAGATCTCCGGCTGTCACCTCGCCGTCTGCGCTTCTGGACGAAACATCCTCTATAACCGAAGCGTCAAGACTAGCCACAGGCCTGATATAGCCTATGCGGTCGCCCATCGAAGCGCTGTCGTCAGCGCCACACGATGTCAAAGAAATAACAGCCGAAATGATCAAGGCCGGAAACTGATACCGTGATTTTACAAATGATCTGATCATTTTTCCCGTGATTGGTTGTGTATTAAAACCGCAAATTTACGCAAAATCCCCGACACTCCGCGCCTGTCGATCCAAAAACCGCCAAAAACAGGGCGCTTCAGACCTATAAACAGATACAAATGTCCTCCGGGCGACTAAATTTCCCCCCGGAGGATATTCATATAATTGTAATTTATACGCTCAACGTATCCAAATGCCCCCAGCCGCCCTGAATGAAATAGGCACGGCCATGCGAATAGGCATTTTTTTAGGAGTGTAATATTTAACGCGGAATTTAGGTAGAGCATTAACCAGCCTTAAGGCTTCCGCATTGACTTCGTCATTTTTGCTTGCCCTTAACATTTTTACATCTGTAACCGTCCCATTCGGCATAACCATAAACCCCACATGAACTCTTTCGTTCCCTTTATATCCTTCGGGGATACGGATATTCTCATCCAGCCATTCCTTCAATTTTCCGTTGCCACCGGGAAATTCGCATCGGGGATCAAAATTGATAAACATTTCCCGTATCTTTGATTTTAATTGAGCGAGATATTCAGGCGATACGGTAAAGAAAATCGCGCGATTGCCGTATTCATCATCTTTGATTTCAGCTTTTTGAATGGAATCGGCTTGAACCATATCATTAGATACCCCAATCCATTCGTTGTTTAAATAACAGAACACAGTTTCAGTATCCCTTTCCGTCATAGGAAATTGAATCTCACGGATCATAGTATCATTCATACAGCAATGCTGTGCCAATGCCTGCCCAAACTGAAATAACAGCAACAACACGATCAAATAATTTTTCATAAATACGCTATATCTGTTTATCCTTATCCGGCAGCTCTACGGAAATCAAAAAATAAGAAAACGTGAGCCACTATGCCGTCTCCAGTTCGTGAATTTCTCAGAATCCCCCGCAAGACAAGCATAACGCTTCCTCCTTTTTCAAAATTCAACAGACCGGCCGCAGCCAATCCGACTGCAATATTAAGCATTTTTCCGACTTAAAACATTGAAAAACCCCGAAAAGACTTTTTATTATAAATATAGATTAATGCACCCGAAGTGATTGCTGCAGACCTGAAAAGCAATAGCGACTGAAAATCAAATGATCATCAGTCGCTATCAGTACCCGGACTCGGGCTCGAACCGAGATGGGTCGCCCCACTGGTGTTTGAGACCAGCGCGTCTACCGATTCCGCCATCCGGGCGCATTTTTCGGCACCACAAAGGTATATATAAAATTTCAGTTATGCAACCGACCGCTTCAAAAAGTCGGCTTTCACACCGTATAAACATGAAAAGCGCCGGACAACGTCTGCAATCAGACATGTTCCGGCGCTTAAATATGGTGCTGATCGTCGCGCTTATTCGGCGGTCTCCTCAGCCACTACTTCCAAGGGAAGTTCAACAGATACTTCCTTGTGGAAACGAACAGTGGCGGTGTAGCTGCCCACTTCCTTGATGCTGTCCTTGACTGCGATGAGCTTGCGGTCAACGGTGTGGCCGAGCTTGGCAAGGGCTTCGGAAACGGTAGCCGCATTGACAGCGCCGTAGATAGTGCCGGTAGCGGCAGTCTTGACGGCGATGCTAAGCGATACGCCTTCCAGAGCAGCAGCAGCAGCTTCTGCTTCTGCCTTGATCTGAGCGAGCTTGTGGGCGCGCTGACGCTGATTTTCAGCAAGAACCTTCAGAGCGGAAGGTGTGGCGATCACAGCCTTCAGCTGAGGGATGAGGTAGTTGCGGCCATAGCCGGCCTTCACTTCCACTACGTCGTCCTTATATCCCAGATTGGGGACATCTTCTATAAGAATCAGTTTCATAATACGTTGTCTCCTAATCTTTAAGGTTATTTCATCAGGTCAGTTACGAAAGGCAGCAGAGCCAAGTGGCGGGCACGCTTCACGGCCTGAGCCACACGACGCTGAAACTTCAGCGAAGTACCGGTGATGCGACGGGGAAGGATCTTGCCCTGCTCGTTAAGGAACTTTTTGAGGAATTCGGGATCCTTGTAGTCGATGTACTTGATGCCGCTACGCTTGAAACGGCAATATTTCTTTTTGGACTTATCCACCGACATGGGGGTGAGATAGCGGATTTCAGAATTTGCTTGTGCCATGATGTTTCGGGGGATTATTCAGCAGCGGGTGCCTGTTCTACTTCGGTTGCGGTTGCTTCGGCGGGAGCGGACGCGCGGCGTGAGCGACGCTTGTCGGCATATTCCTTGGCATACTTGTCGAGACGGAATGTGAGGAAGCGGAGCACGCGTTCGTCACGGCGATAGCTGGTCTCGAGTTTCTTTACAGCTTCAGGTTCTGCGTCGAATTCCACCAGAGTGTAGTAGCCGGTGGTTTTCTTATCGATAGGATAAGCGAGCTTACGCAGACCCCAGTTTTCGTGGTTCACGATGGTGGCACCGGCTTCGGTGAGCACGCCGATGAACTTGTCTACCGCTTCCTTTGCCTGAGCGTCAGACAAAACGGGAGTCAGAATGAAAACGGTTTCGTAGTTATTCATTGTAGGTTTATTAAAAAATTAAAATAGTTGCATTTGCGGGTGCAAAGTTACTAATTTATTTTCAATTGGCCAAATATATGACAAAACCAGCAGCCAACTTTTTCAGCCGTGACAGAAAAAGAGACTGCGGCAGTTGTCAACGAAATTGCGGCTGCATCCTGTGATTGCAGCTATCCGGTCGCTGCTCAGCTTAGGTTCGGACATTTTGGCCATAAGGACACGGTAACGTTTGCAAATTATGCCGGAAGATGTTGTTTCGTTTTCTTTTTTGAGACGGGCATACGCCTTCTTGTTATATTTAACGGTGAGCAGTGTTGTACATATAGCGTTAAGAATAAAGTTATTATCTATCAACGGCGTTCGCCGTCTTTTATTGGACATGGAGACAATTCCCATTTTGCACAAATACTTTATGTGTTACCAGTTACCCATAAGTCCAGGGCCACGTGTGGATATAAGTCCTTAACTCATTTGCGGTCATGCTGCATATCTTGCAATACTCTTTCCGTGTGGAATCGGCATATCATAGCCAGGCATGCCGCACCGCATTGCATGATGTCATGCTAGCGCACCAAAGGGAACCGTCGGAAAGGCCACAAGGCATTATCGTTTTTTCTTTTTGGGAATGTGGTTGAACCGCCACTGCAGGTGGAACATGAAGTAGCGCGGCAGCACGGTGCGTATGGTTTCGGTGCGTGCCTGCGCGTTCATTGTGTAGCTGACGTTGCTGAGATTGTGGAGCATGTCATAGCCGTCGAGCATCAGCAGCAGTTGACCTTTAAGCGCCGTGTATGTGAGTCGTGCGTTCCAGATGAAGTTGTCGGTGTTCAGAGCCGCATCGGTGTAGCCGCGTCGGTTGAACACGGTGAAATCGGTAGAAATCTGGAAGTTTGCGGGCAGATTATAGAGCAGGGAAACGCCAGTGCGGAACGTCCATGTGTTCTGGTTGGTGAAATCGGCCAGATTTGACGAGTAGCGGTTATTGGTGCCGTTGAAGTTGGCAGACACTCTGTTGCCGCCGAAGGAGTATGAGAAGAACATCTCGTCCGAGAAGTTGAGGTCGTAGACCTTGCTGCGAGTCAACACGGGCGAGTCGTAGCCTACGAGGTCAACGTTGGTGCGCCGTCCGCCTTGAAGTCTGTTGTAAATGCGGAATCCGTTGGCGTCGAATGTATATATAATTTCACCGTTGCCGCCTAGATTGCCTTTGACATTGTGATAACTGCCGGTGCGGATACCCGTTGCAGAATCGTAAGTGTAGCCGTATGACAGGGCGTTGTCCGTGAGGTCGAAATCAGCGCAGAAGCGCAGCTGATTGCGCGACTTATGCCCAAACGAGAACTGATAGCTCATATCGGCTGCGAATTTCAGGGCGTTCTTTAAGTTCGGATTTCCTTTGCGTATAAAGAGCGGGTTGGTGACGTCGGTGAAGTCCACCATCGAGACCATGTCTGGCTTCAGGCTTTTCAGATCCCAGTTCAACCAAAATCCTTTCTTGTCATTGCCCGTCTGAATGAACATGTTGCCAAAGTTCAACACTGCCGAAGTGCGCGTAAAGTTGGCGTCTATGTCTCCGCGGGTGTAGTGCAGCCGCTGTCGGTCAATGTCAATCGGGAAGCGGTATTGCATCCAAAACCGCTCCGATTCATTATAGTTCTTCCAGACGCGTATACCAGCATATAACTTATGGCGGTCGGTGGTTAAGCGGCTTATGTAGCTGTTTTCGCGGTCAAAGCCGGAGAGATGTTCAATAGCCGAAGGCAGCTTTCCTTCGGTGAATCCGGCGCCGGCGGCCTCTTGTGCGATATTGAACAGCGACGACGTTTCTCGGCCGTAAAGGTGTTCGAAAGCGTAGCCAAAATCAAAAGACAGCCCCCTGTTTATAATAAGAGAGTACTTTGCTTGTGCCCCGATGTTTGAGTGAAACTGCGGAAAGTTCTTGTAGTAGCGGTTGGCCACATCGGCCGGCACGGGGTCGGCGCCGAAGTTGATGTCGAAGTGATTGAAGCGCTCATCGTGGCGGTTGTCGTAGCCGCCGTAGACCTCGATCGAAAGCAGATCGCCCGTGCGAGGAATGTTGAACGTCTGCATCAGGGTGCCGCCGGTGTGGAGCGAGTGCCCTTTGATGCGGTCAGTTTCGATGCGGCGGTTTATGAGGTTGGCTAAGGCTGCGGCACTGTTGCCGGCGTAGATGTTGCGGATAAACTCCATTGTCATGTCGTTGAACGCGGCGTTGAGTTCGGCGCTGACATCGTTGGCATGGTTGTCATATCGCGCGTAGCGGAAATAAGGCTTCAGCTGCATGCCGTAGCTCCCGGGACGCTTATACTCAACGGCGTGGTCGGTTTCGAGCGCGAGGCGCTTGTTGTTCAGCCGATTGAAACGATAAGCATACGTGTTGCCGCCCGAAAGGTAATTTTCCTGCACCACGTCCGTGCCGTCGGTTTCATGGGTATGCGTGGCCGAGGCGCTGCCGCGGAATGTCCATCGGTCGTTAGGCGTGACGTTATAGTCCACGCCGCCGGCAAGGGTGCGCGTAACCCCCGTAGGCATCTGCTCGGGCGTCCAGCTGGAATACATCTGCGGTTTTTGGCTTTCGTTCAGGTTGTTGGCGTTGAAATAGGCCGAAATCTGAGCCGTAGGTGTGAAGCCCATGGCGAATATGCGCCCGAGATAGCGGTTGTCGGAGCCATAACCGGCCTCGGTGTTCATGTTGATGCCCATCATGTACTCGCGTTTCAGCTTCACGTCCATCACATAGCGGCCGTCGCCGATGTCTGTGCCGGCAATCTCGCTGCGGAAGCCGGCCTTGTCATAGACTTCCACGTTCTTAACCATGTACGAACCGATGTTTTTGAGCATCAGCTCTTTGTTGCCGTTAAAAAAGTCCTTGCCGTTCAGAATCAGCGATTCAACCGTGCGCCCGTTCACTTTGATTACGCCGTTGTCGTCTAGCGTCACGCCGGGCAGCTGCTCAATCAGCGCGTCAAGCATCGAGCCTTCGGCCAGCTGAAATGCGTCGGCGTTATACACTATGGTGTCTCCGCGGTTATAGAACTTAACTTTCGTTGCCGTAACCACCACCTCGTTGAGTTGATGCTTGCGTTCACTTGTCAGGTATATAGGCGCAATTGCATAATCTAACTGCCTTTTACCCAGTTTCGTCAGGTCAAGGTCAAGAGTCTGCGGCTCGAATCCGTCATCCCACACTTTGAGCTTAAATCGCTTGCGAGGTAAGTTGTTCAGATAGAATGCGCCTGTATATTCTATATTGCTACCGCTCTGATATACACCGGATGAGGTTCCGGATGCCACTATTGTGGAATCCGCAGAATCAATTACGCAGACCTTAGCGGTTGTTATCGGCATATGCATTACGCCGTCCAGCACCTTGCCTCTAACGGAAACGTCGCCCACATTTTCCGCCATCAACGGAATAAAACTTAAGATAATGCAACAAATCGCATAAAATCTGAGTCGGCATGAATGTGTAATAATTTTAGCGATTACGGTTGGGAAGTTGACCATGCAAAATGTTTGAAATATACCTATAGTATCAATATGAAGTCTGATGCCATAGGTAGGAATGGTGTGGCTTAAAATTTACGAATTTGAAGGTCGAAAGAAATAATCGATGCAATAGTCTCCGCCTGAGCCTGTTGGGCATGTTCCAGCTTTGTCCCAAGAGTGACAGTAGCTTGGGGTATTTGTAGTGTCATACGTTCCGCAGGTCCAGCCACCGAGCACGGCTTCAAGTTCAGCGCGAAGCATCTCTTCGCTAACCGGTTCGTCAATAATTCTGATTTTGTCCATAATAAAATTGTTTAAAGGGTTATAAATAATAGATCATTTCTGTTTTGAGCGATAATCATGGCGAATTGTCAGAAAGTCTTCCAGATGTCTGGTATACATAGGGCAATCGTTTGGATTGCAGCCTTCTTTTTCTTTTTTTATCCGCTCGTAAGGGCAACCGCCGTCACATCGTGTGAAGAATATACAACGGTTGCATTCGGCATTGTTAAGATAGTCGGCATTGACCATATAATCCAGCAGAACAGATTCGTTGGTTATGTCACCGTGAATATTGCCGTAGCTGCGGTTCGCATCGCCAACATCGTTCCAACACTTATATAGTTCACCCTCAGGCCCTATCACCACGGAGTTGGGATTTCGCGCCATGCAACCTCTGGTGATGTTTTCGGGGAATAGCATCTGGCTGTAATATCCCCTGGTGAGATATGCGTCCCTGAGGAATGCGGCCATGGCATCGCAGTCGTACATACAGTCGCTGCCGCCTTTGCCGGTGGGGTTGGAAACAAACGCCGGATAAACCGTTACGTTGGGTAGTTTCTTTCGCTCGAAGGCATCAAAAACTTCAAAAAACTGATTGCTGTTAGTCCCGTCTACGTTTACTCGGACAAGTATGCGCGTTTGCGGCGCAAACTCAACCGCACTCTCTACGTTAGCCACTATTCGGGCGTAGGTATCGCCTCCGCTTCTGAGAAACCGGCGGGAATTGTGCATGGATTCGTTGCCGTCTATGGTAACCTGCACCGACCGAATCTTCAAGTTGTCAAACTGCTCGAGTTTGTCGCGGGTCAGCAGATAGCCGTTGGTAATCATTCCGGCCCAATAGTTGAGACCGATGGCCTGCAACTTCCGAGTGAGTGACACGATACGGTCAAATGCCAGCAGCGGCTCGCCGCCAAACCATGTTATGTTCAGATTCCGCGCTTGTTCATGCTTTTCAACGAACCGCACTATGGCGTCTTCAACCTCATCGGACATGAATGTCGACGGATGTGTGCCTTCAAAACAATATGGACATGCGAAATTACACGCCAAAGTCGGATTTATGGTAAGAGTAAGATTCGCGGGATTAAAGCGATGCGACAAGACGTTGAACTTATGGCGGTTTACCTCAGAGTCTTCGTCAACGTCGGCTACTTTCAAACATCGCAGCATATCAATCACATCATCATTCAGCTCGACTGAACTGCCGCGGCCAAGGGCTTCAAGCTGCAGATACGTTTCTTCGTCAAGTTCGGCGAATCCGTTGGATAGCGGAGCGTATAGGAAGCAACGTCCACCGTGTCGAAACATATACCGATATTTTGACAAAGTGATGAATTTTTGTGTGTTCGCTTTTCCCATAAGACGTTTTCCGCGAATATAGTTAAAAAAAAATGGATTATGCAAATAAAATCGAGCAAATTGCGAAAGAACTTACACAGTGCATTTTAGATTGTTTTGCTCCTCGGAAAATGTTGTTATTTTAAGCGGACATCGGAGCGTTATTTATCGGCATATCATAGCCAGGCATGCCGCACCGCATTGCATGATGTCATGCTGGCGCACCAAAGGGAACCGTCGGAAAGGCCAAGGCATTATCGTTTTTTCTTTTGGGGAATGTGGTTGAACCGCCACTGCAGGTGGAACATGAAGTAGCGCGGCAGCACGGTGCGTATGGTTTCGGTGCGTGCCTGCGCGTTCATTGTGTAGCTGACGTTGCTGAGGTCGTGGAGCATGTCATAGCCGTCAAGCATCAGCAGCAACTGACCTTTAAGCGCCTTGTATGTAAGTCGTGCGTTCCAGATGAAGTTGTCGGAATTCAGGGCCACATCGGTGTAGCCGCGTCGGTTGAACACAGTGAAATCCGTAGAAATCTGGAAGTTGGCCGGCAGATTGTAGAGTAGGGAAACTCCGCTGCGGAACGACCATGTGTTCTGGTTGGTAAAATCGGCCAGAGTGGACGAGTAGCGGTTGTTGGTGCCGCTGAAGCTGGCCGACACCTTGTTGGTGCCGAAGGTGTATGAGAAGTGCATCTCGTCCGAGAAGTTGAGGTCGTAGACCTTGCTGCGTGTCAACGCGGGCGAGTCGTAGCCTACTAGGTCAACGCTGGTGCGACGTCCACCCTGAAGTCTGTTGAAAATCCGGAATCCGTTGGCGTCGAATGTATATCTGATTTCACCGTTGCCGCCGAGATTACCTTTGACATTGTGGTAGCTGCCGGAGCGGATACCCGTGGCGGAATCGTAGGTGTAGCCGTATGACAGGGCATTGTCTGTGAGGTCGAACTGAACTCTGAACGACAAGTAGTTGCGCTTATGCCCGAATGAGAATCCGTAGTACGCGTTGGCGTCGAATTTCAGGGCGTTCTTTAAGTCCGGATTTCCCTTGCGGATAAAGAGCGGGTTGGTGGCGTCGGTGAAGCCAACCATCGAGACCATGTCGGGCTTCATACTTTTCAGATCCCAGTTCAGCCCAAACGCCCGCTTGTCATTGCTGACATGAAAATACATATTGCCGAAGTTCAACACCGCCGATGTACGCGTAAGGTTGGCGTCAATGTTCCCTCTGGTATAGTGCAGCCGCTGTCGGTCAATGTTCAGCGGAAAACGATACTGCATCAATAAGTTGTCCTTCCCGTTAATCTTTTTATTGAGTCGTATGCCGGCATATAGCTTATGGCGGTCGGTGGTTTCGCGGCTGATGTAGCTGTTGTCGCGGTCAAAGCCGGTGAGATATTGAATTGCCGAAGGCTGCTTACCGTCGATGAATCCGGACCCGCCGCCTTCTTCCGCGAGGTTGAACAGCGACGATGTCTCGCGGCCGTAAAGGTGTTCGAAAGCATAGCCGAAATCAAAGGACAGCCCCCGGTTTATAATAAGAGTGTACTTTGCCTGCCCACCGATGTTTGAGTGAAACTGAGGATAGTTCCTGTAATAGCGGTTGGTCACATCGGCCGGAACGGGGTCGGCGCCGAAGTTGATGGCAAAGTGATTGAAGCGCTCGTCGTGGCGGTTATCGTAGCCGCCGTAGACCTCGATCGAAAGCAGATCGCCCGTGCGAGGAATGTTGAACGTCTGCATCAGGGTGCCGCCGGTGTGGAGCGAGTGCCCTTTGATGCGGTCGGTCTCGATGCGGCGGTTTATGAGGTTGACTATGGCTGCGGAACTATTGCCGGCGTAGATGTTCCGGATAAACTCCATTGTCATGTCGTTGAACGAGGAGTTGAGTTCGGCGCTGACATCGTCGGAACGGTTGTCGCGGCGGGAGTAGCGGAAATAAGGTTTCAGCTGCATGCCGTAGTGACCGGGCCGCTTATATTCAACAGAGTGGTCGGTCTCAAGCGCGAGACGCCGGTGGTCCAGCCTGTTGAAACGGTAGGAATAGGTGTTGCCGCCCGAAAGGTAATTTTCCTGCACAATGTCAGTGCCGTCGGTCTCATGGGTGTGATTGGCCGAGACGCTGCCGCGGAATGTCCACCGGTCGTTAGGCGTTACGTTATAGTCCACACCGCCGGACAGGGTGCGGGTAACCCCCGTAGGCATTTCCTCTGGCACCCAACTGGAATATATCTGCGGCTTTTGACTCTCGTTCAGGTTGTTGGCGTTGAAAAAAGCCGAAATCTGAGCTGTCGGAGTGAAGCCCATCGCGAATATGCGCCCAAGATATCGGTTGTCAGAGCCATAACCGGCCTCGGTGTTCATGTTGATGCCCATCATGTACTCGCGTTTCAGCTTCACGTCCATCACATAGCGGCCGTCGCCGATGTCTGTGCCGGCAATCTCGCTGCGGAAGCCGGCCTTGTCATAGACTTCCACGTTCTTAACCATGTACGAACCGATGTTTTTGAGCATCAGCTCTTTGTTGCCGTTAAAAAAGTCCTTGCCGTTCAGAATCAGCGATTCAACCGTGCGCCCGTTCACTTTGATTACGCCGTTGTCGTCTAGCGTCACGCCGGGCAGCTGCTCAATCAGCGCGTCAAGCATCGAGCCTTCGGCCAGCTGAAATGCGTCGGCGTTATACACTATGGTGTCTCCGCGGTTATAGAACTTAACTTTCGTTGCCGTAACCGACACCTCATTGAGATTATGGCTGCGTTCACGCTTAAGATATATCGGATCCAGATTCAACTGAAACTGACGTTTACCCAGTTTTGTGAGGTCAAGGTCAAGAGTCTGCGGTTCGTAACCGTCATTCCACACCTTGAGTATATAATGCTTGCGAGGCAAGTCTAAAGCGAATCCGCCTGTATTTTCTATGTAATCATTATATTGATAAATCCCATTAGCAGTGGTTGAGACTACCGCAGTAGAATCGGCAGCATCAATTGCAGCAATAGTTGCGCTCGGGATAGGCATATGCATTTGATTATCGTACACATACCCTGAGACGAATATATTGTCTGCTCCGTGTGCTAACAATGGCAGACAACACAATGTGAGCCACAAAGCATGTAAGCATATACGCGAGCCGTACAGTCTTTTGTCTGCCATTAGAGTAATTTACTTGAAACGGTTTAGGGATTCGCCGAGGTCCATGAGCCGCAAGACCCGTTAGCATATACATATCCCTTGCAATAATTTTTGCCATCATTACATGTTGCGGCGCGATCTGGATTATGCACTGCACATGAGTTATAATTTGCATCGTAGCTTTGGCAGGTCCAGCCGCCGAGCACGGCTTCAAGTTCAGCGCGAAGCATCTCTTCGCTGAGCGGTTCGTCAATGATTCTGATTTTGTCCATAATGAAATTATTTAAAGGGTTATCAATTAATAGATCATTTCTGTTTTGAGCGATAATCATGGCGAATTGCCAGAAAGTCTTCCAGATGTTTAGTATATATAGGGCAATCGTTTGGATTGCAGCCTTCTTTTTCTTTTTTTAATCCGCTCGTAAGGCATATCTATATTTTGACAAAGAGATGAATTTTTGTGTGTTCGCTTTTCCCATAAGATGTTTTCCGCAAGTTTATGAAAAAAAACTGGATTATACAAATAAATCGAACAAATTATGAAAGAAGTTACACGGCTCTTTCATTCGCTACTCTCAACTGGCAAGATGGGAATGAACCATTCCGATTTTCTCAATCGTACGGCCGTTCTTATCATGATTACCCGGCTCGCAATGAACCGGATAAGGGCAGTTAATTTTTAAATGAAAGAGCCGTGCTTGTATCCATTAATATGGCACTATTTTATTCAACACATTCGGCTACAATCAAAAAAATCACGGATTGTAAAGGTCGGGGTTAAAAAACGACATTATCGACATGGCATGTTCGGCGGCTTCTCGTCCCGGACCAGACGGATCAAGCTCGGCGGCCGTATTGAAATCCGTTATAGCCGCGCCGCGACGGCCGAGTTTCCACAGCAGCCGGCCGCGACGATACACCGCATCGGCATTATCCGGCTCGGCACGCACAACGGCGTCAAGCGCCGCCAGTTCTTCTTCAGCATCCATCGCCGCAGACAGGCAGAGATTTTCGGGTAAATGCGTCAATAAAGCTGCCGGGAGTCGAATTGTAGATAGCCACACCCGCCGTCGAAGCATAACGCTGAATCTGATGATAGGCCCTGAAAGCCACATAGAAGCTATGGACCACCTCATGAAGCGGGCGGTGCACATAGTCCACCTTGATACGCTTCAGCTCATGCTCATTGTCCTGATAGAAGTGCGGCTGACGCGACTCCACTTCATTGTGCTCGTTCACACAAATAGTATTCATCCATGAATGGTCTGCCCCTATTATATATATTTCCTTAAATCCCGACCATATTCCGGTCATAATAGCCGGGATAAGCACATTGCGCGGACGCGGCATTCCCAGACGCCGGCCGTAGGCCATCCGCTCAAGCCACGCCGCACCTTCCACCCCGAGCATCGGAAACCGGCGCACCGTCACCATGCGGTTCTTCACCCTGCATCTGGCTCCTTTCGGCACAAACAGGACCATGGGCCAGGTCACCTTGCCGAGATTCTCCATCAGACGGGCTATATTGGCATCGTCCGCCCGATTGAAAAACAAAGGGTCAGCCAACACATAGAAACGGGGGCGTAATTCCTGAAACACCGGAGTGTTGGCAAAAAAATTCACAGCCATCAACGGACATCGGCGCAACGTGTCGCGACATTCCGCCATCGTCACATTCAGGCTCGGCCCGTTGCCGAGCACCACAAGCGGCTCTCCCCTGCGGGCTTCATCCGCCTTCTTTATTCTCGCCGGAAACGGATGCAACGCTATCTTGACAAGCGATACTACGGATTCTGTTAAATTCATATATTCGGAAATATTTCAATTGCTACAGTCAATACACAATCAGGCGACACACGCCGCGTGCTCATGGCAAAACGGCGGCCGTCCGGAATGACGGCCACGTCGCCGCTGCCCAACGCTATCTCTCTCAGCGGCAGGCCGGGCTGTCCGGCGGCCTTATATACGGCTTCCTTGCAGGTCCACGCCTCCAGAAGCCGGCTGTCCCACATCGCCGCGTCACGATCCGACAGAAATTTATGCTTCACACGCCTGAGCTGCTCCGGCCGGTCCTCCTCAACGTCCACCCCTATACGCCTGTCCGGATGCAGCGCTATGGCGGCAAAGTTCGCGGAATGGCTCACTGAGATATACCTGTTTCCACCACCGGACAGCACCGGGGCGCCATATTCGTCATGCTCCAGCACCGCGTCTTCGCCCACATAACGCCGTATCATCGCGAGGACGGCCATACGGGCGTCTTCTCCTGCGTCAACGACATGTATCTCTATCTCATCCGTCATAGCGACCGAAGCATATACAGTATGTCGGCGGCTACAGCATCAACCACCGGCCGCACCGAATCGGCATTGGCAACGGCCGATTCCATGACGGCGGCACCGGAAAACACATACGACACCGAATCCGTGGCAATAAACTGCACCGGCGTAAGCGACCCGCCCTGCGCCACAAACACAATGACCGACGATCCCCGCCGAGACCCCAGACGCATGACCTCCCCGTAAGTGTCGCCGGTGTTAAGCGCCATCCGCTCGTCGCGGTTCGACAGCACATCACCGACGGTTGCTTCCGACACCCGTGTGAGCGTACAGTTCACAGTAACGCCGTATTTAGGGTACGATATATTCACCCACCCTTCAGCGTCTACATCCACTCCGGCGGAATCATTGACCTGAATCACACGCCCGTCAGGCAGATCCACCGCACGATAGAACGACGGATAAAGATCAATGCGCGGATAGGCTTCCGGACGCGGCACAGGCGACGATCCGCCACCACGTACACATCCAGCCACCACCGCACAGCCTGCGGCCGCAAGCACAGCCAGTCGCCCGGCCGAGAGAATCATGACTGCACCTCCGGCATCACCTTCACCCTGACACTCACTATGCGGTGACTGGCGATTTCAAGCACAAGAAACCGACAGTGTCCATAGACCAGGCTCTCCTTTTCCTTGGGGAAATCACCTTTGATCGCCAGTAGCATTCCAGCCAGAGTCTCGCAGTCTTCTGTCACGGGAGCGTAAAGCTCCTCTTCCTGCTCGGTGATACGGAAAAAATCGTTCAGCAACGTTTTTCCCTCAAATATATAGGTGTCGTCAGGCAGACGCTTGTAGGTCTGCTGCACTTCGTCATATTCGTCATTTATGTCACCGACAATCTCCTCGAGCACATCCTCAAGAGTAACCACACCCTGAGTTCCGCCAAACTCATCCACCACAATAGCCATGTGGACCTTACGGCGGCGGAAATCCTCGAGCAGATCGTCAATCATACGCGACTCCGGCACAAAATAAGCCTGACGGAGCAGATTCTGCCAGCGGAAATCGTCGGGACGGGACTCGACGTAAGGCAGGAGGTCGCGGCTGTAGAGCACTCCGCGTATGTTGTCCTGAGTGCCCTCAAACACCGGAATGCGCGCATAGCCGCTCTCATTCACCACCTCCATCACCCGCGAGAAGTCCGACGAAATCTCTATGTCTGTTATATCCACACGCGGCGTCATGATTTCCGAAGCCGTGGTATCGCCGAACTTCAATATCTCCTGTAGCATGCGCTTGTCGTCGCGCTTCTCCACATCGGTCAGCTCAAGCGCCTGACTCAGCTCGTCGGCCGATATATTCTGCGGCTTCTTCTCCACCACCTTGTGAACTATGGACGAACTGCGCACCAGCAGCGAAGCCGGTGCATAGAGCAGTTTGACCAGAGCGAGGAGCACTGGCGAAGCCATGTGTGCCCACGACAGAGGGCGCGTCTGAGCGTATAGCTTAGGGATGATCTCGCCGAACAGCAATATCAGAAACGTGAGTATGACTGACTGAAGCACGAAGCTCCACACCGCCCCCATTCCCTCGAACACTGGCCCGAGAGCAAAATTACACAGGATAACTATGGTCACATTGACCAGATTGTTGGCAATCAGAATCGTGGCGAGCAGACGTTCAGGCATGGCGAGCAGACGGCGCACACCGGCATTTCTCTCAGGGCCGTGCTCATCGTCATCGTCATCCAGCTGCTGCGGAGTAAGGGAAAAGTAAGAAATCTCGCTTCCGGACACAAAGCCCGACGCCACAAGGGCAAACGCCGCAATAACCAGAGCCACGGTCTGCGGCAATGAAAAAGATAAAAGAGGGTCAGAATCCATAATTCAATATTGACGCAAAGGTAGCATTTTCCCGCAAATCTCACAAATAACAGAGAAAAAGCAGATTGGCTCCTGACATCACCGCAGCCGCGCGTTGACCACCCGCTCGGTCAGCACCGTATCACGGTTCCAGTGAAACGGCGCAAAGTCCGAATTATGCCTGACCACATTATTCTCGAACACAAGGCCGTTGACCGACTTGGCATACAGCAGCGGAGTGTCAAACGTGTCAAACTCATTGTCGGCAATCACTATGCCGGAATGAAAATACCCTTTCTGGTTGCCGAGATCGGGAATCTCGGGATAAATCGATATCACAGCGTTGGTAAACTGAAACATGTTGGTGAGCGCATTCACAAACCGGTTCTTCCTTATGGTCACATCGCGGCACGACCCGGTCTCGAACCATCCGTTGCAGTCTCCGCAAAGCAAAATGCCGGTGCCCGACGTATGGTCAAACAGATTGTTCTCCACCATCACCTTGCGCGGCGTAGAGAACAAAGCGCCACGGGCGCGGTTGTTTCTCACTATATTGTCGGCAAACGTCACCTGTGGAGTCCACGTAAGGTTCTCTATGCCGAAAGTCCCGCGATCAGGACCTACCGAATCCGGCAACACATGCCGCAGCCTGATAACAAACTCCTTTGCGCCGGGCAATGAATCGGAGCGATACGGAGCGATCGACTCCACTATATTCAGACTGTCGGCAATATCCATGGTCTGCGCCGAAAGAATCTGCACGGTGTCGCCCGGCTCTCCCCACCGGAATCCGTATGTCTGCGGGTGCATATACCTGGCCACCACCGTCACCGAATCTACCTTCTGCTCTATTTTCAGATATGTGCCGTGCACATTGATGGCATCATCCATCATCCCCTCATACAATCCTTCCGTTGAATTGATCCGGCCTTTACACCCTGAAAAATGGGTGGCATCGGCCTGAGTGGTGAAATAGCGAGGATCATCGTCACCGCGCAGACACACGTTGAAACCGTCGAGATCAATATTTTCCGACATCTGCGCCAGCAGACCCATCCCCTCGGCATAATGCACAGTGACGTTATTTATCACTGTGTTCCTGTCATTGTCAAGAAATATGCCCGGCGCCGGACGGCCGTATGTGCGCATGGCCACCACCGTACCCGGCAAAAGACGCGGATCGTCCCACCGCGCCCTGATCTGTCCGGGAGCGATTTCCTCGACCGGACGCACACCCACAGCTATATCCGACGTCCTGTAGACCAGATGGCGCGTAGCCCCGTCGAAAGCGATGCCGGCGCAGGGCACATGTTCCCATCCCGGTCCTTTGGCCACGAAAACACTGTCGCGTATCTCATATTCCACCCACGGGGCCGGACTGTAAGTGATGTATCCTCCTACAGTGTCGTTTTCCAGCACGGTCACCTGCGATATATGCGGATTGGCAAAATCTATGCTGAAATCACGCAACGAGCAGTCTTGCCCGTCCACCACCGCCAGCGGCAGCATGCGCCCGTGCATCACCAGCTCCGCCCCGTTGCCGTCGAATGTCACGTTCCTGAGATTTTCCAGAGCTATAGCCACTGATTTGGGATTGTCCTGATCATGATTGGAGATATAATATACACGTGAACTTGCCCCCTCGGGATAAAAATCATAACGTCCCTCCCTGAGCCTGATCACAACCTGCCGCTCCGATTCAAGCTCGGAGGCGAGACGGCGCAACGCCTCGGCCATGACCGGCGATGAGTTTTCACCTGTGTCAGGCATCACTCCGTAATCCGCAAGATCTATCACAACCGGACCTCCGGCACAACCGCACATGGCCGCAGCCATAAGCGAGCCAAAAAGACATTTGATAAATTTCATGATATTTTTTGATATTGACTCAGACAAAGGTCGTGAAAATTTTCCGAATTAGGAATTCAAAGCACAAATTTTCAAAAACCGCGTGCCGATCCAACATATATTTGCAATATTTTTGTTAATTCTGGAAAACTTCTGTTAGTGCCTTATACAAAAGACTTTAGGAGAATTACCCGATTTTGAGGTAATGAATTAGCAACTGTGCCATATGCTATGTTCTGCCTTGAATTGCATTCAAGTAACTCTTTATTATTGCAAAGGTATAAAAATTATTTGGCAAGCAATAAAAATAGGATATATTTTGTCTCTTGTCAAATAATTCTATTGATGTATTTTTATAACTTTCCATTTACCCTGTCCAGCATATATAACATCGGCAGTAACATAGCAGTCTTTCGTGATATTATACTCACAAAGAACAGAATGATGAACGTAGTAATCACCAATAAATGCAAAATCAGGAGAATCATCCCAAGAACCATTTTTATATTTTAATTCTAAGTGACCTTGAATTGTCTTTATTGCACTTGTGTTTATTTCTGCAGTTTCTTCTACATTAAGTACAATAGGCCTTTTTTCACCTTTCCTGTCTTTTGTTACACAATAGAATATTTTCAAGCATTGTCCTACTTCGGGACGAAGATCCGTATCATTAAAGAATACGATACCTCCAATTTTTCCTTGACCGAAAGTGTAATGGAATAATTTTTTTTGTATGTTTATATCGTCAACGACCACAATACCAGAATTAAAATTCGGTAAAGCAGTTTCTTTATTTACTTTTTCTACATTAGCAATAACTACTTTGTTTTCATTCTTTTTTATAATAGTATATTCTCTGAAACTGACAAAATCCCCTTTTGAAATAGTGCCCCATTTTTCTTTAAAAGCTTGAAATATTTGCTGGGAATCTTGCGTTACAATATGTAGAATTTTCTTCTCTTCATTCAAATATTCTACATATCCAAACTTTTGGGGAAGTCCCATCCATAGCCTTGTTTCACTCTTATGCATGCAAAGAGGTATATATTTAGCTTCTGTCACTTTTGTTTTATTCCAAGAGAAGCAACTTGTCTGAATTTGCTTTTCCTCTTTATCTACATGACACTTTACTCTAAAAACAGAACCAAATATCGCATTCGTCAAAAAAGGAAACCGCTTTACATTCACTTGAAATATAACGTCTACCCCATTTGTGAGAGTGCAATAAGTTTTTCCGTCTTTTTCCCATCTATCCACCAGCGTAACCTCTTTTGCTTCAATTTCTGAAAAAGCGTACTCTTCAGCAATGGTGGCATATCTATTATACAATAGCTTATTATTATTGGGCGGAATAACTGATATGTCGACTCGTTCAATATATTCTTGGTATTTCCGGGAAGTGTTTTCATGAAATTTCTTATATATATTCAATTCGCATAAGGCTTCAGATGTTAGCTCTTCCTTTATAAGCAGGTCGGCTAAAGTCAAATGAATAGAGCCGAGAAAATCTTCATTTCGTTCAACAAGTAAAGCCTTAGAAAGCAATGCTATCTTTAATTCATTACTATCTTGTATACAATCTGCCAATTCACTCCATACATAGTATTTTTCACTCATTTCAAGTAATAAAGATTTGTACACATTGATAGCAAGGTCATATTGCTGTTGCCATGTATATATTATTGCTCGTTGTCTTAATATCCATTCATCTTTTTTAGCACGTTCAATAAGAACATTATACAATGAATCTAACCAAGATACTAGTTCTGCATCTCTTGGGTGTGATTCTTTGAGATATTCATAACACTTCTTTGCTGCTTTAACAGCCAAAGGTTTATAAGTGTTACCATTATTATCTGTTTCTTCTTTCCAATCAGCATCCATGAGGTTTTCATATCTCCAATCTCTAAAAAAGTAAATAAATCTCCATGTTTCTTGACCATTCATGTGACGCTCTGCAATTTTCAACACTTCAGAATGCCAATGAGAAGCACCATAAACGGCGTTTCTTTTATTATAGACAGTAAAAGCTTCAAACATCTCACGCATTTTACCTTCTTTATGAAGATTCATAATTTCCCAAAACTGCGGTTCACGTAACAGGTCAAGTGTTTCTGTTTTTGGGAGATTTATCTTTTCACACAGCATCTCGACATCAATATCCTCGCCGCTATTTACAATTTGACGACATATACGAGAAATAAGCGAGGGAATTTCACTACCATTGTAATAGCCCTTGTTCAAATCTTCATAACGTAAATTTTCTGGTTCCCAGAGCATAAAGAAACGGTAAAAACTAAAATCAGAATGTTCTTTTGAGAAACTCAAAGCAAAGTTCAATATTTGAGAATGAAGCATTGAAGGACGTTCATTCCTAAGATACATATAGTCTTTTAGCAACGTTCTTATTTCCAACGATGTCAAATTTGAAATTTTAGCCTTGATATAACGATAAATTATCCAGCCTAACTCTTCATGCAAAGCTGAATCTACATCATTTGCAGAGTCAATATAATTCTTTACCTGAACATAAGCATTTGAAGGATCATTTTTTGATAGCTCGGATGCTTTTGAAATAGCATCAGCGTTAGGTTGCAATCGTTTATACAAATTAGTATAAGCTCTTTCTCCTGCGCCACTATCATCCACCATTGTAGGAAGTAATGAAGACATCTCTTTCAAGCAAATTTTAGCTTTATCTATGGCGTTTCTATTGCATAGTTGCTGACATATATCACGCAGAACCCAAAAGAGAGACATTTGTGCCCATGGGTTATTCCTATCTTCTTTCAGATCATCTATGGCCATCTTATATGCTTCTTTTAGATTACCACTTTTACGCAATAATGTTACTTCTTTTACAGACATTAGTATTCTTCTATTATGTTAATTTTTCTATGAGTTGTGACAGTTTAATATCAGCTTCTCCGATATCAGAAAGTGGAGCAGCATAGTTAATAAACCCTTTCCCATTAAAGAAAAAAGTTATAGCAGCATAATTACCAGAAGCTTTCATATAATATACGAGTTGGTAATGTTCTTCCACCACATTTGTTAATATGATACCACATTCATCACACAAAGAAATCATGCGACTATGTAGCATCTTTAATGACTCCAAAGATGGATGATAGTCTATTTTATATTTGATATTTTCATCATTCTGGAAGAAAAACAACAACTCAGTGTCATTGGCATCTGTTTCATATTTTGTAAACAGACCTGCTCCATTATATATTGCATCAATTCTTACTATACCGGTTGGTGTATTTACTTCATAAATATCTCTCCAAGGTTTACAGATAACGTTCTTTACTGAATATAGAGTTCCATTCATATTCTTTACAACAGACCAATATTTACATTTTACTGAAGGTAATATTGATGAAGGATGAAAAGGTGTATCCTCTATATTATCAAAAGATAAAGCATTAACAGCTGTTTTTGCAGTTTTATTGATAGGGGTTATTTTAAGAGATGTAATAGGTGTTACATCAGGAAGATTAATACACCATAACATCTTAGAAGCTCGAGTTATCGCTGTATATTTCCAACGAAGGCTATCCACATCAAGCCCTGTGCGTCTTGAAAAATCTACATAAACTGTATTCCATTCACCACCCTGTGATTTATGGCATGTAAAAGCATAACCGTACTTTACATGAAGAGCATTGTAGAAAGGGTCTCCCCACATTGCCTTAGTAAATTCTTCAGATTTAGGATTAGTCAATCCTTTCTCCGTACGCATACGCATTACCATATTGATATAAAGAGCCTTCATTTCGTCAATTGTCAGTGAAGGTCGCTTGTTTTGGAGTAATGTATCAATAATATAGCGTTTATAAATATTACCATCTTCTACTTGAAAACTTATTTCTCTGAAATCAAGCGTAATGATTTCTTTTACTTTTCTCCCATTTTTTTCAGTCCAAATAGGTGCAGACTGAGAGATAATATCATTTGATGTTTCTACTACAGTTATGATATCACCATTCAATAATTCACATTTATCATAATAGTAGCTATTGCATACTACCATCAATTTATCTCCTACCGCCACATGATTCGTTTCAGGAAATATTATATTACGAATAGCCGTATTATAATCAGCTGCTTGTTGATTTGAGAAACAAACTATAGCAGACGATTGTTCTGGATCTTCACAATATTTCTTAGCAACTTCCATTGCTCCAATATCCATTACTTCATGTTCCTTTTTCTTGAACACAAGGCGATTTCGTTCTTTTTTCCGAATCAACTCACGAAGTATTGTAGCATTAGCCAAAATACAACTATTCTTATCTTGACGAACAATGTCTGTGAGCTCATAAGAATATACATTCATTTCTAGTATATCAAAATAAGTTTCATCTAATGCAACAGAACAATCATCACCTACGGGAGGCAACTGCATAGGGTCACCAACAAAAATTACCTTTCCACCGAAGTTTAATCTTGCATAACTAAGTAAATCTTTTATTAATACTCCTGTACCAAATTGGAAAAGTTCATTCTTTGATTCACGAGAACTAATCATGGAGGCTTCGTCAATAATATAAATACACCTCTCGTGGTTATCTTTAAGTGGAAATATATATTTAAGTGTTCCTTCAGATTCTTCCACTATTAGATGAGAAAAATTATAGATTCCCCTATGAATAGTAGAAGCACCATAATTTGGTAATTTAGAACGTAATATTTTTGCAGCACGTCCGGTCGGAGCCATTAACTGAATATGTAAAGATTGAGTAGATAAATAATCTGCAATACTACGAATCAATGTCGTTTTACCTGTACCTGCATATCCTTTCAAAATAAATACTTGGCTATCTTTATCTGCAATGAACTTTTCAATCATTATCATTGCTTGCTTCTGTTGTGCAGTTAATATCATTTATATTCCATTTTATGTTATTCATATTTGTCACCATAAGGCTAAACTAAAAAGCGTGGAACTGTATGCCACACTCTTTACTTGAAGGTCGTAGGAAACCATAGATGCAGATGTAACAATAGCAGCCCACGCTATATGCGTGAGAACCACTATGCTATCCTTGCATCTAATTGAAAATTTCCTACGTTTTCAAGTACAAGATGAGCATAACGCTTCTTCTATTTTCATATGTCTTTGGACAGAGTTGTCTCAATCCATTTGCAAAAGTATAAAAAAGCCGTGATAATCCGCTCAATACAGGCAGATTATTACGGCCGTTCCTTTGATTTATAGTTTTATACCTCTATCTTGTTTCTGCTTAGGTATTCCCATGGCTTCCCTAAACTCATTCATCTTCTTTCTGAACCAGTTCACATGTGAAACCCCGTCTATCTTGAAATCGAATTTACCGCTTTCATCCTGTTTGATGGAGCAGACGGAGTGTCGGGTATCAAAACTTCGGTTAAATTCGGAAGAATAGAGTTCGCCTTTTATCCCGACCTCCTTGAACTCGCACAGTTTTCTGATTATTCCGTCATTAAACTTCAATCGGTCACGCAGGAAGTTTATTATAGGCATCAGCTTCTCCACATATGGAAAGTAGCGTCTGACAAAATCCGCAAACTCCGACAGCTTGCGGTGCTGTTGCTCGTAAGCGTTTCTTATCTCCTGTATCTGTTCGGCTTGTTGCCGTTCCCGTTGTCGGGCTTCGTCTTCAAGTTCAAGGATGCGGTCTTGCAAATCCTCGTTCCTACGTTCCAATGATTTCATTTTTCCACTTCCGAAAAGAGAACCCACACTGCTTGCAAGGGCGGTTGCCGTATCGGTGGCTGCGCTTTTGAACTTGTCGGTGCGGATTTCCGCTTTTACCTGTCTCAACTCCTCCTGCGCTTTGGTCTTCTTCTCCTGCAATAGTCTGGTTTCGGTTTCAAGGGTTTCATTCTTCTTTTTCAAGTCCCGATAATACTGCATGGTGGTAGTGTGCCGTGCTTCCGAGCCCCGTACCCCACGTTGCAATCCGTATTTCGTCATCACCCTTGCGTAATTGTCGTGGTAGGCAATCAAGGTCTGGCGGTTGAACAGGTCATCGGCACACAAACGGACGGAATTTGTTTTCTTGCGGTACTTGCGCTTGCCGTCCGTCTGTTCTTTCTTGGCTTTGCGCCTTTCACCTATTACGATGGGAACAACGGCTGCGTGGATGTGTGGAGTCTTCTCGTCCATGTGCAGATGGGCAGCAACCACATTGTCTTTGCCAAATGTGGCTTGAAGCCATTGGATGCTGTCGTTGCACCATTCATCAAGCTTTCCTTTTTCCTGTATGTTCATCATGTCCTCGTGCGTACCCGATAAAACCACCCGGACAACACGGACTTGGTCGTGTGTGATTTTCCGTCTGATGCCTGCCGTGTTCAGCCTGT
>ERZ778497.40-NODE-40-length-120057-cov-8.262604_pt1 | contig 120057 bp, 115 predicted proteins | sample MGYA00509938_ERZ778497 | MGnify/ENA primary metagenome ERZ778497 (study PRJEB29527, sample SAMN07138969) | mouse gut metagenome | material: feces | host: mouse | place: China:Nanjing | collected 2016-01-25 ... | reverse complement strand
CCCATCATGCGATGGCCATTCGCCGACTCAGTTGTCCGAACGCCGTTCCTTCTTCTCGTCGCTCATGAGCAGCATGAAGCTCCTCGACTGCGCGGTGATCGCGAAACCCGCCTCGTAGTTGAGTTCAGGGCCCTTCGGATTGTGGGTGTCCACGATGAGCTTCCACTTGCGCCCGTACTGCTCCTCGGGAAGCGTGAACATGATCGGCTCGTAATGCGCGTTGAAGATGAGGATGAAGTCATTGTCGACCATCGTGTTGCCGTACCAGTCGGGCTCGGGGATGTCACTGCCGTTGAGGAACACCATGATCGAGAAGGCGTGCGTGTTGGACCACGCCTCCAAGTCCATGATATTGCCGTTGTGGTCGAACCATTCCACTTGCGGCAACGCGTCAGGCGCCATGTTCGCGTCACGCCCCGTGAAGAAGCGGCGGCGGTGCAGCACCGGATGCTCCAGACGCAGGTGCACAAGCTTCGAGACGAACTCGCACATGTCCTTCTGGTAGTCCTTGAGCTTCCAATGCGTCCATGAAATCTCGTTGTCCTGGCAATAGCCGTTGTTATTGCCCAACTGCGTGCGGGCCACTTCGTCGCCGCCGCAGATCATCGGGATGCCTTGGCTGAGCAGCAACGTGGAGAACATGTTGCGCATCTGGCGGTGACGCAACTCATTGACATCACGGATTGTGGTGGGGCCTTCCACACCGCAGTTCCACGAACGGTTGTGGCTTTCGCCGTCCCTGTTGTCTTCGCCGTTCGCCTCATTGTGCTTGTTGTTGTAGCTGACCAGGTCGTTGAGGGTGAAGCCGTCGTGCGCGGTCACGAAATTGACCGATGCCACGGGCTTGCGCCCATTATGCTGGTACAGGTCGGAACTGCCCATGATGCGGCTGGCGAATTCAGGCAGTGTGGATGGCTGCGAACGCCAGAAATCGCGCACGCAATCCCTGAAATGCCCGTTCCATTCCGACCAGTTCGGGGGGAATCCACCGACCTGGTAGCCGCCGGAGCCCAGATCCCACGGTTCGGCGATGAGTTTGACGCGTGAGATGATTGGATCCTGCTGCACGATGTCGAAAAACGCCGACAGTTTGTCCACCTCCTGGAACTGGCGTGCCAGTGTGGCGGCCAGATCGAAGCGGAACCCGTCGACGTGCATCTCCTGCACCCAATAGCGCAGGGAATCGGTGATGAGCTGCAGGGTCTGCGGCGAGCGCATCAGCAGGGAGTTGCCGGTGCCGGTCGTGTCGAAGTAATGCATCTGGTCGTTGTCGACAAGGCGGTAATACGCCTGATTGTCGATGCCCTTGAAACTCAGAGTGGGTCCCATGTGGTTGCCTTCGGCGGTGTGGTTGTACACCACGTCAAGGATGACCTCGATGCCGGCGGCGTGGAACTCCTTGACCATCGCACGGAATTCGTTGACCTGTTCGCCACGTTGCCCTTGGCTTGAATAGGCGTTGTGTGGTGCGAAAAATCCGATGGTGTTGTATCCCCAGTAGTTGTTGAGGCCCTTTTCCTGTAGGAAGGGGTCGTTGACGAACTGGTGGATCGGCATCAGCTCGATCGCGGTGATGCCCAGCTTCTTGAGGTATTCGATGACGCTGGGATGCGCCAGGCCCGCATAGGTGCCGCGGATTTCCGGTGGCACGTTCTTGTTGAGGTTGGTCATGCCGCGCACATGCGCTTCGTAGATGACCGAATCCGAATACGGGATGAAGGGGTGTTGGTCGTTGCCCCAGTCGAAGAACGGGTTGATTACGGCGGACTTCATGGTATGCGCCGCCGAATCGAGGTCGTTCATGTTGTTGGGGTTGTCTGAGTCGTTGAACCAGTAGGAATAGAGGCTTTCGTCACCGTCGATGTTGCCCTCGATGGCCTTGGCGTAGGGGTCGAGCAGGAGTTTGTTCGGGTTGCACCATTGCCCATTTGCCGGATTGTAGGGGCCGTAGACGCGGTAGCCATACCGCTGGCCGGGTTGGATGCCCGGCAGATAGATATGCCAAACGTATGAGTTCTGCTCGGTGAGTTCAACGCGGGTCTCGTTGTCTTGTTCGTCGAACAGGCAGAGCTCCACCTTCTCGGCCATACGGGAAAACAGCGCGAAATTGACACCCGCTCCGTCATAGCTTGCGCCAAGCGGGTACATGGAACCAGGTCTTGTTTGCATTGTTCCAGTATGGCACACCAGTCGTCAACTCGTATTATTTCGTTCAATGAGTAGTTCGGGCGACATTGTCGGGGCATTGTTTCATGCATGGCGCCCGGTAGGCGTGGTTGTCGTCAGCTTATGCGCCGAATCTGCTCGTGGAGAATCGCGATCATCGAATTCGATGCGGTGATGGGCATGGCGCGCAATTGCTCCCAATCGACCCAAGCCGATTCCACATGTTCATCGGCGTCGAACTCGCAGTGTTCGCGTGTCCACGCATCGAGGTGAAGCACGTAGATGTGCGCGAGTTCGTCAGTCATGCCTTCCGAAGAATACCAGTCCCCCACATGGTCGAACCGTATGGCGGCATCGGATTGCGGCACCACACCGGTTTCTTCGCGCAGTTCACGCAATGCGGCGTGTTCCGGGTCCTCTTCACCGTCGATCAGGCCGGCGGGCAGCCCCACGGCATACATGTTCGACCCTGCCCGGTATTCGCGTTCCACGAGGTAGGTGTCGCGCACGGTGTCATGCACCAGCATGACGACGCACGGCGCATGATGAATCACTTGGCGACGGATTGTTGTCGTGCCGCCATCGTTGCGTGTCAATGCGACGCGCCGGTCCTCGACACTGAAGATTGCCCCCGTGTACACGGTCTCGCTCGTGACAACAGACGCAGGCACATCCATGTCGACGCCATCCGACGTATCGTCAAATGTGCGGTTGAGTTGCAGTTCATCGGCCATCGGTGTCTCCCGCCGTCATGTTCGCGCCAATTGACAGCGCCCATGGATCCGTGTTCGTCTTGTTCCACCGCACCTGTGGGCGTTGACCGGTGGCCACTTCCACCGCGTCCGGCACATCTTCGAGCGCATAGCGGAACCACAACGATTCAATGGCGCTGTGTGGCGTGTTGATCAATGCCGGCCGCAACTGTGCATCGCCAATGCCGAGCATCACGCCCTGTGCACGCATCGCAGCCTCATATGCGGACTGCTGCAGTTCGTCGGTGGCCGGATGGTGCCGCAGGTCGCTCGTCACATAGACATCCACCCCCAATGCATTGACCGTGCCGAACATCGAATCGCCCGAACCGGGCAGCACCGCGACGGAACGCACCATGGCGTCCAATGATCCGGCCACCTGCACACCCAACTTGGTGGCGGGCAGCGCCTGTGCCACGACATCCGCGAACTCGCGCAAGCTCATCGGCTCGGCGAGTCTGCCGACACGGCCCAATCCGACCGGGTGCGCGGCCAACGGATCGTCAATCGGTTCCATGGGCGTCTGATCGATCAGTCCGAACGCGTCGGCGGCCGCCTGCCCCACACCGCGGTAGGACGCATCCGCATTGGTGTGCCCCACCCACAGCGCACAGCCATGCTGTGCCAATATCTGCACGATCTGCCCGCGGAACGTGAGGCCTGAAACCTCATGTACGGCGCGGAAGAACAGCGGGTGGTGGCAGATGAGCAAATCCGCCCCGCTGCGCACGGCATCGTCGACCGTCTCCATCGTCGGATCAGCGGCGAAGATAATCGACGAGACCTCATGCGTCAGGTCGCCCACGATCAGCCCCGGGTGATCCCAGTCTTCCGCGTAACGCAGCGGATAGAGCGTTTCCAGAACGTCCACGACCTGTTTGAGTGTTGCCATGCTTCGGGTCCTTTCCCGTGTTCGGTGGGGTCAATGCGCCGCGCGTTGCCAATCGGCGCCGATGCCGGTGGACACATCGAGCGGCACCGCAAGGTCTACCGCATGTTCCATCGCGTCCTTGACGAGTTCGGTCGCCTCGTCGATTTCACCCGGCGCCAATTCCACAACCAGTTCATCGTGGATCTGGAGCACGATGCGGCTCGCGAGCCCGTGTTCGCGCAATGCGCGGTCCGCGCGGATCATCGCGATTTTCATGATGTCCGCCGCCGACCCCTGGATCGGCGCGTTGAGCGCCCCGCGTTCGGCGGCATCACGCGCATTGCGGCTCGCTGACGTGAGCTGCGGGAAGTAGCGGCGCCGCCCAAAGATCGTCTCGGTATACCCGGTGCGCCGCGCATCCGCGACCAGTGACTCCAGATAATCATGTACTTTGCCAAAAGTCTGGAAATACTGGTTCTTCAGTGCGTTCGCCTCAGACACACCAATGCCGAGCTGTTGCGAAAGGCCGTAGGTGCTCAATCCGTACGCCAAGCCGTAGCTCATCGCCTTCACACGGCTGCGTTCGCTCGCGCTGACGTCGTCCACAGGTTTGGCGAACACGAGGCTCGCGACGTATTTGTGGAAGTCGGCGCCCGATTTGAACGCCTCGATCAGCGCCTCGTCGCCAGACAGGTCGGCCATGATGCGCAATTCGACCTGCGAATAGTCGGCGCTGAGCAGCGCCTCGTATCCGGTCCCCGGCACAAACCCGGAGCGAATCTCGCGGCCGGCGGCGTTGCGGTTCGGGATGTTCTGCAGGTTCGGGTCGACCGAGCTCAACCGTCCGGTCGCCGTTACCGTCTGCGTGAACGTGGTGTGGATGCGACCATCCTGCGGATTGATCGCGTCGATCAGCGTCTGCACGATCTGCTTGAGCTTGTTCGTTTCGCGGTGGCGCAACAACGCCCCCAGGAACTCGTTGGCCTTGGAGCCTTCCTCGGATTGCGTGAACAGCGCGGTCAGGGCCGCGGCGTTGGTCGTGTACGATCCCTTTTTGGTTTTCTTGGTGGGCGTCAGCTTCATTTCGTCAAACAACACGGTGCCCAACTGCTTGGGGCTCTGCAGATTGACCTCATGCCCGGCGCTTGACCATGCGACCTCTTCCATGCGCGCGGATTCCTCACTGAACTGCTCATACAGTTCGCCGAATCGCGCGCGGTCCACGCTCGCACCGGTCTTCTCCATCTGGAACAGCACCCGGGATGTGGGCAGCTCGATGTCGCGCAGCAGCGGGTATTGGTGCCGTTGCTCCACATCCGGCGCCAGATACCGGGCGAGGGCCGTCACCAATGCCGCCCGTTCGATGCACTCCTGCTGGGGGTCGCCCTCTTCGGTCTCGATGTCGAATGCCAACGTGCCTTGGGCCGGCGGTTCCTCCGTATCGACCGACACGTTGAGGAAGTGCTCGGCACACGCCTCAAGTGTGCCGCCTTGGAATTCGGGGTCAATCAGGTAGCCGGCGAGGTTGGTGTCGAACAATGCGGTGGGCAGCTGGATGCCTGCGGCGTCCAGCATATGCAGATGCTCCTTGAAGCCGTGCACGCACAGGCTGCCGGCACGCGTGTTCAACAGGTCTTGCACCGTGGCGCGGAACATATCACTGGCGGGGTCGATGACGATGGCATGGTCCGATGCCATGATCGCCAGCATCTGCATCGAGGCATGGCCCGGCTTCGCGCTTCCTTGGGCGTGGAGCGTCCATGATTGAGCCACCGCTTCGGCGCATTGCACATGCTCGCGCCTGTATTGCCCCACGATGTTCAACGTGGCGGCGGGGTCGCTGCCATGCCTATCGGGTTGCGGGCAATACTGTTCGATCCACGCTTTCAGCGCCGCGGCGTCGTCCACGGTGTCGACGACCGGTTCGACGATGCCCGGGATGTCCCGTGGCTCCACGGGCAGTTCGGTCTCTCTGACTCCCCCGTTGTTGAAGGTCTTCAGCAGTCGGGTACGCGTGCGGCTGCCGAATTCCAGCTGGCCGAACAACGGTTCCAACAGATCCGGATGCACGTGGCCGAAGGTGAGGTCCTGCATGCCCACACCCAAGTCGAGGTCGCGCACAAGCGCGTTGACCTTGCGGTTGAGTTTGACCTGCTCGATGTTGTCGCGCAGTGCCTGGCCTTTCTTGCCGCCAATCTCATCGGCATGCGCAATGATGCCCTCCAGGCCGCCAAACTGGTTGATCCATTTGGCGGCGAAGCCATCGCCGACGCCGGGCACGCCCGGGATGTTGTCCGCCGTCTCGCCGCGCAATGCCGCCAAATCAGGGTATTGCTGCGGTGTCACATGGTATTTGTCAAGCACCGCCTGTGGGTCCATGTGCTTGAGGTCTTTGAAATGGTACCCTGGATACAGCACCGTGATGTGGTCGTCGATGAGCTGGAAGGCGTCGCGATCGCCCGAGAGCACCAGTGTCTTGTACCCCGCTTGCTCACCCAGGGTGGCCAAGGTGGCGATCACGTCATCGCCCTCGTACCCCGGCTGTTCCACGTACCGTACGCCCAATGCCTCCAATGCCTGCTGGATGAGCGGCAACTGGCTCAGTAGCTCCTGCGGCGCCGCTTCGCGCGTTCCCTTGTATTGACCGAGCAATTCGTTGCGGAATGTGCCGCCCTTCACATCGAAGGCGATGCCGATGCGGTCGGGGTGCTCGGCTTCGATGACCTGCGCGAGCATGGTCAGGAACCCATAGACCGCGTTGGTGGGCTGTCCCTCTTTCGTGGTGAAGTTCTCTACCGGCAATGCGAAAAACGCACGGAACGCCAGCGAATGGCCGTCCACGGCCAGCAGGGTTCCGTGCGTGGTGGTTGGTGAGGTATCCATGATGTCCAATCAGGTTCGGGTGATCAGTCGTCGTTCGCGGCGTCGTCACCGTACTTTTCGATGATGGCCATCGCCAAACGCTTCTTGGGGATGCGCTGGTCCATCGAGGTCTTCTGAATCCAGCGGAATGCGCCTTGTTCGGAGAAGTTGGCCTTGTCCATGAGCAGGCCCTTGGCACGGTCGACGAGCTTGCGTTCCTCGAGCGTGTCTTGTGTCTTCTTGAGCTTCTCTTCGGCGTCCTTGAGCTTTTCCTGTGTGGCCTGCAGTTCGGTCTCGTTGCGTTCCACACTGTCGAGCAGGTCGTTGATCTCCGCAAAACGCCCCATGGCCACTGCCAAGGCGGGCAGGAGCTTCGATTCCTCATACGGCTTGGTCACATATGCCATCGCTCCCGCACCGATGGCCTGCTTGACCAAATCGGTCTGCGAGAACGCGGTGAGCATGACCACAGGAGCGATGTTCTCGTCGCAGATCACTCCGGCGGCGGTGATGCCGTCCATGTGCGGCATCTTGACGTCCATGCACACCACATCCGGACGCAGTTCGCGGGTCAAGGCAATCGCCTCTTCACCGTTGGCTGCCTGCCCCACCACGTCGTACCCGTTGTCTTCGAGCATCGCCACCAGATCCATGCGGTTGACGGATTCGTCTTCGGCCACCACCACGGTGGGGTTGGTGTGCTCCGGTTGCGCGTCGTCCTGCGCCTGCGGCTCGCTTGCTGCCCCATCCTCCTGGTGGGCGATGTCGTCGAGCTCCTCTTCGGTGAGCACTTCCTGCTCATGCTCCTGCTCATTGTGTTCCAGTGTCATAGCAGCCTCTTTCGCGTTGTCAAACCGGCTGGACCACGCCAACCGACGGTTTCATCGTTCCATCACCATGATGGCCGGCGCCTTGCCTTGCGCCTGTGCATCGCCCCATCCCTCATGGACATGCCGGTGCATGCGCGCGCACCGCGTCTGGCACAGCGCCGCCAACCTTGGTGCAAACCATTGCATCAAGTGGTCTCCATGCAGTATAGCGCACACCATGGTGCGCCACGCATGGCATCAATGCCATGGAAAACTGGGCTTCAGCCCAGATGCTCGTCGCCCACCATGTGATTCGGCGCGAAGTACACACGCTGGATGGCGATGATCGACTTCGCGTCGAGGATGGTGCCGTTCTTGACCATGTGGAACGCTTCTTCCGGGGTGAAATAGCGCACGGACGACATCAGGGCGTCATCGTCGTTGCCGCCATGCACTGCCTTGAGCCCCGAAGCGAAGAACAGCGCGGTGTACTGCGTGGAATAGCTCGGGGTGTTGATGAAGCGGCAGAACTGAGTGAGGTGCTCGGCCTCATACCCCACTTCCTCCGCAAACTTGCGCTTCGCCACATCCAGCGGACGCTCCCCTTGTTTGATGGCATGCCCAGCGGGAATCTCCAGTGTCCAACGGTGCACGGGGATGCGGTATTGCTCGATGAGCGGGATTAGCCCATCGTCGGTCAGACCAATGACCCCGACCGAATCGCCGTTGTTCTTGTGCACGATGAGGCGGTCGAAATGACCGATGTCATGCGAATCGAACGACGTGCGGTCGATGTCGAAGTAGTGGCCGGACAGAATGGTCTCACGTGATTCCTCAGTGACAGGAGCGGCGCGCCATGGATCGAACCTGCGGTATGTAGCTTTGCTCATGATGTTCCTTTCAACCTTGAACAGCTGTGTCCATTGTACGCACAGGGTCTTTGCACGTTCCGCAGCAGCGAACAAGACCATGTGCCGGACAGCTTCATGAGGTCAGGGCCTGTATTCGAGCAAGTCCCCCGGCGTGCAGCTCAGCGCTTCGCAGATCGCGGCGAGGGTGGAAAAACGGATCGCATTGATGTGGTTGTTCTTGATTTTCGACAGGTTCGACTGCGTGATGCCCACGCGCCCCGACAACTCGGTCAACGACACCCCGCGTTCAAGCATGATGCGGTCGAGATGCACCACAATATGCGAATCATCGAAGCGCTGTACCATATCCGTCACAGTCCTTCCACGATGGCCTCTGCTGCTCATGCCATGGCTTCTGTGCACACGGCGCATATGCAAGGAGGCCCGCTTTTCAGCGGGCCTCCGGTTGTGCCCCCGGTGGGACTCGAACCCACACTGTACAGATTTTGAGGCTGTCTCCTCTACCAATTGGGATACAGGGGCGTGCGCCTTGCGGCAACAATTGACGACTATACCACATGCATCGACGGACACACCGCACGCTGGCGTATTCATGGCAATGAACGAACCGGGAGACGACTGTGGGCTGGGTATCTGACCATGCAGATACCCAGCCCACAGCGGCTATCGGGGCATTCCAACCATGTGGAGTGCCTTCAGCGTTTGAAATCAGTCGCAGGCGCCAACCGTGTGCACGTAAATCGTGTCGGTGCGGCCCGGCTTGTGGTCGCCCTGTGCGGAGCTGAGCACCACGATCTTGTCGCCGTTGGAGACCTTGCCGGCCTTGCGCAGCACTTCGTCGGTGAACACCATGAGGTCGTTGCGGGACATGTCATGGTAGTCCTCGTCGAGCAGCAGGCCTTCGGTGCCCCAGCTCAGCGCGAGCCAGTGGTAGGTGTGCTCGTTGGTCGTCAGGCCGTAGATCGGGGTGGCGGGGCGTTCACGGGAGACGCGGTGCACGGTGGAACCGGTCTGCGTGTAGGCCACGATCGCCTTGGCGTTGAGCTTCTCGGCCAGGTCGACAGCGGCCGACGAGACGGCGCCGGTGCTCGACATGTCGAGGTCCTTGAGCTTCGGGATGCGGTCGAAACCGTGCTCGGTGGCGTAGCCGGAGATGCGGCTCATCGTCACCACGGTCTCGGTCGGGTACTCACCCACGGCGGTCTCGTTTGACGTCATCGTGGCGTCGGCGCCGTCGAGCACGGCGTTGGCGCAGTCGGAGGCTTCCGCACGGCTCGGCACCGGGGAATGCACCATGGAACCGAGCACTTCGGTGGCCACGATGACCGGCTTGGCGTACTGGCGCGACAGCTCGATGCAGCGCTTGGTGACAAGCGGCACCTCTTCGAACGGCATTTCCACGGCCATGTCGCCACGGGCGACCATGATGCCGTCGAACACCTTGACGATGTCTTCGAGGTTCTCCACGGCCTGCGGCTTCTCGATCTTGGCGACGATCGGGATGCGTCGACCCTCTTCGTCCATGATCTCGTGGGCGCGGTCGATGTCGGTCGCGAAACGCACGAACGACATGGCGATGATGTCGGCGCCGGTCTGGATGGCCCAGCGCAGGTCGTTCTCGTCCTTCTCAGTCAGGGCGGGCAGCGACACCGCGACGCCCGGCAGGTTGATGCCCTTGTGGCTCGAGACCGGGCCGGCAACGACGACCTTGGTGTACACGTTGTTGCCTTCGACCTTCGTCACCTCGAGACGGACCTTGCCGTCGTCGATGAGGATCGGGTCACCCGGATGGCAATCGCCAGGCAGGCCCTTGAACGTGGTGGACGTGATGTGTTCATCGCCTTCGACGTCATCGGTCGTGATGATGAACTCCTGGCCTTCCTTGAGCTGCACCTTGTCTTCGCCTTCGGCGTTCTTCTTGAACCAGCCGCAGCGGATCTTGGGGCCCTGAAGATCGACGAGGACCGCCACGTTGCGGCCGGTGGTCTTGGAGGCTTCGCGCACGTTGTTGTACACGCGCAGATGGTCCTCCGGGGTGCCGTGCGAGCGGTTGAGACGGGCCACGTCCATTCCCGCTTCGACGAGCGCGGTGAGGTTTTCGAGAGATTCAGTAGCTGGACCGATGGTATCTACGATCTTTGCTTTACGCATGAATGCCTACCTATTCTGTGTTGTTTCTTCGGGGGTCGCCCGAATGCCTTTTTCAGCTTACTCCACGGTGATGCTTTGGAGCGGTTTCGCGGAGCGTCATATGTGAGCGCTCACATTCTCCGTTGTACCGGTATGTGGGTACATCGGGGCACAACCGCGGGTCATTTGGATTCGACGGATTTCATTTTGATGACGCTCGCAAGGGCCGCGCCGCCGATCGCGAACACGATGACCGCGAGCGAAAGCCATGTCGGCACTTCGGGCACCGCCGTGATCGGCTGCCCATGGTTGATGAATGGCAGCGTGTTGCCGTGCAGCGCCTCCAGGATGAGTTTGACGCCGATGAATCCGAGCACCACGGAAAGGCCAAGCGGCAGGTAGACGAGTTTGTCGAGCAAGGCTCCAAGCAGGAAGTACAGCTGCTGCAGACCCAGCAGCGCGAAGACGTTCGACGTGAACACGAGGAACGGGTCCTTCGTCAGGCCGAAAATCGCCGGGATGGAGTCAAAGGCGAACATGACGTCGGTCGTGCCGATCGTCAGGAACACGAACAGCATCGGCGTCCAATACTTGACGCCGTTCTTCGTGACGCGCAGCTTCTCCCCCTCGTAGTCGTTGGTGATGCGCGAGAACTTGCGCAAAACGCGAATGAGGGCGTTTTCATGGAACTCCTCGTCGTCGTCCTCGCCGCGTGCCACCTTGACTGCCGTATAGATCAGGAAGGCACCGAAGAGGAAGAACACCCAAGTGAACCGTTCCACGAGCGCGGCGCCGATGAGGATGAACACGCCTCGCAGCACGAGCGCGATCGTGATGCCGACCGACAATACGAATTTCTGCAGTTTCTTCGGTACGGCGAAATTCGACATGATGATGACGAACACAAAGAGGTTGTCGATGCTGAGCGAGTATTCGGTGAGCCAGCCCGAGTAGAACTCGATGGCGGGCTTGGACCCGGCGATCCACCAGATCAGACCGCCGAAGACGAGGGCCATCGCCACAAAGAACACGATATGCTGCACACATTCCTTGGTGGAAGGCACATGCGGGCGCCTGCCCAGCACGAACAGGTCGACGATGAAGAAGACGGCCAGCACAATGTATGTGCCGATCATGAACGCTACGGGTGTCTCAGCCATAAGCCACAAGCTTACGGAGCGTCGGCGACGGGACCGGTACCCCGCCGCCATGCGCACCGACCTACCGCTTCGCTTCGGTCATGGCTCGCAGCTCCTTCTTGAGGTCGCGGATCTCGTCGCGCAGGCGCGCCGCAAGCTCGAACTGGAGCTGTTCGGCGGCCGTGTGCATCTGGTCGGAAAGCTGGCGGATCAGATCGGCCAGATCCTGCGCGGGCAACCCCGCCTTGAGGATCTCCTCGTGCCTGCGATCAGCCTCCTCCGCACTGATCGAGGGAACGCCCAGATGTGAGTTGCCGGCCTTGTTGGCGTTACGGTAGCCGCCTTCGAGCAGTGTCTGTGTATCCACGTCCTCTTTCGCAAGCATGTCGTTGACATCGCTGATCTTCTTGATGAGCGGCTTGGGGTCGATACCGTGTTCCTTGTTATAGGCGATCTGGATCTCGCGGCGACGGTCGGTCTCCCCGATCGCCTTGTCCATGGCCGCCGTGATCTCGTCGGCGTACATGATCACCGTGCCCGACACGTTGCGGGCGGCGCGGCCGATCGTCTGGATGAGCGAACGGTACGAGCGCAGGAAGCCTTCCTTGTCCGCGTCGAGGATGGCCACGAGCGAGACCTCGGGCAGATCGAGGCCCTCACGCAGCAGGTTGATGCCGACAATCACGTCGATCTTGCCTTCGCGCAGTTCGCGCAGCAGTTCGACACGCCGCAGCGTATCGACATCGGAATGCAGGTATTCGACCTTGATGCCACGTTCGAGCAGATAATCGGTCAGGTCCTCGGCCATCTTCTTGGTCAGCGTCGTGACGAGCGTACGCTCGTGCTTCGCCACGCGGTCCTTGATCTCCGCGAGCAGATCGTCGACCTGCCCTTCGACCGGCCGCACCTCGACCTTCGGATCGACCAGGCCGGTCGGGCGGATGATCTGCTCGACCACGCCGTCGCTCAGGCCGAGCTCGTAATCACCGGGCGTCGCGGAAAGATAGACGGTCTGCCCCACGCGGTCCAGGAACTCAGGCCATTTGAGCGGCCGGTTGTCCATGGCCGACGGCAGGCGGAAGCCATGCTCGACGAGCGTGCGTTTGCGGCTTGCGTCGCCTTCGTACATCGCGCCGATCTGCGGCACGGTCACATGCGACTCGTCGATGACGAGCAGGAAGTCGTCAGGGAAGAAGTCGAGCAGGGTGTGCGGCGGTGTGCCGGGCGCACGGCCGTCGAAGTGCCGCGAGTAATTCTCCACACCCGAGCAGACGCCCACCTGCGCGAGCATCTCCAGGTCGTACGTGGTGCGCATGCTCAGGCGCTGCGCCTCGAGCTCCTTGCCCTGTTTGCGCAGTTCGGCCACACGCTCGTCGAGCTCTTTCTGGATCGAGTTGAGCGCGCGTTCCATGCGCTCCGGGCCCGCCACATAATGCGAGGCCGGGAAGATGTGCACTTCGCTCTCCTGCCCGATCACATCGCCGGTCAGGGGGTGCAGGGTGGAAATGCGGTCGATTTCGTCACCGAAGAACTCGATGCGGATCGCGAGCTCCTCGTACACCGGGATGATCTCCACCGTGTCGCCGCGCACGCGGAATGTGCCACGGGCGAAGGCGATATCGTTGCGCTTGTATTGCATGTCGACGAACTGGCGCAGCAACGTGTCGCGATCGATCTGCTGGCCTTCCTTGAGGAACAGCATGCGGCCCGCGTATTCCTCCGGCGTGCCGAGTCCATAGATGCACGAGACCGTGGCGATCACCACGCAGTCGCGCCGCGTGAGCAGATTCGCCGTGGCGGCGTGGCGTAGGCGCTCCACGTCGTCGTTGATGTTGGAATCCTTTTCGATGTAGGTGTCGGTCTGAGGAATGTACGCTTCGGGCTGGTAGTAGTCGTAGTACGAGACGAAGTAGCTGACGGCGTTGTCGGGCATCAGTTCGCGGAACTCCGCACACAGCTGCGCGGCGAGCGTCTTGTTCGGCTCGATGATCAGTGTGGGACGCTGCAGCCGTTCGATCATCCACGCGGTGGTGGCGGTTTTGCCGGTGCCGGTCGCACCCATCAGCACGACGTCGTTCTCGCCGTTCTCGATGCGCGTGGCGAGTTCTTCAATCGCTTGGGGCTGGTCGCCGGAAGGCGTGTACGGCGACTTGACCACGAACGGTTTGTTGGTGCGCTCGATATTGAATCCCATGGCGATCCTTACTCCTCGTCGAACCATTCCTCAACGAGGTTATCAACATAATCGAACATCTGTTCTAACGGCTGTGTTGCGTCGATGACGACGGTGGCGTACCGCAGCCGGGAGGCGTCACTCCCCTGCTCCCGCACGCGGATCCGTGCCTGTGCCTCAGACATGCCGCGCGTCTCGACGAGCCTGCGCACACGCACTTCCTCCGGCGCCACCACGCAGGCCACGGCGTCAAACGCGAACGGTATCGTCTCCATGACTTCGCCCAGCAGCGGAACGTCATGGACGATGACGTGGCTGCAGCCATCACCGACAAGGACGTGCTCCCTGTTCCGGGCGAGCTCGTAGACCTGCGGGTGCATGATGCCATTGAGCGTGGCGACCGCGCTTTGCGGCGCACCATCCCCGAACACACGCTTGGCCAACGCGCGGCGGTCGACACCGCCCTGATCGTTCAGAATGCCGGGACCGAACGCCTCCACAAGCGGGTTAATCGCCGGCGAGCATGGTTCCTGCAGGATATGCGCAAGGAAGTCGTAATCAATCACATCGGCGCCGTCTTGGGCCATTCTGGCCGCGACAGTGCTTTTACCCGCGGCGATGCCGCCCGTGAGCGCGATGCGCACGAACCGTTTCCCTTCGCTGGTCTGCATGAGATGCCTCCTTATGTGCGCACACCATTCACAGGTCCCATATGGCAGGAGGCGCCATGCGCGCGTTGCGCATGGCGCCTCCTGCATCGAAGCCAGAGCTCAGCTGCTCACTTCTTCTCGCTCAGCAGCTGCTCACGCAGAGCGGCCAGCTGGTCGGAATCGGCGAGCGTGCCGGTGGACTCGGTCTCGGACGAGTAGTTCGAGGTTTCCTCGACCTTCTCTTCGTTGGCCGCGTTCTGGCCGTCCTCGGCGGCCGAAGCCTCGGCGTTCTCGAGTTCCTTCGCGACGAATTCCTTGTGCTGCTCCCACAGATCGTGAGCGGCGGCGTACTGGGATTCCCATTCCTCGCGCTGCTTCTCGTAACCGGGGATCCACTCGTTGGTGTTCGGGTCGAAGCCTTCCGGATACTTGTAGTTGCCTTCCTCGTCGTACTCCGCCGGCATGCCGTAGAGTGCCGGATCGAAGTCCTCGGAGCTCGGATCAACGGAGTCGTTGGCCTGCTTGAGCGACAGCGAGATGCGGCGACGGTCGAGATCGACGTCGATGACCTTGACGAAGACCTCTTCGCCCGGCTTGACCACGGTCTCGGGATTCTCGACGTGGCGGTTAGCGAGCTCGGAGATGTGCACGAGGCCTTCGATGCCGTCTTCGACGGAGATGAAGACACCGAACTGCACAATCTTGGTGACCTTGCCACGCACGATCTGGCCGGGGACGTGGGTGCGCGCAAAGCGCTGCCACGGATCTTCCTGGGTGGCCTTGAGCGACAGCGAGATGCGCTCGCGGTCGAGATCGACGTCGAGCACCTCGACAGTGACCTTGTCGCCGACCTTGACGACCTCAGACGGGTGGTCGATGTGCTTCCAGGACAGCTCAGAGACGTGGATCAGGCCGTCAACACCGCCCAGATCGACGAATGCGCCGAAGTTGACGATGGAGGACACCACACCTTCGCGGATCTGGCCCTTCTTGAGCTGCGAGAGGAAGGTCTCGCGCACTTCGGACTGGGTCTCCTCGAGGTACTGGCGGCGGGACAGGACCACATTGTTGCGGTTCTTGTCGAGCTCCAGGATCTTGGCCTTGATCTTCTGGCCAATGTACGGCGACAGATCGCGGACGCGACGCATCTCGACGAGCGAGGCCGGCAGGAAGCCACGCAGACCGATGTCGACGATGAGGCCACCCTTGACGGCTTCGATGACGGTGCCTTCGACAACGCCATCCTCTTCCTTGATCTTCTCGATGTCGCCCCAAGCGCGCTCGTACTGTGCACGCTTCTTGGACAGGATCAGACGTCCTTCCTTGTCTTCCTTGGTGACGACAAGGGCTTCGATGGTGTCGCCGACCTTGACGACCTCATCCGGATCAACGTCCTTCTTGATGGAAAGCTCACGAGAGGGAATGACACCCTCGGTCTTGTAGCCGATGTCCAGGAGGACTTCGTCGCGATCGACCTTGACGACGGTGCCTTCAACCAGATCACCATCGCTGAAGTTCTTGATGGTGGAATCGACTGCCTTGATGAAGTCGTCGACGGTGCCGATGTCGTTGATGGCGACCTTTTCGACTTCTGTATTGTTCTGTGCCATTAATGTGGTTCTTACAAATAGTTGGATGGATAGGTTCGTTCTTCAGTTATACGTCAGGCCGGCCTTTCAGTCAGCCAATCACCTATACTAACCGCAACCATGCCCAAATCATTCCATGGATTTCGGGCGTGTCGCGGGCGCTTCAGGCAAGCCCGGCCCAGCGCTCCGCGGCCTCGACCACGTTGCGCAGCAGCATGGCCCGGGTCATCGGCCCCACCCCGCCTGGATTGGGGGTGTATGCGCCGGCCACATCGTAACAGCCGTGATCCACGTCACCCCTGATGCGCATGCGGCCCGTCTGGTCGTCATAAACCCGCGAGACACCCACATCGACGAGCACCGCACCGGGCTTGACGTCTTCGGGTGTGACAAACCCCGCCTTGCCCACCGCCGCGACCACTACATCCGCCGAACGGATGTGGGAGGCCACGTCCCGCGTGCCGGTATGGCACAACGTGACAGTGGCATCCACTTCGCGCCGCGTGAGCATCAGGCCGATGGTACGGCCGATCGTGATGCCACGCCCCAGCACGCACACCTCCTTGCCATGCAGGTCCACGCCGTAATGGTCGAGCAGCTCAATCACACCACGGGGCGTGCACGGCAGTGGCGTGGTCAAGGGTCCGCTCGTATGCAGCACGAGTTCGCCGAGATTGAACGGGTGCATGCCATCGGCGTCCTTGGCCGGGTCAATCGCATCGATGACGGCATTGGCGTCAATGCCCTGCGGTAGCGGCAACTGCACAATATACCCAGTGCATGCGGGATCGGCGTTGAGCGCGTCAACGACGTCGAGCAGCTCCTCCTGCGTGGTGTCCGCCGGCAAATCGTGCCTGATCGAGGCGATGCCGATTTCCTCGCAATCCTTGTGCTTGCCGGCAACGTATTTGACCGATCCCGCGTCTTCGCCCACAAGCACCGTGCCGAGCCCGGGAACCACGCCATGGGCGCGCAGCCGCTGTACACGCTCAGCCAAATCGGCCTTCACTTGCGCCGCCACCGCTTTGCCGTCGAGTATGATTGCCATGAGAAAAGCACCTTTCCTGTTCGATTCGCTTCGCCATATCGTAGGACGTGGGGAGCCCGCACCGCCGCGCCGTCTCATGATGGTGCGGCATACGGGATGCATCGCATCAACGGAGGACAACACCATGACGCACACACGATTCCATTCACGCATCCGCATGGCCATGGGAGCACTGTGCGCCATGACCATGGTGCTGGCGACAGCCGCCTGCAGCTTCAACCCGCAGCCTGAGCACCCCACCGCGAGTACGTCGAAGACCCCCACAGGCCCTATCACGCTCGTCGCCTCCCTCAACCAATGGGGGTCACTTGCCGCCGCAATCGGCGGTGATGACGTGAAGGTGACGTCGATCCTCTCCTCGACCACGGTCGACGCCCATGATTTCGAACCCACGGCGCAGGATGTGAAGGCGTTGCACAACGCCGATGTGGTGCTCGTCAACGGCGCCGGCTACGACACCTGGGCGAGCAAGAACATGGCGTCGTCCACAACGTGCATCTCCGTGAGCGACATCGTGGGCGCCATGGATGGCGACAACCCCCACCTGTGGTTCTCACGCGACGCCCGCTTCGCCATCGCGAGCGAACTGGCCGACACGTTCAGCCGCCTGCGTCCGGGCGAGAAGAAGACGTTCTCGAAGAACCTCAAAGCATGGCAGACGTGTGAAGACACGTTGGAACGCCACATCCACGAGTTCAGCAAGGCGCATCCGGACACGACGTACGCCGCCACCGAGGACGTGGCGTATTACCTCATGAGCGACATGGGGTTCGAGGACCGCACGCCGCAGGGGTACACGCAGGCGATGATGAACGACGCCGAACCCACCGCCGCGGACATGCGCGATTTCAAGGCATTGCTCGCCGACGATGGTGTGGACCTGTTCATCAACGGCGCACAAACCGCCACCGAACTGACCGACGGCCTTGTCAAGGACGCCCGGAACGCGAAGATTCCGGTGCAGACCGTCACCGAGCAGATGCCCAGCAACTACAAGACCCTTACCGACTGGATCGAGGTGCTCTTCACACAGATCACCGAAAAAGTCGATCCGTCGTTCGTCCCCTCGGCTGAGGACGATGAGTCCGCATCGAGCGAGAGCCCCAGCCCGCAGGCGAGCACGGACACCAGTTCACCTGCGGACGCCGACTGAGCGGCGCCGAGACGTACACACTGCACGCAAAGGAGCACTAATGGAACAGACGCGCACGTGCGTCACCGCGGACGATCCGTGCATCGTCTGCACCGACGCCGCGATCCGCCGCGGTGACACCACCATATGGAGCCATGGCACCTTCGCCATCCCCCGCGGCACCGTGACCGCGGTCGTCGGCACGAACGGCGCCGGCAAGACGACGCTGCTCAACGCCGAACTGGGGTTGATTCCACTGTCGCATGGCAACATGCGCGTGCTTGGCGGCGCGCCGGGCACGAACAACGCGCGCATCGGCTATGTGCCGCAAAGTTATACGTCAGACATCGACTCGAGCCTGACCGCCGAGCAATCCGTGCTTTTGGGATTGACCGGCACCCGGTTCGGCATCCATCCTGTCACGCGGGCGCAGCGGGCGAAGACGCGTGAGGCCATGGAGTTCACCGGCATCGCCGACAAAGCGAAACTGCGCCTGTCCGAACTGTCGGGCGGCCTGCGCCAACGCGTCGCCATCGCCCAGGCCCTCGTGAGCGATCCCGAACTGTTGATGCTCGACGAACCGCTCGCCAACCTCGATCTGGCGAGCCAACGCGCCACGGTGCGTATCCTCGCGCAGCTCAACTCCGAGCTCGGCATGACGATCCAGATCGTGGCCCATGACCTCAACATGCTGCTGCCCATCCTGGATGGCGCAGTGTACCTGCTCGACGGGCATCCGCATTACGCCCGCCTCGACCAGGTGCTCGACTCCGATCTGCTCACCCACCTGTACGGCACGACGGTGCAGGTCGTGACCACCCCGCAGGGCGACATGTTCGTGACCCCGGCGCTCACCAGGCCGGATGCTTCCGCCGACACGCACCGCACCGATGAAGTCGCGCAATTCCATCACCATGAATACGACCACGACCGCGCACGGTAGACGGTAGAAAGACCTTGTGCACATGAATTCACTCACCTACGACCCGCAGTGGGTCTCGACCATCACATCCCCCTTCATGCTCAACGCGTTCATCGCCGGGCTGTGCATCGCGCTCGCCGCCGGCGTGGTGGGGTATTTCACCATCGCACGCAATTCGACGTTCGCAGCGCATGCCTTGGCACACATCGGCCTGCCCGGCGCCACGGGGGCGGTACTGCTGGGACTTCCCGTCTCGTTCGGCATGGGCGCGTTCGCGCTTGGCGGCGCCTTGGTGATAGCGGCCTTGGGCAAACGCGCCTCGCAACGCGAGATCGCCACAGGGACCGTACTCGCCTTCGCCACCGGCCTTGGCCTGTTCTTCGCCCGTATGTCCAGCTCCGCCTCACAGCAGTTCCAATCGATCCTGTTCGGATCCATCCTCACGGTCACCCCAGGTCAGATCATCGGATTCGCGGTATTCGATGTGGTGCTGCTGACCGTGCTTGCCGTCACGTACCGCCCCCTGCTGTTCAGTTCGCTTGACGAGCAGGTGGCCCAGGCGAAGGGCGTGCCGATCGGACTGATGAATGTGCTGTTCATGGCGGTGCTCGCCGGGGTGATCACGATCGCCGTGCCGGCTGTGGGCACGTTGCTTATCTTCGCGCTTGTGGTGACCCCCGCCGCCACCGCCACGATGGTCACGACCACGCCGATGCGCGCGATTGTCGTCTCCACCGCCCTGTGCCTCGTGTCGATCTGGGGTGGACTGGTGCTGTCGGCGATGTTCCCCGCTCCCCCGAGCTTCATCATCGTCGCGCTCTCCACACTGTTCTGGGGCATTGCGAAAGGCATCGAGGCGGCGCGCCACCGCACGGCGTGAGTTGCAGGCGCGTCTCTACCGCACCTCGACGAGCGCGGTGGCCGTGGCGGCGATGCCTTCGCCACGGCCGGTGAAGCCCATGCCATCGGTCGTGGTGGCGGTCAGTGAGACCTGACATCCGCAGATCGCGGACAGCTGTGCTTCGGCTTGGGCACGCCGGGGTCCGAGTTTTGGCCGGTTGCCGATGACACACACGGCGATGCTGCACGGGTCGCACCGATGGTCGTGTAGATGTTCCATCGTACGGGTGAGCATCGCGGTACCGCTCATGCCGGCGCCTTGAGACGATTCGCCTACACCGAACAATGTGCCGATGTCACCCAGATGGGCCGCAGAGAGCAACGCGTCGATCATGGCGTGCACCACCACGTCGCCATCGGAATCACCTTCGATTCCGTTACCGCTCCATGCAAGGGTTGCGAGCATAAGGGGCCGGGGATCACGCTCGTCGGCGAACCGATGCGCGTCGAACCCCTGCCCTATGCGCAACGATTCGTTCACTTCTTCTTCGACTTCTTGTTTTCGGACTCCAGACGGGCCAACGTGTCGGCGGCGGCCTCTTCAGGGGCCTGCGTGTGATGGTCCTCGTCACCTGGCTGCGGCTCGGAGTAGCCGAGGTTGACGTCGAGCAGACGCTGCGCCTCTTCCTCCTCGAGTTTCTCCGACAGGGCGATTTCGGACGTCAGGATGCTGCGGGCCTTGGTGAGCATACGCTTTTCGCCCGCGGAAAGACCATGTTCGTCCACGTCGCGCTGTGCGAGGTCACGCACGACCTCGGCGATCTTGTTCACGTCGCCGGTCGAGATCTTCTCGACGTTCAGCTTGTAGCGACGCGACCAGTTCATCTCTTTCTCGATGATCGGTGTGCGCAGGATTTCGAAGACTTTCGCCACCTCGTCACCGTCGACGATGTCGCGCACACCGACCTTCTTGACGTTGTCTACGGGCACGAAGATCTCCAGATCGTCGCTCGACAAGACGGAAAGCTTGAGGTACTCACGGGTCACACCCTTGACCGTTCGTTCGGTCACGGCTTGGACCTTCGCCGCACCGTGACGTGGATACACGACCATGTCGCCGACCTTGTAACCCATGAATCCTCCGTGAGAATAACCATAAAACCCGAACAATTATGGCACTTTCGGTGGACTTGTGAAGTTTTGTTGAAAAACAGGCGTAATTTACGCAAAACGCGCTCCGTGAGCGCCGCGACTGGCTTATTCTCGTTACATGACTAACAATGCATTTGATATTCAGGCCATCGTCCCAGTCAATAACGATCAGCTGGACGCAGTGAGCCATGCTACCTTCTACAACCCCCACGAAATCCTCGGCGGACATCTCGGCTCCGGCCAGTACGAGGGCACGTGCACTATCCGTGTATTGCGCCCGAAGGCCCAGTCGGTGACGATCGTCACCAAGGACGGTGAGACACAGTCCCAGCCGGAGCACAACGGTGTCTTCGTCGCCGTTGTGCCGGCCGTGAAGACCGACAACGGCTACAGTGTTCCCGACTACCGCATCCGCACCGTCGCAGAAGATGGTACAACGAGCACGCAGGACGATCCTTACCGCTATCTGCCCACAGTGGGCGACATGGACCTCTACCTGTTCGGCGAGGGCCGCCATGAACGTCTGTGGGAGGCGATGGGCGCACACGTGAAGCGCTACGACGACGCCATGGGTTCCGCGGATGGCACCGAGGGCGGCCAGGTCGTCGGCACCGCATTCACCGTCTGGGCGCCGAACGCCCATGCCGTGCGTGTGGTCGGCGATTTCAACAATTGGGACGGCACCGCCCACGCCATGCGAGAGCTCGGTTCCTCGGGCGTCTGGGAGCTCTTCGTGCCGGGCGTGCAGTCCGGCGAGATCTACAAGTACCACATCCTCAACGCTTACAACAATTGGGAGATGAAGGCCGATCCGATGGAACGCTCGCATGAGATTCCGCCGCGCACCGGCTCGATCGTGGTGGAATCGTCGCATACCTGGGATGATGACGAGTGGATGTCCAAGCGCGCGGCCACTGATCCGCACGAGGGTCCGATGAGCATCTACGAGGTGCATGCCAACAGCTGGCGTTCCGACGTGCATGACTACCGTCAGCTCGCCGACGAACTCGTGCCGTACGTGCTCAAGCTCGGGTACACCCATGTGGAGTTCATGCCGCTTGAGGAATACCCGTACTCCGGATCGTGGGGCTATCAGGTCACCGGCTATTATGCGGTGGATTCCCGTCTCGGCGGCCCTGACGACTTCAAGTACCTGGTGGACAAGTTCCATCAGGCGGGCATCGGCATCATCATGGACTGGGTGCCGGCGCACTTCCCCAAGGATGCCTTCGCGCTCGGCCGTTTCGATGGCACCCCGCTGTATGAGGACCCGGACCCGACGCGTGGCGAGCACCCGGACTGGGGCACCTACATCTTCAACTTCGGCCGCCGTGAGGTGCGCAACTTCCTCGTGGCGGACGCCTGCTTCTGGCTCGACGAATACCACATCGACGGCCTGCGCGTGGATGCGGTGTCGTCCATGCTGTACCTCGACTACAGCCGCGAACCGGGCCAATGGCACCCGAACAAGTTCGGTGGCCGCGAGAACCTCGAGGCGATCGACTTCATCAAGGAGGCCAATGCCACAGCGTACAAGAACAACCCCGGCATCGTCATGATCGCCGAGGAATCGACCGCGTACCCGGGCGTGACGGCCCCGACCGACCAAGGCGGTCTGGGCTATGGCCTCAAGTGGAACATGGGCTGGATGCACGACACGCTCGAATACCTGCATGAACAGCCGATCAACCGCAAGTGGCACCACGACGAGATCACGTTCTCGATGGTCTACGCCTATTCGGAGCATTATGTGCTGCCGATCAGCCATGATGAAGTCGTCTACGGCAAGGGATCGCTCTTCGGCAAGATGCCGGGCGATGATTGGCAGCGGTACGCCGGCGTGCGCGCATTGTTCGCGTACCAGTGGGCACACCCGGGCAAGAACCTGTCGTTCATGGGCAATGAACTGGCACAGTACGGCGAATGGGACTACAACAGCCAGCTGGATTGGAACTGCCTGAACTGGCCGGACCACCGTGGCGTACAGGATCTGGTCTGCGACCTCAACAAGCTGTATGTGCAGTCGCCAGCCCTGTGGAGCCAGGACTTCACCACCGACGGCTTCCAGTGGCTCACGAGTGACGACAGCGACCACAATGTGCTGAGCTTCATGCGCATCGGCAAGAACGGCGAGCAGATGGTGGTCGTGGTGAACTTCTCGGGAACCGCCTGGCAGGAATACCAGGTGCCGCTGCCGCAGGGCGGCCGTTGGCGTGAGGTACTCACCACGGATGACAAGAAATACGGCGGTTCCGATATCCACAACACCGACATCGAAGCCAACGCGGGCGCGTACCACTCACGTGATTGGTCCACTCGTATCACTGTTCCGGCGCTGGGAGCCGTATTCCTGGTTCCGGACAACCAATGAGAGTAAGGACCAGAAGTCATGGCTTCCAAAAATGACAAACCTTCGCATACCGTCCTGGTCGTCGAGGACGAGCCGACACTCGCCTCGTCGATCGCTCAGCGGCTTTCGTCTGAAGGATGGGATGTGCGTGTGGCACAGGATGGCATCAGCGCCATTCGCGCGGCGGCGCAGGTGCACCCCGACCTCGTCATCATGGATGTGATGCTCCCGGGCATCGACGGCGTCGAGGCCACCAAGCGCATCGTGTCGCACCGTCCGGTGCCTGTGCTCATGCTCACCGCGCGTGACGAGGAGACCGATGTCATCATCGGCCTGAGCGCCGGTGCGGACGATTACATGACCAAGCCGTTTTCGATGCGTGAACTGCTGGCGCGCTGCAAGGCGCTGTTGCGCCGTGTGGAACGCGCCAAGGTGATCGCCAAGAACAGCGAGGACGCGAAAATCCTCGATTTCGGCTCGATTGTAATCGACCCGGCCACACGCCGTGTGACGCTCAACGACGAAGCCGTGCATCTGACCCCGACCGAATTCGACCTGCTCACGACCTTGGCGCGCAAACCGAAGTCCGTGTTGACGCGCGAGCAGCTGCTCGAAGAGGTCTGGGACTGGGTCGACGCCTCCGGTACCCGCACCGTCGACTCGCATGTCAAGGCCCTGCGCCACAAGCTGGGGTCCAGCACGATCAGGACCGTGCATGGGGTCGGCTACGCGTTTGAACCGCCGGAGTAGTGATGCCGACCATCAAGTCCGAGATGGGGCGTGACGACGCACAGCGCGACACCAAACGCCCCATCTCATTACGCGCAGAACTGACCATCCTGATCGTCGTTTCGAGCGTTTTGGCGTTCGTGCTCGCATGGATCGCCACGATGCTTGGATTGAACGGATGGATCGCACTGCCAATCGCCATCGCCGCGACGCTGGTGTTCACGTACGTCACCTCCCGGCATCTGCCCCGTCCCCTGGCCCAGATGATTGACGCTGCGCAGGCCATGGCCGAAGGCGACTATTCCGCCCGCGTGCACATCAAGAAGAACAGCCGTGACGAAGTGGGCGAACTCGCCGACGCGTTCAACATCATGGCGGATGAACTCGAACATGCCGACCAGATGCGGCGCGACATGATCGCCAACGTCAGCCACGAACTGCGCACGCCGGTATCGGCGCTGCAGGCGATGGTCGAGAACATGGCGGATGGCATCGTGGAACCGACCCCTGCGAACCTGGAGAGCATCCTCACGCAGACCCACCGGCTTTCAGACCTCATCTCGTTCCTGCTGGACCTGTCACGCCTGGAAGCGGGCGCCGCAAGCCTGGAGATCGTGCCGATCAACCTCGCCGAGTTCATCAGCGAGACCACCGGGCCGCTCGAATACGCGGACGCCGTCCATGGGCACACGATCGAACAGCGGATTCCCGACGACCTCAACCTGGAGGGCGACGAGGCACGGCTGCACCAGCTCTTCACCAACATCATCGCCAACGCGCTGAAGCATTCGCCTGACAACACGGCGATCCTGATCGAGGCCCACGGTGACGGCACGAACGACACCGTCGTGGTCAATGTGGTCAACTTCGGGTCGCATATCCCCGAATCGGTCCGCAACGACATCTTCCGCCGCTTCGTCGAAGGCAAGTCCGGCCCGGGAACCGAATCGGGCGGCACTGGCCTCGGCCTGTCCATCGCGCGTTGGGCGGCACAACTCCATGGCGGCACCGTGCAGGTCATTGACGACCCCCGCGGCGTCAACTTCGAAATCGTGTTGCCCCGCTATCCGCAGATCGCCGAACAGGGCGACAACGACTCATGATCGTTCCGGTGCCCGCGGCGGCGTATGGGCGAGGGCCAGCGCAGCGAGCACCGGATTGCCTTGTGCGCGTAGGACATCGATGCATTCGCGCATCGTGGCTCCCGACGTGACGATGTCATCGATGACGATGACCGGCATGCCTGCAGGCAAACGCACACCATTGCGGCAACGGATATGGCCGGTGACACGTTCACGCCTCCCCCGCGCGGACGCCGTCTGCACCGATTTGGCGCGTATGTGCCTGACCTCAAGTGCACGCTGCACGCGCGCTTCCACTCCCCACGCGCACAACCGCTCGGCCAACGCCCCGGCGATCGGGTCAAGCTGACTACGCCCCCGCGTGCAGATGGATCGCCACGACGATGGCGCGGGCACAACGGCCACAGCGCCCACTTGGTCGAGCGTGCTGCGCAACGGCTCGGCCTGCAACAACGCCACCATGGCGTCACTGAACGGACCATCGCATTCGGCGTCGCCATGGTCTTTCCATGCGAGCACCGCACGCCGCAACGGACCGTGATAGCTCCCGCATGCCATGCCGATCCCACACACCGTAGCCGGCAGATCGAAGCACACCGGCTGTACCAGACCGCGCATGCATGTGCCGCAGAGCACTTCATCCAGCGCGCCGCACCCTGCGCAGCCACGGGAGAACAGCACATCCCGTACAGCACGCACGGCGCCTGTCAGTGCGCCGGCCGCGCCCGCCATGCCGTTCATGCCATGCGCGGCCGGTGTGTGCCGTACCAGTCGATGATCGCGGTGCACAGGCGCAGCGTCTCCTCTGGGCCGGCGACCCGAATGGCCATCGTGCCCGCTTTCGCCGCAGGATAGTCGTTGCCGTCGGGGTCCAGTCTGTCACCGACGAACATCATCGACCCCACCGGCACAGCGAGGATACGCGCGAGCTCGTGTACGGCATAGGATTTGTCGATGCCACGGCCAGACACATCCACGCTTGTGGAGCCGCCGGAACGCACCAGAAGATGTGGTACGTCTCGCTGCACCGCCTGCGCGAGCCTGTTCTTCTTCTCATTGGTGGGATCCCAAGCCTCTTTGGCGTCCACGGGCGCTTGTTGGCCCAACGCGGAAAACGTGATCTGGCTGCCGCGGTCCTCGATGCGGTCGCCCCATGTGTGTTCCTCCCACAATCCCATGGCGCGGGCATGGCGTTCCAGCGATGCGATGGCCGCCCGACGGTCTTCGGGGTCGAGGTCACGCTGGTAGATGGGGGTCCACTCCCCTCCGGACCACCGGAAATAGCGGGTGCCGGTCGTGGGCATGAGATGGAGGTGCGTGCGGTCGGCATCGTCGGTGAGCACGTCGGTGACCTGGCTTTCCAGCAGCGGCATGGCGCCGCCAGAGATGATGGCCACCGGCATCAGGGTCGTCAGCGTGGACAGCGCCTGCGCCATGTCCGGATGCATCGGCTTCTTGGAACGGGCGAGGGTGCCGTCCAGGTCGAAGGCGGCCACACGCATCTTCTCGCATAGCGCATTGATGTCCACCTGCGCGCAATCCACGCTCACCGGTTCGCTCATGTTGCCTCCTTGTGTGACGGCAGGTCTTCCGTACAGTAGCTGTCTATCGTAGCATTGCCGTGCCGATGGCTTACAGTTGGAGACATGCTACAACCTCCGTGGAACGCCAAAGTCTACCGCAACCGTCATGGACGCGGGCTGCGCCGGCCGATGTTCGGTACGCGCCTGCCACGGTACCGCACCAGAAGCGGCATGTTCGACGACATGGTGGTGGCCCAGATCCGCCGGCTGTCCGAAGCGTGGCCGGATCTGGTGGCACCGCTGCAGTTCGCCGTCGAGGATGTGCCGCCATCTGAGCCGGCGCCGTGGGAATCGGAGCCGATGTTGTTCTCGCAGGGGTTCCCCGCCGAGCATGGCATACCGGCGCGCGTGGTGCTGTACCGCATGCCGTTGCAGGCCCACTCCCCCAACCGCATGGATCTGCAGTTCGCCATCCGCGATGAGCTTGTGGTGCGCATCGCTGAGCTCTACGGGCGTAGGCCTGACGAGATCGACCCCGATTTCGGTACCTGACGTCTGGTTCAGCGCACGATGGATGCGTCGTTTCGGGCGGTGACGGTCTGGCGTTGCACTTCCAACGATGCGGCGGGCAGGTATGCGATGCCGGCCAGACCGCTTTCGTCGATGGAGGCGTTCGCAAGGAACGCCCCCCATACCAACGATCCGGACTTCCCGGTCGTCTCCACCGCCACGACGCCTTTGCCGATGTCACCAGGGGTCAGTGTGACGGCCGAATTGGCGTCGACCTCCACCTCATGATCCCCTACCCGTTTGCCGGAGGCATCGTACCCCACGAAGGTCGCCGTGGCCTGCGACTCCTCCATGTTGGCGACCACCATATTCGCCGAAACATCTGCAGGAATCGCCAGTGCGGCTTGTTGTGTGGCCGGTTCGGCGTTCACCACCGCATAATCCCGCTGTCCCTCGTCGCCGGAAGCCGTCACGCGCATCGCCAGCATGCAATCGCCATCGCTCTGCGCATAGACGGCAACCGTGCCCTTCGGTGCCTTCCCCACATCGTGGGTGGCCACCACGCCGGCGGCGATGGCGAACGAATCCATTGCCACAAGACCATGGTCGGTGATCCACGACAAGGTGACCTTCGTGTCGTGGCGCGCAAACGCATACACCGTGGCGCCGTCCCACTTCTCCCCGATGGGCATGGCCTGCTCCGTCGAGGCGCCCCGCAACGGCATGATGAAATCATTGCCCTTCGGTGTCAGCCCATCCATCGCCACTGACCGGATCACCGCTCCGATCGGCGTGTTCTGGCTCGTGACCGTGACGTACAACGCCTGCTGCCCGGGGGCCGCGGCATTGAGCATGACGGTGCTGCGCCCATTGGCTGGAACGGTCACGGTGCTCGACGTGGCGAGCGCGATTTTCTCGCCCTCTGTGCCCCATGCGGCGATGTCCACGGACGTCGGTTTATCGGATGTGTTGGCGAGCATGAGCTGCTGCGTGTTCCCTGTGGTGGTGGCGGGCACCAGGAACCGCTGCTGCAACTGGGTGGGAACGCATGACGAGGCAGCCACGCCCGGAAGATCGCCTTCGGTGGCCCACGATGCGAGGGCCCCTGTGGCACCGGTGCCGCTTTGGGCGCTGAGCACACGGGTCTCCAGGACCGAGGGGTCTTTCGCGCTCTGTGCGGACGAGACGTAGGCCACCGTGCCGTCGTCCTGGGTGGGGCTTTCGAGCACCGCCGCGTCCACGCCATCGGCATCGGTGAGGTTGCGCGACTGCGCATGGAAAATCGACCCGAACGCGGCGTAACGGCGTCTCGATTGCAAGTTGCCGACACTCGACTGGAACTCCGTGTCGCCGAAGGCCTCCGTGTCAGCCAACCCCATCTGCGCTGGGCAGTACTGCACGATCTGCTTGGGGCTGACCGTCTCACGCACCTCAACATTGGAGACTTGCGCCGTGTCCGCGCGCACGCCTTCGACCGGCAACACGGTCAGTCCCACAATGAGCGCCGCCACAATGGCGCCTGTGGCGGTCGTGGCGATCGCTTTGCGCGCATGGTGCGCCTGGCCGATCGGCTTGCGGTTGTTGTGCGCGTTCATTCCTGTTCCTCCTTTGCGGCGGTGTGGCGCCGCGGAATGGCCACAAGGCAGTACAGCACCACGATGATGCCGAGGCACCAGAGCCATGCGGAACGCCATGGGCTGTGCTGGACCAGATGCTGCGCGCTGGCATCGATGTGCTGGCTGGGGGTGGCGTTGAGCGTCAGGCGGAAATAGGTGCCGTCGGTGCTGCTCACGACCGATTGCGTGCCTTGCGACGCCGTGACGTTGGCGAGCAATTGCTCGCTCGCGCGGGCGCTGATATCACCGGATGCACCGGTGACCACATAGATGCCACCGAATCCCAGATCGCTCAACGTGGCGATGGCATCGTCATCGCTGTTCGCCAGCAGATGCGCGCTCAACCGGGCCAATTGCTCATCGTCCGTGTCATGCTGCAGACCGTACGCCGCGCTCACCCGATATGCTGGCGAGCTGTCGATCAGATCGCCGCGCCCTGTGCGCATGACCGAGTATTCGATGGTGCCATTGCCGCTCGCGCGCAACGCGAGGATGCGGCGGTCGCCCTGCTGGTCCAGATAGTCGCGTGCGACCATCGGCAAGCCCGAACCGGTGATGCCCACGCCGTCACGGGCAGCGATGGACCAGCCATACCAGCAGCATGAGGCCGTGGCCACGGCGAGCAGCACGGCGATGGCCGCGCGCCCGATACGGCCGGCAGGGAATGACGATGCAGTCTCTTCCGTGAGCCGATTAAACGGTTTGACCGCCGAACCCGCCATCAACGCCGCCGAACCGAGAAGTCCGCATGCGGCGAGCGCCACACCGGGTAGCACCGAGCCGCCGGCCACACCGTAGGGCATGACCGCCACGACAACGGCTGCGGAAACGATGGCGAGCGCGAATCCGCAGATCGCCACCGTCCACAGGATCCGGCATGCGCGGAACATGGACGGGCGGAACAGGGCGACGATGGCGACGATGACGATCAGGATCATCGTGATGATGATGCACGCGTCGCGGATGCCGTCCGGTGTGGCCCATGCCGACCATGTCTGCGGTGCGTCGATGCCGAAGGTGCGCCAGATGAGCGCGTTGAGGTTGAGGATCTTCGGGGTGCCGTTCACCGTGGCGGCCGGCACCATGATGTCGCCGAACAGCTGGCGCCACATGCCGTCGGCCCCGTACCGCACGGCGTTGACGAGCGTCGGCGCCAACGCGACGGCCGCCGGGAACGGGATCAGCAGCAGCATGAGGCGGTGGCGGCGCACAAAGACGAGGAACGCCACGAAGATCACGATGAGCGCCAGCAACAATTGCGGTTCGGCCGCGACGGCGGGGATGAACATGAGGGCGGACGCCGCTGCGGCTTGGATCGATGAGCGCGGGTTGACGGGGGCTTCGGTGCGGTACAGGCCGACCGCCTTGAACGACAACGCCAATGCGCCGGGCAGGAACACCATGACGGTGAGCATCGGCAGGTTTGCTTCGGCGTAGAGGCCGAAGGCGAGCGCGCACCCGTACCACAGCAGGCCGCACAGCACACGGACGGTGTCGGAGCGGGTGACCACGCCGGCGAGCGCCCAGAACGACAGCACGCACAATGGCGCCGAGAGGAAGAAGATGAGTGCCATCGCCACACTCACATGACCACCGGTGCACACACTGCACACCATGAGCACAAGGAGCCATGGCGTTGGGGGCACCGGGATGCCGGTGCCGATGCCGAACACCCATGGCGTGGTGGCCGATTCCACCAGTTGACGGAATGTCGCATCGGTCGGCAACAGCTGGTTGGAGTACATCGAGGTGTCGGCGAATGCGTACCGCAGAATGCCCCAGTACATGATGACGGTGCAGATCAGGGCAAGCAGCGCCGCTGTGGCCGCAAGCGCCCAGCGCCGGATGAGGCGCGCACGCAGATGGGCGGTGGCAAGCGGGTCGAGCACCACATTGTTGCATTGATCGTTGAATGCATCGATGCGCGCATGCCATTGCCGGATCTGCTGCCGGTCGGCGGTCAACGGCGCCAAGGCACGCCGGGGCACGGTGCTCACCTTCTTGAGGCGGTGACGTGCGCTGAGCGCCCCGGGAATGCCACAGAGCGCGATCCAGGGCATGCACAGCGTGCACCACGCACGGTATGGGTTTTTACGAAACAGCAGGCGGATGGCGCTCGCGGCCGCGATGATGAGGCCGGCGATCCAGGCCAATGGCCACCACAGGGCGTTGATGTCGGTGTACCGGTACTTCTGTTCGCCGGAAAGCTGTGCCATCGAGGTGTTGGTGGCATCGTCCTGATTAATCGGCTCGCCGCCTTTGGACCGTACTCCGTCCCACCGGGCGCGACGGTGCGCGATACGGGCCTGCGGCACGACGACCACACGCTTGCCGTTGCGGCACAACCTACGGCAGAAGTCGTCGGATTCGTCGAATGTGCCGAACCACGGATTGACGCCGCCCACGGCGGTCACCGTGTTCACCGGCACGAGGGCGCCGGCGAGCGAGACAGCGAACACGTCACGGCGTGTGTCATATTGCTCCTGATCGGGTTCGCCGTCCACGACGAGCGTCGTCACACGGTGTGAGGCGGCATAGGCGCCGACCGCATGCAGGTGTGTGCCTTCCCAGTCGAGTTGCTTGGCGCCGAGCAACGCGGCGGTGGGTGTGTTGCGCCACGCGTCGAGCAAAGCCTCGAGGCAGCGGTCATCGGCCGGCCGCGAATCGTCGTGCAACAGCCACAGCATCTTCGTCGAGGTGTCGACCTGCGCGGTGCGCAGCACCTTGGCCACCGCGTCCGCGAACGATTTGGCCTGGGTCACGCGCACAAGCTGCACGCTGATGCGCTGCGGTTCCGGAACCTCCTGATAGACCTCGGCCACTGTGGGGATGATCTCGAAACTGGTCTGCACGGACTGGACGGTGTTCCCAGAGCAATCGGCGATGACGATCGTCGACGGCAACACGCTTTGCCGCAGCACCGACGCCAACGTGCGGGGCAGGAAACGCAGGTCGTGCTCCACGGTGATCACCGCGGTGACGTTCGTCACCGCCCGCTGGTCGTGTGAGTATGGGCGCGACGCCAACGCCTCGCCGATCACTTGCTGGATCTCGCTGTTGCCTGAGAGGGTCATAGTTGACAGTGTACGCAACAGGGTATATTCACCAGCCCGCATACCGCTGCATGCAGGGGCTGTGGAGTCGGGCGCGCAGAGGAATCGAGCTGCTTCTCACATACATGCCTTATAATCGCAGAAGATTGCGGCTCGACGAGGGGCGGTGGGTGTGTTGCTCGCGGTGTTTCCGAGAGGCGTGACCGATGTCGACACAGAAAGGCGAACCTGTGGCTTCCCATAGCACAAAAGACACACAGCAGACGAATCTGGGCTCGGCGGTGCCGCGCCGCCCACGCCATAGCGCCATCGCCTACACCATCCGCCACCGCGCGCGCATGGTCATCGCATGCGTCATCGCCGGCGTGCTCGTCTTCTTGGGCACGGTGGCCGCGGCCACATGGTTCAATATCGACCACGCGGTGCAGGAGCGCCGGGTGAACTCACACTTCGAGCACCAGGAGTACCTCGATCCCAATGCCGGCCAGCCGATCCGTTTCGTGCTGATCGGGCAGGATTCCCGCGACGCCGGCAATGCCGATATCGCCGGGGACGGCGCCGAGAACGCCGGTGTGCACAATGCCGACACGACGATGGTCGTCGAGATCGCCGCCGACCGTCAGTTCATCAACCTCGTCTCGATTCCGCGCGATTCGCTTGTGGATGTGCCGAGCTGCACCACCTCTCAGGGCACGATCCCCGCCCAGTACGGCGTAATGTTCAACTCGATTTTCAGCACCGCATATGCTGTGGGCGGAGACCTGTCGTCCGCGGCGAGCTGCACGGTGAGCGCCATCAATTCCCTGACCGGCCTGGACATCTCCAACTTCATCGTCGTCGACTTCAAGGGCCTTGCCGACATGATCGACGCGATCGGCGGCGTGGACGTGTGCATCCCCGTGCATACCGTGGACGCCAATACGGACATGGACCTGTCGAAGGGCATGCACCACCTCGACGGCAAATCAGCCACCAACTACGCGCGCATGCGCTACGGCACCGGCACCGACGGTTCGGACATCATGCGCACCACGCGCCAGCAATACCTGATCAAATCGTTGTTCAACGAGGCGATCTCAAAGAACCTGTTCACGCAGACAAGCCAGCTCTACCAACTGGTGCGTGCAGCCATCAATTCGCTGAGCATCAGTGAGGGCATGGCCGACACCGCGGCGCTTGTGGGCCTGGCGATGAGCCTGCGCAACATGCCGCTCGACCACCTGTACATGCAGACCGTGCCCATCACCGAGGCGCCGACGGACCCGAACCGTGTGGTGTGGGCACCGGACGCGGACGAAGTATGGGCCAAGTTCCGCGAGGACAAACCGCTGTTCTCTACGGAAGACACCACACCATCCGACACCAACGAAGACGGAGGCGACACGGGCGCCTCCGACACGCCGAGCGAGGCCCCAAGCGCATCGCCAAGTGAGACGGCCGGGCCTTCGCAGGAGGGCACCGACTCGCCAGCCGCGACACCAGCCCCCACCGTCGACCCGCAGACCGGCCTGATCAAGCAGCCCGACGGCACACTCATCGATCCGGAGACAGGTGGCGTTGTGGATCCGGAGACCGGTGCGATCAAGGATCCCGATACCAACCAGTATGTGGGCATCGCCTACCAGTATCTCAACAACACCGTGTGCGCGGTGCCTGCCACCAAGCAGTAGCCAGCCGCTGCATCCCACCGATCGGGCATGCGCGAAGCATGCCGTTGTTTCAGGAGGTCACCATGACGAACGATGAGGGGCACGGTCTTCCCGACACGCCGCCGAGCTTCGCCCCGAAGCCGCGCCGCAAAGCCACCGTTCAGGATGCGCAAGGCCAACCGGCACCGCCGTCGTTCGCCCCCCATTCCCGCCGTTCACCATCGAGTGCGCCCGCCACGCAGCCCGTACCTGCCTCCATTCCGCCACGTGTGGCACGCGACCGGGCATCACGCGCCGCTGCAGGCGCATCAAGCAATGCTGCAACGAACCAACGCCCCCAACAGCCGGCTCGCTCGGCTACCACGGCGGCAGCGGTGACGGCCAGACCATCAAACGCGCGTCCGCACACCACACACCATCGTGTGCGCAACGGCCTCATCGCCGCACTTGTCATCGTGCTTGTCGCCGCGCTGTGCGCGGGGTTTGGCATCTGGAACTGGGTCAGCGGCAGCCTGCGCAAAGAGGACTGGCTCACCGGCAAAGCCGCGGGGCCGGCCACGACATGGCTCATCCTCGGATCCGATGAGCGCGACGGCACCACCGGCAGCGATGACACCCCCGGAGACCGCACCGACACGATCCTCATCCTCACCAAGCCGAAGCACGGCCCCAGCTCGCTCATTTCGGTGCCCCGCGATTCGCTTGTGCAGGTGGATGACGCCCTGCTCAAGATCAACGCCGTAATGCAGATCTATGGCCGTCAGGAACTCGCCACCCAAATCGAGGACATCACCGGTCAGAAGGTCGATCACGTGGCCAAGATCACCTTCGGCGGACTTACCGGCGTGGTCGATGCGCTCGGTGGCATCGAACTGTGCTACGACCAGGACGTGGACGATGAGCTTTCCGACCTGCATTGGAAAGCCGGCTGCCATGTCGTCGACGGACATACCGCGCTCGCGTTCTCGCGCATGCGCTATTCCGACCCCAAAGGCGACTTCGGGCGCGCCGAACGCCAACGTCAGGTGATCGGCGCCATCGCCAAGAAAGCGGCCTCCCCCGCCACACTGATGAATTTCGGCACGGTGCGCAAGGTCGGTGATGCGGCGCTGCAGGCGATCACCGTGGACGAGCGCACCAATCCCAAGACCCTGCTCGACATGCTGCTCGCGTTCCGTGGCGCTTCGGGCTCGAACGGCATCACCGGCAGCCTCTATTGGAGCGATCCCAATTATTATGTGGACGGCGTGGGCTCCTGCGTACTGCTCGACAATCCACGCAACCTCGAACTGTTCACCCAGCTCGCCGACGGCACCCATGACCCCGGTGTGGTCGGCAGCGCGGCCGAACTGGGCTAGCCCGGAATACGCCACGCGCGAACAGCGCCGACCGTCCGACCACATGACCCCGCGCCGCTTGCGCCCCTGCCGGCACCCCATGCACAGTGGGTGCATGAGCAACACACAAACCACCCACCGCACACACACCACAGCATTGCGCATGTGCGCATACATCGCCCCGTTGGTCGCGCAATGCATCATGCTCGCCGCGCTGCTCGTGCGCCAGCAATGGCTGTTCGCCCTGATGATCGGTTCGGGATGTTGCGCGACCGCGGCCACAATGGTGCTGACGCTGCTGCAGTCACGCCCCACGTCCTTCGACAGCGGGGCGGACGGCGCACACACGCCGTCGCATGCTTGCGACACCATCAACGAGGACATGGTCCGTGCATGCACCGGCACCACGCTTGAGCGCCTGCTCAACATGGCCGACGACGCCGCGCCATTCCGCACGATATGCCACATGTGGGCCCGGACAGCATACAGCACCCATCCGCCGGGATGCGCGGCGCGCATCGGCACCGACCCCTTTGGCGAGCCACTGACCATCGACTTGGAACGCCACGGCCCCCATGCGATTGTGGCGGGGACCACCGGATCGGGCAAATCGGTGCTGCTTCAGGACTGGTGCGTGGCCCTCGCCGCCACCCATCCCCCGCAGGCCCTGCAGTTCGTGCTCCTCGACTTCAAAGGCGGGTCAGCGATGGAACGCCTGTGCGCACTCCCTCATGTGCGCGGGTGCGTCAACGACCTCGACCTCAAATATGCCACGCGCGCCCTGCGTGCACTCGAACGCGAACTCGACCGCCGGGAGCGGCTCGCCGCCGCACTCGGTGTGAGCGACCTCATGCACGCGGCGTGCCCGGTGGCCCGGCTCGTGATCGTGGTCGACGAATTCCACATGCTGCACGGGCAGCTGCCCGATTACACCGACCGCCTGGTCCGTATCGCGTCGTTAGGCCGTTCGCTGGGCATGCATCTGGTCGCCTGCACGCAGAATCCGCTGGGGCAGATCAGCGCATCGATGAAGGCGAATATGAGCCTGCGCATATGCCTGCGTGTCCGCGACGCACTGCAATCCCAGGAAATGATAGGCTCCGACGCGGCGGCCCATCTGAGCGCCGTGGCCCCCGGCATGGCGATCCTGATGGAAGACGACGAACGGCGCGTCTTCCGGTGCGCGCACATCGAGGACATCGATGCGTTCATCACGAACATCGCACGGTGCGCCCGTGTGCACGCCTGCACGGCGCCGCCCCCGCTGTTCACGGACGGGCTGCCCGACCGTGTGAGTCCGCAGTCACTGCCCGACGCATGCGCGCCGGATCATCTCCCGCTCGGCCTCGTCGATGACGGAGTGGCCGTCGCGCCGTTCGTCATCGACACGCGCACCGGCCCGCTCGCCGTGGTGGGCCAGCATGGGCGGGGCAAAAGCGCGCTGTTGCGCTGGATCGAGCAGGCGGCGCCGGCGTACGGCGTCACCGCGGTCTGTACCGACGACGCCAACGAACTGCTCGATCCGCTGTGCATGGATGCCCGGGCCGGCGCATTGCGTGCGCAGCTGCGTGATCCGCGCGCATTCACCGTCTTCGCGCTCTCCTCCACACGACGCCTGCGCATTCCCGAACATTGCACACGCCGGCTTATTCTGCCCTGCGGCGAACGTGCGGTCGATCTGGCCGACGGCATTCCCGCAGACCTGCTCAACACGATGGACGGTGAGGACATGCGCGCACCCGGGCGGGCGGTCTATATCGACTCCGGTGTGGCACAGCTTGTGCAGCTCATGGCCGCCAGTTGACGCCAAAACGCGCAGCGGCACCTGAATTCCTTGGAAAACCCTTGAAAAACGGACGGGAATTGCTTAGCATAAGCAAAGTAGCCGTTCATAAGCATAGTAAGGAACACAATCCATATGAGCAGTGCATTCGACTGGCGCGCCAAGGCGGCGTGCCGCGACAAGGATCCAGAGCTGTTCTTTCCGGTAGGGAACACCGGCACCGCCTATCAGCAGATCGAAGAGGCCAAGGCCGTGTGCCGCACCTGCAAGGTCATTGACGCCTGCCTCAAATGCGCACTGGACACCAATCAGGATTACGGTGTGTGGGGCGGCCTGAGCGAAGATGAGCGCCGCGCACTGAAGCGTCGCGCCATGCGCGCCCGCCGTTCCCAGTCGATGCAGATGCAGATCTGACACACCCCACGCCCATTCATAATGCGTTGCCCCAGCCACGGGATGTGGCTGGGGCAACGCATTATGCTGACGTACTGTGCGCTGTCATGCGGCGCGCAGCTTGATGTCGAGCAGCACGCGCGTGCCGCCCTCACGTGCCGGCTCCCATGTGACCGTGCCGCCGAAATCATTCGTGACGAAGGTGTTGATGATCTGCGTTCCCAGCCCAGACCCGGATGTACGCGCCATGCCGTCCTGCTCCTCGTGGTCGATGCCGTTGCCGTCGTCTTCCACACAGATGTTCAGATGGTTGCCTTCACGGCCCACCGAGACCACGATATGCCCTTCGGGGCGCCCCTCGTAGCCGTGTTCGACGGCATTGGTGATCAGCTCGGTGAGCACGAGCGAGAGCGGCGTGGCGTCTTGGGCGGGCATCATGCCGAATTTGCCAACGAAATCGATGGTGATGTGCTGTTCGCTCATCGACGCCAGATCGACGCTCATGCGCAGCAGATTCGCGATGACCTTGTCGAAATCCACCACTTCGTCGGCCGATTGGCTCAGCCCCTCGTGCACCATCGCGATCGTCTGCACACGGCGCTGTGCCTCCTCGAGTTCCTTCTTCACTTCGTCCGATTTCGTTTTGCGCGCCTGCAGCCGCAGCAACGCCGAGACCGCCTGCAGATTGTTCTTCACGCGGTGGTGGATCTCGGAGATTGTGGCGTCCTTCGTCTGCAGCTCCACTTCACGGCGGCGCAGCTCGGTCACGTCACGGCACAGCACAATCGCACCGGTGCGCCCCTGGGCGTCCATGAGCGGCAGCGAGCGCATCGAGACCGCCGAACGGTTGGTGTCCATCTCGGTGTCCATCGCGGCTTTGCCGAGCAGGACGATCGGCAGCGATTCGGACACGGGGTCGTTTTCATGGATGAGCCCGGTGCCGATCTCGCCGAGATTGCCGCCTTCCATCGTGTCGAGCATGCCCAGGCGCCTGAAGCAGCTGATGCCGTTGGGCGAGGCGTACTGCACGTCGCCGTCGACGGTGAGGATGATGAAGCCGTCCGCCACGCGCGCGTTATGCCGCTGGTTGAGCACCGCGTCCTTGTAGGGGAACTGCCCGCGTGGAATCATCGTGAACAGCCGTTTGCCCGCGCTGATGCTCTCCGACTCATACCGGCCGTTCGATTCTCGCGTGGCCATATTCGTCTCGCGCACCACAAGGCCCAATGTCTTGCCGTCATGGCGAATCGGCGCATAGACATTGCACACCGTGGAGCCGCCGATGGTGCGCAGGATCGAGGAGCGGTAGACGCCTTCGCTGTGCATCGCTTCGGTGAGCTCCTCGGTGAACTCGGGGTCCATCGTGCATCCCACAAGGTCGTCGACACGCAGGCTCATCACCGTGGAGGGCCGGCATTGTTCGGCGATGACGAAACTGCCGTCGCCTTTTTGCAGCACGAGCAGCAGATCCGCGAAACTCAGGTCGGCGATGACCTGCCAATCGGCGACGAGATGATGCAGCCATTCACGGTCGGAATCGTCGAAATCCGGGCGTGTGGCGAGAATCTGTGAAAAATCAGCCATGCGCACCATCATAGCGGCCGGCACCGCCCCGATGAACGTCTGTCAACTAGTTACGCTAACGTAGCTTACGTTTGCGTAACTTCTAGTGATACGAGATGACATGGCCACTCAAAATAGGCAACACATCGAGGAGAAACGGGCGGCGGTCGTGGCCGCCCGGCAAGAGGCACTCGAGGCGAAGGCACACAATGTGCGCGCGAACGCGCAGGCGAAGGCGGACAAGGTACGCCGCAAGGCCGAATGCAAGGCCAAGCACATCATCGCCAAAGGAGAGGCGAAAGCCGCCAAACTCGAAGGTATTGTGCCGCAGGAAGTCGAGCGCAAAGTGCGTCTCGATGTGCACGGCAGGGAAAAGCCACTGCTCCGCGGGTGGCTGCATGCCGGTGCCACCCCCTTGGCTTTGGCGGCCGGCATTGTGCTGATCTGCATCGCCCACGGCACCGGGCTCAAATGGGCGTGCGCCGTATTCATGACGGCGTCGCTCATCCTGTTCGGCAATTCCGCCGCCTACCATCTGGGCGACTGGTCGCCCCGGGTGACCGACGTGTTGCGCCGTATCGACCATATGAACATCTTCCTGCTCATCGCCGGCACCTATACCCCGGTCGCCTTCGCCCTCGACGCCTTCTGGCGCAACACGATCATCATCGGCATGTGGAGCTGCACCCTCGTGGCGTTGATCATCCATGTGGTATGGATCAACGCGCCACGCTGGCTCTATGTGCTCGTTTACATCATCTTCGGCGTCTCCGGCGTCGCGTTCATGGGGCTGTTCTGGCGTTCGCCCGCAGCAGGTCCCGCCGTGGTCGTGCTGCTGCTGTCCGGCGGCGCCTGCTACATCGCGGGTGCCATCGTCTACGCGCTGCGCAGACCCGACCCGTGGCCGAAGGTCTTCGGGTTCCACGAGATCTTCCATCTGGGCACCATTGCCGGCTACGCATGCCATATGGTGGCCATCTACATCGTGATCGTCAGACTGGCCCAGTTGGCGCAGTGACGTCCGGTGCATATGGTTTGGCCCCGGTCCATCGTGGTGACGATGGACCGGGGCCAAACCATATGCACTAGGTGCGATGAGATCACTGCAGCGGCGTCGCCTTGGTGATCGTCACCGAGATCTCACGGCCATTGGGGGCTTTGTATGACACGGTGTCGCCCTCTTTCGCACCGAGGATGGCCGCGCCGATCGGCGACTCGGGGCTGATCACGTCGTAATCGGTGGCTACGGCGATATCGCGCGATCCGAGCACATACACCATCTCACGGCCACCCATGTCGATGGTGACGATGGAGCCGTTGCCCACGGTGCCGGCGTCCGGCGCCTCCATGATCTTCGCATTGCGCAGTTTGACGATGAGCTCGTTGATGCGGCCCTCGTTCTTGCCCTGCTCCTCGCGGGCGGCCTGATAGCCGCCGTTCTCCGAGAGGTCACCTTCCGCACGGGCCGCGGCGATGCGCTGGGTGATCTCGTCGCGGTACTCGCCCTCGCGATACGTGAGCTCTTCCTTCAACTTGTCGTAGGCGTCCTGGGTCAGGAGCACGACCTTTTCTTCTTCGGCCATCATGGCCTCCTTTCGTGCGCAGCCCACCCGCGCATCCTCCATGCGGGTGCGGCGCGTGCATGTGTCATCCCATAAACAATCGAGCACCGGCCGTCGCCCGCCGGTGCTCTCCGTCTTTCAGTGCAATGCCAATCAGCGCGTGGCGATGATGTCGATGACAAACTCCAATGTGTCATCGGGGCCAATGCCGGCCTGCGGCACACCACGCGAGCCATAGCCATACTCAGGCGGAATCGACACGAGCAGACGGGAGCCCACATTGTGGCCCGGAACCGTCTGGTCCCATCCCTTGATCACCTGGCCGACGCCAATGCCGAAGCTCGCCGGCTGGTGACGTTCGAAGCTGGAGTCAAACGCCGTATCGTTACCCCAGACCTGACCGTGGTAGTTCACCGTGACGGTGTCGCCGCGGCGGACCATCGGGCCGTTGCCCTCTTCGAGTTCCACGACCTTGAGGCCCTTGGGGGCTTCACCTTCCGGGAACACGATGACGGGAAGGTCACCATATGCGCCCTGTACCTCAGGCATCTGCGTAGCCATGTTTCCTCCTTGCTGTTGACACAACGCATTTCAGCGTAGCACATCCGCGCCCGCCGCGCGGCACGATGCGCGTTCAGCACTCCACCACGTTGAGCGCGAGACCGCCTTGCGAGGTCTCCTTGTATTTCGCCATCATGTCGTGCCCGGTCTGCCGCATGGTGGTGATGACCTGGTCGAGCGTGACGATGTGCGAACCATCGCCGAGCATCGCCATGCGCACCGCCCCGATCGCAGTATTGGCCGCGACCGCGTTGCGCTCGATGCAGGGAATCTGCACCAAACCGCCGATCGGATCGCATGTGAGTCCCAGATGGTGCTCCATGCCGATCTCCGCCGCGTTCTCGACCTGCGCCGGCGAGCCGCCGACGACCGCACACAGGCCGGCCGCGGCCATCGAGCATGCCGATCCGACTTCGCCTTGGCAACCGACCTCTGCGCCGGATATCGACGCATTGCGTTTGATGAGATATCCCACGGCCGCCGCCGTGAGCAGGAAGGTGCGTACGCCCGCCTCATCGGCGTCGGGCAGGAAATGCCAGTAGTACATGAGCGTGGCCGGCAAGACGCCCGACGCGCCATTCGTCGGGGCGGTGACGATGCGCCCTCCCCCGGCGTTCTGCTCATTGACGGCGAGCGCGAACAGGTCGATCCATGCCGCTTCCGACGACTCCAGATGCCGTAGGTTGCCCGAGGCATGTTGGCTGAACACGTCGCCCTTCGACCGCAATCTCGCATAGACGCCCGGCGCGCGCCGGGGCACATCAAGGCCGCCGGGCAGCACGCGTTGTGTGCTTACGCACCCTTCGTGGACACTGGCGCGCATCGCCGCCCACACGCGATCGAGGTGCGCACGAATCGCGTCGGCGCCGTGGATCGCGCATTCGTTGGCCCACACCACGTCGGCGATGCTCATGCCTTGCTCCGCGCATATGCCGAGGAGCTGCTTCGCGGTGGTGAACGGATACGGCCAGCCGTCGGTCTGCATCGTGGGGTCGGTTTCGCCGGCAGCCACGCGCTGGGTGTCTTCCTGCGCCTCGACCGACCGGTCGTGCATCGAGACCACGGGGTCGGTGACGAGTCCGGGTTCGATGAACCCGCCCCCCACCGAATACCAGACTTGTTCGTAGACGGGGCGGCCTTGCGCGTCGAATGCCTCACAGCGCATGCCGTTGGGGTGCGCGGCGAGGCGGTGCCAGACGTCGATGACCATATCATGGTTGTAATCGAAGGTGATCGTCTTCACTCCGGCGAGCCGTATGGTGCCGCGCTCGTCGCAGATGCGGTGCACATCCGCAAGGTACTCCGTATCCACGGTCTGCGGGTCGTTGCCTTCCAGACCAGCCACCGAAGCGCGGTCCGTGCCGTGCCCCAGCCCGGTGAGCGCAAGCGACCCATACAGTGTGACGCGCACGCGGTCCACCTCATCGATCACGTCATGTTGCACAAGCGCTTTCGCGAACCGCTGTGTGGCAAGCATTGGGCCGACGGTATGCGACGAGCTCGGTCCCACACCGATGGAATACAAATCGAGGACGCTGAACATATACATGAATATATGTGCGCGTCCTCGTGGGTGCTAGGTGTGTTACGCTCTCAGGCGACTGCATGCATCATCGCAGCGAGCACATAGCCCCCGCCCACCGCGAGCAGCACACTGGCCACACCCAACACAATCACCACGGTGCGGTGCTTTGCAAGGCGCTCCCCCAATGTGAATGCGGCGAAAAACGAAGCCAAGCCAAGCACTGCGCCGTTGATCGCGGCGATAGTGGTGTGGTCGGCGCTCACCGTGCCCATGCCGAGCCTGCCGCTGATCATGTTCATGATGCCCAGCACGACCCAGACCGTCCACACCCCGAAGCCGATGGCACCGGTCACGGCATAGACGACCGGCTGCAGCTTGCGCTTCATGCGGTAGGCGAAGGATTCGGCGCACCACAACAGCGCGAAACCCACGACGTACGAGAACATCACGGCGAGCAGCATGGCCACAAGCGCCCACGGCAGGATCGGGAACACGCGGGGCGCGAAGCTCACGTACAGCGGCGAGCACAGCAGCTCGCAGAAGCACAATGTACATGCCACGATGATCGCTTGGGTGAGCATGATCGGCACGCCGGACTCGCGGTGTGCTTCGATGGTCGAGCGGCGGCCGCCTTGCTTGGTGTGGTTGGTGGTCATCGGTATCCGTTCAGTCATTTCGCTCATGCCGGCCAGTGTATGGCCGAATTGTCATCTTGTGTTACGACGACATCACGGTATGTTGACATCGGTGCCCCCAGCGGGATTCGAACCCGCATGATATACGCCATAAAACAGCTGGATTCCAACGATTATCAAGTCTAGGCACCACCGTCTGCCCACGTTTTGCCCACATGCTCACGGGCGAGCATGTCGGACATGGCCGCCGACAGGTCGTCCAGATCAGCGTCGAAGAGGTCCGCGTACGTGTCGAGCGTCATCGCCGCCGACCGGTGGCCCAGCTGCCTTTGCACGGCCTTCACGTTCGCCCCGGCACTCACCATGAGTGACGCCGCCGTGTGCCGCAGGTCATGTACGGTCATGTGACCCCTATCGATTCCCGCGCGCCGCAATGCGACCGAGAACCAGCCATCATGGCTCGTGGGACAGTCGGCGAGCGACAGGTACTCGCCCGGACGGTGCGGCGCATCGAACAATAGATCGTCATCCGATTTGCCTTCGCACCTCCGGCGCATCATGGCGTCGAGCGCCTCGGGGTACATGATGCTACGCGCATCGTAGGTTTTCGGGTCGGAGACGACGACCTTGCCGGCGACGGTGGACGCGCTCGCGCCGATGTGCAGACGGTGGCGTTCGAGGTCGACGTCACGCACGCGCAGCGCGGCGAGTTCACCCCACCGCATGCCGCACAACCCGAGCGTGAGCACGATGTCCCGCCGCCACTTCGCCCCATCGGCCACCGCATACAACTCGGCCGCGGTCAGGTACATGTGCCGCCGTTTGCGTTTGCGGGGCTTGGCGATGCCGCGCGCAGGATTGGACGGTATGCGCCGGTCCGACACCGCGTCATCGAGGATCCCGGCGAGCATGTCCACGACCCTGATGACGACGGTGGCGCTGCGCGGCCTGCCGTCCCTCGTGCCGGTGCCGTCCGAGATGGACGCCGCCCACCGCTGCACCTCCTCACGGGTGATCGTGTTGACACGGCGAGAATCCCACATGTCAGCCGCGTTCGCGGCCCATGCGCCCTCGAGCGTGTGGTAGTAGCTTTCCTTCGCAGAGATCCGTTTCTTCGCTATCCACGCCTCATAGAGCGGGCGCACGGTGATATTGCCGTCACGCGGGTCGATGTATTCGCCGCGCGCCTTGGCGACGGTGACATGCTCGGCAGCCCACGTCTCCGCATCCAGTTTGCGCTTGAAACCACGCTTGTCGGTCTGCGAGCCGTCGGGCTTGCGGTAGCGCACACGGTACCGTTTGCCGGCCTTGGTCTGATAGCTCGCGATATTCACCATACGAAACAACCCCTAATATGTGGTCATTGTTTGCGCGCCTGGTCGTTGACCTTCGCGGCGAACTTCATCGCGTCGCCGATATGCTTACGGTCGGCTCTGGAGACCCACGCGAAGTCTGGCCCCATGATGCCGAGCCACTTCTCACCGCCCTTACGCTTCTTGAACGCCAACGCGAAGACGCCAAGAAGGAAGATGCGTGTCGCCGTGAACCGTGACTGCAATGCGGATCCTTCCTCGACCACAGCCTCTACACCGTCGAGCCGATGTTCCTCGCGACCGCACTTGATGGTGCGCTGGTACAGGGTGAAGTCAGTGCCGTCATCACCCTTGAACTTCGCGACCTTTGACCCACGAACCATGAACATCGGCGGTTCATCACCGGGAATGACCGACGCCTCGTCGATATGGACCGCAGGAACCGGCGCGCTCGCTGCCGGCGGATTCGCCTCGGCCTGCTGCCTCACCGTTTTGGTCGCCTCCATCGCGAGCCGGCGTTCGTACTCGGCTTCATCTGCGCCTGCCGCTGCCGCAGGCTCCGGCATGTTTTCCGTACGTTGCTGTTGTCCGCTATGTTTCCCCTTGTGGGATGACTTCGATAGACCTGTACGCTCACGCATTCCCCTTGCGTGCTTGACGCACGCTCGGCAGATGAAACATGTTGGTATCGCAACGATAAGCATATATGGAGCGGCAAAACATACCGCTATAAGCACAGCGCATAGAAACAGTAGGATCCATGTCAGTGCCGTGTAGATTCGTGCTTGGGTCTTGGTCTCGCGCTTCTTCGGCCGCCGTGTCGGTTCCGACACATCACCCCAATTGATTTTCGCTGCCTTGCGTTCCCTATAATTGTCGACGCGGGTCTGCACGACGAGCGTGGCCCGACAGTCCGACAGGGAATCATGCGCGTTGTACCGGTAGTTGCATTCTTCGGCGGCCTGGGTCAGTTTAATGTAATCACTTCCATGGAATGCACGGCCATATTCGCGCATGGTGTCGCGCACCTTCGAGGTATCCAGCCGCAGTCCAATCTCACCCAGGAACGCGAGATCGAAGTCGGCGTTGAACGCACATACCTCTTGCGCCCTGTCGAGCAGCGTTTGGATGCGTTCGATGTCGTCGGTGATTGGCGGGCGGTTCCTGACCGATGTCGGACTGATCCGGTTGATTCTCTGCGCATCGGGCCATGACGTTGTATGTTCCGGCTTATAAGTCTCATCGAGCAGTGCGGCACCACCGCCATCGATGATCGATAAGCGCAGTATCTCATCGCCCTCAGGGTCAAGCCCGGTGGTTTCCACATCCAGCACGATTCTGTTGATGACTGGCTCTGTGGCCTTTGGCTCATGCCGCGCGTATAGCTTGCATTCGATTGTCGGCGTTGACGATTCCGCGTATGGACGCCATGAGAATTCTTCGACCTGTTGGTCGGCGAATTGTTCCAGAAGCGCATAGATGGCGGAATGCCGCCCGTTTGTCTCGAAGACGATATCGCCACGCCCACTACATACCGCTAGATGCGTCTTTCTGCCGTTTGGCTGCGGAACTTCGATGATTGTGCAATTCTTGAACATGTGCTTTGACGAGGTATCCGTCGTCTGCATGACGGATCCAGTGCTGGTGAGTACGGAGTATTCCCCGCGCAGCATGTTCAATCCATGCCTGAAACGCCTATCCGAGACCATGTTTCCCCTTCTTTCTGTGTGTGATCGTCACCATTCGCCGTAGGCTGTGCTCTGCTGCAGTCGCGTCGACGGGATGACGAGTTTGCGATAGTCGTCAACCACTCCTGGGTAGACGCCGAGTTCGTCGGCGATCTGCCATAGGTCGCCCTCGTACATGCGTTCCGCCTGCGCATAACGTGTCGCGTCGATCAGTGCGTCTGCGGCTTCCTTGCGCGCATGACGTTCACGCTTCGCCCCATAGGGCGGCCGCGAGTCGTCATCGTATACCCAGTGGGCGAGTTCATGGACGAGTACGCAGCGTTTGACGTCGAGCCCTAGGGCCCGCCTGATGGTGATTGTCTCAAGCCGCGAATCGTATACTCCCATGCGTGTCCCAGCGAGTGTCGTGGACGATGAGACTATGAGGCTCGGTGCGAGCTGGTACAGGGCGAGTCTCATCGGTCCATAGGTCACGTAATCGCTGGTTACGCGTTTGAATATGGCGCGCCGCTCACTCGTATCCATCGCCGTTCCCCCAACGGCCGCCGTCATCGTATGCGGCGAGATCATAATCACCTGACGCGGCACGCCTTAACGCTTCGCGTTCACGATCCTCGGCATTCATAATATGATCCCCGGCGTTGATGACTGCATTCCGCCTGTCTCGTGCGATATATCGTTCAGCCTCAACGATTATTTCGTGTGGCTGCATACCATAAATCGGAGCGAGTTTGCTGATTTGCAGCATATTGATGTCGCGCTCTCCCTTGAGCACGCGAATCAGGGTACGTTCTGGGATACCCGATTTTTCGGCTAATTCCTTTATGGTCAGCCCCGATGCGGCTCGTTCTGCGGATAATGCCTTCGCAGTGGCTTCGTTGATGTCCATATGGACATTGTAACTTCTTCTTCCGGCTGAGTACTGCCCAATTGGGCGGCGTGTCGTCTTGACTTTGCCCAATTGGGCAGTACTATGTCAATTATGGACAGTATGAAATTCGTCGAGGCGGTCGCCTCAGCAGTCTCCACAGGCCTTACCGAGCACGAACTACCCGTTATCACGGCAGCGGAAAAAAGCGGGATCCCACGCACCACGCTTATGCGTCGGCTCAGCTCGCCGGAAAACTCACCATTCAATCTGCTCGAGCTCTCGCAGCTATCCGGGCTGCTCGACACAAGAGTTTCAGACCTAATAGCTCAGGCGGAGGCGCTCGCGTCCAAGGAAGGAGAGGCGAAATGAGCAGCACATGTGACCTGACCGTCGGATGGAACGAGTGCCCAAATTGCGCGCGGCTCAAAGCGAACATCGAGGACGCCGAGGAGGCATCGCGCGCCGCATCGGCGACCCTCGACCGGGCGTACGCCGAATACCGCGAGGACGTGGCCGCCGGCCGCGCGTGCATCGCCACGCCACGGCAGCGCGCATGGAACTCGTACCTCGACGACCTCGAGATGGAACAGTCCCTGGCATTCTCCCATTGGAAGGAGGCCATCAACGCGTGGGCCACCTCCATCCACAGGCACCACCGCCTCCATGAGGACCGACAGCAGAAGGCCGAGGACGGCAAGGGCGTTGCAGCCGATACCGATGATGCTATGCCGTGCACCTGCGCCATGTGCCAGGCGGAGGACGGAGAGCCGGCGGAGACGGAGGAGATGGTCACGATCTCCAAGGCCGAAGCGGTCGACGAGCTCGTGAACATCTACGGCGGCCACATCGACAAATGGCTGGAAGCGCTGCGCGAACGGACCCACGCACAGACGGACGCCGACGACGTGCGCACTCCGTGCGCCTGCGCCATGTGCACGACCATCGACAAGGACAGTGAAGATGCCGAGCCCACGGCCGCCGAGCGCGACGCCTATTTCGCGGCCCGCGACCATGCGGACGACGCCGACACGCCAGACGCGCCCGGCCGGCGGACGGCAGTGCGGATCGTCGCATACGACGCGCATAAGGGTGGCTGCCATGAGGTCGACCCCACCGACGTGCCCGTCTGGCTGCTCGACACCCCGAACACCGCCATCGCACGCGATGTCCGCCAAGCCACCCTGCAGGAGATCCGCACCATCATCGACGACCTGATCGACGGAGGCGGGCAATGATTTCCAAACCGACAGGAATACGTGATTGCCTTGCGCTCGACGGTACGGAACAGGAATTGGCCCCGAAGAACGCGGACGTCGGATGAGTGAACGTCACCACACGATATTCAGTCCCAGACATACCAATACTTCCTTTCCCGCATCGCTGCGGCTAGTTGTTACTGCACCCCTCCAGCCTACCGGCGGCGGGAAAGGACCCAACGTCAAGGAGAACACCATGAGCACTCGTCTTTCCCACCGTCAGGCGGCGCAGATGATGTGCGTGGCACCGAACACGCTCTATGACTGGCGCAGCCGTGGCCGCCGCGAGCATGGCGTGCCGTGCGGCGACCACGGGCCCAGATGGCACACATACCCCAACGGGCGCTTCTGGTACTACGAGGCGGCTGACGTGGAGGCTTACATGGCCTCGCACAGTCTGACGATGACGCGCACACTGCCCAGGGACGAGGTGATGGCATGACCCGGCCCATGGCATTGGAGCCACTGCTCCCCGACCACGCGCTCGCGCGCGCCACGGATCCGATCACTTCGCAGGAGGCGGCCGAGGGCGTGAACGTCACCGAGAAGCAGCGCACCGTGTTGCGCGCGGTCCTGCAGTTGGAGGAATGCGGCATCGAGGCACCGTACACGGCTGAGGTGGTGTGGCCCATGGCCGACCAGCTCAACCACATCACCCACCCGAACGCACGCCCGTTGGGCGGCAGCACCGTACGCAGCCGTCTCAAGGAACTGTGCGACGCGGGATTGATGCGCGTGGTCGACCGCACCGGCACCACGTCGTCAGGCCGCCGTTGCGCACGCTACGAGATCACCCCGGCCGGCATCGACTACCTAGGAGAGGAACACCGATGAAACATGCACATACGCCGCACCTGACATGCAGGCAGAAGGAACAGAAGATCGTGTTCTGCCTGACCGCCGCGGCGGCGAGCATCGTGCTCGCACTATGGGGGTTCGCATGGACCCTCGACGCGGCCGCCCACGGCACGCTCAGCGTGCTGCATTTGGGTTCGCTCATCGGCGGCATGCTCATGGCCCGAGTGTTCACCCGCATCGCCTACCGGGCCTGAAAACAAACAACCAGAAAAAGGTTTACGACCATGAAAAAGACATACCACTTTGAGATTGAAATCGATGTCAAACCGTTCAATCCTGAATCCGAGAGCATGCCGGACTGCACAGGTCTCTGGGTTGACTGCGAGGGGGACGTTTGGCTGGTCAACGACGACCTCACCGCCACCGCCATCAGGATTGACGGTATCTGGATGAACCCTAGCGAACCGGAGTATTGGGTGACCACGAATAGGTACGACCGGTATGCACCGTTCACGCGCGTCGTTGGCGTCACCACCGACAAGGAGGAAGCCTGATGGCGCGGCATCTGCTCAAGGACTGCGACGCATTCCACGTCATCCGGTTCAACCAGCGCACAGCCACCGAACGGCATGAGGCATGGCTCACCCAACGCGACCATGGCGTGGGAGGCTCCGACCTGTCCACGATCCTCGGATTGAACAAATACGCGACACCATACACGCTGTGGTTGGAGAAGACCGGACGCGAACAGCACATGGATATCAGCGGCAAATGGGCTGTCGTCAAGGGCAACGCGCTCGAAACCGCGTTGCGTGCACGCTTCCGCAGCCTGCACCCGGAATGGGAATGCTATGACGGCACAGACAAGAGCCTGGTCAGCAACACCCACCCATGCATGCACGCCTCGCTCGACGGGATCCTCTACGACGAGGCGCGCGGCCATGGCGTGTTCGAGATCAAGACCGCGAACGCGCACCGCGGGGCGACCGACTGGCATGACACGGACGGCAACCTGATGATTCCCGACTATTACATGGCACAGGTCACGCACTATCTGTCCGTCACCGGTTGGACGTGGGGCGTGGTCTACGCGGACATCGGCGAAGCGGAACCGGTCGAGATCATGTTCGAACGCGACGAGGACGACATCACGGCGGCCATCACCGCTGCGGAATCGTTCTGGGGGTATGTCGAACGTGACGAGCCTCCCGCGTTGACCGTCCCTGACGTCGATGACATGCAGACCCGTGAACAGCCCGACGGGTTCGAGCAGGCCGATGACCAGGAGTTCGACCGGCTCGCCAGCCTGTGGCAGTCGCTCGACGACACCGAGAAAACCGCCAAGAAACAGAAGACCCACGTCGCCGAGCAGCTCAAGACGATGGTCGGAGCGGACCGCGCAGGCCTGATCAGCAGCACCTGTCAGGTCGGCTACAAGACCATCCATTTCAAGGCCCAACCAGAGAAAACCATTCCCGCGAAGGACGCGTACGAGCAGCGGCGCTTCTTCGTCAAACCACTGTAACCAACAACAATCGAAAGGATCCCTCATGGGAGCGATCGCACACCAGGCGCAGCAGCGCCAACTGACCACACTATCCCCCGCCAAGGGCCTGCAGCAGGTGCTGCAACGCTCCTGGTCTCGCATCGCCGCGGTCATGCCGCGCGAGATGAACGAGCAGCGCCTCTACCAGATGTTCGTGAGCGCGATCAACCGCGAACCAAAACTCGCCGAATGCACCGTCGAAAGCGTGCTCTCCTGTTTCATGCGCTGCACGTCGCTGGGGTTGGAACCTTCGAATGTGAACGGGCTCGGCATGGCGTACATCCTGCCCTACGGCAACAAGAACTACCGCACCGGGCAGAGCGAAGCGACGCTCATCATCGGCTACAAGGGCATGATCGAACTCGCCCGACGCTCGGGCGACCTCAAGAGCATCCACGCGCAGGCCGTGTACGAGGGCGACGAGTTCGACTATTGGGAGGACGAGACCGGCCAGCACTTCAAATTCAAGGCGAACCGTGCAGCGGAGCACGTCCCCGACAAGCTCACCGACGTGTACGTCAACGCGCAACTGCTCAACGGCGGGTTCGTGTTCGAGCACATGACCCGCGCTGAGGTCGACGCGATCATGCGACGCTCCTCCAGCGCCAAAGCGAAGACCACCCCGTGGAAGACCGACTACGAGGCCATGGCGTTGAAGACCGTCATCCGCCGCAGCTTCAAATACCTGCCCGTGAGCACGGAAGCCCGGACGGCCGCCGAATCCGACGGAACCACACCGGACTATTCCGACGTGTTCACACCCACGTTCCCCACCTTTGAGGCCGACGCCCCACAGGAGCATGAGCCGCCGGTCGACACCGCCGAATTCACCACGCCAACGGACCCGGCGGAAGACACCACGACAGACGGTGAGGTGACCCATGGCGCGTGAACCACTGATCGAGGTCGAAGGCCACGCGTTCGGCGTCAAACGCTTCCAGGACGGCGGCACCGTCATCAACGTGTGCGTCACCCCGGCACGCTTCGACAAACAACAGAACCAGTGGGTCGATCTGGAAACGATCTACTTCGACGTGTCCGTGCACGCCGACAACCAGCGGCTGCAAGCCACTGCCGGTGAGATCGAATACTGGCTGCAGGGCGGTGACAGCGTGCAGGTATTCGTCGCCGGCAAGCTCACCGAGACCAAGGTCAGCAAGGGCGGCACGTTCAAACACATCTACCCCACACGCTTCTACGTACTCGGCCACAAACCCAAGGGCGGAGGACAGCATGGCGGGTTCACCGGCGCACAACAGCCACCAGCATCACAACCTCACATGGGCCAGCCGGCCACAGACCCGTGGGCGACCAACAACGACGATTTCGAATTCTAGGAGCACACCATGGCAAACAATCATCTCGTGCAGAGCGCGCTCTTCGGCCCGGACGCCGACGAGGACCTCGAGTTCGACTATGCGGACCTGCTGCCAGCAGCCAACAAGATCATGGACATGGGCGCGAACTATCTGGCCAAAAGCGGCAAGAAGTTCGATGACGACACCATGCTCGGCTGGCGTGGCGAAGTCCTCTCCGATACGACCACCATCGCACGGCAGGTGATCAAGCTCGGCGCGCAGATCAACTGGATCCTACGCAACCCGCACCAGCATCTGGCCAACAGACGGCAGGCGCAGCGAGACGCATCGGCACTGGAGGCCACCCAGTGAGCAACCCCAGCAAAGACAAGGGCACGCGCTTCGAGACCGCGGTGGTGGATTACCTGCGGTGGGCCCTCGGCGACGACCGCGTCCACCGGCTCACGCTGCACGGCAGCAAGGACGTGGGCGACATCGGCGGCATCTACCATCGCGGGGCCCGCGTCACGGTCGAATGCAAGGCCACACGCGCCCCGCACTACCGCAGGCATTGGGCCGAATGCCTCGTGGAGATGGCCAACAGTGACGCGAACCTGGGCATCGTCGTCTGGAAACGCCCCGGCATCGGCATCACACACCGCGACACGGTCGGCCGGCATCTCGCCTACACGCGCCGTGACGTGCTCGCCGCCATGGTGTCCACGCTCCATGACGACGCCGCCACCGCACTGATGGCCAAAACCGAGGCCATCCCCCGCAACGGCGAGCTGATCGGCATGGACCTCGCGGACATGGCGCGATTGCTCAACCACGGACTCCCCTTGGGACCAGACCAGGAATAACCAACCAACGGCATGGGACGGGACCACAGCACGTTCCACCCCATGCCGGTCACCATCTTTTCAGGGAGCAGACATGGCACAGGACATGACGACCTTCGCGAAACTCTCGGCGAAGCTCTACCTCAACGTCAAAGTGCGCTCGTTCGCCGCCGAACACGCGCAGGCCGCGTTCCTGTGGGTGCTCGCCATCACCTACGCCGTCGACCGCAAAAGCGACGGCTATGTCGAGGACTTCGCGATGCGCACCTTCCTCGGCGGCACCGACGACGACATCACCGCACTGCAGGAAGCCGGGTTCATCGACCCCGTAGACGGCGGCTGGCTAATCCACGACTTCCTCAAGTCGCAAATATCCAGTGGCGAGCAGGAGGATCTGCGCGCCAAGCGCGCCGCCGCCGGCCGCAAGGGCGGCAGGAAGTCCGGTGAGAGCCGCGCGACGCAAGCAAACACGAAGCAAAACGAAGCAGAAACACATACAACCGAAGCCGAACCGAAGCAAGAGCGAAGCAAAACCGAAGCAAGTGCTCAAGCAAACACGAAGCAAAACGAAGCAGAAACAGATATAGAAACAGATATACCCCCCTATAGTCCCCCCACGGGGACGGGCAGCGATGATTCCCCCAACCACGACGACCCAGACGACGACGGGTTCGACGCCGCATGGGACGCCTACCCCAAACACACCGGCTCGAAAACCAAGACCAGACGCGTCTGGCGCGACACCCTCGCCGACACCGACGCCGGAAGGCTCCGCGCGAGCGTCGACGCGTACGCCGCCCACACCGCCGCCAACCGTGACGACGCCCGCTGGACACCGACGATGGCTAACTGGCTCGAACGCGGCCAATGGCGCGACTGGCTTCCGAAACCCAAGGACGTGCCACTGCCAAGCGACTACTGGTTCGCGAACAATTTCGACGCCCGCCTGCTCGACGCCGGCATCGACTACCTGACCGTCATGCGCCTGCACCCCGACGTCAACCAACGCATCCGAGACGGGGACGACTGGCACACCGCCGCAGACACCGTCATCGGCCAGACCCTCGACAACGCGATCCAGACCAGGGAGGAACACGCATGAGCAGCAGCAAACTCAGCGAACGCGCATGGCGCATGCTCGAAGCGGGCGACGACATCGAGAGCGTGCACGCCCGCACCCAGTTGAGCATCGCCGTGCTGACCGGCATGATGCACGACATCAACCGCCAAAAACGCGCCCACACCGACCAGCCGCCGACCACGAAGGGCCGCCGATGAGCAGCTGCGCGATCTGCGAGACCACGAACGGCAACGGCCTGGCGGTGTGCCAGACATGCGCCACCGAATTCGCCGACCGTCTGGCGTGGTTGGACCGCATCGGCTTGCCCGCATTGCAGGCGGTCGCCTACCGGCAGGTCAACCTCGACCGGTCGTCGACCCGTGTGGCCCGCACCACGGCCGACAGCCAGCCACCCATCGACGAGACCGCCCTCGACCTCTACCGCGAGGTGGAGCAATGGCTGCAGCACCTGGGCGGCCGCATCGGATTGACACCCATCGGCCACGACCGGGACGGCCAACCCGTGAGCATACACGACTGGGCATGGCTCATCCCCCACCTGATCGGCTGGTCGGGGCGCATCTGGAAACTGCCCGACATCGCGGACTGGGACCGTCAACTCACCAGCCTGCATGAACGGGTCAGTGCCATGAGCGAACCCCGCGCGGAACGCCGCCTCATCGGCGTATGCCCCACATGCCTGCCCGAGACACGCACACCGATACTCGCCGACCCCGACACGCAATACGCCGTGTGCCCAGCATGCGGCGAATTCCTCACCCTACGCGACGTGCGCGCCGCCTACCTGACCTCCGCCGGCGTACTGCACATCACCCGCACCCAAGGCGCTGCAGCCAAATGGATCCGCCACAACCTGCGCGTCCACGTCACCGGCCGCGACCTGATGAACGCCCGCCAACAAGGCAGGATCCACCCACGCCACATCGAGGGCCGCTACTGGGAATGGGACCTCACCGACCTACTCGCCGTAGCCAACCGAAAACAAACCAGAGAGGAGCACTAATGAGCAACACCACGCCATTGCCGTTCGCCATACCCGACCCCATGCACCGCTGCGAACACTGCGGCCGCACCGACCAGGGCATCGGCCGCTGCCCGCACGCCATCGACAAACGCTACGACTGCCCCAACGACCCACAAGGCGAACGCCGGCTACGCGACCGCCTCCGCAAAATCGGGAGATGACCGATGAGCGACTCAACCATCATCCACCCAGGCAAACAAATCGGGCACCTGCTCGTCATCGGCCTCATTGGACACAGAAACCGCACCGGACTATGGGAATGCGAATGCGAATGCGGCCGCCACATCATCAAACGCACCGACGCGCTCCTCGCCGCCATCAACCGCGGCTACGCCTCTGGCTGCGGAAAAGGCTGCGGCATGCGCAAAACCACACGCCGAGGCCGCCGCACCGTCGACACCGGCGAGCGCATCGACTGGGGCGCGTTCATCAGCGCACATCACGACCTCATCGACCGATACCGGCGAGCGCCCGCAGAACAGGCAGCCAACACGTGAGAGACGTGCTCGCCATCGTACTCATGCTCGCCATCGCCATCATGGTCAGCTGGTGGAGCGACACACACCAGTTCTAACCAAAACCGCGGAATGTTGCGCATAAGTCAAACTTGTATTATGCTTACGCATTACCAGCGGTGTCTCCAACGGAAGACACACAACATGACATGAGAGCCCATGGCCCCTTCCCTCTCGAAGGCCATGGGCTCTCCCAATACACACCCCTCCCCCTATCGAAACACCCCCAGAGGGGCGGTACAGTTCACAACACCCTTCCCCCTACAGCAAGCCCACCCTCGCGACCACAGCAGGAAACGGCACAACCACAGGCGGAACACCAGACCACAACACACCACCCACCAGGGCGACCCCCATGAGCAACAACCCCCGCTACCAACACGTCAACCGGCAACGCCAACGCCAACGATGGAAAGCACAAGCACTCCCCTGCGCCATCTGCGGGCAAGCCATCGACTACACACTCAAAGCACCACACCCATACAGCTTCGTCATCGACGAGATCATCCCCCTCAAACACGGCGGCACACTCACCTACGACAACCAAGAACCCGCACACTGGTGGTGCAACCGCATCAAAAGCACCCACAGCCTCACATGGGCCCGCCGCAAAGTACACGAACTCATCCAACAAGGCAACGCACCACAACACGACCACAACCACACCACAACACCAATCGCACCATCACACTGGTTCGACTAACCCAACACCAAACAACAACCCAGGGGAGGACCCCCTCCCGGCCCCACCGGCCATATGACCTCGGGCAAAGCCGACTTTTACCCCCGGATTGTTTTCCACATGAGCCAAGGAGGCCCTCATGGCGTCGAGAAGCGTCGCGTCCGCCTCCGGGCGCAAGACCACTGCAGCACGCAAGACGCATACGATCAGCAATGCGGCGAAGTCGGGCAACCGGCGGCGATTGCTGGTCGCGATGCGCAACCGGATCGCCAGCGACCTCGATGCCGGCAGGATCGCGTCTCGTGACCTGGCGTCGTTGACCAAACGCCTGATGGACATCGCCGCGGAGATCGAACGCATCGACAAGGGCACGTCGAAGGCCAATCCGGTGGCCGACGCGTTGGACATGGCGGATGAGCCGATCGGAGATGACGATGAGCGGGATGCTGGTTGACGGTGCGAGCCGTTGCATCCTGCCCGAAGGCATGAAGACGAGTGGCGAGCCGAGCCTGAACGCGCTCGCAGGGGTGGCCGGTGACCGGTTCGATGTCTGGCAGCGGCAGATCAACCGGATCCTGCTGGCCAAGGACGATGACGGGTTCTGGTGTGCACGCAACGGTGTGCTGTCTATTCCACGCCAGACGGGCAAGACGTTCGATATCGAGTGGCTCGCCATCCACCGGGCCGCCCGCGCTCCTGGCATTCGTATTGTGTGGACCGCGCAGCATTTCAGTGTCCTGCATGACACGTTCGAGGACATGTGCTCACGTGTGCTGCGCCCCGAGATGGGGTATCTGGTCGACCCGGAGCATGGCATCAGCCTTGCCGCTGGCAAGGAGGAGATACGCTTCCGTAACGGCAGCCGCATTTTCTTCCGTGCCCGTGAACGTGGCGCGCTGCGTGGTTTCAAGAAGGTCGGGCTGCTCGTGGTCGATGAGGCGCAGATCCTGTCGGACGCGGCCAAGGCGAGCATGCTGCCCACACAGAACCGCGCCTACAATCCGCAGACGATCTACATGGGCACGCCGCCCGGACCGCATGACATGGGCGAGGCGTTCACCCGCCAACGGGCCAAAGCGTGCGCGGGACGCGCGCATTCGACCTTCTACGTGGAGTTCAGCGCGGACCGTGATGCCGACCCGTTGAACGAGGCTCAGTGGGCGAAGGCGAACCCGAGCTATCCGACGCATACGACCCGTGACGCGATCCTGGAACTGTACGACGGCCTGACCTTGGATGATTTCCGCCGTGAGGCTTTGGGAATCTGGGACGAGCACGGCACGACAAGCGTCATCGACCAAGCCAAATGGGACGAAGCGACTGTCGACCGGCGTCGCGACGGCGGTGTCATGAGCTTCGCACTGGACATGAACCCGGCACGCACCCGGTTGACGATTGGCGCATGCATGCGTTACGACGATGACACCGCGCACATCGAACTGGCCGAATACCGAGACACCGGGCATGACGGCACCATGTGGGCCGTCAACCTGCTCGCCGGCGTGTGGGACAAGGCAGCCGCCGTGGTCGTGGACGCGCAGTCACCGGCGGTCAGCCTCATGCCGGAACTGCAGGACGCCGGCATCACGGTCACGGTGACGAACGCGTCCGACATGGGCAAAGCATGCGGACGCTTCCAGGACATGCTGCGCGACGGCACACTCACCCACCTGCCCGAACGACGGCAGGAACCATTATGGACTGCCGCGCGCAAAGCCACCTCACGAGCGATCGGCAAAAACGGATTGTTCGGCTGGCAGCGCCCCGACGACGACACCGACATCAGCCCGCTTGTGGCGTGCACGCTCGCACTGCACGGCGCGATGACCAGCAGACGCGACCCCACCAGAGAGGAGGGGGCATGGTACTAGACACCGGCCTCACCACGCAGGACAACGGCTACCTCGCCGTGGAAAGCGCCCATATCGGCTCCATCCAAGGCATGGACGCGGACAGCCAGGCCACCACACTGCAATTACTCAACATATGGCGCAAACACTACCCACGCAACACGCTACGCACCGGCTACTATCTGGCCCACTACGGGTACAAGGGCGTCGCCTACTCCATCCCCGCCAGCATGCGCGCCATGGCCAAACCGATGATCGGCTGGCCGAACAAGGCCGTTCGCGCGCTCGCCGACCTGTCCACGTTCGAGGGATTCAATGCGCCAGAATCGTTGCAGTCACGCGTAGACGACCTGTGTGATGTGAGCATGCTGGACGTGAAGGTGCCGCAGTGCGTCGTGTCGGCGTACACGCATGGGTGCGCGTTCCTGACAGTGTCCTTGGACGATGAGGGGCGCACGCTGATCACACCACGCTCGGCGGACTGGTCGGCCGCCATATGGGATTGGACGCATAACCGCATCAAGGCCGCGTTGACAATCACCGACAAGGACAAGCACGGCTACATCACCGCGTTCCGTGTCTGGCTGCCATATGTAGTGTGGGATTGCCACCGTGATTCCGGCCCGTACCTCGGCCGTTGGGTGGCCGAACCGGTGGAGACCGGGTTCGACCGGCCCACCGTGGTGCCGTTCGTCCATGACGAGCAGCTCAACCGCCCGTTCGGTTCCAGCCGCATCACACGCCCGCTCATGGCGCTCACCGATTTCGGGTTGCGCACCCTGGTGCGCATGGAGGCAACGGCCGAGTTCTACGCCGCGCCACGCATCTGGTTCCTCGGCGCGAACAAAGGACAGGTGTCGCCCGACACGTGGAGCTCGCTGCTGCAGGTCATCAACGGTGTGCCGGCCAGCAAGAACGGCGACAAGCCCGAGATGCGCCAATTGTCGCAGGCAAGCATGCAGCCGCACGCCGACATGCTGCGCTCCGTGGCACTCATGGTCGCCGCCGAGACAGATATCCCCGCAACCGACCTGGGCATCACGGTGGACAACCCCGGTTCGGCCGAGGCAATGGCAGAAGCAGAACGCAAACTCAGCCGCACCGCCGACCGGCAGAACCTACGTTTCGGGCGTGCGCTGCGTGACGCGCTCGGCATGGCACTCATAGCGGAAGGCGCGTCCGACGAGGACATCAACCGCATCAGGCCGGTGTGGGCACCGACCAAGGAGACCAGCGACGCGGCACGCGCCGATTACTACGCGAAGGTCGCCGGAGTCAACCCAAGCTTCGCGAACTCCGACGTGGGCCTGTCCAAAGCCGGACTGAGCTGGCAGGAGATCCGCGAGCAACGCGCCTGGGAACAATCCGAACGCGCCAAACAGCAACTCGACCAGCTGCGCGCGCAGACCAATGCGCAAAAGGAACCACCACAGGACGCTACCGACCACGGTGGCGGAACCAACGAACCATAACAGCGTTTAGGGGGCGGCCATGGCATTGAACAACCTGACCGTCCCCACCGACGACGCCGATGAATTCCAGCGAATCCTCGACGCGGCGTACAAAAAATACCAGGACAGCATCGAGAACCTGACCGACGCGGCCACCGACGAGATCGAGACCGCCATCAACCGCCACGATATGGCACTCAAGGAGATCGTGCGCGAATACGTGGCCGACGCCAGCCAGCTCGCCAAGGATTACCACCATCTGCTGCGCCAGGCATGGGGCGAATACTCCGACACGGAGTTCCCCCAGTTCGCTGACGATGGGCTGGTGGATTTCGACCGCGTGTTGTGGCAGACGGTGCACGGAGTCGCGAACACCGATTACCCCGGCCTGAAATTCCGTGATGTGCAGAGCGGAAGCAACAAGTTCGGCGTGACGATGGACGATTTATGGCCAAGCATGGACAACGTGGACGACGCACAGCAGTTCGTCGGCGACGTGATCTCCGCCGCATTGCGCGCACAGATACAGCGCAGCATCCGCCGTGACCCCACGAAGCCCAGCTGGGCGCGCGTGCCACAAGGCAAGTCGTGCGCGTTCTGCACCATGCTCGCTTCCCGAGGCTTCGCGTACACCAGTGAGGAGGCAGCCGGCGGCGAGGGCAACAAATACCATGACGACTGCCATTGCCGTGTGGTCCCCAGCTGGGGCAAACAGACCCTCGCAGGATATGACCCGGACAAATACAAGGAACTGTACGAATCGGCGAAACGCATGGCCGACGATGCCGACGAAAGCACAGCATCACGGAACGTACTAACATGGATGCGCGAACAGTTCACGCACGACCTCACCGATGGGTCCACGCTGGATCCCGAACTGCGCATACCGCGTGGAAGTGACCTGTACAAGACGTTAGGGAGGAAGCATGCGCTACGCGTCGACATGATGCTCAACGCGTCAAAACACCCGGACACCGCACGCCTATGGGCACGGTACGCGAAGGATTACCTGATTCTTGACAGGAACTTCGGTGGAACTCCGCACTTCTCCCCAGTGCAAGGAGGCATCTTCCTCGACCTAGAGAAGATCTACACCGGCGACGACGCTCACCGCCCATATCAGAACCTGTTCCATGAGACCGCCCATATGCTCGACCAGCTGCTTGGCGGTGCCGTGCCCTACTCGTACCAACAGATGTTCGGCACATCAATCCGCAACGAAGGACGTCGCCTTCTGGAACGGGAGAAAAACAGCAATGAAATTGATGACGATGATGCGATGCGGAATATAGCCATACGTATCAATGGGATTGCAGCGAAAACTGACCGGAATGTCGAGGATATGCTGCAAGTGGCGTTGGGTGACGACTATCCTGGATTGGTCGGTCATCCCAAGAAGTATTTTTCCGATTTCATGCACGCTTGCGCCGAACCATGGGCGGAAATCATGGACGCCCAGCTCGCGAATCCAAAGGCGTATGAGCTGATAGAGCAGTACTTCCCGCAATCGGTTACAATATTCAATACCATGGTTAAGGAGATGCTGGCATGAAAAACTCTGGACTTGACGCTGCTCGCACTGATAGTTTTGAACAGTTTCTCGCCGATGGCCGTGACGGGAATACGTTACAAAATGCCATCGGAAACGCGTCGATAGTGTACCACAGCAAGTTTCATGAACCGTTTCTCAATATCGAGGACACCTCCATCGATGTCTCTGATGAAGAGCTGTACCGATGGCTCTGCTGGTGCATCTTCTATGGGAGATCAAAAGACGAGTATCCACTCGCGAATCAATGAGACAACGCAAGGCCTCCGTAATCGGAGGCCTTTTGCATAGGACTGGAAGGTCGATGCCGGTTCGATTCCGGTGCAGTCCACTGAAGCCCGTCGCATGGCGGGCTTTTTTCATGCCCGCATGGGCCCAAGAGAACAGGAGCCGACATGGCAGACGACACAGGACCCCAGAACGAGAACGTCGACGAGCCGCAGGGCACGCAGGACGACCCCACGGACTGGGAGGCGAAATACAGGGAGGCGGTCGCCCAGTCACGCAAATGGGAGGACCGCGCCAAGGCCAGCTTCGCTGATTCCGAGGAGCTCAAGAAGCTCAAGGAAGCGCAGATGAGCGACGCGGAGAAGACCGCCAAGCGTATCGCCGAGCTCGAGCAGGAGAACGCCGGATACAAGGCCGCACAACAGCAGGAGCAATGGCGTGCGCAGGTCGCGAAGAAGACCGGGGTGCCGGCCGATGTGCTACGCGGCACGAGTCTGGAGGAGATCGAGGCGCATGCCGCGTCCCTCGAACCGTTGCTGCACCCGAACCCGAAACTGCCCCATGTCAGCGACCCGGCCAAGCAGCCTTCCGGCAGGACCGCCGACGAAGAGGCCAAGGCGTGGGTGTCGCGACTGTTCGGCGAAGACAAGTAAACCATCTCAACCATCACAAGTTAGGAGCCCCATATGGCATTGCAGACCGACAAGGTGCTGCTTCCGAAGGAAGTGGCGACCGTCATCACGAAGAAGGCGAAGGACACGTCGACCATCGCGGCGCTCAGCCCGAGCGAACCGCAGTTGTTCCTCGACAAGGATTACATGGTGTTCTCCGGCAACGCGGAGGCCGAGGTCATCGCCGAAGGCGAGCAGAAGTCCTCGTACGAGGAGACACTCAGCCCGGTCGTCGGCAAGCGCTTCAAGGTGCAGACCACGACACGAGTCACCGACGAACTGCGTTTCGCCGACGACGATGCGCGCCTTGAGATCATCAGCAAGATCCAGGCCGACCAGGCGGCGGCGTTGGGCCGTGTGCTCGACTACGTGGTCTACCACGCGTTCGACCCGAAGAAGAAGACGACGCTCGCCGGGTTCACGAAGCTGTCCGACACGGCGGCGCAGGTCACCGCGACCACCGACCGTGTGGCCGACATCGACGCGTTGGCCGAGGCCGTTAACGACGAGTATGACATCAACGGCATCGCGATGAGCAAGACGATGACGAACGAACTGCGTCGCATCCGCATCAAGGACACGATGCAGCGTCTCTACCCCGAGATTCCGCTCAACCTGAAGGTGGGCAGCCTCGATGGCATCCCGGCGTCGACATCCGGAACCGTCAACGGCCGTCTCATCACCGACACCCCGACCAACGTGCTCGCGTTCCTCGGCGATTTCAGCCTCATCAAATGGGGCATGGTGCGTGACATCTGGAGCGAGATCATCGAATACGGCGATCCCGACGGCAGTGGCAAGGACCTCAAGGGCTACAACCAGATCGCCTACCGTACCGAAGCGATCTACTCGTACGCGATCCTCGACCCCAAGGGCATCGCCGTGCTCAAGACCGCGCCCGCCGCCAAGGCCGCCGGCAAGTAGCCATGACGGACGGATACCCGCAGGCACAGGTGCCCCTGTCCATGGGAATGCGTGCGGTGGCACCGACGCCGGATGCGAGCACACCCGACTGCGGCCCGTTCGCCACCGTGGCGGATCTGGAGGCGCGTTGGCATGCGCTCACCAGTGAGGAACGCACGCGGGCGGAGCGGCTGCTCGCCGATGCGAGCGACCTGATCCGCACGTCCTGCCCGAACTGGGCACGTGCCACACCGCTCACGTTGCAACGTGTGGCGTGCGCCATCGTCAAACGGGCCATGCTCGCCTCCGACGACATCGCCGGCGTCACCCAACATTCCCAGACCGCCGGCTCCTATTCCGAATCGTTCAGCTACAGCAACCCGGACGGCGACCTGTATCTGACGCGTTCGGAGAAGGAGTCGCTCGGCGGCGATGGCGTCGCATGGGCGTACGACCCAACGGTGGGAACGGTGACCTGACATGCTGACCGGACACTCCATCACAATCCTCACGCCCATCCAATCCGGCACCGACCCCGGTGGCGACCCGGTGTGGATGCAGCGTGAGGAGACCGTGGACGATGTGCTCGTGCAGGACGGCGCGCAGGTGAACGAGACGAATGCGCCCCACGCCTACGGTGTGAGCATCGACCGCACCATACACCTGCCGCGCACATGGCCATACCACAGTCTGCGCGGCTGCCGCATCCGGCTCGCCGACGGCACGCTATACACGGTCGTCGGCGACCCGCTTCCCTACACGGGCGGTATCACACCCACACGGTGGAATCTCACCGTGCAATTGCATGACGAAAGGGGCTGACATATGAGTCGTGTCAAACTCAACCTGCAGGGGTTCACGCAGTTCCGCCGTGACGCGGGCACACGCCGCGCGGTCGAACAGGCGGCCGAACAGGTCGCGGCACGGGCGAACAGCATGGCGTCGACGACAATCAGGGCCGGAAAACCGGTCTACTCGGTCGCTTCGCCGATTAATTCGTCCGTGGGTTCCATCGCACTGGTGTCCACGCACGACAATACCGCCGCACGGGTCGATAACGCGGCACACAATACGCTGCTCAAAGCGGTCGGGGGCGCGTGATGAACGCGGAGAAACTCATGGTGGACTGGCTCAACACCAGCCCCGTGTTACGGCCGGTGAGCGCCACATTGAACCTGCCGGCCACGGCGTCGAGTACGTCGCCCGGCAGGTACCTGACCGTGGAACGCACCGGCGGCAGCGAAACGCCGTTCGTGAGCCGACCACTGTTCGCCGTCCAGGCATGGGCGGAGAGCCGATGGGAGGCGAGCGAGCTCGCCAACCGCACCGCCGAACGCATCCGGCATGTCACCGACCTCGACGACGTGGCCGACGTGGACATCCTCTCCATCACTGATTTCCCCGACCCCGACGGCCGGCCACGCTACCAGGTCACATGCCAATTGACCATCAAAACCAACTACACAGAAAGCGAACCATAATGGCCACCACACCAGACACACAGAGGAACAATCCCGCGAACGTTTCGCTTGGCAAGACAAACGTCACCGGCTACGCCTACTGGGCCCCCAAGGGCACGGCCCTGCCGGCCGACGCGGCCACCGCGCTGCCGGCGGCATACATCGGACTGGGCTACATCGGCGAGGACGGCATCACGAACGCGTCGGACTCCGAAACCACCGATGTCAAGGAGATGGGCGGCGAGAACGTCCTGAGCATCATCACAAGCTATTCGGAGACGTACCAGTTCGTGCTCATCGAGGCGATGCGCAAAAGCGCCGCGCAGATCCGCTACGGCGAGCAGAACGTGACCGGCGAGGACGGCGCGCTCTCCATCACGCACACGATGCCCGACGACACCGAGTTCGTGCTCGTCGTGGAGCTCGCCCTGACCGGCAACAAAAAGGACCGGTTCGTCATCCCGCGCGCCGTGCGCAAGGAATTCGGCGACCGCACCCTCTCGGGCACCGAGGTGCTCGGCTACGACGTGACCCTGGGCGCGCTCCCGTCCGACCAGATCAACGGCGGCACCAGCCGCGAATACATCGGCACAGCCACAGCCGCCGCCGGCAAGTGAGCCAGAACCACAATGAGACAACGGGCCGCATGCGCATCGCGTGCGGCCCCTCGCATAGGAGGACCCATTAGATGACCGCGAAGAAAACACCAACGGTGTTCGACCAGGACAAGCCCAAGACGATCACCTCGTGCGGCGTGAAGGTCACGCTCAGCCCGGCCGTGTTCGACGATTGGCGCATCGTCGAGATGATCGCCGACATGCAGGACGGCGACAACACGTCCCCGCAACTGCTCGTACGGTTCCTGCGCACCCTGCTCGGCCGTGACCAGTACGAGCGCGCCATGCGCGAACTCGAACAGGAGGACGGACGCCTGCCCGTCGAGACCGTCACCGGGTTCCTCACCGGCCTCATGGAAGGCATCGACCCAAACTCCTGACGCTCGCATACCTGACCGGCAAATGCCCCGCCGCGTTGCGCGCGGACTTTCGGCGGGTATACGGGCTCGACATCACCAGCATCGGCGCATGGGAGGCTGCACAACTCGCCGCCAACCTGCCCGACGGCAGCATGGTGTGGCGCACATTGGATACGCCACGCGCGTGGACCATGGACCAGCATCTGCTCGCCACGCTCGTCGACCAATGGCAGATGTGGATGTGGGGCCAATCCGACCCGAAACACCGCGGCAGGAAACCACGCCCATTGCCACGGCCCGGCGACGGCAAGACGCACAGCATGCGTGACGACACGCTCACCATGAGCGCCGGCGCACTCGACGCATTCCTCGCCCAGGAATTCACCGACACCACGATGGGAGGCTGACATGGCAATCAAACTCGCCGAGGCATACGTGGCCATCGTGCCCAGCATGAAGGGCGTGGGCAACGCCATCGTCTCCGCGTTCGACGGTGCCAGCGGCAAGGCCGGCCTCTCGGGAGGCAAGGCCGCCGGCAGCGGGTTCGCCGGCGGCCTGAAAGCCAAGATGGGCGCGGTCATCGGGGCCGCCAGCGCCATCACCAGCAAGGCGATGGACACCATCGGATCCAGCATCTCCAGTGCCGTCAGCCGCGCGGACCAGATGAACAACTTCCCCAAGGTCATGAAAAACCTCGGGTACTCCTCTGAGGACGCGGCCAAGAGCATCAAGAAGATCTCCGACTCCCTCGATGGTCTACCCACCACATCGAGCGCGATGACCGGCATGGTCCAACAGCTCGCCCCACTCACCTCGAACCTTGACGAGGCTACCACCATCTCATTGGCGTTCAACAACGCGATGTTGGCGGGTGGCGCTTCGACGATGGAGCAGGAGAACGCGCTCGCCCAGTACACGCAGATGCTCTCCGCGGGCACGGTGGACATGGCCGCATGGCGCTCCATCCAGGCGGCCATGCCCGGCCAATTGAACCAGGTCGCCGAGGCGATGATGGGTGCCGGCCACAACGCCAACGACCTGTACGCGTCCATGAAGGACGGCACCTACAGCTTCGACGATTTCAACAAGGCCATCGTCGATTTGAACCAGAACGGGTTCGCCCAGTACGCGTCGTTCGCGCAGCAGGCCAAGGACGCGACACAGGGCATCGGCACCGCCATCGAGAACGTGAGGAACCGTGTCGCCAAGGCCGTGCAGAAGGTCGTCGAAGCGTTCGGCGTGGAGAACATCGCCGGCGCGATCAACGGGTTCAGCAGCCAGTTCGGCAAGATCGGCGACGCGGCCGCCAGCATGGTCACGTTCACCAAAGACCAGTTCTCACTATTGTGGGACCGCGTCAAGGATCTCGGGGCCATCGACACTCTCAAGGCCGCGTGGGACGGGCTCACCGCGAAACTCTCCAACACCGACTGGGGCAACCTACTCCCGGCCGGTGTCTGGGAACAACTACGCAATACAGCCGCGTCGGCGCTCGCTGACGTCATGGACCGTGTCAGCCAGCTCATTGACTGGCTTTCCAATGGCATCCAGTGGGTGGCCGATTTCGCGCGGTCGTTCGCTGACACCGGTGTGTTCGATGCGTGGATAGACGTGTTCGGCGTCGTATTGGACGTGATCAACAGTGCCACGGACGTGTTTGGATCCGTCATCGACGCGATCGGGCGGATGACCGGTGCCGCCGGAGGCGCGCAATCGTTCGGCCAGACGGTCGGTGACGCGTTCAAAACCATCGCTGACCTGATCAAACCGGTATTGCAAGTACTCGACGATGTACTCGGCTGGTTCAGCCGGAACCCCGGCGTCATCGTCGCCGCATTGGGTACAATCGGGACGGCGTTCGCCGGTGTCAAGGGGTATCAGGCTCTCAACAACGGATTACAGGTGCTCAAAGGCACGATGGACACCGTCACCGGAGCCGCGAAAGGCGTCAGCAACGGCATCCAGCTCATGATGGATCTGGGCGGACCGGTGCAAATGCTCAAGCAGATGGGCGGACAGCTCAACATCGTCAAGAACGCGCAGACCGCATGGAGCGCGGCCACCAAGGCCGCAACCGCGGTACAGGGCGCATTCAATGCAATCATCGCCGCCAACCCCATTGGCGCGATAATCACCGCCATCGCGGCGGTGGTCGCCGCGCTCGTCTGGTTTTTTACCCAAACGGAGGTCGGGCGCAAGGCGTGGGCTGCGTTCACGTCGTGGCTGGGTGATGCGTGGCAGAAGATCTGCGAGGTAGGCAAGGCCGTCTGGGAGGGACTCTCGAGCTTCTTCTCCGGATTGTGGGAGGGTATCAGTTCCGTCGCGCAATCCGTGTGGGGTGGCATCTCGAGTTTCTTCACCGGCATTTGGGACGGCGTATCCTCCGTGTGGAACACGGTGTGGAATGGTGTCAAAACGGTGTTCGAGGCCGTCTGGGGTTTCATCCAGGCATATGTGCAGAACGTCATCATGCCGATTGGTGAGTTCATCAAGAACTGCTTCATCGTCGTCGCGGCCGTGTTCGTGACCATCTGGAACGGTATCAAGGCCGTGTGGGAGACGGTGTGGAATGCGATCGTCGCGTTCTTCACCCCGGTCATTCAGGGCATTTCTGACACGATCACGACCGTGTGCACGTTCATCTCGGAGACGTGGAACACGGTATGGACCGCGGTCAGCGGGTTCTTCCAGAGCATCTGGAACGGCATTGTCGCGTTCTTCACGCCTATCATCGAGGGCATCTCGAACACGATCACCACGGTCGTCAACGCGGTCAAAGCGACATGGGATTCCGTGTGGGGCGCGATCTCGAGTTTCTTCCAGACGGTGTGGAACGGTATCGTCGCGTTCTTCACCCCGGTCATCAACGGGATCCGCAGCACGATCACGAACGCGGTCAATGCGATCCGGTCCACGTGGACGAGTGTCTGGAACAGCATCAGCAGTTTCTTCTCAGGCATCTGGAATGGTATGCGGAACGCGGTCGGCAGTGCGGTCGGGTTCATCGGCGACAAGGTTCGCAGCATCAAGGACACTGTGTTCGGCGCGCTCAGGGGTGCCGGCGAATGGTTGCGCGACACCGGCAGAAACCTCATCCAAGGACTGATCAATGGTATCGGTGACATGTTCGGCTGGGTGCGTGACAAGATCTGCTCGCTCGGCTCGAACGTGCTGAGCTGGGCCAAGGGCGTGCTCGGCATCGGCAGCCCATCGCGCATATTCAAGCAGTACGGCCAGTGGCTGGACGAGGGGCTCGCCATCGGTATCGACGACGCCGCCTCACGAGTCGGCAAGGCGATGGACGAGATGACCGGCATGGTCATCGGCAAAGGCCTCGATTTCGGTGTGGAGGCACGCCTCAACGGAATGGGAATGCCCGGCGTCAATACGGGCGGTTGGCGTCCGTATGAGCCACCGCAGGGCGATGATGGCAAGGCGGCTGGGTCGACGACGATCTACCAGACGATCAACAATCCGGTCGCCCAACCATGGCCGTTGAAGTCCGCCGATGATTCCGACCACAGGTTCCAGGACGCATAAGGGAGGTGTGGCATGTATCTGATCAACGGCGTGGTATTGGACGACGGCAATTGCGTCATCGAGCACGGGTCCGATTGGCTCTCCCCCATCAGCCCGGTCGTGGACGTGGTCACGGTGCCCGGCGTGCACGGCATCACCGTGCCTCCCCTCCCTCCCGTGGTCGGCCAGCGCACGCTTACCATGAAAATCGGGTGCGCGGGCAGTGATGGGTGGGCGCAGACGCGGCGCGTGCTGCGCCTGCTCACCATGCCGCATCTGATCCTGACCCGTCGCATGCCGGACCAGCTCATGGACCGGTGCGCCGAGGTCGTGCTGGCCAGTCTGACTGCGGACGACACAACGCTCGGCAGGTATACGCGGTACACGGCGGTGTTCTCCATGACGAGCCCGTTCTGGCGTGCCCCTGACCCGACCCTGACCGCCCTGCCCGACGATGGCGTGCTGTTGGATGCCTCTGCCATACCCGGCCCGGCCACATGGTGGGAGGGTGAACCGAACAACAGCGTGAGCGTGCTCGCGCCGGACGGGTATCCGGATGGCTACCAGTCCGACGCGCCGATCGATGACATGATCATCCGTGTGCCGAAGGGCGTGGACGCGATGACGCTCACCGACCCGACCAGCGGCACGAGCATCGCATGGTCCGGCACGACGACGAGCGGCTACCTGTATGTGGATCCAAAACGTCTGCATGCATGGACCAGTGGCAACGCCACCGCATGGACCGGTGGCGCGGACGTGACGGCCGGCCTCGACTACGGTGCGAATGGACCATTGCAGATCTGGCCGGACGCGGCCGGCAAATACCGTGTGACCCTGACCACGCATGGCGTGCCTGCAGGGCAACAAACCTATGTCAGATATTACAAATCGTGGTGGTGATAATATGAGCGACCTGCATGTACGGTTCAAGGCGTATGACAGTGCCGGGGTGTTCCAAGGGTTCCTGCAGCCGAGCTCGTGGTCGGCGAGCGTGCAGCACAATGACGCGGGCACCCTGTCGATGACCTACCCGCGTGTTGCGCTCAACGGGGACATCCTCAAACGTGGGTTGGAGCAGGGCCTCGAGATCGGCATGGAGGTCGCCACACATGACGGTACATGGGTGGAACCGTACAATTGCCGGTTCCTGCTCGTCTCCCGCTCCCGGGACGCCAAAGACCATACGGATACGGTCACGCTCAACTGCATGACGTGGATCTGGCTGACGAAGAAAATCCTCAACCTGAACATGCGTGCGTTGCTTACCGATACTGGCAACAATGGCAAACGCCCGTTCTATTCGGCGACATCGGGCATGATCGTGCACACGCTGCTCGACGAGAACCGTACGCGGGGCGGCGCGGCCACCGTCATGCCGGCCGGATTCAACAGCGCACGCGACACGAACGGCGACACATGGGCGTACAAGATGACGCTCTACTACGATGCCGGCATCGACCTGTACACGGTCATCGACAATCTGAGCGCGAACGGCATGTGCGATTGGCGTACCGACGGACGCATGCTCAAAATGTGGAACGCCGATTCGACCGCATTGTGCCGGGACCTGAGCGCCCGTGTGCGCATCCCGTTGGCGACCGGATTGGAATCCCCCGAGGAGGAAACCATCGAGGGGCTCGCCGGCAACATCCTCATCCGCGGCGACGATGGCCTGGTGTTCACACAGGAGAACCCCGCCGCCCCCACCCCGTGGGGCAAATGGGAACTGTATTCGTCGCAGGGTGGCGTGTCCAACAAGGACACCGCCCAGTTGATGATGCAGACGCAGCTCGCGGCTGCTGCCCGTGTGCGCGGCCAGTACACGCGCCAGATCCTCACCACGGGCATCGAGCACCTGCCGTTGGTCGACTACCGTCCGGGCGATTGGATCACCGCGCCCACCGTCACCCATGGCGAGAAGGTGCGGGTGCAGCGCGTCGAACTGTCCAACCGCAATGATGGTGGTGTCAAATGCGCGCTCATGCTCAACGACCGGTTGTATGATGCGCAGACCCGGCAGGCGAAACGCATCCAGGGCATCACTGGCGGTGCGGTCGCCGGAGGCGCGTCAGGGGCCGCACCGGCACCGGAAAAGGACCATCGTGTCCCGATGGCTCCGACCGGGCTTGTGGTGCAGACCGACGCGTATCTGGACGCGAACGGGTACGCGCGCGGGCTCGCCACCGCGCAATGGGCCGGGGTCACGCAGGCGACCAACCACACCAGCATCGAGATCGACTCGTACCGGGTTGAATGGCGTCCCAACACCGCCGGGGAGGCGTGGCGCAGTGCCGGCGTGACCACCAACACCACATTGAGCTGGGGCAATCTCGACTGCGGTACCACAATCCAGGTGCGTGTGCGTGCGGTCCCCACCTACAGCGACAAGCTTGGCGACTGGTCGGCGGTGACGTTTGTCGATGTCGCACAGGATGTGACGCCGCCGAGCGTACCGTCCACACCGCAGCTGGCCAGCGAGACCGGCATCGTCACCATCCACTGGGACGGCAACACCGCCGATGGTGGTCGCATGGAGCTGGATTTCGACCATGTGGAGGTCGGGCGCGGCACCGGTGCCAACAACATCGCCGTGATCGCGGCTACCCAGTCCGGGGCCGGGGACTATCTCGACACCACCCTCTCCGACGGCGACACCCGCTATTACGCGTTGCGCGCCGTCGACCATGCCGGCAACCGCAGCGATTGGAGCACACCGGCACAGGTCACCTGCCATGGCGCAGTCTCCTCCGAAGATCTCGACCAGATCAATCAGACCATCGCCGCGAACAAGCAGGTTCTCGACCAGACCAACAAGGAACTGGCCGAGGTTAAGGATGACGTGGCCGACGCGAAAACGGACATCGCGGCGAACAAAACCGCGTTGGCCACCGCGAACACAGAGCTCGACGGCGTGAAAACAGATCTGGCCTCCGCGAAAAGCAGCATCAAGGCCAACACGGATGCATTGGCGGCCGCGAACCGGGAAATCAGCCAGACCCAGACCGAGCTCACGACCGCGAAAACCGATATCGCCACGAACAAGAGCGCGATTACGGCCGCGAAGAGCGAGCTCACGGAAACGAGCGCGGCGCTCAAGGAGACCAACAAGACCCTGGGCCAGACTCAGACCGAGCTCGCAACCGCGAAAACCGATATCGCCACGAACAAGAGCGCTTTGGCCACAGCGAACCAGGAATTGTCTACGGTGAAGACCGATGTGGCGAACGCGAAACAGCAGGCCGCCAACGCCGCACAACAGGCCGGGGCCGCGGTATCGGCAGCGAACTCCGCCGCACAGCAGGCCGGGGCCGCAGTATCCACCGCTGGTACCGCCGTGGATGCGGCGGCTTCGGCGGTGGATGTGGCGAACAAGGCCGCGCAATCGGCCGCGAACTCAGCCGCACAGACCGTGGTCTCCTCAACCATCGAATACGCCGTCAACAATAGCCGAGAGACACCGCCGGCGGAGGTACGCACATGGTGGGAGGGCGAACCAAACAACAGCGTGAGTGTGCTCGAATTGGTGTGGAGCACCCACACCCCCACCGTGGGCGACGGCGAGTATGCGTGGATCCGCACACGTATCGTGCATGGTGACGGGTCGGTCGAGTATTCCACGCCGGCGGTCATCACCGGTGAGGCCGGCCCGCAGGGTGTGCCCGGCGCTCCGGGAGCGGCCGGCACGCCCGGCAAAGACGGCGCTCCGGGAGCGGCCGGTATCTCGGTGACTGCGATCACCAACTGGTATGCGCTCACCCTGTCCAAGCCCGAGACCCCGACGGTGAAAACTCCGGGCTCCCCATGGTCGACAAACGAACCGGCGTATGACGGGCAGAAAAGCCTATACACGTCGAGCCGTATCGACTATTCCAACGGGCAATTCTCGTGGACCCCAGTGCAGACATCGAGCGCGTACAAGGCGACGCAGGCGGCCGAGACCGCGGCGCGTGACGCGATCACCACAGCGACGAACGCCGCCACCACGGCCGACACCGCCAAAAAGGCCGCCGAGGCAGCCAAGACCGACGCGGCGGACGCGAAGACAACCGCGGGCAACGCGTCCAGCGTGGCCACACAGGCCAATGCGACCGCGGCTAGTGCCCAACAGGCGGCGACCAGTGCGCAGACCGCGGCGAACATCCTCATGCAGCAGGCCGCCGACCTGCAACCCAACAGCGGTTTCGAGCACGGCACGGACTATTGGGCGACGAACGTGGCCGGGGCGGCGTTTGTCGAAACCTCTCAGTTCGCGCACTCCGGGTCGCGCCGAGCCTACCTCAACCGTGGACTGGGCACCAAGGAGCTCATCGGCACCCAGGCTGTGCGCGCGGTCACCGACCGCCGCTACCGGTTGAGCATCTGGTACAAACTCATCAACATGGGCACGGCGTCCGCCGGTGGCCTGCGCCTGCAATACTCCACAGACGGAAAAAACTGGGCCGACACCAACGCGAAAACCGAGATACGCGCCACCACGGGCGACGGGTGGGCGTACTCCAGTTGCGATCTGGTCGCCACCAGCAGCACGCCCTTGCTGCGCGCACGTCTCGCATACAATCAGCCGGTCGACATGTACGTGGACGATTTCCGTCTGCAGGACATCACCGAAGCCTGGGAGGCGCAGCAGGCGGCCGACACAGCTCAGGCCACGGCGGCACAAGCCAAAAAGGACGCCGCCAACGCCGACGCGAAAGCCGTCAGCGCCGCGGCCGCAGCCGCTGGCGCGCAGACCACGGCCGACTCGAAAAGCACCGTCTACACGCAACCCGACGAACCATTGCACGACAACCTCACACCGGGCGACGTGTGGCGGCGCACCAGCACCAAGTCCCCGGAAACATACTGGCTCGGCACCCCCAACGATTCCGTGAGCGTGCTCGTCATACACGCTGACGAGGTCGAGGAAACCCTCGTATGGAACGGCACACGATTCACCTCCTACTATCTGTTCCTCGACTCCCTCGCCGTGACCGGCAGCATCAGCACCGACCTCCTCGCCGCGAACGCGGTGACGGCCGAGAAGATCAAGGCACTCGCCATCACGACCGATAAACTGGCCGCGAACGCGGTCAACGCTGACAAGATCGCGGCCAACGCGGTGACGGCCGACAAAATCAAAGCCGGGAGCGTCGTCGCAGACAAGATCGCCGCCAACGCGATAACGGTGGAGAAGATCGCGGCCAACGCCATCACGTCGGAGAAAATCTCCGCGAATGCGGTCACCGCCACCAAGATCGCGGCGCTCGCGGTGAACGCCGACAAGCTCGCCGCGAACGCCATCACGGCGGAGAAGATCGCCGCGCTCGCAATCACGGCGGAGAAGATCGCGGCCAACGCAATTACGACGGATAAGCTCGCCGCCAACGCGGTTAACGCGGACAAGCTGGCCGCGAACGCCATCACGGCGGAGAAAATTGCCGCGAACGCGGTGACGGCGGAGAAAATCAAGGCACTCGCCATCACCACGGACAAATTAGCCGCGAATGCGGTGAACGCCGACAAGCTCGCCGCGAATGCGGTCACCGCAGACAAGATCAAAGCGGGCAGCGTTGTCGCCGACAAGCTCGCCGCGAACGCGGTCACCACTGCGAAGATCGCGGCACTCGCGGTGAACGCCGACAAGATCGCCGCGAACGCCATCACGGCAGAGAAGATCGCCGCGCTCGCGATCACGGCGGACAAGATCGCGTCCGGCACGATCACCAGCGACAAGATCAAGTCGGGCCAGTTCGTCGGCTATGTGTTCACCGGCGCTGTGTTCCAATCCCATACGGAGGACAACAAGGGCTTCAAGCTACGTGACGGCGCACTCGACATGTGGAACGCCAATGGTGACAAAACCGTGCACCTGGACGGCGAAGGCAATGAGAACATCCTTGTCGGCACATTGCAGACCGCGCTCAGTGGCGACCGCATCGTCATCAGCCCCAAATTCAGCACAACAACCATCGGCAGCGACCAATACCAAACCGGCTCAGGCATCTCATTCCCCTTGTCGGGCACCTACGCGATGGCACCGTATATCGCCACCGAATCAAATGATTCATTGTATGGGGCGATCTCCACGATCACCATCAATGGCGGTATGCGCACCGATGGGTCGGCCGGTGCGGGAACCGGGTTCGGGTCGTTCATGCGCATCGGCCAAACACGCAACGCGTCGACAAAAACCGAGATGGCGAGCGTCTACATGACCGCAAACTGCGATTACCTGCACAAAAGCCCGGATACCAGCCGACGTGAATGGCGCAGCTCATTTTCGTTGTCACAGACCAGCGGCGACGGCAGTAGAGCAGAGATCGCCGCGCGTAAACCAAACGCGTGGGCACAGCTCCTTGTCCGAGCGGACGACGCACAGAACAACGGGGCCACATGGTTACAAATGTCAGCCAGCGTCGATAACAAAAAACCAGTTGGCATACTGGCCAACAGTCAAACAGGGATACTGCATTTGGGTGGGTACCTCGGCGGTATGGACGGCCGTGCGACATTCGTCGCCAGCTGGAGCGAAAACTCATCAAATACCCTCAAGGAATACGCCAAGATCACTCACACATTCGGAGTCACGCCACCCGCCTACGGACGATACAAATCCATGGTCAGCCTCGACTCGGATAAGCCCGGCTGCTACTGGTCGGCCAGCACGTGCAATGAGAAAAGCGGCTCATTCCAAGTGATCGTGCGCGCCATGCCACGCCATGTGATGGTCAACACCACCCAATACGCCGTGCTGTTCGATGAATCAAACGCGGTCAGATACAACCTCGTCACCCTCAGCTATCTCATCAGCTCATGAAAAGGAGAACCCAATGGACACTGAGTTCGGTGCCACGCAGATCATGGTCACCATCCCTTATGAGGGCGAACAGGCGGAGGGTGCGCCCACGGACATGGGGCAGGTGCTGCACACCACGTATGACGCGCTCGCCGCGTGGGGTGAACTACTCGGATCGCAATCCCCCGGTCAGACGATCCAGATCATGCTGGATTCCGCCACCACCCCCGAACAGGTCGATGAGGACGGGCGCAACCCGTGGACCATCGCCTACGAGGCATTGGACGCGGCACTCTCGGATACCGCCGCCCCCACCATGGTGCTGACCGCCGACGAGGCGTCCCTCAATGACCCACTCACCGCCGCACAGCAACGCACACTGAGCGCGCTCGGAGCCACCACAACCACACGGCCGGCACGGGCACGCAGCAAACGCAGCACCGCCACCAGCGTCGCCGCAATGTTCGACATGGCGATCGCGGAAGACAGTACGGCGGCCGCGGCGCTCAATCAGGCGCAGGAACAGTTTTACCAACAATTCATGCCCGAAGAAAGGAACAACAATGAACGATGAGCCGCAGGGCCTCGACCCGTACACCGTAATCAACAATCTGGCCGAACAGATCAAAACGCAGGCCATCCAGATCGCGATGTACACCGCACAGATCAACGCGCTCAAAACACAACTGCAGGAGGCCCACCATGAATGACATCCGCAATCTTCTGCCCGACCCGAAACCGACGGATACGTCAGATTGGGTGGTCCCGTCAAGCAGAGACGTCCGCGTGCAGATGCTCGATGGGAATCGTCTGCATTTGACCAACAACGCGGACAACGCGGACTCGTACGTGTATACGCAAGTATCGTTGCCGGCCGGCCAATATCGTTTCGGCGTGGAGGTGTCCGCCCCACAGGGCGCGGCACCCACGAAATTGCTACGTGTAGTTGTGCCGCCACGCACTGAATTAACGCCGGCCATATGGGACGGTCAGACGGGGCGCGTGGTCACCCCACCAAACACGCTGCCTGAGGATGGGGAATTGGAATTCCGTGTCATGGTCGGACCAACCACCGGGTGCGCAATTTGGGTGCGCAGGCTGTTTGTGATGACTGACGACGACTGGCAGCGTATGCTCGACGCTGGCATCGCATGGTTCGACGGTGACAGCCGTATAGACACACCCCCCCCCCCGCTGAGTGGTTTGCCATTCTGGCTGCTCGCCACCATCTGGAGCTGGAGGTGGTCGCATGAGCCGCCTCATCACGCTCACAAACGGCCAGCAAGTGCGCGGCTGCAAGAATTATGCGATCAACCCCAAACCGGGTTTGGTGATCGACACGCGTGTGGAACTCTCCATCTCCTTGGACTCGGATGCGTTGCAGGAGGGTGTGCCAATCAGCCTCTATGTGCAGGGAGTGACCGCAAATACACAAACGTCGCTGCGTGTATGGGTGAATGGATTGGTGTCGGGGCCGGTCGAGATCACGCCGGTGCAATTCAGGGCCGGCTACCGATTGGATTCAGCCAAGGCCGGTTCGGGCCGCGGACCATTAGTGCTCAACGTGACCTCCGGATCATACACACTCCAGCGTCTCGCGCTCATGATGAGCGACGAAATGAACGAATGCCATGTAATAGAACGTTTCGACGAATACTATTCGTAAGCCGCGAGTCCGCCACCCGATTGGGGGTGGCGGCATGAACAGTCGGATCCAGAATCTTGTCACGGACCCACACGTAATACGTAATCCACGGGTATATAAGACCGAGGCCACACAACAGACCAATGGGGTATGGCGTGTCACACTGCAGGGCCAGCGGTGGGGGACATTCGCCAGATCCATCACCGTGCAAGGCGAGACAAAGGAATGGTATACGGCGAATCCATGCGTCTACTATCTGCGTTATCGCAAATCGGATACGGCATCACTCAAAGTATACCGTGGTGGCACGCAATGCGCACGTGGCGAGGATTGGCTCGCATGGCTCGTGAACGGTTCAGGCACAGAGGTCAATCCGGTTCTCGAACTGGGTGGGCCGCCGGAAACCGCATGGGTCGAACCCCTCGAACACGGCTGCTATACAACCACCGACTGGGAGCGGTTGACGGGCCTCGTCGAGAGCGGACAAATCCCACACCCATGGTTCGCAGGAGACACCTACCCCAAGTAATCGTCGATGGAGGTATGCATGAAATTCCTGAGCGTCGAGGTGCTGACGATGGTCGCGACAATCCTCGGATCAAACGGCATCATCTACCTCATCGCCAAAACCATGCTCACCCGATGGGAGTCGAAGCACCCAATCGTCGTCCATGACGAACGGTTCGACGAGCTCGACCGACGGGTGACTGAACTGCGCTCGCAGGTGGATGCGCTACGCGCCACGCAACGGATCCTGCGTGCCGCGGTCATCGAGCTCGCGTATCTGCGTATCGCCGACAAGCACGAACGCTACTTGCATCGTGGGTGGGCGACACCGAACGAGAAACGTGTGGTGCAACGCATTTATGACGCGTACCACTCGCTCGGTGGCAACGGCACCGGCAGCGAACTCAACCGCGAGGTACAGACAATGCCCTCATACTCCCCTGACGAGCTCAACTCCGAGAGCAACAAATGATTGTGCCCCATTTGAGGCATACCCAACCACAAGAGCCACAACGGTGTGTTGTGGCTCTTCCCATATCAGAAAGGAAAACCCATGAAGAATTGGGACAAGCTCGAGGCGGACATCAACCTTATCCTCGACAAGCATTTCACCGGAGGCCGTGACGGCCGGAAGATCGACAAGGTCGTCCTGCACCACAACGGCGGCAACCTCACCGGACAGGGCTGCTACAACGTATGGCAGACCCGTCAGGCATCCGCGCACTACCAGGTCGACTCCAATGGCGTCATCAGCCAGCACGTATGGGACTCGGACACCGCATGGCACGCCGGCAACTGGGAAGCTAACACCACGAGCATCGGCATCGAACACGCCGACATCTCCACAAACCCGTGGCGAATCGCGGACGCCTGCCTCGACAACGGGGCCCACCTGACCGCCGCCGTCTGCAAATTCTACGGTCTCGGCCGACCTGAATACGGGCGCAATGTCTTCTATCACAAGGATTTCTCCGCCACCGAATGCCCCGCATCCATCGCCGGCAGCCAGCGTGACGCCTACATGCGCCGCGCCCAGGAATGGTACGACAAGATGACCGGCAGCAAACCCGCCGCGTCTGCCCCGGCCAAGCCGTCCACGCCCGCGAAGAAGAGCGTCGAGACAGTCGCACGCGAGGTCATCGCCGGCCAGTGGGGCAACGGCAACGACCGCATGACACGCCTCAAGAACGCCGGATACGACGCGAACGCCGTCCAGACCCGAGTCAACCAGCTCCTCGGCGCATCCACCCCCAGCCCGAACGTCGACCTCAACGCGCTCGCGGATGCGGTCATCCGTGGCGAATATGGTAACGGTGCGGAGCGCCAGCGCCGTCTGGGAGCGAATTATGCGGCCGTGCAGGCCATCGTCAACCGCAAGATGGGATGGTGAGACCATGAGCAACGAGACCATTGACGACACCAGCCACACCTACGACGACGCGGACCAGCCGCTACCAGACAGCCTGCCCGGTGGAGGCGCGGATCCTTACCGTCCGGTATTCGACCCGACTGTGCGGACGATCATCTACGTGGTATGCCTGATCGCGCAGATCGTCAGTGTCGTGTGCCTCGCCTACCACTACGAGACACTCGGAGCCACAATCGCCACCTGCGCTGGACTATTGGCCGCCGGATTCGGTGTCGCCTACAATCCAAGCCGCAAGGTCTGATGCAGACCTAAAAGTAAGCCCCGTTTCCGTAGATCGCGGAAGCGGGGCTGTTTTTTAGTATCAAACTATCTCAATCGGAGTGTCCGATGTGACGACATATTCGCCGCCCTCGCCATCATCTTCTATCAGCCAGTGGTCTCGGACTTGGACGATACGCAAACCGGCGGATTCAGATTCAAACATGTCCTCCAGGCACAGTTGCTCGACTTCGTATGCATCATCGCTCATATACTCCGCCTCAGTGGGATATGATTCGAGCAGCCATAGCAGCATCGGGTCGTCGCGACGATCGCGGGTGAAATAGTCCGATGGCAGGGTGACACCGAATTTGTCCCTTAGCGCGTCGATTCCATCTGGGCTCAAAGTCAGGTCGGATGCGCCGACCCGTGACAGGGTATTGATCACGATCTTCGCCATGCTGACACTCTCCTACCAATGGCATGTTTCCACCAATGTTAGCAGCCATGCCATGCTGCCCACATTTTGCCCACACTTTGCCCCCAAAACAGCCAGAAACACCCTAAATCCACCTAAATCACAATCAGTGGAAATCGTTGGGAAAAAAGGGAAAACCCGCTGTTTCCAGCGTGTCTCATCGGTGCCCCCAGCGGGATTCGAACCCGCACGCCGTAGCGGTCGATTTTAAGTCGAATGCGTCTACCAGTTTCGCCATGGGGGCGGTACGGCCGTGCAACGCATGCACAGCACGTGGGTATTATGCCACACTACCGTTCGTGAAGCAATCGGTTCCCCAAGTCGAGCACCAGCCCGTCGAGCAGGCCATGCTCACTCGCCACGAACGAATCGATGCGCTGCCCGTGATCCGCCTGCGCGGCCTGTGACACGCGTTCGAGCACACGGTTCCACACCAGCGCACCTCCGCCCACCACATCGATGCGCCCCGGGTGAATCGTCTTGTACGTGCTGCGTTCCGCCCGGGTCATGTGCAGGAAGCGGTCGTCCACGGCGAACGCCGTGCCGAAGTCCATGCGCACGCCATCCACCGCGCGGTGGTCGTATTCGGTCAGGCCCATCGCCAACGCCGTCATCGTCGTGACCGTGCCGGACACGCCGATGATTGTGCGCGCGCGGCCGGCCGGCACATGGGTGAACGCCTCGTCGATATGCGCGTCGATGTCGTCGACGGCCGCATCGATCTGCGCCTGGGTGGGCGGATCGTTGGTGAGGTGGCGTTCCGTCATGCGCACCGACCCGATGTTCATTGAGAACGCCGCGTCCACGCGCGTGGCGGGAGCCGTCGCGCCGTCGCCGCCGAGCACGAGTTCAGTGGACCCGCCGCCCAGGTCCACCACGAGGAACGGCGGTTCCAAATCGGTGCGCGCCGTCATGCTCGTGGCCGCGAGAAAACTCAGGTCGGCTTCTTCCACGCCACTGATCACCTCGGGGCGCACACCGAGGATCGACTCGATTGTGTCTTCGAACTCCTGGCGGTTCTGTGCGTCGCGCGTGGCGGACGTGGCGACGAACCGCAGCGCCTGCACCGGATGCTCGTCGAGGATCCGCGCGAATTCGCGCGCCGCGGCATAGGTGCGTTCAAGCGCCTCTTCGGCGAAGCGGTGCGTGCGGTCCACGCCCTCGCCCAAGCGCACGACGCGCAGGGTGCGCGGCACGATGTCGTGCACACCGTGCGCGTCGACGCGGGCGATTTTCAGACGAATCGAGTTCGTACCGCAATCGATGCCGCCCACGACAACACTGGACTCGGATTGCGGCTCGGCGTTGGCAACATGGTCACTCATGATCTCTCCATACGGTAAAGGGTGTGCGGATCGGCTGGTCAGTCGCGCTGCCCGGTGGTGATCGGCGCGCATGTGCATACGGCCGGGTCGAATTCGCCGCGCAGACGGTCGAGCGCCATGTCCCCGATGGGATTGACACCCGGCCCCATGACGAGGCTCTGCGCGACGAGCGCGTGCAGGCATTTGACGCGCGTGGGCATGCCACCGGCGCTGATGCCGTCGATATGCTCTTCACTGTCGCCAGTATGGAGGGCCAAGGCGTGGCGGAACGCCAGATACTTGTAGTGGGCGCGCTCGTAGCGTTCACGTAGCTGCGGATCCAGAGCCAGCATCTCGTTGTATTCGCGCATCACCCCATCCGCCTCAAGATGGGAGACGGCCTTGACGATTTCCGGGCCGGTCAGGTAACACGTCGTAGGAAATGGGATCTTGCCATCCACAAGCGGCCTGGTGACCACGGCGAGCGGGCATCCATTCGCGCAGCGCGCGCCCACCGCCATCATGCCGCGCGGATAGCGTCCCAACTGTTCCTGCACGACCGCCACATCGTGGTCGGTCGCCGGGTGCTCCAGAATGCGGTCCAGCATGGTCTGGGCATCGTTCATTTCGGCAGCGTCGAATTGCGTCATCCGTTCCTCATTCTTTCTTGCAAACCACATCACACGTACTGCATCGGGCCGGCCGTCATTGCGCGGACGAGCCGTCGCCTTGCGCAGGGACCTCAGTCTCTTGGCTATCCGGGTCCGCCGACTGGCCGTCTGGCGATGCACTGCCGTCGTCCGTCTTCACATTGTGGCGGTCGGCGTCTGACTGGCCGAACGCGTACGCGAGTTCGCTGTACCAAGGCAGTTTCGAATCACCCGAGGTACCGGCATCGTTGGATTCCGGTGTATGTTGCGCCCCACCGGTCACTGCTTCCGGGTGCTCCACGCGAATCGCCTGCTCGCCCGGGAACACATACCCGAGCCGTTCACGCGCCTGTGCGGTGACATACGCGTCGTCGTTCCACCGCTCGATGTTGTTCTCGAGATCCTGCTTCTGCGCCACCAACGCGGATTCCTGCTTTTTCAGCGCATTGAGTTCCGAAAGGTTGAGCGCATAGGTATGGAACGTGGAGATGAGTTGGATCAGGCCGAGCGCGATGATGAACAGCGCCACAAAAAACGCGATGGGCCCGGCTCCCGAAGCGCGTTCGGGCTTGCGCTGCTGCGGCTTCGGTGCTGTGGTCTTGGTGCGTGCGCTCATGGATACGACGCTACCCGCCGCGTTCGACGAGCGAACGGCGACGGGTAGCGGTGAACCGAAGCACTGGATGGCTCAATGCGGTGCGTCATGCTTATGCGTGGCGCACCGACCGCGATCACATGTACTTCTTGCAGGCCTTGAACGCGCTGTAGCCGGCGTACTGCGCGGTCGAACCGAGCTCTTCCTCGATCTCGAGCAGGCGGTTGTACTTGGCGATGCGCTCGCCACGGGCCGGGGCACCGGTCTTGATCTGGCCGGTGTTCTTGGCCACGGCGAGATCGGAGATCGTGGTGTCCGGTGTCTCACCGGAGCGGTGCGACACCATCGAGGTGAAGCCGTTCTTCGTGGCCAGCTCGATCGCGTCGAGGGTCTCGGAGACGGTGCCGATCTGGTTGAGCTTGACGAGCAGCGAGTTGCCGGCACCCATGTCGATGCCCTTCTTCAGGCGCACCGGGTTGGTGACGAAGAGGTCGTCGCCGACGAACTGCAGGCGGTCGCCGAGGGCCTTGGTGATCTTGGCCCAGTCTTCCCAACCCTCTTCCTGGAACGGATCTTCGATGGAGACAATCGGGAACTCGTCCACGAGCTTCTCGTAGAAGTCGAGCATGTAGGCAGCGTCGCGGTCCTCGCCGTCGAAGTGGTACATGCCGTTGTCCTTGTTGTAGAACTCGGAGGAAGCCACGTCGAGGGCGATGCCGATCTGCTTGCCCGGCTCGTAGCCGGCGGCCGAGATGGCGTCCATGATGTACTTGAGGGAATCCTCGTTGGTCTTCATCTTCGGGGCAAAGCCGCCCTCATCGCCGAGGCCGGTGGCCAGGCCCTGCTTCTTGAGCACGTTCTTGAGGGTGTGGTACACCTCGACGCCGGCCTGGAGAGCCTCGCTGTAGGTCTCGAAGCCGTACGGGGAGATCATGTACTCCTGGATGTCGGTGGCGAAGTCGGCGTGCGCACCGCCGTTCATGATGTTCATGTTCGGGACCGGCAGGACGTGGCCGTTGGTGCCGCCGATGTAGCGGTACAGCGGCAGCTCGGCGCTCTCGGCCGCGGCGTACATGGCCGCGAGCGAGACGCCCAGGATGGCGTTGGCGCCCAGACGGCCCTTGTTCGGGGTGCCGTCAAGGTCGATCATGAGGTCGTCGAGTGCGCGCTGGTCGGTGGCGTCCATGCCGATGACCTTCGGGGCGATCTCCTCATTGACGGCCTTCACCGCGTTGAGGACGCCCTTGCCCATGTAAACGGACTTGTCACCGTCGCGGCGCTCCCAAGCCTCGGCCTCACCGGTGGAGGCGCCGGAGGGGACCAGGCCGATGCCGCGGGCGCCGTCCTCGGTGTCGAGGACGACCTCAACGGTCGGGTTGCCACGGGAATCAAGAATCTGGCGTGCGTACACGCTTTCAATTGCTGCCACAACTACTCCTTATGTGCATAGGTTGTGCTGACAGTCTCCAACAGTAGTGGGCTTATTGGACGAGTGCGCGCCGGACCCACCATTCTTTGTGAGCGCTCACAATCCACCGGGCGGCCCTTCGTCCCCGTGTGGGCCCCGTGCGTCTACACGAGGCCCACAGGGCTCAGCGAGCGCCTGCCTTCGGCGCCCACGCCAAGTCGTCGAGCAACTGCTCGGTCCACTTGAGCACGGCGTCGGAGCCCATCGGCGCCGAGCCCAAGGACCCTTCGAATGGGGTGGGGATCGTGTAGGTCTCGGTGAGCGGCCGGTATTGCGCACCTTTGTAAATGCGTTCGATGCGCATGCGCACCGACTCCGGCGGGTTGATCTTGCCGACGCGCAGCTTGCGTCCCTGCCCCACGATCTCCGTGATGCCCAGATCGCGGGCGCGGGCCCGCAGACGCGCGATGTCGAACAGCGACGTGAACACCTGCGGAGGCTGGCCATAGCGGTCGGTGAGCTCTTCGCGCAATTCGTCGAGGTCCTCGTCGGTGCGCGCCTCGGCGAGCTTGCGGTACGCTTCGAGCCTGAGCTTGTCGGAGTCGATGTAGTCGACGGGGATCGACGCCTCGACCGGCAGGTCGATCGTGACCGCGACCGGTTCCACACGTTCGGGTTCCTTGTATTCCTCGATCGCGTTCGTGACCATGCGCACATACAGGTCGAACCCGACGCCCTCGATGTGCCCGCTTTGCTCATCGCCCAGCAGATTGCCGGTGCCACGCAGCTCAAGGTCCTTCATCGCCACGTCGAATCCGGAGCCGAGCGCGGTGTGCTGGGCGATCGTGACGAGGCGCTCGTGCGACTGCTCGGTCATCGGTTTGCTCGGGTCGTACAGGAAGTACGCGTAGGCGCGGTCATGGCCACGGCCGACGCGCCCTCGCAGCTGGTGGAGCTGGCTGAGGCCGAATTTGCCCGCGTTGTCGACGATCAGGGTGTTGGCGTTCGAGATATCGAGGCCGGTCTCCACGATCGTGGTGCACAACAGCACGTCGATGTCGCGGTGCCAGAAGTCGCGGATGATCTGGTCGAGCTGCTTGCGCCCCATCTTGCCATGGGCGATCCCGATGCGCGCCTCCGGCACGAGTTCGCGCAATTGTGCCGCCTTCTGGTCGATGTCCTGCACGCGGTTGTGGATGTAGAACACCTGGCCGCCGCGCAGCAATTCGCGGCGCACCGCCGCCGTCACCTGCGCGTCCTCATAGGCCCCCACGTACGTGAGCACCGGCAGGCGGTCCTCCGGCGGCGTGGCGAGCGTCGACATCTCACGGATGCCCGTCACCGCCATTTCGAGCGTGCGCGGAATCGGCGTGGCCGACAGGCTGAGCACGTCGACGTTGGTGCGGATGGCCTTGAGCGTCTCTTTGGCCTCTACACCGAACCGCTGCTCCTCGTCGATGATGACGAGGCCCAAGTCCTTGAACTTGACCTTGGGGTTGAGCAGCTTGTGCGTGCCGATGACCACGTCGACCGTGCCGTCCTCGAGCCCCTTGAGCGTCTCGTTGATCTCTTTGGTGCTCTGGAAACGGCTCATCGCCGCCACCTTGACAGGGAACCCCTCGAAGCGTTCGCTGAAGGTCTCGAAATGTTGCTGCACGAGCAGGGTCGTCGGCACGAGCACGGCGACCTGTTTGGCGTCCTGCACCGCTTTGAATGCCGCGCGCAACGCGATTTCGGTCTTGCCGAACCCCACGTCGCCGCAAATGAGCCGGTCCATCGGAATCGGCTTTTCCATGTCGGCCTTCACGTCGTCGATTGTGGTGAGCTGGTCGGCGGTCTCCTGATACGGGAACGCGTCTTCGAGCTCTTTCTGCCACGGCGTGTCTTTGCTGAAGGCGAACCCTTTCGCCTGCTGGCGTGCCGCATACAGCTTGATGAGGTTCTGGGCGATCTCATGGACGTGTTTCTTCGCCTTGGCCTTCGTCTGCGCCCAGTCTGACCCGCCGAGCTTGTTGAGCTTGGGGATCTCGGCACCGATGTATTTGCTCACCTGGTCGAGCTGGTCGGTCGGGATGAACAGTTTGTCCGGCGGCGCGTTGCGTTTGCTCGGCGCGTATTCGATGACGAGGTATTCACGCGTCGACTGGTTGCGGCCCGTGCCGGTGGTACGCTGGCGCATCTCGACGAACCGGCCGACGCCATGTTGTTCGTGCACCACGAAATCCCCCGGCTTGAGTTCCATGAGGTCGATCGACTTATGGCGTTTGCGCGGGGTGCGCGACGCCCCCGCCGCGCTCGCACGTCCCGTCACATCGCGCTCGGTGAGCAGCGCGACCTTGGCGGCGGTGTCGATGAACCCGTCCTGCGCCTGCGAGCGCACGCAGGCGAACCGGGTGACGCCGATGCCGTGCAGCATGCGCTTGAGGCGCTGCAGTGTGCCGTGCGCTGCGGCGGTGAGGGTCAGCTCATACCCGCTGTCAAGCAGTTCGTGCAAGCCCTGTTCCGCTTTCGTCTCGCTGCCGCGGAAGTCGACCGGCGTCTGCGCGGCGATCTGCACATGGCCGGGCTGTGCGGTGTCCACGGTGAATCCGCTGACCTGCCACACTTCGCGCTCGCTGTACATGAGCTGGGCGGCGGCCTCCTGGTAGTTGAGGAAGTTCGCTTGGTCGAAGGTGATCGGCGCGCCCGAACCGTGGCCGGACGCGGCGACGCTCCAGCTGGTCGCGAGGAACTCGTTCGCGGTCTTCTCGAGGTCGTCGACCGCGCGACGCAGTTTCTCGGGGTCGCTGAGCATGACGACACTGCCGCGGGGCAGCATCGACGAGACCGGCTGCATCTCGTCGATGAGCGCGGGGATGAGCGATTCCATGCCTTCGACGGGTATGCCCTGCGCAATGGATTCGAGCATGTCGTCGGCATTGGGAATGGAGCCGACAAGCGAGCGTGCACGGTCTCGGATCTCGTCCGTCAGCTGCACTTCGCGGCACGGTGTGGCCCAGATCGAGTCGATCTCGTCGCCGTAGGTGCGCTGGTCGGAGGCGTGGAACTGGCGTATCGAGTCAATCTCGTCGCCGAAGAACTCGATGCGCACAGGGTGCGGCGCCGTCGGCGGGAAGACGTCGATGAGGCCGCCGCGCACCGCGAATTCGCCGCGGTCCATGACCAGGTCGACGCGCGTATAGGCGTTGCGCACGAGCTGCTGTGCTGCGGTGTCGAGCGGCATCTCCCCGCCGCATGTGAAGACAAGCGGTGCGACGTCGCCGATGCCGGCGACGACCGGCTGGATGAGTGAGCGCACAGGCATGATGAGGATGCGGATGGGTCCGAACATGGCACTGCCCTGCTGCGGGTGGCACAGGCGGCGGAACACTTCCATGCGGTTGGCCACGGTGTCCGCGCGCGGCGAAAGACGCTCGTGCGGCAGCGTCTCCCATGACTGCAGTTGGGCGACCGACGCGGGGTCGCCGCGGTACCATGAGCGGATGTCTTCGACGAGCTCCTCCGCCTCACGCCCGGAGGGGACGATCACAACGACGGGCGCGCGTTCGGCGGTGGCGGCGGCGAGCGCCGGGCGTATGCCTTGCGGCGCGCCGATGAGCAGGCTTGGGTCAGTGGCGTCGTCGGGCGTTTCGATCTCGCCGTGCGCGAGCGCCGCGAATTGCGGGTCGCGGGCGAGCGCCTCGCGCACGTCGCCGAGGGAGCCCGCAATGAGCTCGTCTTCCGGGGTGCGGGTGTCTCGATCAGCGGGCATTGAACGTGGCCTGCGCTTTCGTCAATCCATCGAACACGATCGATTCGGCAGCGTCGGCGCCGTCGGCGAGGAATTCGGGCAGCTGCTTGCGCTGGGTGGCGTTGAATTCGCCGAGCACCCAGTTGATCGTGTTGTCGTGCGCATCGCCCGAGCGGCTCGCATGTCCGACCCCCATGCGCACACGCGCATAGTCGGGGGTGTGCAGACAGCGGTCGATGGATTTGATGCCATTGTGGCCGCCCGCCGAACCGCCCGACTTGAGTTTGATGCGGCCGAACTCGAGGTCCATGTCGTCGTGGATGACGACGATGTGGTCGGTGTTGATGCGGTAATAGTCGCGGATCGAGGCGACGGCGTTGCCTGAATCGTTCATGTAGGTCAGCGGCTTGCACAGGAACATCTTGACGTTGCGCCCATTGAGCGCCATGACGCCTTTGCCCAAGTCGGCCAGGCCCTTGTGGTTGGCGAAGTGCACGCTCCAGCGTTGGGCGAGCTCGTTGACGGTCATGAAGCCGATGTTGTGGCGCGTGCCGCGGTATTTCGCCCCGGGGTTGCCCAGTCCGACGATGAGCCAGTAATCGGAAGCCATGTCATCCTCTTTTCGTGTGCTGTGGGGCGCGCGCCCCTTGCTTTCCATACGGGTGGTATGCGGGTGCTTCCCCGCTCCTGTGGCGCTATAGGGCGTACGACCAGAACCCCACATCGTGCAATGTGCCTTTGGAATCATACGCCGCCTGCGGCAACAGGCCATAGCGGGTGAAGCCGAAGCGCTCCATGAGGCCGCTCGAGGCAGCGTTGTCGGCGAAGATCACCGTGCACGCCATGCGCATCGCGCGGGCGCGGCATTCGTCGATGAGCACGCCCAACGCGTATTTGCCGGCGCCACGGCCCTGCCACTGGGGTGTGATGTAGTACGCGAGCGCACAGATGCCGTCGTAGCCGGGGCGCGGGTTGAAGGCGCTGATGGCCGCGAATCCGATCGGTTCGGCGGTGTCGCCGGCGCCCGCATCGATGACGAAGACGGCGTACGGCGTCTGGAAGGAGTCGAGCCACGCCTTGCGCTGTTCGGTGGTGACAGGTTCCGTGTCTGCGGTGGAGCCGCCCCGGATGATGGCGGCATTGTAGATATCGGTGAGCGCAGGCAAATCGGCGTCGGTGGCCACATGGTACGAATAATCTGTCATACGCGCCAGTGTAGCGCGCCACTGCCCTGATGCTCGCCGTAGGCGTAGGGTATGCGACAGGCGGGGCGCGGGCCCTGCACGGACCGGCGCCCCGCCTGTCGCATCAGTGGGGATCAGTGCTCACACGCTCTGCTTCCCTACCGTTCACTCGAGTTCGAGCGCCTTGTTGATGGCCTCCTCGAGTTGCTTCTGCGCTTCGCCATAGGCACTCCAATCGCCGCTCTTCATCGCCTTGTCGGAGTCCTTCATCGCCTGGGCTGCATCGTCGAGCGCGGATTTGAGCGCGGCGGAATCCTTCGACGCGGAACCGCCCGGCTCCGGCTTCTCATCACTGCCGGCACTGGGCTCCTTGCCCTGCTGGTCGCCCTGCGTGTTCGCGGCGTCGCCTGCGGAGGCGCCGGAATTGCCGCCGAACACCTGGTCCAGTGCCTCGTCGAGCGTATTGGCGAAACCGACCTGGTCGCCGAACGCCACAAGCACCTTTTTGAGCAGCGGATAGCTGGTGGCGCCGGAGGACTTGACATACACCGGTTCCACATACACCAGTCCACCGCCAAGCGGCAGTGTGAGCAGGTTGCCACGTTCCACCTGTGTGGAGCCCGATTGCAGCAGGTTGAGCTCCTTCGACACATCGGCATTCGCGTTGAAGTTGTTCTGCGCCTGCCCCGGGCCCGGCACATTGGAGTCCTTGGGCAGCTCCTGCAGGCGGATCGTGCCGTAATCCGGCCCCTTCACACCCTTGGTGCGCCCCGCGTCGGAATCCACCGAAAGGAATCCGGTGAGGATCTCACGCGTGCTCGCACCGGCCGGGATGTACGACGAGGTCAGCGAGAAGACCGGCTGCTGCGAGCCACCCGTCTGCAAGGTCAGGTAGTACGGCGGCTGCAGCACGTCGCGCGCCTGCTGTTCCTGGGACTCGGTGGGGTCGACCGGCGTCTGCCAGAAATCCTCACCCGAGAAGAACTGGTTCGCCTGGGTCACATGGTACTTGGCGAGCAGTTGGCGCTGCACCTTGAAAATGCCCTCCGGGTAGCGCATATGCGCCATGAGCTCGCCCGAGATCTCCGACATCGAGTGGTACTGGCCGGGGAAGATCTTCTGCCACGCCTTGAGCACCGGGTCCTGATCGTCCCACGTGTACAGGTCCACCGAACCGTCGTACGCGTCGACCGTGGCCTTGACCGAATTGCGGATGTAGTTCGCCTGCTTGTTGCCAAGCTCCTGCACCGAATCCGAGCTCAACGTCGTCGAATCCTGCGTGGCGGAGGCGAGGTCGGTCATCTGCGCGTACGGGTACTGGTCGGACGTCGTGTAGCCGTCGATGACCCACTTCACACGGCCGTCCACAACAGCCGGGTAGACGCGGCCATCGAGGGTGAGGTACGGCGCCACCTTGGCCACGCGTTCGCGCGGGGAACGGTCGTAGAGGATCTGCGATTCGGGGGTCACACGGTCGGAGAACAGGATCTGGTCTGAGCCGAAGCGGATCGCGTAGAGCAGACGGGCGAACATGTTGCCGATGTTCGGGCCGCCATTGCCTTTGAACGTGGTGACTGCGCCCTCGGCGCCGCTCGTCGGGTAGTCGAACTCCCAGGAACGCTCGCCTTCCGGCGCGCCGACGATCGAGTATTCCGGCGCGTTAGGCGAGAAGTAGATGCGCGGCTCGTAATGCTGCGTCTCGGTCAGGTAGCCCTGCGTGGGGATGCCGTATTCGAAGAACTCAGGCTGGCCGTCGCTCGTCACGCGGTTGCCGTAGGCGGCCACCACGCCGTAGCCATGCGTGTACACCGTGTGGTCGTTGACCCAGTTGCGGTTGTCGTTGCCCGAAAGGTCCATCTCGCGGGCAGCGATCACCGTGTCCTGGTTCACCCCATCGATGTCGTATTTGTCCACGGCCAGCGTGTCGGCGAACGTGTAGTACTGCTTCATCTGCTGCAGCTGACGGAACGTCGGCGCCACGATCTGCGGGTCGAGCAGGCGGATCTGCGCGGTCGTCTCGGCGTCCTTCTGCAGCGCGCCCTCGGTGCCCTTCGTCGTGGCCTTGTATTCCTCGGTCTGCACGGCGTCCAGCCCATAGGCGGCGCGCGTGGCGTCGATATTGCGCTGGATGTACGTCGATTCCATCTCCTGCGCGTTCGGATTGACACGGAAGCGCTGCAGCAGCATGGGCCACAGCGTGGACAGCAGCAGCGACAGCACAACGGCCGAGGCGACGGCGATGGCCGGCACGCGCCATGCCTTCCACGCGGTGACGAACCCGGCGGAACGGCCGCCATCCTCGTCGAACAGGCGCGTGCGCATGAGCCAGATGCCGAGCACCACGCCCACAACCACCGTGATCACCGCCATGATGATGACCACCGGGATGTGCGCATGCACCGTCGTGTAGGTGGCGCCGGTGATGCGGTCGCCCTGCGCGGTCATCGTCGAGAAGATCGACAGCACCTGATTGGCCGCCCAGGAGACCATCCACAGCATGAACCAGATGGCGATCTGACGGCGTGCGCGCGTCGTCATCGCGAACAGGCCGCGCCCATGGACCGGCATGCGGAACCGGATGCCGCCCATCGCGATGTGCGTGCCGATTGAGAACACGAGCGCGACGACGAGCAGCAGCGACAGGCCCGACAACAGCAGCGACAGGCCGGGCAGCACAAACACGTAGAACCCGTTGTCGATGCCGAACTGCGGGTCGGACACACCGAACGATTCGCCGTTGAACATCAGCAGGATCTCGGTCCAATTGGCGTTGAACCGCGAACCGAACATGAGGCCGGCGACGAGCGAGACCACGATGGCCACACGCCGCGCCGTCTTCGAACTCACCGATTTGCCCACTTCAATCGTGTCGCCATGGATGCGAATCGTAGAGCCGTCGGAGTACGCGGGCCGGGCACGGATCGCGAGCGTGGCGGAGATGAAGGTGACCAGCACCATGAGCGCCGCATACGCGAGCCACAGGCCCACGCGCGTGCCCAGCAGCGTCCACACGATGCTCTGGAACCCAAGTTGGGAATACCACATGACGTCGGTGGCGAAGTTGGCGACGGCGAAGAACAACGCCACCACCACGGCAATCACCGCCACGACCGCGATCAGCACGCGGGAGCCACGGCCATGCGATGGCCGTTTGGCCTGGCGGGTGATGCGCGGCGCGCCCGTGGGCGGCTTGGTGCCCGAACCGGCCGCGGCGTGGGCTTCGTCGCCGTTGGTTTCGATGTCGATGATGACCGGCTCGTCATCATCCTTCTGGTTGGAGGGTTTGCGCGACCCCGGCGTAGCGCCGAACAAAGGTCCGAAATCGAAAAAAGACATTCGTTCAGCTTACTGGAATACCGCGAACGGCATCAAGGGCCATGCGCATTCTTCCATCAATACTCCATAATTCGCCACATTCAGGGAGCGCGCGCCGCCTTGTCGCGACTCATTACACTGGTAGCAACGGACGCAAGACCAATCAAGGAGGGGCCATGGCGCAGCAACAGGCGAACAGGCACGGCAGTGAACAGCGGCATCGCACGCACGCATGGATCGCCATCGTGGCCACCGTGGTCGCCCTCATGCTGGCGGTCGGCGCCATATGGTGGGCGTGGGCACACCATGCCCACACCCCGCGCCCTCAGGCCACCACACCAGCGCTGACAGCCACCCCCAGTGTCACGCCAAGCGGTTCCCCCAGCGGCGCCGCGCCGACCGCATCCCCCAGCCCGACTGCAGAAGACCGAGCCCAGGAGATCGTGGATGGCATGAGCCTCGACGAGCGGGCGGCGCAACTGGTCATGACGCCACTGGCCGCAGGCACCGATCCGTCGGCGATCCGCGCACTGATCGCCGACGAGCATGTCGGTTCCGTCATCCTGATGGGCAATTGGACGAGCGGCGTGGCCGGGGTGCGCGAAGCCACCGAGATGCTGCAGTCCTATGCTGACGGCCCCACGCGCGTGCTCGTGGCCACCGATCAGGAGGGCGGACAGGTGCAGCACCTGCAGGGACCGGGATTCGAGACCATGCCGAGCGAGGTCACGCAGGGGATGATGACCCTCGCCAATCTGCAGGCGGCGAGCCGGGGTTGGGGCGAACAGCTGCATATGGCCGGTGTGCATGTGGACTTGGCGCCGTGCGTGGACACCGTGACGATCGACCGCGCGTCCAACGCTCCGGTCGGCGCGCTCGACCGCGATTACGGGCTCGACGCCGCGGGCAATGCGCAGCACGCCGCCGCGTTTGTCGAAGGATTGCGTGCCGCCGGCGTGGGCGCGGCGGCGAAACACTTCCCTGGGCTTGGCGCCGTGACCGGCAACACCGACTTCACAACCGATGGCATCGTCGACACGACGACCACGCGCAACGGCCCGGAAGTGCAGGCGTTCGCCCAGGCGATCCGCGCCGCCGACTCAGGCATGGTCATGATTTCGCTCGCCACGTACACGGCGATCGACCCCGATGAGCCGGCGGCATTCTCGCCCACCGTCATCGACGGCATGCTGCGCGGTGACATCGGCTATGGCGGCGTCGTCATCTCCGACTCCCTTTCGGCGAGCGCCGTCAGCGCGATTGCCCCCGCTGAGCTCGGCGTGCGGCTTGTGCAGGCCGGAGGGGACTTGGCCTGTGTGAACGACCCCGCGTTCACGCAGCCGATCCTCGACGGCTTGCGCGCGCGAGCGCGCGGCGACGCTGCGTTCGCCGAACGGGTGACGCAGTCGGCGCGCCGCGTCGTCTCACTCAAGCTCGCCCTCGGATTGGCGCAGTAGCGCGCACTAACAGCAGCAACTGGTGTTGGGGTGCAGCCGCTCGTGCTCCTCGCGCGCCCGCAAGTAGGCGCGCTCGCTGAGCGGCTCCTCACCGGGGTGCTCACGTGCGAACCGCTCCACGTAATGCTCGTAGCGCGCTTCGCCGCTGACCTCCCGTGCATACCACACCACGGCGCGCCATGCACGGGCTGCGATGGCTCGCAACTGTGCGGCCGCGTTCATCCGAGCTCCGCCCGGCGCGCAGGGTGATGCTCGAACTCGTGCTGCACCTTGCGCTCGAGTCGAGTGGCGATGAGGCCCGACGGGGCGAACCAGTTCGACTCGAGGAACGGTTCCTGCGAGGTCAGGTGGTCGCCGTAGGCACGGGCGCGCACCGTGGAGACGACCGTCTTGACGCCCACGGCCAGGAAGGCGGCCATCATGACGAGGAAGAACACCGAGAGCACACCGTCGAGGTAGGCGTTCGACAGTGAGGCGTATGCGTTGGCGAGTGCCTCGCCCTCAAGCTGGCCGGAGTCAATCGAGGCGCGCAATGATGAAGCGGTGGCGAAATACCCAAGCTGCGGGTCGAAGATCTTCTCGAAGTCGGCGGTGAACGTGACCGCCACGTCCCATACCAACGGCACGACGGGGATCCATGCGTACCGCCCCAAGCCGGCTTTGACAACGCAGACAGTGACGAGCATGAAGCAGCCGGCGGCGAGCAACTGGTTCGAGATGCCGAAGATCGGCACCATCGCGTTGATGCCGCCGTTGGCGTCCGAGACACCCATGTAGAGCATCGTGCCCCATAGGGCGGTGGCGATGAATGTGGTGATCAGATTGCCGGGCCGCCATGTGGGGTCGGCGAATTTCCTGAGTTTGCGCACGTTGCCCAGCAGGTCGCCGATCTGGTACCGGGCCACGCGGGTGCCGTTGTCGACGGTGGTGAGGATGAAGAGCGCTTCGAACATGATTGCGAAGTGGTACCAGAACGCCATGGAGCCCTCCCCGCCCAGATAGGATTTGAGGAAGTTCGCCATGCCGATCGCGAATGTCGTCGCACCGCCGGTGCGTGAGACGAGCGTCTCCTCGCCCACGTCGTGCGCGGCCGCGTCAAGCGCCTCGGCGCCGGTGACCACGGTGCCGCCGGATTGCCATTCCACGCGCATGCGTTGGCCTTCGATGTTCTGCACATCCATCCGGCTCACCGCGGCCGCCGCGTTCTGCTCGGGGCTCGCGGAGGCGGAGTAGGCGCTGCCGGCGGTCGCCTCGATTTGCGCGGGTGACATGTTCATCGAGAAATACACGCCTTGGCTGATGGTGATGGCCGCGATGAGCGCGATGATGGCGGTGAACGATTCGACGAGCATCGAGCCGTAACCGATCATGCGGATCTGGTTCTCCTTCTCGATCGCCTTGGGGGTCAATCCGGAGGAGACAGCACCATGGAAACCAGACAAGGCGCCGCACGCGATGGTGATGAACAGGAACGGGAACAGGTTGCCCGAGAACGTGGGGCCGTTGGAGCGCGATGCGAGCGTGGTGAGCGCCGGCACTTGCACCTGCGGGTTCGCGATGACCACGCCGATGACGAGCAGGGCGAGCGTGCCGATCTTCATGAGGGTGGACAGGTAATCGCGCGGGGTGACGAGCAGCCAGTGCGGCAACGCGGCGGCGGCGAACGAGTAGAGCACGAGCGCCACCACGAGCTGCTTGGCGTTGAGTGTGAAGATCGGCGCGAGCACCGGGTTCGCAGCGATCATGCCGCCGCCGACGATCGCGAGCACGAGCAGCACGAAGCCGAGAATCGTCGTTTCGATCACACGGCCCGGGCGCAGGAACCGCTCGTAGCACCCCATGATCAGGGCGATTGGGATCGTCATGCCGAGCGAGAACACCGCCCACGGCGACGACGCCATCGCCTTGATCGCGACGAGTGCGAGGAACGCCATCGCGATGGCGGTGACGACGACAAGGAACACGGAGATGATGAGGCCGCCGACCTTGCCCATCTCGTCGGTGGCCATCTGGCCGAATGACCGGCCGCGGCGCTTGGCGGAGATCCAGAGCATGAGCATGTCCTGCACGGCGCCGGCGAAGATGACGCCGAGGATGATCCACAGCACGCTCGGCAGATAGCCCATCTGCGCGGCGAGGATCGGGCCGACGAGCGGGCCGGCGCCCGAAATCGCGGCGAAATGCTGGCCGAAGAGCACGCGGCGGTCCGCGCGTTCGAAATTCGCGCCGTCCTGCACGCGTTCGGCCGCGGTGGCATTGGCGTCGTCGGTGCGCATGATCTTGATCTGGATGTAATACGCATAGAACCGGTAGGCGATCGCATACGAGCTCAGGGCCACCACAACGAACCAGATGGCGCTGATCTGCTCGCCGCGCGCAATGGCGAGCACCGACCACGCCAAGGCGCAGACGATGGCGATGGCCGCCCACAGCAACGCCTTGGGCCATGTCCAGACCATCTTGGGCTTGATGCCGACGGGCAGCCCGGACGAATTGCGGATGATGCGCGCCTCTTCATCCGCGGTATACGCCGTATCCGGCGCAGGTTGTGATGCCGCTGGTGTCGCGGTGGTCATCGTGGAGCCTCCTTGGTTCTTCTTGGGGTGAAACGTGTTGGCCGCCCTTCCTCTCTCACAGGGCGGCCAACGCGTGCAATACAGTAAGAACCATGGATTACGACACTTTTCGCGTTTCAGTATATGAACGAATTTCACCAATAGATGAAATCGTCAGTCACCGCGACACGCACCCTCACGCAAACTGGGAGTTGTGCAGCTTGGCGTAGGCGCCCTTCTGGCCGAGCAGCTGCTCGTGCGTGCCATGTTCGACGATGTCGCCATGCTCCATGTACAGGATCAGGTCGGCATCGCGGATTGTGGAGAGCCGGTGCGCGATGACGAAGCTCGTGCGGTTCGCCATGGGGGCGTTCATCGCCTTCGCGATCGCCTGCTCGGTGCGCGTGTCGACCGAGCTCGTCGCCTCGTCGAAGATGAGCATCGCCGGGTCGGCGAGGAACACACGCGCGATCGTGAGCAGCTGGCGCTGGCCAACCGACAGGTTGTTCGCCTCATTGTCAAGCACGGTGCCGTACCCTTGGGCAGCGTGCGGACAAAGAAGTCGGCATGCGCGGCTTTTGCGGCGGCGACGCCGAATGCGGCACGCCATCCCCACCGGACGAAGGAGAGGGACAGTCAAGCGTTGCGCAATGGCGGGAGGAGCATGAGGCATTGGGGACCAGCATCTCATCTGACCTCGGAGGCATCACGATCGATGATGATACGAAGGTCATGCTCGAACACTTCACCGTGGAACGATAGGTAGGGCGCTTCCACCCCTACAACCTGCCTAAAGCCTGTATTGCATGAAATTGCCGTTGCGGACGAAACCGAAGGCGTCATAGAGCTTCACGCCCATGTCGGAAGCGTGATCTGCACTGCGCCGCAGCCATATGCCCTGGCCTCGTCAACGACTTTGCGCAACAGCTCCTTCGCGATGCCGCGACGCCGGTACCTGGAATCCGTGTACATGCTGGACAACAAGCCCATCCTGCCACTTGGACATCCGAAATACGGCGGTTTCTCGACGAATGACATGCCGTTTGTCCCGACGATTTCCCCCCCCATCGTCCACGGCAAGCCATGCCACGGATGACCCATCCTTCATATGGCGTGTGTAGTAATCCAGCAGCGCCGGCCGCAAATCGATGTCCTCGGTGGCGCCTTCCTCCCGCAACTGCCGTATCCGCAACCCCATGAACGAGTCAAGATCCCGTTCATCAAGCCTCCTGTATGCAATGCTCATCCATACATGCTCGCATATGATGCACGATGGCAACAGTGGGGTCATCATGGTGACGGACAGTCAGGCCTCAAGGCCACCAATCCGCCGCTCAAGCGCGTTCATGAACTTGTCGACATAGGCGATCATCGCACGGCGCTCGTCGGGTTCGAGCGCGGCCATCGCCTGCAGTTCCGCCTCGCGCACGGGCGTGACCGCCTCGTGGCGGTAGCGCTCCCCTCGTCGGTGAGATGGATGCGCTTGACGCGTTTGTCATGCTTGCTGCCCTCCAAACGGAGCAGGCCTTGGGAGGCAAGCGCATTGATGACGTTGTTGACCGTCTGGCGTGGCAGCAATGTATACGCGCAGATCTCGCGCTGCGAGGCGCCGTCTGCGCATGTTCGATGACATCGGCACGCGGCGGCTCGAATTCAGTCGGCTGGCTGTGAGTCATGGGCATGACGGGGCCGGTGGCAGGCACCGGCCCCTCAAGGGTCCTACCGCTTGCATCTCACTGCTCGTCAAGCTTGATGGGGCGCACCTGGCCGGAATCCAAGAGTTCCTCAAGCGCCGCAGGACCATCGAGCACGGCGGTCGCCGCCTGGTCCACCATGAGGCTGATGCGCGAATTGGGCAGGATGCCCTCACAATACGCATAGACCGGCTTGCCGAGCGCGAAACCGTAGGCGAGCGCGAAGATCGCGCCGGCGTCCTTGTCGTCGAAGTTGGCGATGACGGCCGCGGAGTTCTTGATGGCCTCGATGCGGTTCTCGAACACCGCTTCCGGTCCCGAGACATTGACGTCCATGGCGAAACGCGGCCGGTACACGCTCAGATTGCGGTGCTGCAGCACGCGCTCAAGGCGCTCCATGCTCTCCACCTGTTCGGCGGTCTGGTACGGCCCGGCGACATAGAAGTCATAGATGGGCTTGGACGATGTGAAGGTGATGTGCTGATTGGCGTTGAAGTTTTCCATAGCTCTATTGAACCTCCCCTGCGGCAGTGGCCGTCTGAATTGGCTGTAAGCAATAATACGCCCGCCACGTCGCGCGCGCCGCCGCTACAATATTGGCGGCGGCCGTGCACGGCGGACGACTCCGCGCACATGCGCATATCGCGCCCGCCCTGCGCGAAAGGAGCGCCATGAGCACGTCATCACCAGCATCTTCGACCCCGCGTATGCGCGTCGAGCATGATTGCATAGGGGCGCTCGAAGTGCCCCAGGACGTATATTGGGGCATCCATACGCAACGCGCGATCAAGAATTTCACGGTGAGCGGCATTCCGGACGGCGCGCATGAGGCGCTCATCCGCGCCTACGCCGTCGTCAAGCGCGCCTGCGCGATCGCGAACGCCGAACTCGGGTTGATCGACACGCGCAAGGCCGAGGCGCTCGAGCAGGCGTGCGAGGAGATCGAGCACGGCGCGCTCGCCGACCAGTTCCCCGTCGATGTGTTGCAGGGCGGTGCCGGCACGAGCCTCAACATGAACATGAACGAGGTCATCGCGAACCGCGCGCTCGAGATCTGCGGGCGCCCGCGCGGCGACTACGACTACATCCACCCCAACGACGACGTCAACCATTCGCAATCGACGAACGACACCTACCCCGCGGCGTGCAAGCTCGCGATCTGCGGCGGCCTGGCCCCGCTCGCCGAATCGGCCCGGCGCCTGCGCACGGCGTTCCACGAGCTGGCGGACAAGCACACGAACGACGTGACGATCGGGCGCACGCAACTGCAGGACGCCGTGCCGATGACCTTCGGTCAGGAATTCCACGCGTGGGCGACGTTCCTCAAACTCGACCTGCAGGCGATGGACGCGCTTGTGGGGCAATTGTGCGACCTCAACCTCGGCGCAACGGCCATCGGCACCGGCATATGCGCCGACCTGCGGTTCCGCGACACGGTGACGCGCACACTCGCCCAACTCACCGGCCTACCGGTGCACGCCGCGCTCGACCCGGTGGCCTCGGTGACCGACATGAGCGCCTACATCGCGGCGAGTGCGACGTTGAAGAACCTGGCGGTGCATCTCAAGAAAGCCGCCGACGACCTGCGCCTGCTCAATTCCGGCCCACGCTGCGGATTCGAGGACCTGCATGTGCCGGCGAGGCAGGCCGGCTCCTCGATCATGCCCGGCAAGATCAACCCGGTCATCCCCGAATGCGTGGACCAGTGCTGCTTCATGATCTTCGGCATGGATGTGACGGTGAACTGGGCCGCCGCGGAAGGCCAGCTCCAGCTCAACGCGTTCGACCCGGTGATCATCCACGAGATCCTCACCGGCATGACGCTCGCGATCAACGCGATGGACATGTTCCGCACGAAGTGCGTGGATGGCATCGAAGTGAATGTGGAGCGCGGGCGCCTGTATGCCGAGCGGTCCACGTCGATCGCGGCGGCACTCAACGACGCGATCGGCTACGAGCATGCGGCCGAACTCGCGCAGAACGCCGCCGCTGAGCACAGCACCGTGCGCGAGGCGGCCAAGGCACATACCGGTCTTCCACATGCTGAGATTGACCGACTGCTCGACACGGTGGCCCTCAGCCGCGGGCTCGGACAGACATGCCGGGAACACGGTGATTCCACACGCTGACCGCGTGCCGCGTCCGCACCGTTCCTTGACGGTTTTTTCACTTTTTTGCCGCAAGGGTATTGACTTTGCCCAATGAGGCCATGACAATCGGCACCATGACCTCTCCTAGCAACGCGCCCGATGGCGCGCATGTCACCGACACCACCGTGGAAACGTGCCCGCTGCACGTGGACATGGTGATCACGGCGATCGACATCGACGAACGGCACCGGTTCCGCATGCTCGAGCTCGGGTTGCGGCGCGGCACCGTGATCCGCGTGACCCAACGTTCCAACTTCCACGGGCGCGTAGTGGCCAAAGGCACCGAGCGCATCGCCCTCGACGGGCAGACGGCGGCGCACATCCATGTCCGCCGCGCCGAACACCCCGCCAGCCCCACCGCATCAGCCGCCCAGTAAGCCACACCACCCCGGAGCCTCCCCTCATGGACAACACCAGTCATTCCTCGCATTCGCGCGGGTTCGCCGCGCTGCTTCCCCACGGCACGTCACACGACCATGCCACAGCCAAACCATGCTGCGACACCGGTGGCCACCGGCTGCCCAGCGGACACGCCATGCCACGCATCGTGTTCATCGGCAACCCGAATGTGGGCAAATCATCGCTGTTCAACGCATTGTTGGGCGCCAAGGCGCGCGTCATGAACGCCCCCGGCACCACCGTGCTGCTCGAAGAGGGCGTGTACACCCACAACGGCGTGCAATGGGACCTCATCGACACGCCGGGCACCTATTCGCTGCTGCCGCTCTCCCCCGACGAACGCGTGGCCGCCGAAGCGGTGATGGGGCTCAACGGCGAAGCCACCCCGGACCTCATCGTGGCAGTGCTCGACGCCACGAACATCTCGCGTGCCCTGTACTTCCTGTCGATGGTGCTCGAACTCGGCCGCCCCACCGTGGTGGCCCTGACGATGAACGACCTGGCCGCCAAGCAGGGCACCGGCATCGACGCCGCGCTGCTGTCGCGTGCACTGGGCGGCGTGCCCGTCGTACCGGTCAACGGGCGCACGGGCGAAGGCGGCGGCGAGCTCATGGACACGGTGGCCGCCCATCTGCACGGCACGCCGTTGCCCGAAGGCCTCGAAACCATCGACCTGCAGCATGTGGATGTGCAGCGCTGGGTCGAAGACGGCGCCGACGAACGCTTCGACTGGGCGGTGCGCGTGCTGGACGGCCTGGGCACCAACGCGCGCGACCGTGTGACGTTCTCGGACCGCATCGACCGCGTGCTGCTGCACCCGGTGCTCGGCATCCTCATCTTCCTGGCGATCATGCTCGGCATGTTCGAGGCAACCACCACGCTCGCGGGCCCGGCGCAGGACTGGGTCGACGGACCGGTGCGCGATTGGCTCACCGCGCTCATCGACGTGGTGTTCTCGTGGTTCGGCCCGCAGGCGACGCAATCCTGGTTCCATTCGCTCATCATCGACGGCGTGGTGGATGGTGTGATCACGATCGGCACGTTCATTCCGCCGATGGGCATCATGTTCATCCTCCTGTCGTTACTCGAGGACTCGGGCTATCTGGCACGCGCCGCGTTTGTAATGGACCGCGCCATGCGCTGCATGGGGCTCGACGGGCGCGCGTTCCTGCCGATTGTGATCGGCTTCGGCTGCAACCTGCCCGCGCTCGCCGCCACGCGCACGCTGCCCGATTCGCGCCAACGCGTGCTCGTGGGCATGCTCGTGCCGTTTTCGTCGTGCACGGCGCGCCTATCGGTGTATCTGGTGCTGGCCTACGCGTTCTTCCGCGAACAGGCTGGCCTCGTCGTGTTCCTCATGTACGTGTGCTCGATTGTGCTCATCCTGCTGCTCGGCATGCTGTTGCGCGCCGTGCAGTTCCGCGACCTGCGCTCCGAACCGTTCGCGATGAGCCTGCCGCCCTACCAGATGCCGCGCCTCATCGTGCTCGCGCGCAGCGTGCTGCTGCGCCTGTGGGGATTCGTGCGCGGTGCGAGTTCGATCATCATCTCTATGCTCGTGGTGATGTGGTTGCTGCAGTCCATTCCCGCCACGGCCGCCGCCGGGTCGTTCGCGCAGGTCGACGACGTGCACGACTCGGTGTACGGCGTGGTTGCGGACGCGGTGGCCCCGGTGTTCGCGCCGGCCGGTTTCGATGATTGGCATGCGTCGTCCGCTCTCATGACCGGTTTTGTGGCGAAGGAGGTCGTGGTGGCGTCGATGGCCCAGTCGTACAGCATCGACACCGGCGACGAAGACGAACAGCAGCAGGGCGAAGGCACACTCGGTGCGGCGATGCGCGAGTCCTTCGACCATGCCTCCGGAGGCCATGGCAAGGCGGCCGCCGTGGCGTTCATGCTGTTCACACTCGCCTACACGCCCTGCTTGGCGACGGTGGCGGAACTCAAACGCCAATTCAACATGCGCATCGCCATGCAATCGATCGGCTTGGGGCTTGTCGTGGCGTACCTGCTCGCGGTGATCGCCTTCCAGACCCTGCGGTTCATCCTATGAGCGAATTCAGGTCCACACACGCCCCACGCACCGGCATCACGGCCCAAGTCATCCACGACCTGGGCCGGGGCATGACCGTACGCGAATGCGCGGATGCGCACCATTTGCCCGAGGCGTTCATCGCGCAGATCGTCGAGTTCGCCCGCGCACGTGGCGAACTCGACGTGGTGGCGCTCGACCGCGGGTGCGTGACGAAAGGCATGTGCACGCCCGACCCGGATTCGGTCATCTGCGCAGGCTGCCCTCTCGCCGCACCCAACACACGCCGTACACCGGTCTGGCGCGCATGGTTCCGCGCGCGACGGCATACGGACCGGTGATCCAACGACATTCCACCGACGGGGGAAAGCACAAGATACGTCATGGCCGCGCGGCGCGACACGCATTAGTATGGCGGATATGAGTGAACATACAACCCCCACACCATGCGAGCCGCAGTGGCACAATCCCCTGCGCGACCCGCGTGATCTGCGCCTGCCGCGCATCGCGGGGCCCTGTAGCATCGTCATCTTCGGTGTCACAGGCGACCTGTCGCGTAAGAAACTGCTCCCGGCCATCTACGACTTGGCGAACCGCGGCCTGCTGCCGCCTAGCTTCGGCCTGACCGGCTTCGCGCGCCGCGATTGGACCGAGGACCATTTCCGCGAATTCGTCAAAGAGAACGTCAAGGAACACTGCCGCACGCATTTCCATGAGTCCACATGGAAGCAGCTCGCCGAAGGCATCCGCTTCGTGCAGGGCACGTTCGAGGACGCCGACGCGTTTGAACGGCTGAGCAGCACGGTGGCCGAGCTGGACCGCGACCGCGGCACCCGCGGCAACCACGCGTTCTACATGTCGGTGCCACCTCGCGACTTTCCGATCGTGGCCAAGCAGCTCGCCAACTGCGGCCTGGCCAAATCGGAAGGCGACGCATGGCGCCGTGTGATCATCGAAAAGCCGTTCGGCCATGACCTGGCGAGCGCCAAGAAGCTCGACGCGGTGATCTCGGAGGTCTTCGACCCCGATTCGGTGTTCCGCATCGACCATTATCTGGGCAAGGAGACGGTGCAGAACCTGCTCGCCCTGCGGTTCGCGAACACGATGTACGAGCCAATCTGGAACGCGAACTATGTGGACCATGTGCAGATCACGATGGCGGAGGACATTGGTGTGGCGGGGCGCGCCGGCTATTACGACGGCATCGGTGCGGCGCGCGACGTGATCCAGAACCATCTGTTGCAGCTCATGGCACTGACCGCCATGGAGGAACCGGTCTCGTTCTCCGCACGCGACCTGACCGACGAGAAGACGAAGGTCCTCTCCGCCGTACGTCTGCCGAAGGATCTGGCCGCGCACACCGCACGAGGCCAGTATTCCGCAGGCTGGCAGGGTTCCGAACCGGTTGTGGGCTATCTGGAGGAAAAGGGCATCAGCCCGGATTCCACCACCGAGACCTATGCGGCCGTCCGGCTGGACATCGACACGCGCCGTTGGGCCGGCGTGCCGTTCTACCTGCGCACCGGCAAGCGTCTGGGGCGCCGCGTGACCGAGATCGCGCTCGTGTTCAAGCGCGCGCCGCATCTGCCGTTCGAATCGACCGCCACGCAGGAGCTCGGCAAAAACGCCATCGTGATCCGCATCCAGCCCTATGAGGGCGTCACAATCCGCTTCGGGTCCAAGGTGCCGGGCGGCACATCGATGGAGGTGCGTGACGTGTCGATGGACTTCAGCTATGGCCGTTCGTTCACCGAATCCTCGCCCGAGGCGTACGAACGGTTGATCCTCGACGTGCTTCTGGGCGACCCGCCGCTCTTCCCCACCACGCAGGAGGTCGACCTGTCGTGGAAGATCCTCGACCCGATCGAGGATTTCTGGTCGACCCTCGGACAACCCCAGCCGTACCGTTCGGGCACATGGGGGCCGCAGGAGGCCGTGGAGATGCTGGCCCGTGATGGACACCGTTGGAGGATGCCATGATCATTACATTGCGCGATACGCAAACAAGCACGATCTCCGAGAAGATCGACACGCTGCACGAAGAACGTGGCGAAGTGGCGCTTGGCCGTGTGCTCACCCTGCTCATCCTCACCGATGAAGACAATCTCGAAGACGCCCTGCGATTGGCGAACGAGGCGAGCCTCGACCACCCATGCCGTGTGATCGCCATCACCCCGAGCACCCGCCGCATGACGGAGCCCGAGGAGAAGCGCACCTACCTCGACGCCGAAGTGCGCATCGGGGCCGATGCCGGCGCCGGCGAAATCATCGTCCTGCGTCCGCGCGGCGGTCTCATCCACCATCAGGACACGCTCGTCATCCCCCTGCTGGTGCCCGACGCGCCGGTCGTGGCATGGTGGCCCACCGAGGCGCCGGCCAATCCGTCGAAGGACCTCGTGGGGGCGATGGCGCACAGCCGCATCACCGACGCGATGCGCTCGTCGAACCCGCTGCGCACGATGGAGGACCTGCGCCGCAACTGGTCGCCGAAGAACGTCGACATGTCGTGGACGCGCCTGACCTTGTGGCGCGCCATGCTCGCCTCGCTGCTCGACCAGCCTCCACATCTGAAGATCACGTCGGTCACCGTTTCGGGCCCCACCGCATATCTGCCGATGGACCTGCTCGCCGCATGGCTCACCCTGCAGCTCAACGTGCCGGTCTCGATCGAGCGCGAGCCGGACGCCACGGCGATCACCAGCGTGACGATGACGCGCGAGGACGGCGGTGTGCTCAGCCTGGAGCGCCGCCCCGCCGAAGACGGCATCGCCACGATCGGTGTGCCTGGGCAGTCCCCGCAGACGATTCCGCTGCCGATCCGCTCGCTCGGCGATTGCCTGAGCGAGGAGCTCGGCCGCCTCTACCCCGACGAGATCTATGCGCAGGTCGTGACACAGGGGTGGAAGAAGATCCACCCGAACGACGACTGAGAGGAGCACCATGCACAAACGCACATTGATCGTCTACCCGGACCCGCGCCTGCTCGCGCAGGCCGTGGCGGCGCGCACGCTGCTCACGCTGAACGAAGTCCTCGGCACGCCGGGCCGTGACCGGGCCGACATCGCCGTGACCGGCGGCACCGACGGCACCGCGATCCTTGAGTCGATGGCTTCCAGCGCACTGCTCGACATCGTGGATTGGTCACGCGTGCATGTCTGGTGGGGCGACGAACGGTTCGTGGCCGCCGACAGCGACGAACGCAACGACCGCGCGGCCCGCGCCGCACTGTTCGACGCGCTCATCGCCGAGGGGCGTATGGGCGATGCGCAGATCCATGCGATGCCCGCCGACGACCGCAGCGCCGAAGCGCGCGCCCACGCCACCGCACACGATGACGGCGAGGCGCTCGAACACGCAGCCGCACGTTACCAGCAGGAATTGCTGCACGAGCTCGGCGAGGCCGCCGCGATGGACCTCATGATGTTCGGCGTGGGCCCTGACGGCCACTTCGCCTCGTTGTTCCCCGGCCGCCCGCAGCTTGGGCTGGACGGAGACGACGTGCTGGTGACGGGCGTGCAGGATTCCCCGAAACCACCGCCGCTGCGCCTGACGATGACCGTGCCGATGATCGCCCGCAGCGCACGCGTGTGGATGTGCGGGTCAAGGCCCGGCAAGGCCGAGGCGATGGCGCACACGTTCCTGCGAATGTGCGACACCGCATTCCCCGGATCGTTCGCCGACGCCACGCACGAGGTGCTGTGGATCTGCGACGAGGATTCCGCAGCGCGGATTCGACAGCGGCAGTAGACATCCGTGCACGCGGCTGCATCGCGTACACCAACCAAAAACCGCTTGTGGGCGGCCACTCCTCGATGAAGTGGCCGCCCACAAGCGGTTTTTGGGTCGCTACATCAGAACCTCACTTCGAGGTCTGAATCTCCTCCTGCCCCGGTTCGGCCCACAGGATGTGGAACGAACCTGGCTCATCGACACGCTGATAGGTGTGCGCGCCGAACAGATCGCGCTGGCCTTGGATCAGCGAAGCCGGCAGACGCGTCGAACGCAATCCGTCGAAGTAGGCGAGCGACGAGGCGAACACCGGGTCAGGAATGCCGTGCGCGGCGCATGTGGCCACAATGCGGCGCCATGAGGCTTCGCATTCCTCGATGGCCTTCTTGAAATACGGCGCGAACAGCAGCGAGACATCGGCCTGACCGGTCTCGAACGATTCCGAGATGCGGTCGAGGAACTCGGCGCGGATGATGCAGCCGGCGCGCCAGATGCGCGCGACCGCCGCCAGATCGATATGCCAGTCGTACGCCTTGCCGGCGGCGGTGATCTCATTGAACCCTTGCGCGTAGGCGATGATCTTCGAGGCGTACAGCGCATGGCGGATGTCGTCGATGAACGCCTTGCGCTCGTCGTCGCCCAACTCGATCAACGCCTGCGGGCCGGCGAAATGCTGCTTCGCGGCTTCGTCACGCAGCTCGGTCTCCGAAGAGAGCCCCCGGGCGAACACGGCTTCGGCGATGCCGGTGACCGGCACGCCGAGCATGAGGGCCGTCTGCACGGTCCACGTGCCAGTGCCCTTCATGCCGGCATGGTCGAGGATCACATCGACAAGCGGCTGGCCGGTCTTCTTGTCTTTCTTGTGCAGCACTTCAGCGGTGATCTCGATGAGGTACGAGCTGAGTTCGGTGCCGTTCCACTCCTGGAACACATCGCCGATCTGGTCCGGGCTCATGCCCAGGCCGCGGCGCATGAGGTCGTAGCTTTCGGCGATGAGCTGCATGTCCGAATATTCGATGCCGTTGTGCACCATCTTCACGAAATGGCCGGCGCCATTGGGACCGATGTGCGTGACGCAGGGTTCACCTTCGGCCTTGGCCGCGATGGATTCGAGGATCGGCTTGAGGCGCTCCCACGACTCATCGCTGCCACCGGGCATGAGGGACGGCCCGAGCAGCGCGCCCTCCTCGCCGCCGGAGACGCCCATGCCCACGAAATGGATGCCGCGGGCGCTCATCTCCTTCTCACGGCGGATTGTGTCCTGATAGAACGCGTTGCCGCCGTCGACGATGATGTCGCCGGGCTCCATGAGGTCGGCGAGCTCGTTGATCACATTATCGGTCGGCTCGCCGGCCTTGACCATGATGATCGCCGTGCGCGGACGCTCGAGCGACGCCACGAATTCCTGGACCGTCTTGGCCGGGTAGAACGTGCCTTCATCACCATAATTGTCGATGAGGTGCTCAGTTCGTGCATAGGACCGGTTGAACACAGCCACCTTGTTGCCATGCCGGGCAAGATTCCTTGCCAGGCTCGCGCCCATGGCGGCCAATCCGACCACGCCTACGTTCGCTTGTGCAGTCATGCCATTCCTCCACATCGTATACAACAGTTTCCGTGCCCATTCTAACGGGCCGGGCGCCGAACGTGCCGGGTATCCGCGCATGGCCATAATTCGTGCAACGCATGTTCACATGGCAAGCGGCAGCACCGCGCGCGTCGTGAAGACCCGCGCCTGTGTGCCGGCCACCACAAGCGCCTGGTCATTGCGCAGCGGCACAAAGCGGGAATCTGCGGCATGTGCACGTACGATGTGTGCGGCCGCGCGCCCCAACGCCAGCCCGTGCACATGCGGCACCACCCGGTATGCACTGAGCGCGAGACCAGGCACGGGCGCTGCCGATTTCCCGACCATCGCGGGTCGCTCGTCCATCGGTGCGATGTAGTCAATCGACGGCGCAGCAGCCACGGCGCCGGCAGACTCCCCCAGATACGGCACGCCCTGCGCCACGCGCTCGCGGATGATGCCGGCCGCCCCACTCGTCTGCAGACAGTACATGAGGTAGAACGTGTTGCCGCCGCACACGTAGAACACGTCAGCGCGGCGCAATTCGTCATGGATTCGCCAGCGGCGCGCATCGGTCAGGTCGACCACATGCACGTCCACACCCAGGGCACGCCACCACCAGTGCATCAGGCGGTTGGCTGCACCGTAATCGGCCGCATAGCTCGCGGTTGGGATGAACGCCATGCGTCGACACCCCAAGTCGGGGATGAGCCGGCGGATGGCCGGCGTCATGCCGACGAGCGACGACATGAGGAAGAGCCGGCGCGCACGACCATGCGCACGAGGGTCGGCGCCACCCCAATCGTCTGCGTATGCCATGCCCCGCCCCGGTCCGTTGTGCTGATGGGGCACATCCGTTAATGTGCCTACACACAGTGTATGCCGCACAAGGCGAACCGCACCACCGTACAGGATGGCATTTGCCCTCACCGCGCAACCCCAGTGTGCCGGGTGCGGGGCGGCGGTACCCTAGTCCACAGCTTTACCCATACGACACATGAGGACACCATCGGCAATGGCATCGCTTATCCCATCACAGCAGCACACGCACACCGACGACCCCGCGCACGAAACACCCACCGTTGTGGCACAAGACCTTGCGCAGAGCCGCGAAGCCGGATTGGCGCAGGCGCCGGAGCGTGAGCGCACCCAGCTGACCGGCCGACAGCGGTTCGTCGTGGCCGTCACATTCTTCTCGATGTTCTTCGGCGCCGGCAATCTCATCTTCCCGCCGCTCGTCGGCGCGTTGAGCGGCCGCGCGGCGGTGCCCGCACTGGTCGGCTTCACCATCTCGGCGGTCGGCCTGCCGATCCTCGGGGTGATTGTGGTGGCCCGCGCCGGTGGGTTCGCGCATCTTTCGGCACGCGTCTCCCGCCACTTCTCACTCATCCTCGGCGTGGCGATCATGCTCACGATCGGCCCGCTGTTCGCGATTCCACGCACGGCGTCGACCTCGTTCGAGATGGCGGTCGTGCCGTTTCTGCCCAGTGGCGCGCGCCCATGGGCGCAATTCGCCTATTCCGTGGTGTTCTTCGCCGTCGCGTTTGTGGTGGCCCAGCATCCTGACCGTTTGACCGCCGTGCTCGGCCGGATCATGGGGCCGATCCTGCTGGTCATGATCGCCGCGCTGTTCGTGGCGTGCCTTGTGGTGCCGCACGGTCCGTTCACCGCACCGACCGGCGTCTACAAGCACGACCAGCTCATTCAGGGATTCCTTGACGGCTACCAGACGATGGACCTGATCGCGGCATTGTATTTCGGCATCGTCATCTCGGCGAACATCAAGGAGCTTGGTGTGCGTGACGAATCACGCAACCGGGCGGAGACCGGCATCGGCGGCCTATGGACCGGCGCCATGCTCATCATCGTGTACGGCGTGTTGGGATTCGTGGGCGCCGTGTCCGAGACCTTCCACGCCATCGACCCCACGACCGATACGGGCGCCACCGTGCTGACAAACCTCACGTCGCACGCATTCGGCCCGGTCGGTCTCGCCTTCATCGGCATCGTCTTCGTCATCGCATGCTTCAACGTGTGCACCGGCCTCATCTCCACCTGCAGCTCGTACTTCCACACCACGTTCCCCCGTATGGCCGGCCACCGTGTCAGCTACCGCGTATGGAGCCTCGTGTTCACGCTGATCAGCCTGGCCATCGCCAACATCGGCCTGAGCGCCATCATCGCGCTTTCGGTGCCGGTGCTGGAGTTCCTCTACCCCATCGCAATCGTGCTCGTGGCGCTGGCGCTGTTCGGCCGCGTCTTCACGCAACGCTTCCCACGCGCCTATCTGTGGACCGTTCTGGGCGCCGGCATCGCCAGTGGCGCCAACGCCATCCGCGGATTGGCCGCGGTGTTCGGCGCACATCTCGAATGGCTCGACCGCGCGTGCGCGCTGTTGCCCCTGCAGCAGGTGTCACTGGGATGGCTCGCGCCTGCTGCGGTGGGTCTGGTCATCGGCATCGCCATCAGCATCGCCGAACGCCGGCGCGCACGCTGACTCGGCCGGCGCTGACGTGGTCAGGCCTCGGATTGGTCGCGAATCCGCGCGTCCAGGGCCTCCACCAGATCGCCATAGCCTTCACTGGCCATCCGGTCGCGTGGCACAAAACGCAGCGACGCCGAATTCATGCAGTACCGCAGACCGCCACGCTCTCGCGGACCGTCCGAGAACACATGGCCTAGGTGGCTGTTGGAACCCGTCGCGCGCACTTCGAGACGCGGGTGCATCGGCAGGCTGTAGTCTTCGACCTCACGCACCGACGCGCGGTCGATTGGCGCGCTGAACGCCGGCCATCCGCATCCGGAATCGAATTTGTCGGTCGAGAAGAACAACGGCTCGCCACTGACACGGTCCACATAGATGCCCGGTTCGAACACACGGTCGTATTCGTTGCGGAACGGCGCCTCTGTGGCGGCGTGCTGCGTAACCTCATACTGTTCGGGAGTCAGGCTCCAGATACGTTCGATGTAGTGTTGGCGCTCACGCATATGGTTGATCACATCCACCGGAATATGGCAATAACCACCCGGATTGATGAGTAGATAATCCTGATGCTCGGGCTCCGCAGGTGTGAAGTTGCGCAACTGCTCCACTTCCACAGCCGGTTCGTGGCCGGCCCGTTGCGCGAGTTGCGCCAGCGCCTCCTCATACACCACACATTGTTCGGCGGCGCGCTCACCGGCCGGATACAGGCCGGAACGGTACTGCGCACCGACGTCGTTGCCTTGGCGGTCGACGCTGAACGGGTCGATGATGTCCAGAAACAGCAGCGTCAACGTCCGCAGGCTCACGCGCTCCGGGTCATAGGCAACGCGCACCGTCTCCACGGCACCCGTTGCGCCGGAACACACCTGCCGGTATGTGGGGCTGGGCGTGTTGGATTGCGCATACCCCACCGTTGTGTCGGTGACGCCGTCGACGTTCTGCATGGCACGTTCGAGCCCCCAGAAACAGCCGCCGGCCATATATGCCACATGTGCTTCGGCGGCCGGCTCCGCATCATACGCGGCCATGGCGCTCACGCCTCGTCCGCGTACTTCGCGGGGTCCTGATCAAAGACCTCGGCGCAATGGGGGTTGCAGAAATAGATGGTTTTGCCGTGGAAGACGCGCGTGTCCGCCGCGTGCTCCGCATCGACGACCATGCCGCAGACCGGGTCAATCGCCTCATGTACATCGTTCATGGTGTGTCCTTTCGTTGTGGCGGTGTTGTCTGCCGCCGGCTTGGCGAGCGCCTGCTCGTCGATGGTGACGGGCGCAAGGCGCCCTGTGGTATGTCTAGGCTTAGCACGAGTCGGGTCGAAGGCATGCAGCCGGTTAGCGTTGAGCACAACCGAGAGCGAGGAGAACGCCATCGCCGCGCCGGCGATCATCGGACTGAGCAGGATGTGCCACGCGGGATACAGCACACCGGCGGCCACGGGGATGCCAAGCCCGTTGTAACCCAGCGCGAAGCCGAGGTTTTCCCGGATGTTGCGCATGGTGGCGCGTGAGAGGTCCCATGCGGTCACCACCGCCATCGGCGAACCGTGCATGAGGGTGATGTCGGCGGATTCCATGGCCACATCGGTGCCGGTGCCCATCGCCATGCCCACATCCGCGCGCACAAGGGCGGGCGCGTCATTGATGCCGTCACCCACCATGGCCACCACATGCCCTTGGTCCTGCACCATGCGAATCACCTGCTCCTTGGCTTGTGGCACCACATTGGCCACCACAGTGCTCATGCCGACCTGATGCGCGATGGCATGGGCGGTTGTGGCGTTGTCGCCGGTGAGCATGACCGTCTGCACGCCGCGCGCGTGCAGCGCCGCGATGGCTTCGCGCGCGTCCGGTTTGACGGTGTCGGCCACGGCGAGCACCGCCACAAGGGAGCCATCGATGGCGGCCAGTACCGGCGTGGCGCCTGCGGCGGCGAACCGTTCCATGATCCCACGTGCATCGTCGACCTGCTGCGCGGGTATGGCGCCGTCAAGCAACGCGGCGTTGCCCACACGCACGGTGTGGCCCTGCACGGTGGCCCGCACGCCCTGTCCCGGCACACTGGTGAATACGCTGGCGTCGGGCAGGTCAAGGCCCCGGTCGCGGGCGGCTTCCACGACCGCTTGGGCGAGGGGGTGTCCCGAACGGGCCTCCGCCGCCGCGATGAGCGCGAATGTGGCATCATCGAGCGGGGTGCCTGTACCGTCCGCGCCATCTGCTCCGCAGTATGCCACTGCATGCGTGAGTGAAGGATGTCCTGCGGTGATGGTGCCGGTCTTGTCGAAGACCACCACATCCACGGCGGCGGTGCGTTCCAACGCCTGGGCGTTGCGGTACAGCACGCCGTATTGCGCGCCCTTGCCGGTAGCGATTGTGATCGACAACGGCGTGGCCAGGCCCAACGCGCATGGGCATGCGATCACCAGCACGCAGATCGCACAGATGATGCCGTAGGCGGGCTGACCAATAGGACCCCACAGGCGCCATGCCACAAAGGTCCACAGTGCGATCAGCACCACGGCTGGCACGAACACGGCGGCCACACGGTCCGCGATGCGTTGGATCGGCGCCTTCGACGTCTGCGCCGTCTTGACGAGCGTGATGATCTGCGCGAGCGTCGTGTCGGCGCCCACACGTGTGGCACGGTAGCGGATCGCACCGGTCGTGTTGACGGTCGCGCCAATGACCTCGCTCCCCACATGCTTGGTGACCGGCATCGACTCGCCCGTGACCATCGATTCATCCACCGCGGTCGTGCCGTCGGTCACCACACCGTCCACGGGTATGCGCTCCCCGGGCCGGATCTCCACAATGTCACCAACGTGCACGTCGTCGGTCGGCACATCGACCACTGCGCCGCCGCGCACCACATGCGCCGTGTCGGGGCGCAGCCCGATGAGCGCGCGGATCGCCGCACCTGTGCCGGCACGCGCGCGCGTCTCCAACAGCTGCCCCAGAATCATCAGCGTGATGATCACACCAACGGCCTCATAGTATGGCTCGCGCGCGCCCTGCGGCAACAGGCCCGGGCAGAGCGTGACGACGAGCGAATAGGCGAACGCGGCGATCGTGCCGATCGAGACGAGCGAATTCATCTCGGGCGTCCGATGCGCCAACGCCATCCAACCGGTGCGGTGCACTGGCCAGCCGCAATAGCACATGACCGGCAGCGCGAGCGCCAACTGCAGCCACGGACTGGTGACCCACGCGGGCAGCGTGCTGTGGAACCACGCGCCGACTGCGGGAATCATTGGCAGCATCGCCACCAGCAGCAACGGAACGGTACACGCCACGCCGACGATGAGCCTACGGGTGAGCTCATGCGCCTCATGCGCGCGCTCGTCGTCCTCCGCCTGTTGCGCGGCGCGGATCTGCTCGGGCCCCTGCAGCACACCCGTTGCCTGCGACGGTGTCTGTACGCCCTGTGCTTCGTCACCGGAACCGGTGACGCGCAGTTCGCCGTGGAGCATGTTCATGCCGCACGCGAACGGATAGATGCCTGGAGCGAGCGCCGGCAGCATGAGCTGCGTGGTGTCGAACGCGGGCAGCGCACGGTCGATACCCAAGTCGGGGAACACGACGTGCGACGAGCATTCACCGCTTTCCTGCCGGTCGAAGTCGAGGCGGATGGGACTGCCCGCAGGCACCTGCACGACCGCCGGCTCATAACCGCCCTTCACTGTGATGTGCGCAGTCTGCACGCCGTGGTCCTCCACCGACTGCGCGGCGCGGCGGGGCGCGAAGAAGAACCACACGAGCGCCGCACTGAGCAGCACCGCCACCACCACGACGATGACATTGATCACCAGTCACCTCCTGTTGCACCGTGCACATCACGCGCACGTCTTGCATGCTTCTTCTTGGTACAGCAGCGCGGGCGCACCCTGTATTCCACGCCCGCGTGTTGCCTGCGCCACGCGCGCCGTCGCCGTGCAGCTGAAAACCGCCGGCACACCGCATGCACTGGCTACGCTGGTGCATGGAACCAGCCGAACCATGAAGGAGGCACCACCATGACCACACTGATCACCGGGGCCAGCGGGGGCATCGGCGCACAACTCGCGCTCCTGTGCGCCCAACATGACGACGAATTGTTGATCACCGGCCGCAACGCCGACAAACTCGCGGCGGTAAAAGCCAATCTGGAGCGCGACTACCACGGCAAGGTCACGGCGATCACGCTGGACCTCGCGCAGCCCGACGCAGCCGCCCGCCTGGAACAGTACACCGTGGAACGCCATATAACGATCGACACGCTCATCAACGACGCCGGGTTCGGGGACTGGACCACATTCCTCGACATGGACGACGACCACATGCGCGCGATGATGCAGGTGAACATGGTCACGCTCGCCGAATTGTGCCATCGGTTCGGGCGCAGGATGCGCACGCGCGGACATGGGCGCATCCTCAACATCGCGTCGGTCGCCGCGGCGTTGCCGGGCCCCTACATGGCCATGTATTACGCAACCAAGGCGTTTGTGCGCTCATTGAGTGTGGCGCTCGCCTACGAGCTGCGCGGCACCGGCGTCACCTGCACCGTGGTGTGCCCCGGTCCGGTCTCCACCGGGTTCGAGAGCGCCGCCAATATGCACGGCAGGAATTTCTTCACGATGGTCAAACCGTCCACACCGCAGGCGGTCGCGCGGTTCGCCTACGCCAAGATGCAGGCCGGCAGCGCACTCGCCTATTCGGGGGCGTTCGCCAAGCTGACCGCGCTCGGTGTGCGCGGTGTGCCCACGCGCCTTGCCGCACGATGCGCTGCGTATATGAACGGCGGCGATCCGCACACGTCACGGTAGACCAGCCGCACGGCGCGGTGACATCACAACAAGGCCGTACAGCCATGTGATCGTGTGGCTGTACGGCCTTGTTGCGGTTCGCCGTGTCTTGGGATTACGAGCGTGAGCGCGTGCGGAACGGCGCCGAAGCCTTGTGCTTCGTGTGCCGCTTGCGGTTCGCGGCGGGGCGGCCCTTGCGGCTCGCGTCGCGTGCCTTGAGCCGGCGCTCATGGCGTTTCACGGCTTCGTCGCGCTCGTCGCGCACCAGACGCTGCTCCTTGCGCTGGATGCGCTTGGCGCCGTTCTCGTAATTGCGCTTGCCCTTGCCCTGCTTCTTGTGCTTCTTCGACACCTTGCCAGCCGGTACGCCATCACGGCCCCGTTCGGCGTCATGCTGCGCTGGGTGGTCGTCGCGCACACTGCGTACATCGCCGAGGAACCGCTGCGCGAACTCACGCTGCTCCTCGGTGAACTGCTGCCGCTGGCTGTCGCGGCGGTCCTGCGCACGTTCGGAACGCGAACGCTTGCCGCCCTTCGGGCTGCGTGAGCGCCGCGGTTCACGCTCCGCCCCACGGTCCTCGCCGCGGCGTCCACGGCGGCGATTGCGGGACTTGCCCGGCGCGCCTTGGCGCTCGGCGCGCTTGAGCGGAGGCAGCGTCCAGCCTTCGACGGGCTCCGCAGGCGTGCCTACAAGCTCGAGCACTTGCGGCGAATCAGGCTTGACCTCGAGCGGCTTGACGTCGATGCCCGCCTGATGCAGCAGTTTGCGCGCATAGCGGCGCTGGTCCGGCGTGATCACGGTGATCACGTCGCCGGCCTTGCCGGCCCGCGCCGTACGGCCGGAACGGTGCAGGAACGACTTAGGGTCGTCCGGCGGGTCGACCTGCACCACGAGTTCCACACCACTGACGTCGATGCCACGCGCGGCCACATCAGTGGCCACGAGCACGTTCACCGAACCCGATTCGAAGGCCTGCAGGTTGCGATCACGCTGGTTCTGGTTGAGGTTGCCGTGGAGCTCGGCCGCCGGAATGCCCTGCTGGGTCAGTGATTTGGCGAGCTTCTGCGCCTGGAACTTCGTGCGCGTGAAGAGGATGCGGCGTCCGGACCCGGAGGCCAGCTTGCGCACGAGGGCGGGCTTGTCGTTGCGCGTGGTGAGGAACACATGGTGGGTCATCAGATCGACCGCGGATGTCACCTCGTCGACGCTGTGCACCTTGGGGTCGTTGAGGAACTCGTCCACGACCTCGTCGACGCCATGATCGAGCGTCGCGGAGAACAGCATGTGCTGGGCGTCGGGGGAAATCTGCTTGAGGATGCGGCGGATCGGTGGCAGGAAGCCCATGTCCGCCATCTCATCGGCCTCGTCGAGCACCACGACGCGCACATCGTCCAAGGTCAGCGCGCCCTGTTCGATGAGGTCCTCCAAGCGGCCTGGGCAGGCCACCACAATGTCGGCGCCGGCCTTGAGGTCGTTGATCTGTCTGCTGTACCGCACGCCACCGTACACGGTCGTCGTCGTCATGCCATACACATGGGCGAGCGGCGCCACCACATCGTTGATCTGGTTCGCCAATTCGCGCGTGGGGGCCAGGATCAGCCCACGCGGGTGCGGCGTCGCGTCGCTGTGGCGCAGTGCCTTGACGCGGTCGCGCTGCGCTTTGCGCACCGCCGAGCGGAAATCCTCCATCGAAACGCCGTCGTCGTACGTCACGTCGCCCAGACGGGTGACGAGCGGCAATGTGAAGGCGAGGGTCTTGCCCGAGCCGGTGCGGCCTCGGCCGAGCACATCACGGCCGGCAAGCGAATCCGGCAGGGTGTCCTGCTGAATGGGGAAGGCGGTTCGTTTGCCTTCGTCGGCCAGCGCATGCACAAGCGGGCCGGGCACGCCGAGTTCGGCGAACGTCATCTCAGGCTCGTCATAGTCGACCTGTTCTTCGGAAGTCATCTGTAAATCGGGCACAATGGCCTTTCATAAAAATCGTTGAATAATTCGCGCGATATGCGCAAACTCGTCAACTATATCCGAAGGCCGCTACGAACCACACACCGCGCACAGCGGCGCCTCGGGGCGCATATACGGCGGCGCGCCGCGACATACGCGGATGTCGCGGCGCGCCCGTGAGAGGAAGGGCAGACCGGTCAGCGGTTCTGGTCGCCGTCTTCCTGGATGGGGTGCAATGGTTCGGACGGCTTGCCTTGGTCACGCACGACCGACGAGGTCTTGGGGATCGCGCCTGTCGCGCGCCCGATGGCCTTGAGGCCGTGGTACAGCACGAGCACGGCGATCGAGCCGATCGCGATGCCGTTGAACTGCACGTCGGAAAGCGCGAACTGGAAGTTGGCGATGCCGATGATCATGACGATGGCGGCGGTCATGATGTTGAGCGGCTTGCTGAAGTCGACCTTGTTGTCCACCCAGATCTGCACGCCAATCATGCCGATCATGCCGTAGAGCAGCGTCGTGACGCCGCCGAGCACACCGGCGGGAATCGAGTTGATGACCTCGCCGAACTTGGGGCACAGCGAGAGGATGAGCGCAAAAGCGGCGGCGCACCAATACGCGGCGGTCGAATAGACCTTGGTCGCGGCCATGACGCCGATGTTCTCGCCGTATGTGGTGGTGCCGGAGCCGCCGCCGAAGCCGGCGACGGTAGTGCCGAGGCCGTCGGCGATGAGCGCGGTGCCGATCTGGTTGTCGTAGTCATGGCCGGTCATGGCGGCCACGGACTTGACATGCCCCACGTTTTCAGCGATGAGCACGAGCACGACGGGCAGGAACATCGGCAGCACGGAGAAATCAACCTGCGGCAGGTGGAATTTGGGGAAGCCGATCCACGAGGCGTCGGAGATCGCGGCGAAGTCGACCTGTCCGCGGAAGCACGCGTACGCGTAGCCGATCAGCACGCCGATGAGGATATTGAGGCGCCCCAGCAGGCCTTTGAACAGCACGGCCACGAGCACGACCGCCAACAGCGTGACGAGCGCGGTGTCTGGCGCCGTCTGGAAGTTGGTCCACACCGTGGGCGCCAGGTTGAAGCCGATGATCGCGACGATTGCGCCGTTGACCACAGGCGGCATGATGCGGTCGATCCATATGGCGCCCGCGTATTGCACGGCCACGCCTATCAAGGCCAGAAGCACACCGGTGCACAAGATGCCGAAACTTGCGACGGCGATGCCTTTGCCGGAGCTGTACACGGCCGTGATTGGCGCGATGAAGCCGAAGGAGGACCCGAGGTACGACGGCAGGATGTTCTTGTTGATCAACAGGAACAGGGCCGTAGAGAATGCCGTGAAGAACAGTGTGGTGGATGGGTCGAAATGGGTGAGGATCGGCACGAGGAATGTGGCGCCGAACATGGCTACCACATGCTGCGCGCCGATCTCAATCGTGCGCGGCCAGGTGAGGCGCTCGTTGGGCTCGACGACCTCCCCCGGTCCCAAGGTCTTGCCATTGCCGTGCAGTTTCCAATGGAACATGCCCGCCATCGAAAGGTTGGTCATAAGGTCTCCTTGACTGATCGATACCGACTTGCTCGGTATTGTTCGCGGCGCCACGTGGAGGCGGATGCATGCGCCCTACGGAAAAACGCCATCGTCATTGTAAAGCCCCCACGTCACGAACCGGGCAGGAGCGTCGTTACAAAGCCCGCGATGGCGCCGTCACGCCCGCAGACAACAGTGGAGCCCACATCCCGTTCCCGGGATGTGGGCTCCACTGTTGTCTGCGGGCAACCGCTCAACGGCCACCCAGTCCACTCACTTCGCAGGGAAGAACACGAGTGCGAGGCCGATGCACAACGCCACGAGGATGACCGAGGCGATGAGCGATGCGCCGAAGGGCTTGACACCCTTCTTCAGCGCCTTGAAGTTGACGTTGATGCCCAGTGCGGCCATGGCCATGCCAAGGAAGATCTTCGCCACATCGTTGCCAAGCGCGTTGACGAATCCGGTCGTGGCGGGCCATGCCTTGAGCATGAGCGTGCCGATCGCGGCGGTCGCAATGAACCCGAGCATAAACCACGGGAACGCGACCTTGCGCTTGCCGCCGTCGGCGGGGACCTCACCGTGCTTCTTGTCCCACCAGATCGCCACGATGATCGCGACGAAGACGAGCATGAGCACACGCGAAAGCTTCATGATGTTGGCCATGGTGGCCGCATCGACAACACCCTGCTGCGCGGCAAGCCGCTCGTTGTTGAGGCCTTCGCCTGCGGCGACCGCGTGCGCGATCTCATGCAGGGATCCGCCTGCGACGAAGCCTTCCTGCGCCTGGGTGAGGCCGAACAGCGGGAGCACGGCGATTTCGAGGAGCGCGAAGATCGTGCCCATGATCGCGACGATCGCGATGGCGGTGACCTCGTCGTTCTCCTTTTCTTCCTCACGCTTCGGTGAGACCTTGATCGAACCGGAGACGCCCATCACGGCGGCCGCGCCGCAGATGCCGGTGCCGCATGCCACGAGGATGGACATGAGCGGGTCGACCTTCATCAATCGGCAGATGCCGTAGGTGATCAGCACGGTGACGAGCACAACACCCGCCGCGAGCGGTAGGCACTTGGCGCCGGTGGTGAACAGCAGCTGCAGGTTCAACTTGAAACCGAGCAGGATGATGCCCAAACGCAGGAACTTGTTAGCGATCAGGCCCGCGGCGTCCTTGACGCCCGCCTTGCGCTCGGCGCTGTCTTTCGTGTACCACGCGCGGATCGGGAACTGAACGACCATGCCGATGAGCAACGCGATGATCAGCGCGCCCAGGATCTTGAACCCGTTGAACTGCGCGAGCCACATGCCGATACCGGTGGCGGCCAAGGTGACGATGACAATCAATAGCATTTGTTTGGTGGCAATGCGTTTGCCCCATTTGATACAAAACTCTTTCACACGCCCTATTTAAATACGCCGCTTGCGACCACGCAAAACACCGAGTACCACCCCAAGCCGCCAAAAGAACAGGAAAACATTGGATTCCCAGCATCTGACGGCATTCCCCGCTTTGCCGAAGAGCGAACAAATTTGGCACACTGTGCACTACATATACCTGATTGTTGCCTGTGAGGATTGGCAGACTACTCTCAGCGAACACACGCAACTCCCCCATAATGTCTGCGTATGATGAATGTTAATGCACAAGGAAAGGCATCACAATGACTGACAATAACGAAACCAATGAAGACTCCATCAACATGAACAATGGTCAGGCCAATGGCGGCTCGACATGCGGCGCTTCCTCGGATGGCGACCTCGACTTCCAGGGCCAGGCCGATCACACTGAAGCAAGCGAGCAGGCGGAAACCAAGGACCACAAGTGTGGCTGCGGCAAGTCCGACCCCTCTAACGACTTCCCGAAGTCGCAGGAACCCAGTGGCGACGGCACCGGCATCAAGGCCGGCGGCGAACAGGCTGAGTAACCAGACCCCACGCGACACACCACACACCATGCGGCCGTGTTGCGGCAACGAATCACCCCCACCAGTGCGATACTGGTG
>ERZ778497.38-NODE-38-length-122273-cov-12.460562_pt1 | contig 122273 bp, 103 predicted proteins | sample MGYA00509938_ERZ778497 | MGnify/ENA primary metagenome ERZ778497 (study PRJEB29527, sample SAMN07138969) | mouse gut metagenome | material: feces | host: mouse | place: China:Nanjing | collected 2016-01-25 ... | reverse complement strand
ATCGACCTGTCAAAAAAAGTCGCAGCCGAACAGTCCATGAACTCAAAGAAAGGCAAACGTTTTTTACGTTGAGCCAAGAAAATGCAAGACAACCGGAATTTAGGCGAGCAGGACGGACTTGTCGGGCAGATTCGTTGGACAGATTAGTTGGATGGATTCGTCGGGCAAATTCGTTGGGCGGATTCGTTAGGCGCATCGGACGTACTCGTTGAACGAACTTATCGGACAGACTCGTCAGGCAAATTCGTCAGTCGATGGATTTCTATAAAAATTCTGTCATTACCCCTCCCCAACAATCCAGATTTCCGGACAGAAACCGGACACAAGAAAAGGAGCAGAAAGCATCTCGCCTTGCCGCTCCTAAACGTGTACTAAAACCTAAACCTGACACATAGATGCAAAAACTTCCGCAAACGTTGCAGGAAATTATGAAATTCGCATGATTTTTCCGCAACTCAATCCAGCAGGCTCAGTATACTCCCATAATGGGCAGTGTGCATCCGCCTTGGCTACATCACAAGCCCCACATTGTCCACCCACAAGATATTGCCGACGCCGCCATAAAAGGCCTTGCCGCAACTTGACAGGAAATGCACCATAAGGAAATTAGGTTCAGTTCCGCTTTCCGCCCATCCTTCCTCATGGACCACCACATTATCCCCGCGGCTGTTTATGGTATGGTAAGCCCTTTCAGGGTCATTGTTCAGCCCCATATATTCCTCATAATGAGGAAGTGACGTAATGTCACCATAGCATACAGGAATCTCGTGGCCGTTAATCCAATCCGGTATGCTTTTCTTTATGCGCTCTATGCCTGTCCCTACCCTGAGGGCATGCACACTGCCGTCAGGCTCTTCCCAGCGCTTCTGCAGTATCACGACAATCTCCGCCCAGTCCGGAACACCCATATTCTTAAGTTTCGAAAACCCGGTCCCGCGGATGACCTCATGCCCGACTTCCGCCTTGTAATCCAGTCTGAGAGCCTTGGGAGCACCTTCGAAAGGTATCCCGTAGAGAACTTTGGACATAGGATCCTTGGTGTCACGGATCGGCTCGACCAAACGACCTATCATCAGTGCACCCTGACAGCATACATCCATATTCACTATACCAAGAGCCTTCACCTCCTCAATATGAGTCTCTATTCTCGCGCAATAACCCTTTCCCCTCTTTTCCGGGAAAACGGTATTGTTGGTCTTCACGACACCTGCAACCACTGCAAGCACATTGTTCGTGCGCCACATATATCCGTCCGGAGCGCAGAACGGCTCCTTTCCGGTGCAAAGGGTCTGCCCGTCGCCATAAAATTCATAGAGGTATTTTGTCTTGCCGCCTATGACCGCGGATTCCTTGATTTCCCTGCGGCACCAATGGTCAAACGTCCCGTAGCTGTTTATCTTATCTACGGTACTCTGCTGGGCATCAGCCGCTCCATGGCACGACAAGGCAAGAACAAAAGAAAAAACGAATAATCTTGTCCGTCTCATAAAAAATGTCTAAATATGCAATCCGTTTGCAAAGGTAGCAAAAAGCCGTAAGCAATATATAAAAAAATACTTCATGAAGAGAAAATCAGCACTTTTTATAATAGCTCTCCTCTTATTATATATAGGTACAGACGCACGTCCTGCAAGAAGCGGACTGATACAGCTGCAGCAGCCTGACGGGAGCATATTCGGGGCATATTTCAGCGGAGACGAGTTCATGAGGATAAAAACGACGGAAAGCGGAAACGCCATAATCCAAGACCAGGACGGCTGGTGGTGCTATGCCGGCTACAGTTCAGACGGAAGGATTTCATGCAGCGGTTTCCGGGTAGGCGGGAAAGTGCCATCGTCAGTGCTATCCGAAAGCCGCGCGATACCATACGGGATACTCGCCGAAAAAGCCGCCTCAAGACGAAGCATATGCGCGGAAGACGAGCTTAAGCCACTGATAAAGAGAATCATGGAAAAGGCCGGACCGGATGTGCGTGCCGGAGAACAGAAAGGCTCAAAGCACGGGCTTGTGATTCTCGCACAATACCAGGACGTGAAATTCCGGTACGGCAAGGAGAATTTCGTGAATATGCTTACCCAGGAGGGCTACAGGCAAAACGGGGCCACAGGAAGTGCAAAAGAATATTTCGACGCCCAGTTCAACGGAGCTATGGATTTTTCCTTTACAGTCAGCGAAATTGTCACATTGAGCAAAAAAAGGGCATATTACGGAGGAAATGACATTTACGGGAATGACAAGAATGCGGCAGAAATGATACAGGAAGCCTGCATACTTGCCGACAATGAGATTGACTTCTCGCTTTATGACGACGACGGAGACGGGACGGTAGACAATGTGTTCGTGTTCTTTGCCGGAGGTGACGAAGCCGAGGGTGATAAAGAAGAATGCATCTGGTCGCACGCATGGTACATATACAGCGGAGCAGGCATCAGCCTCAGGCTGGACGGCAAGCGGATTGACAGATACGCCTGCACCAGCGAGCTGACAAGGACAGGCACGACCCAGGTATTGGCAGGCATTGGGACGTTCTGCCACGAATATAGCCACACATTCGGGCTTCCGGACCTGTACGACACAGATTACGACGACAAGGGAGGATGGGCCGCAGGACTTTGGGGCCGCACCGCCCTGATGGACAGCGGGAACCAGAACAACAACGGCAATACTCCCCCTTATTTCAATGCCATTGAACGGGAGATACTCGGTATCGGGAATCCCATAATGATAGAAAGCGACGGAACCTACACTCTCGAGCCAGTCAATTTAAACGGCACCTATTGCAGGCTGGACACTGACACTCCCGGAGAATACTACCTCATCGAATGCCGCTCGTCAGAAGGATGGGATGCCTGGTGCGGAGGAAACGGCATGCTTGTCTATCATATCGACAAATCACCCGCATATCTGAAAAGATGGGAGCAGACGAATACGGTAAACGCATACCGCGACCATCAGTGTGCGGATTTGATAGAAGCGGACGGAAGGGCCAACGGATTCACGAGCCAATCCAACTACATCAGCCTGATGAGAAACATAAAGGGAGTCTTCTTCCCATATGGTTCCGTAACGCAATTGACTCCGAAGAGCAGTCCTGGACTGACATTCTGGAGCGGAAATCCGTGCAGCGCATCCATAACCGGTATCAGGCTTGACGGCAACCGGATATCATTCGGTGTCACGGGGTTGGGAAGCGCCTCAACTCCTCCCGTTCCAGAGAAACTGAAAGCCGAGCCATTCGCAGACGCCGCCATAATAACATTCGAAAGCAGCAGGCCCTACTCATCCGAAGCTACCGTAACCTGGGGCAAAAGTTCACAAGAGAACAAAGTGCTGAAAGTCAAGCCTTACCAGAGCGGAAAATATGCAGTTGTGCTTGAAGGCCTGGAACCTGGCAACAAGACCTATACTATCAACGTGCATTTTGAAATCGGAGAGCTTAAAGGGGAAAGCAAGAGCACCTCATTCATGACCACAAGGCAGTCTCCGGTAAGCTGGCCGTACATCTTCCTGAGCAAATCAGTCAGAAGCGGCAGCTTAGCAAAAGGCACAAGGATACCGCTCAGGGTATATAATGCCTCCGGCGCCGCTGAAATCAAGTGGACATTCAACGGGCAACCCGTAACGCCTGAGCCGGACGGCCGTTTCACGATAACTTCAGACGGCATCCTGAGGGCAAATATCCAATGGAAAGACGGAAGCGTGGACATAATTGAAAAAAGCATAAAGACCGGACAATTATGAAAAAGATTATAATGATTCTTGCCGTGGCGCTGCTGGCGGCCTCATGTGAGAAATATGATGTCACAGAGGTACTTCTGCAAAGAAGCGACATCTCCCTTACCTGGAAAGGGAAGCTGCAGATGAGCTATAATGAAAGCAGCTGCCAGCTTGGCTTCAACGAGGAAAAGAAAGAATTCCGCGTATATGATGACGCTCTCGGATACTGGTTCATCGTAAGATGCAACCAGATGCCGCAACATGTGGACCAGACGCTCAAGGCTGACGTGGAATGGACGACGGCCAATGACACCAGGACTGAGAAGGGAGTTGAATTTTCGGTGGAAAAGACAGACTCCCAAGGAAAAATATGGATGTGGAGCAAATCAAAGAAAATAGGAGTTGTCATCCGACAATTATAGCCGCACATTACCGAAGTCTCGGAAAAAACTCTTAAATTTGCGTGTTTTTCGTCCTTTCGCCCGAAGGCACGGATTTATTGGCAATAAAGTTTAATTCAAAATATCAAGAAAATGAGAAAACACATCGTAGCAGGCAACTGGAAGATGAACACCACAGTTGCAGAGGGCGTTGAGCTCGCAAAGGCAGTGGCAGCAAAGGCCGCTGAAGTACCGGCAGAGGTAAAGCTCATCATAGCTCCTCCTTTCACTCACCTGTATCCTGTAGCAGAGGCTATCAAAGGCACAGCAATAGGACTTTCTGCCCAGAACTGCGCAGACCACACCAAAGGTGCATACACAGGAGAGGTTGCAGTTGACATGATTGCAGGCGTAGGCTGCGAGTATGTGATTCTCGGACACTCTGAGAGAAGGGAGTACTACGGAGAGACCTCGGCAAAGCTCGTGGAGAAAGTGAAGCTTGCTCTTGAGAAAGGCCTTTCACCTATCTTCTGCATCGGCGAGAAGCTTGAGGAGCGCGAGGCCGGACGTCACTTCGAGGTTGTTACAGAGCAGGTTAAAGACGTGCTTTTCACCCTCACTGCAGAGGAGATGTCAAAGGTTATCGTAGCTTACGAGCCAGTTTGGGCAATCGGAACAGGCAAGACCGCAACAGCAGAGCAGGCACAGGAGATTCATGCTGAAATCCGCAAGGTTCTTGCTGAGAAGTTCGGTGCTCTTGCAGAGGAAATCTCAATCCTTTACGGAGGTTCATGCAAGCCGTCAAATGCAAAGGAGCTTTTCGCATGCCCTGACATCGACGGAGGTCTGATCGGAGGCGCCGCCCTTAAGGCTGAGGACTTCATCGGAATCGCAGTTTCTTTCTAAGAATCGGATAACGGAAACATGAAAAGAGGGTGAGCAAAAATTTACTTTTGGTCACCCTCTCTCGTTTTTCTTTGAAAAACTGCCTCTGTCATCTCCTGAAAAGCAGGATTTCGGCCCCTTAAAGTACGTTCAAGCCTCCGGCCAGGTCGCATGGCGGCTTTTTCAACACTTTAAGGGATGTCACATGGGATGATTCAACTGTTTCCCCAAACAAACAACACCACAAAAATGAAAAAGATGATATTTGCGGCAACTGCTGCACTGGCCGTGGCATCATGCGGCGGCACTGACAACGGACTTAAGGAGAAAGTCGAAAGCTATGCTGTAGTGGAAGTAAGCTCCCCGCTTTATGACGCACTGTCCGACAATGACAAGAAAATCATAGGCCTGTTCCGCCAGGCAGGAGAAATAATGGACGGCCTGTTCTGGAAACAGACATTCGGAGACAAATCCGTCATGGAAGCCCTCAAGGACAGCAACGGGAGAACATATGCCATGATAAATTACGGCCCATGGGACCGCCTGGATGACAACACTCCTTTCATCAGCGGATATGGCAGCAAGCCTGCGGGATGCTGTTATTATCCCCAGGACATGACGGCAGAAGAGTTCGCCGCATTCGGAGACCCGGACAAGAACAGCCTCTACACAGTCATCAGGCGTGATGAAAACGGAGCGCTCAAGACCGTATGGTACCGTGATGAGTACAAGGAAGAGCTTGACAAGGTGTGCGCCCTGCTTGAGGAAGCCGCTGCGCTCACTTCGAACGAAGGCCTCAGGACTTATCTTACGGAACGCGTAAAAGCTTTCAGGACAGATGACTACTTCGCCAGCGACATGGCATGGATGGACATGAAGGACTGCAACATGGACCTCGTGATAGGCCCAATCGAGAACTACGACGACAAGCTCAACGAGGCAAAGGCGTCATACGAGTGCTTCATCCTCCTGAAAGACGAGAAGAAAAGCGCAAATCTCGCAAAATACGTCTCACTGCTCCCTACATTGCAGACCATGCTCCCGTGCGCTCCGGAGTACAAGACATTCGTACCGGGAACGTCTTCTGACCTGAACGTATATGACGCGATATTCTATGCGGGCGACTGCAATGCCGGCAGCAAGACAATCGCAATAAACCTTCCGAACGACGAGCGTGTCCATGCGGCCAAAGGTGCACGCAGGCTCCAGCTCTACAACAGCATGATGGCCAAATTCGACAAGATACTTCTTCCTATCGGCAAGGCCCTTGTGGAGCCTGCGCAGCAGCAGTATCTCAGCCCTGACGCGTTCTTCTGGAATGTCACCTTCCATGAGGTGGCCCACGGACTCGGAGTGAAGCAGACCGTAAACGGACTCGGAACCGTTGATGAGGCAATGGGTACTGAAAAGACCACCTGGGAAGAGGCCAAGGCCGACATACTCGGGCTGTTCATGGTATGCAGGCTCATCGACATGGGCGAGATTACCGGAATAACCAAGGAAGAGGCCCTCACGACTTTCATCGCAGGCATCGTGCGCTCCGTGCGCTTCGGCTTCGCCTCTTCACATGGCAAGGCCAACATGATGTGCTACAATTTCATGGCAGAGAACGACGCGTTCACAAGAAACGCGGACGGCTCATACCACATTGATTTCGGCAAGGCTCTCGAAAGCGTGGATTTATGGGCTGGGCTGATATTGGAGACACAGGCCACAGGAAACCGCGACTTCGCAATGCAGTATTCGTCAAAGCATGCCAACATTACGGAAGAGCTTGCCGCTGACATAGAGAAAGTCAACGGAGCTGGAATACCGAGGGACATCAGATTCGAGTTCAACTGGTAAGAATCGCACAAACCGGAATTAGCTGACAACACCAAAGAAGGAGCCTGGCTGACAGTTTTCAGCCGGCTCCTTTGGTTTATGGACGATTTTGCATATCTTTGTGGATTATGCCGGCGAATCCGGTGCCATATAATTTTCTGTGGCATACAGATTTGCCGACACAATGTGAAAAGACAAGAATATAACGGATATAATAATATGAAAAATTTTGTAGAGGAACTCAAATGGAGAGGCATGGTCCAGGAGATCATGCCGGGCACTGAGGAAAAACTTATGGAAGGCCCTACAGCAGCATATGTCGGAATAGACCCTACTGCGGATTCGCTTCACATCGGCCACATGGTGAGCATCATGATACTCAAGCATTTCCAGAATTGCGGCCATAAGCCTTTCGCCCTCGTCGGAGGTGCAACCGGAATGATCGGCGACCCTTCCATGAAATCACAGGAGCGCAATCTTCTCGACGAGCAGACCCTCAATCACAACGTGACATGCATAAAGGCACAGCTTTCCAAATTCCTTGACTTCGAATCAGATGCGGACAACCGCGCAGAGCTTGTCAACAACTACGACTGGATGAAAGGCTACTCATTCCTTGACTTCACACGCGACATAGGAAAGCACATCACCGTGAACTACATGATGTCAAAGGACTCCGTAAAGAAAAGGCTTTCTTCCGAGTCACGCGAAGGCATGTCTTTCACCGAGTTCACATACCAGCTGCTCCAGGGATATGACTTCCTTTGGCTGTATGAGAACAAGGGGTGCACGCTCCAGATGGGCGGAGCAGACCAGTGGGGCAACATAACCACCGGTTCTGAACTCATCAGGCGAATCCTCGGCAAAGAGGCATATGCACTCACCTGCCCTCTCATAACCAAGGCAGACGGCGGCAAGTTCGGAAAGACCGAGAAAGGAAACATCTGGCTCGACCCGGAGAGGACTTCCCCATACCAGTTCTACCAGTTCTGGCTCAATGTATCCGACACAGACGCAGAGAAATACATCAGGATTTTCACCATGCTCGGCAAAGAGGAAATCGACTCCGCGATAGCCACTCACCAGCAGGCTCCGCACGAGAGAAGCCTCCAGAAACTCCTCGCAAAAGAGGTTACCACCATGGTGCATGGCGCACAGGAATACGAAAAGGCCGTGTCCGCTTCCCAGATGCTTTTTGGCAATGCCACTTCCGAGGCGCTCAAGAGCCTTGATGAAAAAACTTTCCTTGCAGTGTTTGACGGAGTTCCTACATTCGAGGTGGAGGACAGCAAATTCCCGATGGGCATCATAGACCTGCTTGCCGCTGAGTCAAAGGTATTCCCTTCAAAGGGAGAGTGCCGCAAGATGATACAGGCCGCAGGTGTAAGCATCAACAAGGAAAAGGTGACGGATGCGAACGCCACGATAGGCTGTGAGTCCTATATCAACGGCAAATATATCCTCGCGCAGAAAGGCAAGAAGAATTACTTTATCATCAAAATCGTAAAGTGATGGAAAAGAACACCGAAAGCACACGTCAGCTCAAGGTAGCCAAGGAGCTCCAGAAACATATGGCCGAGATTATCCGCAGCAAGGGTATGGCGGCCTTCGGAGGAGCACTGGTGTCCGTGAGCGGAGTAAAGATAAGCCCGGACCTGTCAGTCGCCAAGATATACGTCAGCGTCTTTCCTTCAGAAAAGGCGCAGGGCGTGATGGAACTGCTTCAGGAAAACGGAAGGGCTCTCCGCGGAGAACTCGGGAACAAGGTCGCACGCCAGCTCAGGATTGTGCCTGAAATCGTGTTTTACCTCGACAGTTCCCTCGATTATGTCGAGCACATCGAGCAGCTTCTGAAAAAATGAGGCTCGTGCCGTTCATAGCGTGCAGATACCTTTTCGCAAAGAAATCACACAATGTGATAAACATAATTTCTGCGATAAGCGCCATCGGCATGTCTGTGGGTACGGCGGCACTGATAATAATACTTTCTGTATATAACGGGTTCGACTCGCTCATCAGGTCAATGATGAGTGACGTCGAACCCGATTTGCTTGTAACGCCGGCATCCGGAAAAGTCTTCGTGCCAGAAGGAGAGGCATATGACTGGCTGTACAGCCAAGCCTCCGTCAAGAACATCTGCTGCACATTGCAGGAGGACGTTTTCATAAATTATGACGGGAAGCAGGGCCTTGCCAAGGCCAAGGGAGTGGACTGGATATATGAGGAGGAATCCCCAATAAGAGACAGGATGACAAACGGCACCTTCACTCTGCACCGCACAGATGTGCCTATGGCATGCGCCGGAACAGTGCTTGCACACGAACTCGGCATCAATCCCCGCTTCCTGTCCCCGATTGAAATCTATTTCCCGTCACGCACACGCAGGATATCAATGTCGAATCCGGCCGCATCCATAGAGTGCGTCAAGGTATGGCCGGCAGGAATATTCTCAATCAGCAGCGACATAGACAAAGAACTGCTCATAGTCCCGATAGAAAAGATGCGTGAGCTGCTGGAGTACGAAGACGAGGTCTCGGCCGTGGAAATCCGTATTGCGGAAGGCTATGGCGCGGGAGAAGCCGCGAGACTGAAAAAAGAGCTTGAGACAAGGCTCGGGGACGGTTTCGAAGTACGTGACAGGTTCATGCAGAACGAGACTCTGTACAAGATGATGAAATATGAGAAGGCCGCGATATATATGATACTTATTTTTGTCATCATAATAATAGCCTTCAACATATTCGGCAGCCTTTCCATGCTGATAATCGAAAAGTCCGGAGACATAGCCACGCTCCGCAGCCTCGGTGCTCCAAAGAGGCTCATAAGGCGGATATTCGTGCTTGAAGGTTGGCTGATATCGCTGACAGGACTTGCAGGAGGGCTTGTCGTTGGCATAGGATTCTCCCTGTTGCAGCAGCATTTCGGCTTCATAAAAATGCCCGGACATTTTGTTGTCCAGGCATATCCGGTGATATTGTCTGCAAAGGATATTCTGCTCACTTGCTTTTCCGTAGCCGCCATAGGCTATATAATCGCCCTTCTTCCTGTGATGTCCTACAGGAAATTCATGTCTGACCGTTAAGCCCTTATTGCGGTTGGGCATTCCTTTCAGAAGTCACTTCAGACGTTCCAGGTGGCATAATATCAGATTGCCGTCATCGTCCCTAAGGTGCATCCCGTTTCCTTCGCAATAGCGGAACCACTTGCAATCCCCGCACTCCCCTTTCTTCATCCAGGAGCGGTCACGGTAAGGCCCGAAGCGGTTTTCCCACACATCAATGAAATCATCCTTATAGATATTGCCTTGATGATAGTCAGAGCGGATGCTTGAACATGCTGAGATTGAGCCGTCTATAAGGACTGAGCCTATTGTCATCCCGGCCTGGCAAGTGTAAAGATGATCCCGCACCTCGCCCTCATACTCTCCGAGAAAGCCCTCACAGCCGTAGCTTGCAGAAATGCGGCCTTCCTTGCGGGTCTGCTTTATGAATTCCATCAACCCGCGGAAACGCTCGCCGTCAAGCTGCAATTCAGGGTCCTGTGCCGCACGGCCGACCGGAAAGACCGTAAACAGGCGCCAGCTTTTCAAGCCAAGGCTTATAAGATATTCCTTGAATTGTCCGAGAGAATCATAATTGCGGTTATTTACGCAAGTCACAACATCGAACTTTATAGACGGTTCTTTTGCAAGGATGCCGATAGCCCTCGAAGCATTCGAAAAGGCGTCAGGAACCCCGCGCATCCAGTTGTGCTCAGCCTCAAATCCGTCAAGGCTAATGGTTGCCGAATGCAGCCCGGCGCCAAGCAGTCTGTCTATCATCTCAGGGGTCATAAGACGCCCGTTAGAAACCATGCTCCACGGAAATTCCATGTCATAAATGGCCCGGCCGCATTGCACTATGTCCTTGCGCATAAGAGGCTCGCCGCCGGAGATGATGACCATTATCTTGTGAGGGTCATAATTCTCCCTGATTCTTTCCAGCACTTTCCTGAAATCCCCGAAAGGCATGTCATGGTGCTGCGCAGAAACCTTGCAGTCACTTCCGCAGTGGCGGCATTTCATATTGCAGCGCAAGGTGGATTCCCAGAAGAGCTGTCTCAAAGGGTGTTTCTGCCTTGTGTCCTTAATAAGCTGCCTGTTAAGTTCAAGAGCCAGGCGGCGGGCTATGGAAATTCCTGTCATAACTTTTATTCTTCAAGTGAGAGTTTCATGTCAGCATTCTCAGCCCCATAATCTCCGCAGTCCCAATTGCCGCTTCCCTCACTCAGCTTCTTCAGTCCGACCTCAAGGATCTCTTTTGAGAATTTGCCACCGTTAAGTTCTCCGTCAATATCGTCAAAAGCGATGGTAAGAGTTTCCTGAGGAAACATTCCTCCGCTCAGGACATAGGTCCCATCAGCGGCTGTGAATGCGCTGTCAGCAGGATATGTCTCATCAACAGTGACAGCGATTCCCTTTATCGGTGTTCCGGAAACATCCGTCACGCGTCCCTTTATCTCAAAATCGGCATGTGGCGTACCATACTCACACTTTATAAAGTTTATCTCCCCACAAGCCACACCGGTCATGGCTGCAATTATGCCCAAGGCAAAACGGCAAAAACGGATGAAAAGATTTCTCATAGCAAATATGTTTTAATAAAACGGCATATAGATGCTGGCTTTTCCACAAATGTTGCATTATCGGATGGGACAACAGCACACAAAATCCTGAACCACAAACAACCATGGGCTGACGTGTATGCACCAATACGCACCCGCCAGCCCATAGTCAATTAAATATCAATCTTTTACAATTTCCCGCCGATATACTCATGTATGGCAGCGGCGGCCTTACGTCCAGCTCCCATGGCAAGAATAACAGTGGCGGCACCGGTTACGGCATCACCGCCCGCAAATACGCCCTGACGTGTGGTAACTCCGGACTCGTCTGCCACGAGACAGCCCCTGCGGTTAGTTTCAAGCCCTCCGGTAGTCTTGGCAATCAACGGATTAGGAGAAGTTCCGAGTGACATGATGACAGTATCGGTCTCAATCTCAAACTCAGAGCCGGCAACAGGCACAGGACTGCGCCTTCCGCTCTCGTCCGGCTCACCGAGCTCCATCCTTATGCACTTCACTGCACGTACCCAGCCTTTCTCGTCACCGAGCACCTCGACAGGATTGGTCAGCATTGCAAACTCAATTCCCTCTTCCTTTGCATGGTGCACCTCCTCAAGACGGGCAGGAAGCTCTTTTTCAGTACGCCTATAGACAATAGTGGTATGAGCACCGAGCCTGAGGGCAGTACGCGCCGCATCCATGGCAACATTTCCGCCTCCTACTACCACGACCTTGCTTCCGGTATGGATAGGAGTCATATAATCGTCACGATAAGCCTTCATCAGATTATTGCGGGTAAGGAACTCGTTTGCAGAGAACACGCCATTGAGATTCTCCCCGGGAATGCCCATGAATTTCGGCAGACCGGCTCCTGAGCCGACGAAAACGGCTTCGAATCCCTCCTCGTCCAGAAGCGAATCAATCGTAACCGTCCTTCCGACCACAACATTTGTCTCGATTTTCACTCCAAGCGCCTTCACCTGGGCAATTTCAGCTGCTACCACCTTGTCCTTAGGAAGCCTGAATTCCGGTATTCCGTACTCAAGTACACCGCCTGGACGGTGAAGAGCCTCAAACACAGTCACATCGTAGCCAAGCTTGGCAAGGTCGCTCGCACATGCAAGTCCGGCAGGACCGCTACCTACAATCGCAACCCTATGGCCGTTAGGCTCTGCTTTCACTGGCTCAAGACCGCCGTTCTCACGTGTCCAGTCTGCCACGAAACGCTCCAGCTTTCCGATGGCCACCGGCTCTGCCTTCACTCCGAGAATGCAGCTTCCCTCACACTGTGTCTCCTGCGGGCATACCCTTCCGCATACTGCCGGCAGAGAAGAATCCTCCGCAATCACAGCAGCCGCACCGGAAAAGTCACCGGCAGCGACACGCGAGATGAAAGCCGGAATCTTCACGTTCACCGGACATGCTCCCACGCAGCGCGGATTCTTGCAATTAAGACATCTTGAAGCCTCAAGAACTGCTTCCTTTTCATCATATCCGTAGCAGACCTCCTCAAAATTGGTTGCACGGACCTTTGCCTCCTGTTCCCTGACAGGGACTCTCGGTATTCTGTTTGCCATTATTTTCCCCTCCCTATCTTACATTTGTGGTCAGCTTCCTGCTCATGTGTCCTGTACATGCCCTGACGGCGCATAGCCTCGTCAAAGTCAACGTCATATCCATTGAACTCAGGACCTTCGACACATGCGAACCTGGTCTTTCCGGCAACAGTCACACGGCATGCGCCGCACATTCCGGTTCCGTCCACCATAAGCGTATTAAGGCTGACGATTATAGGCAGGCCGAGCTTCTTTGCCGTCAAAGTGGCAAATTTCATCATTATCATAGGACCTATCGCCACTGCCTGCGTATAGCTCTTCCCGTCTTCATTGACAAGTTTCTCCAGCATGGCAGTGACAAGCCCCTTGAAACCTTCCGAACCATCATCCGTGCAGATATACAGGTTGTCGCATACAGACTCCATCTCCTTTCTGAAGATTATGAGGTCTGCAGTCTTGGCACCGACGATTACATCAACAGCCTCCCCCCTCTCGTGAAGCCACTTCACCTGCGGATATACAGGAGCGGTGCCGACACCTCCGGCGATGAATATGTATCTCTGTCCGGCAAGCTCCCCGGCAGACATCTCAGTGAAATCCGAAGGAACACCGAGCGGTCCCACGACGTCAGCGAAGGCATCGCCCTCGTTCATGGCACATATTTCTGTCGTAGATGCACCAATCTGCTGCGTCACGATTGTGACAGTTCCGGCATCCTTGTCGTAATCACTTATAGTAAGCGGAATGCGCTCACCGTTTTCTGTTGCACGCACTATGAGGAACTGTCCCGGAAGGGCAGCTGCCGCCAATCTGGCAGCCTCCACCTCCATCCTGCAGATCGTAGGCGTCAGCATTTCTTTTCTGATGACTCTATACATTTTCTTGTCTCTAAGTTTGTCACATTAAGTCCGCAAAGATACAATATAATACCATATGCCGTCAGGATTTCGCCACTAATATTTTTCTTCCGTCCCATTATGGGCATGGTGCAGTCTGCCTGACTAAATGCAAAAGACCCCGAAAGCCATCACACGGCCTTCGGGGTCCATATGAAGCAAATGCGGAGACACTACTCGTGATGGTGATGATGGGCGGCACCGTTTTCCGCCACCGGATAACCGAGAGCCTCAATAGCGGCTTTCAAAGTCTCCTCTGAAGTCTTGGAGGCGTCGTATTTTATATCCACGGTCTGGTCTTCGAGCGATACCTTCAGGTCTTTCACGCCTTTTTCAAAAGCGATGTTCTCCTGAACTTTCTTCACGCAGTTTGCGCAGTGGAGGTGAACATGGAAATGCACGTCACGGATTTCAGCCTTCGCTTTCTTTGAAGGCTTCTTGTCGGTAAGGACGGTAAGCGACTCCGTTTCTGATGCAGCGGCCATGGCAGGCACAGTTACGGATGCAGTCATGGCGACTGCAGCGATGATGATTGTCTTTGCAAGTTTCATAATATCAAATGTTTTCATATTCTGTTTCAAATAATGTTACTGACGGTTCCAAACAAGCCTCAGGCTTTTTTCCACAAAGTGAAGCGGAAGCCTATATGGGCCTTTATTCCCATGAGAGGTCCCCAGATGCAGCTGGCGTCAAATGAGGCCTGGCGGGGGTCAACAAAACCGTTCGCGTCTTTGACACTGCCCAAAACGACATCCTTCTGACGGAAATTGGTCAGGTTTTCCGCTCCCACATATACATCCCATCCCTTGAAACGACGGGTGATCTGGGCATAGAGAAGCGGATACACCGGAGTCCTGCCGTTCTTATATAGAGGTTTGCCTTTGCCGTCCACCAGCACATTGCCCTTTGAGTCCTTCCACATGAAGTCATACACTCTTGAAGAACCATTCACGGAAGCAGTAAAGTCAAATATCCATTTGTTGAGATTTGTCGCATACTGAAGATTGAGCACTCCTTTGAAGCGGCTTGTCATGGGTTTCTCCACAAGTCCCCTTCCGAGAAGATCTATCTTCGCATTGGTATAACGGAAAGTGGCCGTAATGTTGAAGCGCTCAATAGGGTCAACCGAGAAGTCAAGCTGGAAGTTGTCCGTGAACGAACGGTCGCCGTCAAGGGCATAGAAATCAATCTTCGTATCATCACGTTCATAATCCACCACCATCTGCTGGGCGAACTGAGTCCTGAAATAGTCAAAGCTCAGATAAGTGTTGGACGACGCTCCGAAAGGCATGTAATAGGTAATGTTTCCTCCGAAAGTCCACGCATCTTCGAGGATGTGCCTGTTATAGTCTCCGGTAAATTCCTTTCCGGTAGAAAATACTCCGATATTGTCCACAAGCGGGGTCGAATATCTCAGTCCGCGGCCTCCGTTTGCCCTTATGACGATTTCATCAATCGGCATATATTTCAGTGTCACGCGCGGAGATACCTTGAATCCGTCATGTACGAACCAGTCTCCACGAAGTCCGGCAATTGCAGAGAATTTGTCTCCGGCATGGAAGGTATATTCTCCAAACACACCTGCATTGGCAAGATTCGTCAAGCCGGAATTGGCCTGTTCCTGGGGAGCGGCGGCGACAATACGCCTGAAATCCTCGTCATATCTGTCGAAAGTTCCGTTCAGGCCTACCGTGAATTTGTGTGACTCATTTATCTCGTTCTGGTACAACAGGTTTGCGAAAGCAGAATGCTGGCCTGCGAGATATTTTGTCGCGCCGAAATAAGAATCCATATCCTGATAGCTGTAATCCGCTATGAAGGCAATGTTCTGTGAATTTGACTCATTGAGAGGCACTCCGACCTTAAGGTATCCGTTGATTGAGCGGTTCAATATGTCCGAACCCCACGGGTCAACCTTGTCCTGTGACTGCTTCATGCTGAAAGTATTCTTGTCATAGAGCACCTTCTTGCCGTTTCCGTCAGTCAACACCTGACCACCGATACGCTTGTCCTGAAGCGCACGCACTCCGAAGCGCACCTGCACCCCATTGTCGGCCTGATAGAGCCAGCGGTTGGAGAGATTGAACTGGAGCATCTTCGGGTCATCGAGAAAACCGTCATGGTTCATGTCATGCGAAGCGATATTTCCGGACACGTGACCGAGAATTACGGTGCTCCATTTGTATCCCATCTGCAGTGAAGAAGCAATGTTGAAGTCCATCTTGGTGTCGCTCATGACAGCGGCATTCAGGAACAGCGGCTTCTCATCGGTAGGCTTGCGGTGCTCCATGTTAATCTGTCCGGTCATGCACTCGACTCCGTTGATGACAGACGAGGAGCCTTTCGCTATCTGTATGCTTTCAAGCCATTGTCCCGGCACATACGAGAGTCCGAACGGAGCGGACAGTCCGCGCATGACAGGTCTTGTCTCGTCAAGCATCTGGGTATATACGCCCGAGAGTCCGAGCAGGCGGATCTGGCGTGCTCCTGTGACCGCATCGGAATAACCGACTGTCACGCTCGCAGAGTTCTCGAAGCTTTCCGCAAGGTTACAGCAGGCCATCTTGCACAAGCCCGCAGCGGAAATCACCTCGGTACGTATTTCTTTTCCTTTTGAAAGATAGTTTCCGGCCTGGCGTGACACGAAAACGGCAGCATCAAGGCTGTCGGCACGCTCTCCGTAAATGTCGGTAGTGTCAATTACCTGTCCGTCAACGCCCTTCACCTGGGCTGACGCGGCATACGCACATAATGCGCACAATATTATAATTGCGATTTTTTTCATACTATGTCTGTTGATTATTAAGGAATAGATTCACAACAACTTCCGGGCTTGGCAGCCGGACAGAATGTAAAGCAGGAATTCTGCCGGAAGTTTTATTGACGGGAAGCCCGTCGGGATGAATCAAATCCTCCAGACTCCGTATGAAGCAAGAATATCAATATTGAACGGCTCCGTGTCTTCGGAACCGGAAAAGACTGCCGGCTTGATAATAAGAGGAATTTCCGGAAGTATGGAGATATGCCCGGCAAGACATGGGCAATGGCCGCAGTGGCACTCGTCATAATGCCTGTGGGAATCTTCCTGCTGCAGCCCTGTGACGGAAAGCACCTGATAATGGTCCGAGCAGCAGTCTGACGAAATGCATGCCTCTGATGACAAGCATGCAAGGACATCGTCCGCAAAGACTTCCGTGGCAGATGCATCGCCATGGCAGCACCCTGAACAGCCTATGCAATGTGAGCAGCGGGCAGCATGTCCGCAATGCTCATCATGCGAAATCCCGCAGACATGTCCCGGATGTATGTCAGTACAGCTCATTCCGCTTATGAAATTGGCAAGAAAACTGCGCCCGCTGCCGTTGCACGTATGTACGTCAAAGCCTATGATACTGACGCAGTACCACAGGACTAAAATAGCGGAGCAATATTTATTGACAATGTTTTTCATATACAACCTGCAAATATAGCTAAAGTTGAGTGCAGAGACAAAACAAATTTTGTCTCTGCCGAGACGCATCTCCATATGTGCGTAAAGCGCAAATATAGCATAAATTATCCACACATGATTCAATAATACAGACAAATTAAAATAAGTTGAGAGCTTTTCCGTATATTTGCATGTTAGTCCTGATATGATGTCATGGAAGGAAAAACGGATTGCATGACATGTGGCGGAAGACAACAGAAAGAACAATCACTATAAAGATATTTTTATGAAAGATTTCATCAAAATGACCCTTGCGACGCTTGCGGGGCTTTTCATTTTCGGCATCGTGTCCTTTTTCATGATGTTTGCCATGATCGGGGCACTCGCAGCAGTAGGCAGCACACAGCCTGTCATGCCACGTGAAGGCGTGCTGAAGATTGACATGTCCACAATAGCGCTTGCGGAACAGACACAGGAGGCTGACCCGATGTCAATACTCCAGGGAAACGGCAACACATCAGTTCTCGGCATATACAGCGCCATCAAGGCAATCAGTGCCGCAGCTGAAGACCCTGCAATAAAATTCATATACATGAGACCGGACGGGGCGGCAGGCGGAATAGCGCACATGGAAGAGTTCAGGAGCGCCCTCAAGAAATTCCGCTCAAGCGGCAAGGCGATTGTATCCTATACCGAGAATCCGGGCAACGGAGGCTATTACCTCGCGTCAGTATCCGACAAGATTTACATGACACCTCACGACGGAAGCCTCAACATGTTCTCCGGACTGTCCTCACAACTGATTTTCCTCAAGGACGCGCTTGACTGGCTCGGTGTCAACATGCAGCTGATACGCCACGGAAAATACAAGTCAGCCGGCGAGATGTACATCAGGAAGTCGGCCAGCAAAGAGAACATGGAACAGAACGAGGCCATGATAAGCTCCGTATGGAACAGCTGGGCCGAAGAAATCGCAGAGGCAAGGAACATCACCACGGAGGAACTCAACTCCATCCTTGACAATCTTGAGCTTAATTTCCCTGAAGACTTCCTTGAGAAAGGCCTCGTGGACGAGCTTATGACACGTGAGCAGCTCCAGCAGAAGCTTGCAGACCTTTTCGTGACAGACAAATTCGAGAATGTCAAGGGCATATCCCTCCAGGACTATGCAATGCTCAAAAACACCGTCAACTTCAAAGCAGCAAACAAGGTGGCAGTCATCTATGCGGACGGAGAAATCATTGACGGCAACGACAAGATGCAGGTTGCGGGCGACAGGTTCGCAAAAGTAATTGCAGATGTAAGAAATGACAAAAGCGTAAAGGCAGTCGTGCTCAGGGTCAATTCTCCGGGAGGAAGCGTGCTTGCATCCGAAAAAATCAAGACAGAACTTGACCTGCTTAGGGAAAGCGTGCCGGTAATCGCCTCATACGGCAACTATGCGGCTTCAGGAGGATACTGGATTTCCGCATGCAGCGACTACATTTTCTCCAACGCGACCACTCTCACCGGTTCAATCGGAGTGTTCAGCATGATTCCGGACTTCAGCGGAACGATAAACGACAAGCTGCGCGTAAACATCACTCCGGTAAATTCCAACAGGCATGCTGACATGTACGGCGGAATGCGTCCTCTTGACAAGAACGAAATCGCATACATGCAGGCATCAGTAGAAAAGATATACGACAAATTCACAGGCATCGTGTCAGAGGGAAGGGACATGAGTGTTCCGTCAGTTGACGCCATCGCGCAGGGACGCGTATGGGCAGGAGCCGAGGCCATAAAAATAGGGCTTGTGGACCAGATAGGAACCATTGAGGACGCCATCGCATACGCGGCCATGAGCATCGAGGATGTATCAAGCCCTGCTGATGTGCAGATTGTAGAATACCCTAAGCCGCTGAGCACCTTTGAAATACTGCTTGACTCACTCACCGGGGAACAGTCAATTGCCGCAGGCACTCCGTTTGAAGGTCTTGAGAAGGCAATACGCAATTCAAAGACATCATGCAGCGGCAAGGCTTACGCGAGAATGCCTTATGAAATCATCATAAAGTAACGCTGACCCTGATTATCCTTTCCGTTGCGGAAGTGACTTTATACATGTCGCCGGTCCTCATTCCGAGAACACCGGCGACATGTTGCTTTTTCTGCATGTCATCAGAACTTTCAGAGAGCACGACAGCACGCCCCTTTGCAGCAGCGTCCAGCTTGAGGTCCGTGAAAAGGTCGCTCAGCTTTTTCTTTCCGCGCATTCCCATAGGCACCATCCAGTCTCCGTGCTGCCATTTGCGGCATACAAACGGGAACTTGAGCTTTCCGGCATCAAATATAAGAGTACCTGAAGGCTGCCTAAGGACAAAATCAGACGGGCGCGCAAATTCCTCTACAAGAAACCGCACTCCGTCAAGGGCATATTTTCCCGGGCCATGCACCACCACTATCTCCGCATCAAAGTCCGCCGTACAATCGCAAGGACACACTTGCAGCACTCCCCTTCCGGCAAACAGGACATGGGTCTGGGAATGGAAACGCTTTCCAGACACGGTGCGTCCGGACATGACAAGGTCCTCCACAGAACTGAGCACAGGTCCCGTAAATCCGTAAGGCTCCAGTATATGATACAAAAGGTATCTCCATTGCCTGTATCCGAGCAATGCGTCAAGGTTTATTTCGGCTCCCCAGTCATAAACTGTCACGACCGACAATGCGGCCTGCGAGCACCAGTCAGAGACTATTTCCTCAGCATCGGAGAACCATGACATCTCTTTGTTGAAAGTCCTTACGAATGAAGGATTCATTTTCTCCAGAAGCGGAAACACTTCATTGCGTATACTGTTGCGCTTATATTCGGACATAGCATTGGTGCTGTCATTGCGGTAAGGCACCTTATGTGCGAACACATGCCCCTCAATCTGCTTGCGGGTAAAACCGAGCAGAGGGCGCAGAAGCTGAAGTCCCTCACCAGAGGAACAAGGCATCGGCGATACTTCAGACATGCCGGAAATGCCTCTGAGTCCCGTTCCGCGCACAAGATTAAGAATCAGCGTCTCCGCATTGTCATTGGCATTATGGGCGACTGCAACTGCAGCATAGCCATGCTCAAGGCACAGGGAGGCAAACCACGAATATCTCAATTCCCGAGCTGCCATCTCAATGCTGATGCCATACTCAGAGGCATATGCTGAAGTGTCGAAAGAAGTGCAATGGAAGGCAATGCCTCTTTCCGATGCCCAGGAACGCACAAGAGCCTCGTCACCGTCACTTTCATCCGACCTCAGACGGAAATTGCAATGTGCCAGAGCAATGCTTTCAGCTCCGTAGGACTTGTGGAACAGGTCTGCCATGCACATCGAGTCTATTCCTCCGCTCACGGCAAGCAGTATTGCCGGACGGACGACGTGCCCGCCGGTCATGCATCCGCAGTCCTTCTCCCCGCCATCATTCACGGGGCACAATTCCGAAAGGGCTGACCGGAGATTTCCGCCGGCCAGCCCCTTCATATTTTCCATGACTTTTAAGAAATGTCCCTGAATCATGTTTCTAATTCTTTTTGCTTGCGATGGTGTAGGTAAAGCCAAAGGCAAGCGTCTCCTTGAACTGCACCCTCTGCCTTCCGTTCGGATACTTGTCAATATCCTTATCAGACGTTATCATGATTTTGTCGTCATAGATGAGGTTCGTAGTGAGGGTGAATGAGAAATATTTCGCGAGCTTCCAGTCAAAGCGGTTGTCCCAGTTCACACGCAGGTTCTCAGGATGGTCAAGATAGTTGGAGAAGAGCACTACCTGTGAAGAGTATGAGAAATTGTCGTTCACATTCACCTTCACGTCAAGCTTCAGCTGGGCACCGAGCTCGAAACGGTAATTGCGCAACTGCGAGCCATCTGTCGGACGTTCAGCCTCCGGAATGCCCTCATATTCCTTTTTCAAAGCCATGCTGTAGCTCTGCCTGAGAGCCTCATCCCTTACTATAACGAAACCTCCTGTGACAGGCGCAAAGTTGACGGTGAGCCATTTGGTCGGAGTATAGTCGATACCGAGGGCGAGGTTTGTATATGCAGGCGCGAGGAAACCGGATTTGAGTTCACGGGCATCTTTCCAGTGCTGTATCTGGTCCTTGCGCGGGAGGTCCTCAATGTTCTCCACTCCAGGAGTCTTGTACTCGTAGCCGTTCGCGAACTGTGATTTGAAATCATAGTTGGCCGAGAAATAAAGGTTCTTCATTTTCTCAGTCTTATATCCGAACTTGCTCTCCAGATATATGCGGTCGGCGTTTTTCTGGAATATAGGCTTGGATGAAGCATACAGGAAGCCATAGTCAAGCTGCAGGCGGTTGTTCCAGAACAACTCGTTCTTCTTGTAGTTGGCATTGGCATCGACAAATCCCTGCATAGAGACAGTGTTGTCTCCTCCGGCCGCCCAGTTGGTCAGAGAGGTCTGGCCGACATTAATCTGCGTTTTGAGGGAGTTTGTCCAATATTTCGGCTTTTCAACCTTCGGCTCGGCAACCGGAGCCGTAGTAATGGTCTTTGCAGCCTCTGCAGCTGCCTGCTGGGCGTCCTGTGCGAAAGACGGGAGCAAAGCCGCACAAGATGCAACAATAGTGATAAAAGTTCTTTTCATCATTGTCTCTGTTTATGCCCCTTAAGGAAAGGAGCATGGTGAATAATCTGATATGCAAAAGCAAGCCGGGCAATGCATTTTGCATGCCATCAGCAGGTACAGCCTGCAAAACTGGCTGAAAACAATCCTCTGGTCTCCGCTAATATGAAATAGCGAACAGAACCCTGCGGTGAGAAGGCTTTCCGGAATATATGCAGGTTCCCTCCTCTTCACAGACCGCGCTGTCCATAGGTATGCAACGGATGGTTGCCTTTGTCTCCTCCTTAATCCTTTCCTCAGTCTCTGGAGTGCCGTCCCAATGGCAGAGCAGGAAGCCTCCCTTGGTGATTTCCTCCTTGAACTGCTCCCATGTGTCAACCTTGCGGATGCTGTCGTCACGGAATTTCAAAGCCCTTGCATAGATATTCTCCTGAATCTCGTCAAGCAGGTCCTCAATCCTCTTGCCCAGTCCCTCAACAGAAGCTGAAATCTTCTCTCCGGTATCACGGCGGGCAACCTCTACTGTTCCGTTCGCAAGGTCGCGCGCACCGATGGCAAGACGTACAGGAACTCCCTTAAGCTCCCATTCAGCGAACTTGAATCCGGGACGCAGGGTGTCACGGTCATCTATCTTGACACTGTGGCCGTGTGACTCAAGCTCTTTCTTAAGCTCATCCATCTTTTCGGCTATGGCCTTGTTGCCTTCTTCGTCCTTGCCTGGGATAGGCACCATAACAACCTGTATAGGAGCGAGCTTCGGAGGAAGCACAAGACCGTTGTCGTCGCCGTGAGCCATGATAAGTGCACCCATAAGACGCGTTGACACGCCCCATGAAGTAGCCCATACATATTCCTGCTTTCCTTCCCTGTTGGTGAACATCACGTCGAAAGCCTTTGCGAAATTCTGTCCGAGGAAATGCGATGTGCCGGCCTGCAAAGCCTTTCCGTCCTGCATCAGGGCCTCGATTGTCATCGTGTCAAGGGCACCGGCAAACCTCTCGTTAGGGCTCTTGTGGCCAACAACCACCGGAAGCGCCATCCAGTTGCGTGCAAAGTCAGCATACACTCCGACCATCTTTGTTGCCTCTGCAATAGCCTCCTGTTCGGTAGAATGTGCAGTGTGGCCCTCCTGCCAAAGAAATTCGGCCGTGCGGAGGAAAAGGCGGGTACGCATCTCCCAGCGCACCACATTCGCCCACTGGTTGCACATTATAGGAAGATCCCTCCATGATGTGACCCAGTTCTTGTAAGTGTTCCAGATAATGGTCTCTGAAGTCGGCCTCACGACAAGCTCCTCCTCAAGTCTTGCTGACGGGTCAACAACGACTCCCGGGCCGTCAGGATTGGCCATAAGCCTGTGGTGCGTCACAACGGCGCACTCCTTGGCGAATCCCTCCACATGCTCGGCTTCCCTGCTGAGGAAAGATTTGGGGATGAAAAGAGGGAAATATGCGTTGACATGCCCGGTGTCCTTGAACATTTTGTCAAGAACCTGCTGCATTTTCTCCCAGATAGCATAGCCATATGGCTTTATTACCATACATCCCCTCACTGCTGAACGCTCAGCCAAGTCTGCCTTGACCACAAGGTTGTCATACCACTTTGAGTAGTCGTCAGACCTTTTTGTAACTTCTTTTGCCATTATATTATTGCTTTTTATGTTATTCTTTTTCACAGCGCCACCACAACGGCGGCCAATTGTCCGGCTTCACACATGAGACCATTCCAAAAGGTCACCACATTACCATCCCGAACAATCCGCAAAGTTATGAATTTCCCGCAAAAATTCCAATCACGCATTGCTCGCATAATAAGCATGACGAAAGTTGCAACAGTTCTCCCGAATTTTCCTTTGCCAACCCGATGGCCTCACCTACAAGACTGTCCGTTCTCACTTAATCTTCGGGGAATATTTGACAGCTCCCCCATAATCATAGAAACATTGTCATATATGCCGGAAGATATTGCACATCCTCCTCTTTACGCATATCTTTCGTGTAAATCAGATACTTGTTTTTTATCCGGACTGAAAACTTTTTGCAAAAGGCATCCAACGAAGCATGTGCCTTATAACCGGAAGATTTTACCTCAACAGGACTTATCTTGTCCCCGTCGGCAATCAGAAAATCCACTTCGTAGTTGTGCTTTCCGCTGTCAGTAGGAAATGTGTAATAGTATAACTCATGCCCGGAGGCTTTCAACATTTGTGCAATAACGTTTTCATAGACGTATCCAAGATCCGCACTTAATTTGTCACTGAGCAGTTTATGATAAATCGTGTTATCAGTAAACTTCTTGTCCCAAAATGCGAGCGTGACAAACAAGCCTGTATCGCCAGCAAACATCTTGTATTTGTCCGTGGCTTGGTGCAATGCCATCCCCATGCCCGGATCGTTGACATGATAAGACATATTGACTACCATTGATTCCTTTATTTCCGAGACAATCTCCGCCAATTCAGAATTACGTTTTCCGTCCGTCGCGCTCCATGCCTGGTACCTGTTGGCGTTGCTCGTCAGTTGGGCTGGAATCTGACGGAACATTTTGGATGCGTTACCCGTAGGGTCTATCTTATTGAAGTCATCTTCATACAATGTTATGATGGATCGTTTCACGCTGTCCACCTTTTCCAGGTTATTGCTTTCAAGATAAGACGCAACAGCCTGCGGCATACCTCCTACCAGCATATACAGGCGGAAGTCACGCATCAGTTTGCGGTTGGTCACATCTCCTAATGATGTCCTGTTCCGGAAACAGCCTTGAAGCAGTTTTACCGTAGCCGTATCTCCCAACGCCCACTTGAACTCCTCATAGTCCATCGGGTACATATAAAGTTTCACTTCCTCACTTGGAATCAGAATATCCTTGACATTCTTGCGTATGGATATAAGAGAGCCGGTTTCTATATAATCGTACCTTCCGTCTTTCACAAGATATTTGATAGCCTGCCTTGCCTTTGGCGCAAGCTGGACTTCATCAAAGATGATGGCTGACTTCCGTTTCTTCAACTCTACTCCATATTCAAGTTGCAGGCGCATAAAAATACGGTTAAGATCGGAAAGGTCATTGAACAACTCCCGGATTTCGGTAGAACAGGCAGCAAAATCCACCAGTATATAGGTTTCGTATTCTTTAGCTGCAAACTCTTCGGCAATCGTAGATTTGCCCACACGCCTTGCGCCCTGTATCAATACGGCTGTCCTGCCGTCATCCGTCCGCTTCCACAGCAGAAGTTCATCGTATATTTTCCTTTTGAATATCATATAAAAGCCTTTAATTGAAAACTAAGGTAATGCAATTTACACTAATCTCAAAATATTTCACATGTCATGCCTACACTAATCTCAATTTGTTTGCCCACTTCTCATGTATCTCAATATTAATTTCATGAATAATTGCAGTAATCTCAATATTTAATAAATCAAGGAACATTTTGGCTGAATTTTGTAAAAATCAGACAAATTTCCGTTCTGATTTCTCGACTGGAGATGCTTCAGAACGCCATTTTTTGATTTATCCGCGTAAATTTTCGTTACACGGATAACTTTCGCTCACTTTGCGACATGAATTTTAATGCTTATGGTCATGTATGACAATTGCTATGGGTCTGAACCGAAAGGGATTTTCGTTGACCTGACTTATGACTCGGGATTCAAGGCCGTATTCGCGGACGAGGCCAACAAAACGCTGCTCATCGGGCTTCTAAATGAGGTGCTCCCGCCTCAGGCCCAAATCAGCGACATCGAAAAATATTACAGCGACAGGGAACAGGGGAAAGACACCCGGGACGGAAAACTAACGAAGCTTGACCTTATCTGCAAAGGAACCGACGGAACGACATTCATAGTAGAAGTGCAACGGGAGAACAGGTCAGGATTCTTCCAAAGATGCGTATTCTATGCTGCCGGAGCTTTCCACAGACAACTGAAAGCCAAGGAGAGGTATTCCATACTCAAGCCTGTCTATATTGTGGCTTTCCTGAATTACAGGATGCAGCATCTTGAAACGTCCCTTTGGAACACGAACAACATCGTGTCTTATTATTCCTTCACAGAAAAGAGAACAGGAGAAGCTGCACCTCCCACTATTTCCATTATATTTGCAGAATTGGAAAGGTTCACCAAGAGCGAAAGAGAGTGCAAGACCGACAGGGACTGGCTTTTCTACATTTTCAAGCACAGTTCATCACTAATCGATATTCCGGAGGCCATAAGGGAAAAGCCGTTTTTCAATCAATTGCTGGAGGCATGCAGAATCGCCGCTTTCGATGAACAGAAGAAAACTAAATACGAGAAAGCTATGCTGGACGAAAGAGACATTCTGGAAATTAAGGACTATGCCTTTGAACAAGGCCTGGCGAAAGGATTGGCAGAGGGAAGAAAAGAAGCAGCAGAAAGAGTAAATGAGACTGCCAGGGCAATGCTGGCGGACGGCATGCCAGTGGAGACTGTGGCCAAATACACCGGTCTGACGGCAGAGATGATTGGCAATCTGGCATAGCGGCCTGCCGGATGCCCTCCCTCCCCCCCCCAAAAAAAAATGCCCGTTTCCAAAGATAAAGGCAACCTTTTGGGAACGGGCATCAATCTTCAATATGATGCGACTTCGCACGCATTATGTGACAAGCGTCAGTTGTCTATCCTGCGGATGAAACAGAAATCCGAACGTCCATGGTTTTTTATCATATCCACAGAAAATTCCTCAAATCCGAAACTGAAATAATTGATATCGAACCCATAGCGATACGATTCATTAGAGACCTCTTTCCTTTCGCCATACAAATATACAGCACCAGGCTCATTCCACAGACTGTAATAGTTAGGCAGTTTCTCCGCTGTTCCTTTTTCCATCTCAGAAGTTCTCGAAGCATATTTCAACACGCCTTCACCTTGATTAGGGTGCGTAGCTTCATCCCTATTGGTATTGTCGATATATTTTCTTCGTCCATAACCGGTATTGCCGATAGGGAAGAACAGATGCTTTCCCGTCAAGGGGTCACAAACGAAACATCCTCTCATGCCTTTTACATCCCCTGCATTCGTATAAGTATTTGTAACCTTGTTTGAGCTGAGGGTTTCTTCGCACTCATCCCCATAAAGGATACCATAATAGCGTATATATTTATCTGTAGCAAGATCCGCCCAATCTTCCGTATTCGCCACACGGCACTTGCCGTTTTCAGTCATTCTGTCATCAGTAAATCCGTCCAATAAATTGCCTATGTCATTAAGCAGCTTTTGCCGGACATTGCCTTGGGAATCATATACGTCAAATCTTTTCCAAAGGCAGGAAATATCAAACCCATAGCCATCCTTCAGGTTATTCGAAGACAAAATCGCATTGTCAGAGTTTCCGTAAGCAAACATAGAGCCTTCCATCAGAGGGTTTTCAGCGTCGGTTCCGCTGTATTTCACATTTGCCATATGCCACCTCCTGCCGTCAAGCTCGACCGGTGCAGTTCCCTGACTCACCAGAACCATATGGGTACAAGTATTGTTGTGGAATTTTATTTCAATAAGTCCGAAGCGGCTTTCGTTCTCACCGGAACACTTGGAAGCAGGCTTGTAGTCAAACTCAATCTTCGAGCCTGTGCCACCGCTCACATCTTCTGTTCCCCAAGTCTGGCTTTCCGTATCTTTGATCCGCACCCAATCGGCGCCTTTCACAATTGAAGCCGTCCAAGGTCCGTCAGAAGGAAGAGGCTCAAAGACCGTAGCCACGGTAGGCTCAGAATCAGAGTTCTTCAATGTAATGCGGAAAGGCTTTTCCGAATCCCATTTGCGCCAAACACCCTTAGGATTCACCAGACGCCGCGACTGGATGATTTCCACGTCAAAAGGCTTCACAACAACACTTTCATCCTCAAGCGTGGCAGTCAGCCGTACCGTGGCATAACGCCTTCGCCCCACAAAATAATTGTTTCCGGAAAAACTGCTGCCCATATTCATCGGCCTTGTATAAACCGGAACCCTTATCGTATACTTTTCATCAGTAATCTCATCGAACTCCGTATAAGTCTTTTTCGGGGCATACTGAGTTTTCCTATCTGTCAACACATTGGTATTCAGCAGTTCAAGCGAAAGGAAACCGTTTGTCAGATCCTTGTTGGTATAGTCATATTTATGTCCCTCGAATCCCCAGTCATTACGTATGATTTCCGCAGTCACGGACTTGACCGACGTAATATTTTTGTCATAGTATATGGTGACAGGAATATCAACGCTCTGATTGGCCAGATACGATATATAAATAGGACTCGGAACGATGATTTCAGGCGGCGCGGGCTGATAGTCATACTCTATATGCCAGTCAGGGTCGTTGGCGTCATTTCTGAACACCAGCGTAAGCTTATAATGAGTGTTCCTCTCCGCATTGAAATCGTCCGTCATGTTCTTGCCAAGCATGCATCTGTAGGTGATATTGCCATATGACGGATTCTCCGTTGATTTGTTTATGTAATAGCCCTTCACCTCAACATATGTACCGTAAGGGACATTATCTTTGCTTTCAAAATTTCCGTACTTATGTTTGTCCGGATGCTTTCCCTGCATATTCTCATAGAAGAACAACGACGGGGCGTCATTGTCATGATTCCCATACCGGTTTGCACCGCGCCCGCAGGAAAGGGCAGGCCACATCTGATATTCATCTCCCTTACCGAACTGCACAGTATCTCCCTCATGAAGAAGCTCCTCTGCAGAATCAGGTGCATTCGCGTCAACCAGTTTGCAGCCCAAAGGAATATCCTTTATCTGGGCTGACTTTATGTATATGTATATGTTATCCTTCAGGCTGTCGGCCCGGAAAGCGACCGTAACCTTTGAGACAGCCCTCCTGAGCCAGGCATGAAGACTAATGTCCGACTTGCCTATGGTCAGAAGCTGAGCCTCACCTGAGGCATAGGCAGTGGACGGCGAATCACTGAAATATCCTGACATCTGATTGTTTGCCGCGATATCCTCATGGTTCCATTCCAGCGGCAAAGCCTTAAACTCACCTTCTGTAAGGATGCGGTCGTCCGCTGTCAGATTGCCCATATTTGCAATGGCATAAATACGGTATCTTCCGTAAGGGACCTTGCACTGGAATGCAACGTTTTTGGTCACACTCTCATCATACCCTGGCCGCGGCTCATCCGTGACCGTAAGTTCATCTTTGTCAAAATAATAATAGGATGCGAGGGAGCCGTCTTCCCTGTACATCACAACAGACATATCATTTATGTCCCTGATTTCATTACCGCCCAAACTGCGTGTCTTTCCAAGCGTTGCATCTTCCATCGGACGGAACGCTGCCCCGAAAGACACAGTACTCTCACCTTCGCCTACAAGCCCGTCCTCAAACATAGGCTCTTCTATGCAGGCTGACAGTCCGGACAAAGCAAGACATGCCGATAAAACATATATGACTCTACAGTTCATTTCTCGTACAAAATTCTACTCTTCATTATTTCCCGAATCCAGGATTGAGATCGACCGCTTCATATGGAACGACATCGGCCTCCCAGACGATACGCGCATCTTTTTTTATCGTGACATTCACCACAACATGCGTATTGCGCGGAAGTTCCGGAAGATTGCCGAACACCGCCGCATGCCTTTCCGTGCCGCCGATGAAAATCGACATCGAATAATCCTCCTTATATTTGCCCTCCAGCAAGTAAATCGGCCTCAAATCAACCTTGCCGCCGACTGCCACAGGTATATACGGGACAAAATCATTCCTGAAAATATAATAGCCATTGTCTCCTTCAAGAGCAGGGACTTCATATTCGGTGACATTCCCCTCCTCATCATACAATGCACGCGGAACATACCATTCCTCACGCGCCATCTTGCTCAGGGTCACTCCCCCAAGTCCTACTTCCTCGGAACTTTCATTCTTTATATGGAAGGTGAATTTCACGGCAGCCCTGGTCACGAAGAGACGGCAGGAATGGTCTTTTCCGGGAACATCCACAAAATGCTTTCCGCTCATCGGAAGCGGCCCGGCCACCTGCGCGCTGCGGCTATCCAGCCTGACGGTCAGGTTCCCGATTTCTGCACCAGGAAACGGCTGCCCGACAATGATTCTACTAAAATCATAGTCCACAACCTTGCGCTTTATATTGTCTGTCTCAGAAACAAACTCCGTATCCTCGTTTACAAACAGATATATAGTCTTCTGTTCATTTGCCGCAACCTTGAAAGTCTCTTCCTCATGGTTCAGGACAGCTTTCAAATTGATGCGTCTGTTCGCCTCTACAGTCATGTCCGGACGTACGATCACAATACGTAGACTCTGCATTTTCTCATTGTCATCCGCAGCATCGGAGTCCGCCGCCTTTGTAAGAGAACCGGACACGTCAGACATGGCGACACTTATGTCAAGATTGACAAAGCCGGCATCACCATCTCCGGACATATCCAAATCCACGGCAGCTCCGCAGGCGCAAAATACCTGCAGCAGGCCTATGCACAATATGACAGATGAAGCCAACCGTCCCATTTTACATCTCCGCATTATTGATTCTCACAGTCCAGTCATTGATTTTGATGTGCGTCCTGATCCAGCTCATGTCGCTTCCGAGGAAGAACACCATAGACCATACGCTTTCCCTGTCAAGAAACTCCTGTGGGGGCATCTTCGCATACAATTCGCTCTTGAGAAGAAGAAGATAGTCATTCAGCGGAATATCCACAACCTCACGGCCGTCTTCCTTCAGCCTGATGGTCAGCCTTGGAGAATTCTTTTTCATCAGACGGGAAGTCGAGAATTCAGAATATGCGGCAATGACAGGCTTGCCATCTCCGGAAGCGCCGGCGACAGCCTCTCCTGACACCCACGGAGCATAAGTCACCATTCCATTGGGAACCAAATCATTGTCATATCCGAAAAGAGTGTTGTCATCCGTTATGGCAAACTCAAAGTCATCAACCATGACAGGCTCGCCGTTAAGCTGCTGAAGCACGATCCGTATATTGTTCGTGTTCTTCATCATCCTGACAGTGCCCTCACTGTAAAGGTCAGCCGTAGCCAAAGACAGTTCACCCCAGAACAGATCATGCAGGCGCCTGTCACCGGCCTCTGAAGCAGAAAGACGATTCTTGTCAATCTCCACCTTCAGTTCCGTATCCATACTCCCGGCCCCAGGCTCCTGCAGCACTGCAAAAGTTTTCTCACTGCAGGCGAGTCCGCCATAAGCCACAAAATGATAAGTACCTTTTTCAAGGTCCAGCGTCATCCTCCAGTTTTCGTCCTGAAGCTGCGTGCCGGTCACAGTCTCTGTATCCACATACTTGCCTTCGCTGTCATAAATGTAGAGCGTCAGGCAATCCACATTTGACGGAAATGCATTTGCATATTCCATATTGTAGTCATAGACAAACCGCAACGACACTCCGTGGGGACACGGTGCAAGGTCATCATAGATGCGTTCGCAGGACGAAAAGGCAACACATGCAGATGCGGCACACAAGACCGCACCTGCAAATGTTGAAATCATATGCCGTTTTCCGCTTCGCATTTCCAAATTGTTAGAATTCGATATTGTTTACACGTACTGTCCAAGGGAGAACCTCAACGGAAACAGTAAGATATACATCTCCCTTCTCATCCGGATCGTCCGGATCAACAGGGTCAGGATTATTGTCGGAAATGCGCGGATGGCCGAGTCTGTTGATGTTTGTTACAGCAAGCTTGTACACATTATTACGGACTACAGCAAATTCCATAGGACTCATGACACCGCTGTTGCCGTTGTCATTATGGCGGTTCCAATAGAAGTAGTAGCAATAGTATCCTGCACCGTATTCGTCATCGATGCTTGACTCATAGAGAGTGAACTTAGCCGATGTCGCAGCTTTCTTGAACTTAGCCAAAGACTCATGTCCGGCGTCGTGTCCATTCTCATTATACCATACATTCCACAGATAGTCAGGGCTGTCCACATCATCGCTATATACAGCCTCAACTGCAGCAGTCTCACCATCAGCCGGCTTTTCGGCAACAGGAACGGATGTCATATTCTTTCCGAATACATCCTGATAAAGTTCACTGCCCTGTCCCTCCTCAATGGCAAGGGCACGGACCTCTTTCCATGTCACATAGATATTGTTGGAATAAGAGTACAGAATAGCATCCGCTGAAGTCCCTTTGACATTCTTGATTGCCTCCGCCAATGAGCCTGAAGCACTTTCCGCAGCAAGCATCTTTCCTTTGAAGACAATACCGGTAGATATTCCGTTCTTCTGCATCGTGGCTGACGGAACTGTATTTTCAGTTACATAACGCCAGATATGATATCCGGAAGCGGCAGGCTTCCATCCTTCGTCATTGTCTTCTTCTCCGCCAAGGATATCAGAAGTCTTTGAAGTGAACCACTGGTTGCGAGCAGTCTCATCGATGGTCCATTTGCCTCCTGCAACATGCCCAAGGCAGAAATTGAAATGATCGGCATACGCATTGCCTGCTATTATGGCATCATCCCTTTTTGCTGCAGCATCAGTATCCATCACATAACTTTCTGAAGTCTCAATGCCGCAGAGCACATTGTCATCATCATTGCCTGTCGGCGATACCCTGCGAAGATAATAGAACTCCTTGCTCATATTTACAAGAGCCATCTTCTGAAGCTCAATCTGCACGAGAAGCTGTCCTTCCTTATCTGTCACGACGTCATAAGTGTTGTTGCCTTTCGGGCTGCCGTCACGGAAATCGAAACGTGCAACGGCACGCTCCACAGGAATTGCACCGCCGTTATTTATCTCTTTGTCGGTATAAGCATTGTTCATGCCCGACAGATTGAATGCCTTGTCTATTGAAGTATAGCTGTCCCACTCGCTGAATTTTGCAGGCAGTTTTTTACCTATTTTTGTGATATCCGCAACAGACATCAGGAATCCGTTTTTATGTGCAGGTCCGCCCCATATCGCATCATTGTCAGAAGTGCCGTCAGGCTGCTCGTTTATCTTGCATACCGCATTGTACCAGCCTGCCTTTTCAGCATCCGTTCCCTTGCTCACGGTTTCAATATATTCTCCCAGTCCAGCTGTAGGGTTACAGAAGACAAACACATTTATTGCGCGCTCAGCCTCAGTAAGAGTATTGTCATCTCCATAATATTCTTTCAGAGTGGATTTTGTTATTGTGTGGACGGTAGAGACTTTGCCGTTAGTCACTTCATTAATATTTTCCATGTGCTCACCGTAAGCGATGAATTTGTTGTGTTCATCGGCAAGCACGAGCAGAATGGATTTTACGAGATTCTCATAATCCTTTCCTACTTCTGTGCCGTTATTGCTGCCCCCCCCAGGATTGGTAACACTGCGTGTACCAGGGCCTACAGGAAGCTGTACGGCAACATTCATATAAACTGCATCTTTCGGATTTACATTATCCGGACCTGTCTTTCCGCTGTTCAGCTCCTTTTCGCTGCATGAGGCGGACAGCGCCACGACACAGGCGCCAATCAAAAATTTACTCCAATTTTTCATTTTCTTTTTATTTTAAACTTCGTTTACAATCACTCTCGCCTCGGCATAGTCAAAACAAGTTTTGCCTATGCTCTCAGTTTAGCCGTTTATTTTAAGCTTCGTATTTACATTCAATAAAGTTCACTAAGCGACTCAAGGGCCTCTTCAGCCTGGGAAATTCCCATTCCGGCTGCCTCGCCAAACAATTTCCCGGCAGAATCGTATTCACCGGAAAGAGCTGCTAAGACTCCCTTCGCATACACGGCCTCAGGGCTGTTTCCTGCCTTTGTAAGATATTTGCCCGCATTCTTAAGGTCTCCGCGTGACATGGCGGAATTGGCGGCATTCAGATTAGCCGCAGGATCATCCGGAAACATGCGCACGGCTATCTCGAATGTCTCGTTATACTCATCGCTTCCCGGCTCCATATGCTGGGCGGCAAGATACATCTCCTGAAGGCTCAGTTTCTGCGGCCTTGTCCTGAGGACACGCCTGATTTCATCGACATCCGTATATGTGCGCACCTCATACTCAACGGCATAGTCGGAATGGCGCAAGCCAGGATAAACCTCCTTAAGCAGAAAAGCATAATCCTCCGGCCATGATGACTTTATCTTCCACTCCTTCGCATCCGGGGCCAGACCGCCCGCAATGACTTCAAGGATGCCGTCCCTGCCTGCAAGGCCACTGCTGCGCACAAACTTCTCAAGGCCGTCCCAGTCCTCAGGCTCATATGAGGTGTGCAGGAGCGAATCAGGAAAATCATACTGGCGGCGGACATACTCTTTCAGTGTCCTGGTACGTCCTTTTGCCAGACGCACATTATTGTCATAAGGTCCTTCCGGAGAAGCGTATCCCTTTATGGAAACGGAGGTTATCCGCGTATCAGGGTCATTACGCACAAGTTCAATTGTAGAACGGATTTTACGCAGTTCATCGGCATTCGAGCGGTAGTCCTCATATATCTCAGTCCTGTTCACAGGGAAGTCTATGTATGCCGAACCTTTCTCGACACGCATCTTCACAGCCTCACCCTCAGGGGAAAGATATACGAACGAAGGCATGAACACGCGCGGCTCCATATCAAGTGCAGAAAGGAAATCACTTTCTCCGTCCAAAGGAGCACCGCAGCAGCCGCAAACCAGTCCGTCAATCCTCAGGTCAGCACGCCCCATCCACCCGGAATAGGGAACCGTTGCGCGATATTCAACCACGGATGTGCTTCCTTCACGGTACAATGCCGCTTCCTCAGGAGAAATCCCGTTGCGCAGATGATGGAAATAGCGGTTGCGTCCTGCTATCACGACCGGACTGAGACTCAAGCTGTCCGTACCGGTGTATAATACAGGAGTGACTATAAGTTCACGGTCAGTCTTAAGGTCGAGGGAGGACAAGTCCATGTCCATGGATACAAAAAGGTTCCCCTCTGTGCGGGCCACGTCAAGGCCGGATATCATTATGCGCCCTCCCAGGACTTCCTGGGCAGATGCCATATGCATGATGAGGAACGCAAATGCGATGATGCCGAGTATCTTTTTCATGTGAATTATTCTAAAATAAATGATTAAGGCGAGGCTGGAGTGACTGTAAGCGATGCTTAAAATACGAATACAAGATTGACAGCAGCCTTTGTAGGCCCGAAATAATTGTGCGAAAGGCCGCTCGCCAGCCTGGTACCGCAGGCGGCACAAGGGAACACGTCATAACGCGTATAAATCCATCCCGCTCCGATTTCAGCCTCAAGATTCCAGTGCCTGCCCAGAATCCAGGAATAGCCATATGCCACTCCTGCACCTGCAAACCAACCCTGATAGCGCCTGTCGGACAATTTGGAAAAGTCCGTTCCCAAAAACCTGATGTTGTTCTTCAGATTGCCGACATTGCACTGGCCACCATGTGCATGAACCCCGAGAAAATGTCCGGCAAACTTGTCACAGACCCACCAGCGCGCCTCCGGCTGCACAAGCCAATGCTTCCATTTGCGTCCTCCCGACAGAGTCCATCCGTTATAATTGCCCGAAATGTCGAGCGTCCACTTCGGGGCAAGCCCAAACTCAACTCCTGCATTTACGGTTGTAGCAATGTCGTAAAGTACATTTGTTTTAATGGCGACCTCTTGAGCGCGCATGCTGAAGCACGCCCCGGAAAGAAGCGCAGTTAAAAAAATGACCGTCTTGATTCTTCTTACACACATTCTCATAACAATACACCCGTTTCTCCACCAAAGGAAAGCCTGTCTGATGACAGTAAATCCCCAAGGAAACGATTAAATAATTTTCCGACTTTTATAAGTATTTTAAAACGAGGCGCAAAATTAATATGATGATTATTAAAAAACAAAATTTTTCTTGGAAATTTACCCCCCCCCGTTGACATAATTTCCTGAATATCTTACCTTTATCCTGCGTCAAACACACCAGAAGGCAATAAACGCAAATCCAATGGCACGCATGTTCCACATAAGCCAATTCCTGAAAAAAGATTTTTTAAAGGAAATTCAAAACAGTTTCTTATATTTGAGCTAAAGTTCATATATACGCTTGGTTTCGGCAAAACTTACAAGCAAGTTTGACGTTTTGCTCTCGACTTTTGCTATATTTGAGCCAAGGCTCATATATACGCAGTGGTCTCGGCAGAGCCAAAATAAATTTTGCCTCTGCTCTCGACTTTTGCTATATTTGTCCTGACGGACATATATACGCTTGGTCTCGGCAAAACTTACAAGCAAGCTTGACGTTTTGCTCTCGACTTTTGCTATATTTGCCTTTGCGCATATATACGGATGCGCCTGATTTTTGCATGTTTCCGTCAAGCCTGACACAGAGATAATCTTGCCAGAGCAAGACCGGGACGGGGACATGCAAAACGACAGAATCGACATATTGCGGCACCGGTCCGGTTTTCCCGGTGCAAATGTAAAGGAGGACGACTATATGAAAAAGAATCACGTTCTGCTCATTGCGGCAGCAGTAATGCTTTCTTCCTGCGGTACAGCGGCACAGTATGCATCTTCCGGAGACGGATACAGGTTTCAGGACGGCATATACGGCAGCACCCCGAGCTTGACGAAGAAAGCAGACGCACAAGAACAGAAAGAAGCCACGGACGCTCTCGTGGCAAAGACCAAAGCGTCGGAAATATATCTTTTCGGTGACAGGAAAGACACGGTGATGATTCCGAAGAACATGTCTGCCACTATAACGTATGACGGACTTGGAGGAGGCACATCAGTGACAATAACCGACAATCCCTATGACTGGCGCAACAACATAGACCCGTGGGGATGGTACGGTCCGTCGGTTTCACTGAACTACGGCTGGGGGTATGCAAGAGATTGGGCACACCGCGGCTGGTACAGTCCGTGGTACGGCGGATGGCATTCATCATGGGGTTACGGCTGGTATGACCCTTGGTATTATCCGGGAGGATGGTACGACCCTTGGTACGGAGGATATTGGGGCTGGCATGACCCTTGGTGCAGCTGGCACCACCACTATTGCGGATGGTACGGCGGATGGGACCCTCCTTTCCATGGGGGCACAATAATAGTCAAGGACAGCCGCTGGCGCGGACCACGCCACAGCACAGGCTCAGACAGGGTATTCACTACAAGGACATCTTCACGTGCTGGGATAGCTACCGGCACAAGAGGCGGACGCGGAACAGTATCTTCAAGCGCTCCGTCGGCAGGAAAGACCCAGGCAGCCACAAGGACAGTAAGCCGGACGGCCCCTTCAAGAGCCTCGTCATCAGCAGTAAGGACAACGGCCAGCAGGGTGACGGTTCCTTCAAGAGGTTCCCAGAGCCAGGCAGTATCATCAGGCTCTTCAACTACAGCAAGACGCCCCGTGACAACAGCAGGCAGACCGGCATCAGCAGCGTCATCGGCATCATCCTCAAGACCGGCATACAACTACCGCCGTCCTGCATCTTCTGGCCAGTCATCAGGTTCCGCTGCCGTTTCTTCCGGACGTTCAAGCTACAGCCGTGGCACAAGCTACGGCAGCAGCAGTTCGCAGTCATCATCGCAGCCAAGCTACAACAGAAGCAGCAGCTCACAGTCAAGCTACAACCGCTCGAGCAGTTCAGCACCAAGCAGGTCAAGCTATAGCGGAGGCTCATCATCCGGAAGCCGTTCAAGCTCAAGCGGAGGTGGATACAGCAGAAGCGGCGGCTCAGGCGGCGGAAGAAGATAAGGAAACAAGGCTAACTGCCAGACAAACAAGCATATCATCATGAAAAAGACAGTATCAATTATCATAATACTTGCGGCAATGTCCGCCTTTGGACATGCACAGACGGCATCAGACGCCCTCTTGTTCAGCAGCACAGACTATGAGGGGACAGCAAGGACAATGGCGATGGGCAATGCCTTCACCGCATTGGGAGGCGACTTGGGTTCAATCAGCATAAACCCTGCCGGAAGCGCAGTGGCCAAATATTCACAGATTACACTGACCCCGTCCCTGACATTATCCATAAGCAGGACACAAGGAGTATCACCTTACCAAGACGGCAGTCTCCCATATTTCGAAAGGAATATGAAAAACACTGCCGTAGGATTCGGCCTGCCGAACATAGGAGCCACATGCAACTTGAACACGCACCGCACATCCGGCCTGAAGAACATCACCTTCGGCTTCATTGCCAACAGGAGCAACAGCTGGAATGAGGACATGTACGCGAGCGGAAGGAACAGCACTACTTCATTCATGGGAGCCATGGCGGCAAATGCCACAGCAAACGGATACCTCGGAAGCGAGCTGAACCTTGACAATGCTTACGACATATATTCCTGGAGAGACGTGGTAGGCTACCAGAGCGGGATGTTCATGACCTACGGAGGCCAGGACGACCAGTTCGCAGGAACGAGCGAAGCCATATACATGAACGGTGACAATACCGAAATAGCTCTTGCAGGACCGATAGACCAGAAATTCGGCAAGAAGGTGTACGGAAGCAAATATGAATATCTGTTCAATTTCGGAGCGAACATTTCGGACTTCCTTTATATAGGTGCGAACTTGGGCGTCAATTCGATGGACTACAACTACAGGGAATACTTCAAGGAAGCGGCCGTAGATCCGGCTGACTTTGAGATTGAGCTGAACGACGGCAAGAAGATGTATTTCCATGACATGCTCTATAAATATTCCTACAGCGCCGCGAGCGTAGGATACTTCGCAAAATTCGGTGTAATTCTCACACCCGGGGCAGGCCTGCGCATCGGAGCGGCCATTTCCACACCGACCCTTATGAACATTACTGAAGTATGGAGCAATTACGGTGAGACCAACTACACCGATAAAAGATATGACGCCTATGCCTCAAGCCCTGAAGGCGAGTACAAATATTCTTTCGTAGCCCCGTACAGAGCCAATTTCGGTATCGGCTGGTCAATCGGCAAGGTTGCTGTACTGAGTGCGGACTATGAGCTTTGTGACTATCGCAAGATGAAATTCAAAAGCCCGGCATACGAAAGTTCAAGCTCATATTTTGACGAGGTGAATGATGATATCAAGGCAAGGTTCGGCACTTCACACACTTTCAGGTTCGGAGCAGAAGTAAAGCCTTTCAGGCCTCTTGCCATAAGAGCCGGATACGGAGTCAGCACAGCTGCTGAGAAACTGGATTTTTATGGTGAAAAGCTTCCGGATCTATATGCGCACAATGTGGCCTTCGGACTTGGATTCAACTCAAAGGGCTCTTTCTTTGCAGATTTGGCATGCCGTTACTCTTTCTCTACAAGGGAAGGAGACGCATGGCGCAAGGCCGGAGAGTACATAATGCCGTATGAAGACTACATTTTCGACACGAACGGAAACCTGTCCGCCCCTGCACCGGAGATTCTGCACATCAAGTCGGCTTGGAAGATTATGCTGACCCTTGGATTCAGATTTTAGATTTTCTTAAGATAAAGTATCGAATCAGGACCTTCATTGAACAGCAGGTCCATGATTGAAAGATCAGGCTGGAAGCCGTATTTCCCGGAAAAAACCTGGAAATACGGCTTCTCCAGTTCCAGGTCAGCGAGAATTGTATTTTTCCTTTTCGGATGGATGGACTCACGGAAATCCTCACACTTGATTATTGCACCGGAACCGTCGGACACCATGCCTTCCGGGGAATACTCCCCTGTCAGCCTAAGGTCAACAGCAAGGCCGGTCTTGTCTATGAAAAAACGGAGCAGGGCCATATTCAGGTCAAGAAGCCTCTCCTGACCGCTGTCCAGGATGTCAAACAATTCGTCCTGATAGTATTCAAAATAGGCAGAGGTCCTGTATGCGGACACGATTGCCCGCTTGTGCTGCATCACCCAAGGGACAGAATAGTCAATCTTCGTTTCAGAGATAGGATGACGGTGTGTCCCTCCTTCATGCACAATGGGAAAAGACAATGCCTGCACTCCGTCTGCCGCATAGAATCTGCACCTGTTCCTGTATGACTGCTTGCAGTAATTCTCACATGCCTCGACATATACGACTGAAGACACCAGCTCAGGCGCGTGAAAGTCATGAAGGGCCGCATCCCCGATACGTTTCGGATGCAGCCCTCCCATGTCCTGAGCCATTGCGGCAAAATATGAGACCGGGGGGAAATAAGCTGTTGAAAGGAGCTTCGGCACAACTGCGTCAGTCTATGTTCCCTTTCACATCAGAGCCCATGCCCCTTATTATTCCCCTCTTTGAGTTACGTATGAATTCAAGGATGGTGTCCCTCTCCTCAGACTGCGGGAATCCCGACTCGATTTTTGCGAGGGCATCCGTGACATTAGTACCGTTATTGTAGATGATGTCGTACATGTCCTTTATGTTTCTTATCTGGTCTGAAGAGAATCCTCTTCTGCGGAGTCCAACGATATTTACTCCCGCATATGAAAGAGGGTCACGTCCGCAGAGTACATAAGGCGGAACGTCCTTGTTGATTTTCGAGCCGCCTCCTACAAAGGCATGCTTTCCGATTTTTGAGAACTGATGTGCCACAGTACTTCCTCCGATGGTCGCCCAGTCCGCAACGTCAGTCTCTCCCGCAATGCCGACATAGCTAACGAGGATGCAGTTGTTGCCGACGATACAGTCATGCGCGACATGTGTATATGACATCAGAAGCACATTGTTCCCGATTTTGGTAACACCCCTTCCGCTTGCCTTGGTGCCGCGGTTGATGGTAGCGCATTCACGGATGTTCACATTGTCACCGATTTCCACATATGTCACCTCACCGTCAAATTTGAGGTCCTGAGGTATGGCTCCGATGACAGCTCCCGGAAATACCGTGCAGCCTTTGCCCATCCTGACATAATTGAATATGGTGGCATGAGGCAAGATGCGGCTTCCGTCGCCGATTTCCACATGTTCCTCGATATATGCGTAAGGTCCTACTTCGACGTTCTCGCCGAGCTTTGCGCCCGGATGTACTGTTGCAAGAGGATGAATAATTGCCATAATTGTAAAAGTTTAGTTGTTTGACTTGAGGCTTGCCCTCACTTGCTTTGCGGCTGCGGTATTGATTCCGTGTCCTGCTCTCTCGGCCGTAACTTTCGCCTTCAGGAATCCTCCGGAAAGCCTCAGGTCCCCTATCAGGTCAAGGAGCTTGTGCCTTGCGCATTCGTTCTCAAAATGCAGGTGCAGATTGTTCAGGTAACCGTTCTCGCAGACCTCCAGGGCAGGCACGTCGAACAGGCGGCTCAGACGCTCAACCTGTTCCGGAGTGACCGGATGCTCGACAATGACTATAGCATTGTCAATGTCGCCTCCCTTGACAAGATTGTTGTTGAAGAGATATTCAAGTTCGTGGAAAAACACGAAAGTGCGGCAAGAGCCTATCTCCGAAGCATATACGACTGACGGGTCCCAGCAGGCATGCTGCACTCCGAGAACTTTTGAGTTGAAATCTATCTTTATGTCATAGGAGAACTCCTCGGCAGGCTCAATCCGGACAACGGACCCTTTTTCTTCGTTCACCACCTCTATCGTCCTGTCAATGGTGATGTACCTGCGCGGAGCATCCTGCATTTCAAAACCGTCATTCCAGATTGCCTCCACATACGGCCTTGCGCTTCCGTCCAGAATCGGGACTTCCACATTGTCTATCTCCACCAAGACATTGTCCACTCCCATGCCGGTCAAGGCCGAAAGCAAATGCTCTATGGTTGACACAGACACCTCACCGCTTGAAATTGTTGTGCTTCTTGCAGTATTGGATACATTTTCAGCCAATGCCTCCACTATGGCGTCCTCGCCAATATCCGTCCTTTTGAAAATTATTCCCGTATCCTCCGGAGCGGGCTTCAGCACCATTTTGGCGACTTTACCCGTATGGAGACCTTTGCCTTCAAATGAATAGCTCTTCCTGAGTGTCTGCTGCAACTGCATCTGTCTTCTGTCCTTAATTTTGTCCCGGCCTTCATAACGACATCTTGTCGAAACTCAGGCACAAATAGTCCGCAAAGATATGCATAATTTTGATATATTCCTATTTACCCGCCTTTTTGAAAGCAGCGTAGCTCCTCAGATACTGCTTAAGAGGGAAGGCCGGAGACCCCATGAGGACCTGGCCGCTTTCCTTGACATTGCCAAGCACACCTGCCTGGGCGCCGAGCGTAGTGTCGTCCGCTATGGTCAAGTGCCCTGCCACCCCGACCTGGCCGGCAATGATGCAGTGGCTGCCTATCTTTGAAGATCCCGCTATACCGCTCTGTGAGGCCATTACCGTATCCGGACCTATCTCCACGTTGTGCGCAATCTGGCAGAGGTTGTCTATCTTCGTGCCGCGGCGTATCACCGTAGAGCCCATCTGCGACTTGTCAACGCAGACATTCGCGCCTATCTCCACATCGTCTTCCACAATGACATTTCCGGTATGCTCGATTTTCTTCCAGCTCTTGTCCTCAAGAGGAGCGAACCCGAATCCGTCCGAGCCTATGACCGCATTGGAATGTATTATAACATTGTCACCTATCACCATGCCTGGATAAATCCTCACTCCAGGATAAATGATGCATTTCGAGCCGATTTTCACGCCGTCGCCCACATACACGTGCTCGTATATTTTGGTGAAGTCCCCGATTTCGGCCTTCTTGCCGACATATGCGAAATCACCTATATATACCTTGCTTCCTATTTTGGAGGAAAGCCTGACACGGCATCTGAGCCCGCGGTATCTCTTATAGGAACGCTTCTGCGCAGTCACATAGTCCAGGAGCGAGGCCACTGCCGCATACGCGTCATCAACCCTGACGAGCGTCGCCGTCACGGCCTCTTTGGGTACGAATGTCCTGTTTACTATTATTATGTCCGATTTGCATGAATACACATAGTGCTCATACTTTGGATTGGCGAAAAAACAGATTGCGCCCGGCTTGCCGCTCTCAATGCGCGCAAAGGCCGTGACTGTCACCTCAGGATCACCGTCAACTGTCCCGCCAAGTATGTCAGCGATCTCTTTTGCCTTGAATTTCATTATTTTGCAGGTTCTGGTACAACTTTTTTTTGTTATTCTGATTTTATTCGTACATTTGCATCGTGAGAATGATTTAGGGGGCAGCAAGCCCCCTTATTTTATGCATTTACAGGAAGCAGAATGAACGTATCGGACATCATAGATGCAATGACAGGCGAAATCGTTGCACGCGGATTATACATTGTTGACATTTCCGTCAGCAGGGACAATGACGTGACCCTTACAGTAGAGTCTGAGGAAGGGACAGTAGAGCTGGAGGACTGCATTTCCCTGAGCCGCGCCTTCGAGGCAAAGTTCGACAGGGAGAAGGAGGACTATTCGCTCACCGTCAGCTCTGCCGGGCTTGACCAGCCTTTCAAGGTCCTGAAGCAGTACCTTAAGGCAAGGGGGTCAAAGGTTGAGGTGATGCTCAAGGGCGGCAGGAAGCTGGTCGGAACACTTACGGAAGCCGACGAAGATGGCATAACATTGAAATATTCCGCAAAGGAAGCTGTCGAGGGCAAGAAGAAAAAAGAGATTGTGGAGCACGAGGACAGATATGCCATGGACCAGGTGAATTCCGTGCGCCCGTTCATTGAATTTGAATAATTACGTAAAAACAAATAAGAAACAATGGAAAAGATAGAGCTTAAAGATGCTTTTGCAGAGTTCAAGAACCAGAAGAACATCGACAGGCCTACCATGATGGGGGTACTCGAGGATGTGTTCAGGACTCAGATTGCCAAGACTTACGGTTCGGCGGAAAACTTCGACATCATCATCAACATCGACAAGGGAGACTGTGAGATATACTGGAACAGGGAGGTTGTCGAGGAAGTCGAAGACCCGAACACGCAGATAGCCATTTCCGACCTTGAGGAGGATGACTACGAGCTTGGGGAGACATTCGCAAAGAAAATTGAGCTTAAGGATTTCGGACGCCGCGGCATCCTGAACATCAGGCAGAACCTGCAGGGAAGGATCATGGACATCGAGAAAGCCAATCTTTATAACAAATATGTAGGCAAAATCGGAGAGATATTCACCGGTGAGGTCTATCAGACATGGGCAAAGGAAGCGCTCATCCTTGATGAGGACGGCAATGAGTTGAGGCTTCCGAAGTCAGAGCAGATTCCGGGCGAGCACTTCAAGAAGAATGACACCGTAAGGGCCATCATCAAGAGCGTGGAGATGAAGAACAACACCACGCCGTACATCGTGCTTTCGCGCGTGACTCCGGAATTCCTCGAGAAGCTCTTTGAGCAGGAGGTTCCTGAGATTTATGACGGCCTGATAACAATAAAGAAAGTCGTGCGCGTACCTGGCGAGAGGGCCAAGGTGGCAGTGGAATCATATGACGAGAGAATCGACCCGATCGGAGCATGTATCGGTGTCAAGGGTTCGCGTATCATCGGCATCGTGAGAGAGCTGCGCAACGAGAACATCGACGTTCTCCAGTGGACATCGAACACCCAGCTGCTCATCCAGAGGGCGCTCAATCCGGCAAAGATTTCTTCAATCGTGCTCGGCGGGGAAGAAGACAAGATCAAGGTATTCATGCTGCCTGACGAGGTGAAGAAAGGTATCGGTAAGGGCGGATGCAATATCCGTCTGGCCAGCATGCTCGTGGGCAAGGAAATCGAGGTATGGAGAGAGCTTCCGGCAGAGGACACCGCAGAAGACGAGGAGGACGTGCTCCTGAGCGAATTCAGCGACGTCATCGAGAGCTGGATAATTGAAAAGCTGCAGGGAATCGGCTGCGACACGGCCAAGAGCGTGCTCTCGCTTTCCGCAGCTGACATCGCCAAGAGGGCCGACCTTGAAGACGAGACAGTCGAGGAGGTAATGGACATCCTGCGGGCGGAATTTGAAGAAGACGAAGAATAAGAACAAAATCTAAGGGGTAAAATATGGCAGAAATCAGACTAAGTAAACTGACAAAACAATTCAGCATCGGACTTCAGAGACTCGTTGACTTCCTCAACGAGAAAGGAGCCAATGTGGAGATGAATCCGAACGCAAAGGTCTCGGATGTGTATCTCCCGGAAATAGAGGCAAAGTTCGGTGAAGACCTGAAACTTAAGAAAGATTCGGAAAAAGTGACCATCAAGCTCAAGGAAATGATTGAGCTTGGAGGCAAGAAGAAGCCGAACCAGGAGGAAGAGGAAGCTCCTGAAAAAGAAATCATAATAAAGAGCAATGTCCTGGAGACCGAAGCCCCTAAAGCACAGCCTAAGCCTGCGCAGGAAGAGGCAAAGGCACAGCCGGAGGCAATGTCCGTTGAAGAGGACATCAAGCCGGCAGCAGTGCCGGCAGCCGCCCAGACCACACCGGAGGCTCCGGCAAAGGCCGAGGCGGCACCGGTGGACAACCATAAGCCGCAAGGCGCTGCAGAAGGTGGCCTGAAGGTTATCGACAAGATTGACCTTTCGCAATTCGAGAAAAAGAAGAAAAGCGAGGTGAAAGAGGAGGCTCCGGCAGTCAAGCCGGCAGCGGAGCAGGTTTCCGCCCCTACCCCAGCGGAAGAGCCAGCGCATCCGGCGAAGACAGAGCCTGCCCAAAGGACTGAGACCCCGGCCAAGGCTTCTGAGCAGCCTGCAGAAAAGCCGGCTCAGAAGCCTGTCCAGGAAGCTAAGCCGGAGGTCCGTGAAAGGACGGAGCCGCGCGAGATAAAGGTTGAAGTCGAAAGGCTTGCCGGCCCTAAGGTGGTTGACAAGATTGACCTTTCACAGTTTGACCGCAAGAAGAAGAAAAAGAAAAAGAGGGAGAGAATAGACAAGCCGGGAATCCAGAAGGTTGACGTGACTAAGGTCGAGGCTGACAACAAGTCGGCAAAGAAGGACAAGAACGGCAAGCCGGCGGCAGGCCCTGGCCAGAGGCCGCAGCGTCCGGGAGCACAGGCCCAGCAGGGTGCTGCAGCCGGAAAGAACGGCAAGAAGAACAGGCGTGACCGCGGTGGCGACAAGTTCAAGCCGGCCATGACCGAAGCCGAGCAGGAAGAGATGCAGAAGGAAATCCAGAAGCAGATCAAGGAGACATATGCCCGCATGAACGAAAGCAAGAAGGGCAATTTCGGCGCCAAGCACAGAAAGGAAAAGAGGGAGCTTGCCTCACAGAGGATGCAGGAGGAGATGGAGCTTCAGGAGATGGAGCAGAAGGTTCTTAAGGTAACTGAATTCGTTACCGTGAACGACCTTGCCACCCTCATGAACAACACCCCTGTGACCAAGGTAATCGGAGCATGCATGAGCCTGGGAATGATGGTGTCCATCAACCAGCGTCTTGATGCGGAGACTCTCGTGCTTGTTGCGGAAGAGTTCGGATATGAGGTCGAGTTCGTAACGGCAAACCTTACGGACGCCATTACACAGGGCGAGGCAGAGGACAGCGAGGAGGACCTCCAGTCAAGGCCTCCTGTGATTACGGTCATGGGACACGTTGACCACGGTAAGACTTCCCTCCTTGACTATATCCGCAAGGCCAATGTAATCGCCGGTGAGGCCGGAGGTATCACCCAGCACATCGGAGCATACAACGTGAAGCTTCCTGACGGGCAGAGAATCACCTTCCTTGACACTCCTGGACACGAGGCCTTCACAGCCATGCGTGCAAGAGGTGCTAAGATGACCGACCTTGCAATCATAATCATCGCAGCCGACGACGCCATAATGCCTCAGACAGTCGAGGCCATCAACCACGCGCAGGCTGCAGGCGTACCTATGGTATTCGCAATCAACAAGATAGACAAGCCGGGAGCCAATCCTGAGAAAATCAGGGAACAGCTTTCGAACATGAATATCCTTGTTGAGGACTGGGGAGGCAAGTTCCAGTGCCAGGAAATTTCGGCCAAGAAGGGAATCAATGTTGACCTGCTCCTTGAGAAGGTTCTGCTTGAGGCGGAGATGCTTGACCTCAAGGCCAATCCGGACCGCAGGGCAAGCGGAGCCATCATCGAGTCTTCACTTGACAAGGGACGCGGATATCTTGCGACTGTCCTCGTACAGAACGGAACAATGAGAGTCGGCGACATGATGCTCAGCGGATGCTACACGGGAAAAATAAAGGCAATGTTCAACGAACGCGGCCAGAAAGTGGACGAGGCAGGCCCTTCAACTCCGGTTTCAGTCCTCGGTCTGAACGGTGCGCCTACCGCCGGTGAGACATTCAACATAATGGCTGACGAGAAAGAGGCCAAGGAGATTGCCAACAAGAGGGAGCAGCTCATAAGAATCCAGGGCATCAAGACCCAGAAGCACATGACGCTGGAGGAAATCGGAAGGCGAATCGCCATCGGAAACTTCAAGGAGCTGAATGTGATTGTGAAGGGAGACGTGGACGGTTCTGTCGAGGCGCTTTCGGACTCAATCATCAAGCTTTCTACGGAAGAGGTTCGCGTGAATGTCATCCACAAGGCTGTCGGTGCCATTTCAGAGTCGGATATCCTGCTTGCAGCGGCTTCTGATGCAATCATCATCGGCTTCCAGGTGCGTCCTATGACAAGTGCCCGCAAGCTGGCCGAGAAGGAGGAAATCGAAATCCGTCTATACTCCGTCATCTACGACTGTATCAATGAGCTCAAGAGCGGTATCGAGGGCATGCTCGAGCCGGAGCAGAAAGAGGAGATTACCGCTACTGCCGAGGTCATGGAGACATTCAAGATTTCAAAGGTCGGAACCATCGCCGGATGTATGGTCCGCGAGGGCAAGCTCCTCAGGACTGCGAAGGTGCGCGTAATCCGCGACGGCATCGTGGTCTATACAGGAGAGCTCGGTTCACTCAAGAGGTTCAAGGACGATGTCAAGGAAGTGGCTTCAGGACTGGACTGCGGTCTGAATATCCAGGGCTACAATGACATCAAGGTCGGCGATATCGTAGAGGCATACACCATTGTCGAGATTAAGAAGACTTTGTAATCCCTAACCGGGAGATTTACATAAAGGAGACCGTCTGAGAAGTGATTTTCAGACGGTCTCTTTTTGTGTCATATGGGTCAGTAGTGGATTATCCGAGAATGCGGTACAATTGCACGGTCTGGAGGGCCTGGGCAACATCGTGGACACGGAGAATGTCAGCTCCGAGCTGCAAAGCCCTGTAATGAAGGACCTGTGTTGCCGGGAGGGATTCTTCGGGAGTGATGTTGAAATGCCGGTATATCATGCTCTTGCGGGAGACTCCCACGAGGATTCTTCTGCATCCGCACATTGATTTCAGGCATGCGAGACCGCCAAGAAGCTCATAATTCTGCGCGACATTCTTGGCAAAGCCGAATCCGGGATCCAGAATCCAGTCCTTTATGCCGGCCGCTTCGGCCTTTTCAGCAAACACGGCAAAATACCGGGCGACCTCACGGGTCACGTCATCATAGTCACATAGCGTCTGCATTGTCTTAGGGGTGCCCTTCTTGTGCATGGCAACATACTGAAGTCCTAAGCGGCCGACAGTCTGAAGCATGGCCGGGTCATCCTCCCCTGCCGAAATGTCATTCACGATGAAATCCCCTATCAGTCCGAAGGTTCTTTCAACTATATCCGCCCAATAAGTGTCAACGGAGATGCGGACATCAGGGAAGGCTTCCCTGATTGCTTTAAGGGCAGGTTCAAGACGGCTCCATTCCTCTTCCGGACCGACAGCCTCTGAGCCAGGCCTTGTGGAGCATGCCCCTATGTCAATGATGCCGGCCCCTTCTGCAATGAGTTTTTCTGTCCTGGCAAGGGCCGCATCAGTCCCACCGCATCTGCTTTGGGCAAAATATGAATCATCCGTAAGATTCACTATACCCATTATGTCTATTTTCCTGTTTCTGTCAATCATAATCTCATTTTATCATGTCTTCTGCATAAGGACTTCTGCCGAGATGCAGGCGTATATATGTCCGTCAGGACAAATATAGCAAAAGTCGAGAGCAGAAGCAAAGCTTGCTTTGATTATGCCGAGACCACTGCGTATATATGAGCGCCAGCTCAAATATAGCAAGATGTTTCAGGACACCATGCCGGGACGGACAAATTTTCCGTATCTTTGCCGTGCTAATTACTGAAAAGACATGCTTGTAGTCATTGAAGGCCTGGACGGGGCAGGAAAGTCCACTCAGGTCAAAAAACTGAAAAAATATCTCGAAAGCCTCTTTGGCACAATAGAATACATACATTTCCCACGCTACGACGCCCCTGTATATGGCGGACTCGTCAGCAGGTTCCTCAAGGGGGAATTCGGGAACATCGACACCGTACACCCTCAGCTTGTGGCCCTTCTTTTCGCAGAAGACAGGCATGCGGCAGCTCCGCAAATGAAAGCTGCACTTGATGAGGGCAAATGCGTGCTCCTGGACCGCTATGTGTATTCAAACATAGCATACCAGTGCGCCAAGCTGAAGGACAGCAATGAAGCCAACAACCTGAGGGACTGGATATTCAACACCGAATACGGACCTTTCGGGCTTCCTCAGCCGGACCTCAACATTTTCCTTGACGTGCCTATCGGATTCGTGGAATCAAAGCTGAAAAGCCAGCGCGGAGGAAACGACAGGCAATATCTTGACGGTGCCCAGGACATCCATGAGGCTGACATCGAATTTCAGAAACGTGTACGCGACATATATCGGGAACAGTGCAGGCTTGACCAGAAATTCATAAGGATTGACTGCTCTGACGAATATGGGGAGATGCTTCCTCCTGAGGAAATTTTCGCAAAAGTAAAAGCAGAGGTTGACACGGCAATGGAAAACGGCACGGCAACACAGCCCTGTGCGCAGACAGGAAAAAGACAGATATGAAATATTTGACACAGCGCATGAGACGTTTCTGCGCATTCATTACCGGATTCTCATTCTTTGTATCCGGCGTACTGAAGCTGATAGACCCAATAGGAGCCGGGCTTGTAATTGACGAATATCTCAGCTTCATGCACATGAGCTTCCTCGGAGTGCTATCAAAGCCGATAGGCACGGCGCTCGCTTTCGCAGAAACGGCAATCGGGGCGGCCCTGGTGACGGGAGTATGGAGAAAGGCCACGGCAATTGCAGCATCAGCATTCATGTGCTTCTTCACCCTGCTCACATTGGCTCTTGTGATATTCAATCCGGAAATGGACTGCGGCTGCTTCGGGGAGGCCATCCACCTGACCCACATGCAGACATTCCTTAAAAACATTCTCCTCTGCCTGCTCCTTGCCGGAGCCTTCCTTCCGTTCAGGGATCTCGGCGTGCCAAAACCGAGGAAATATGTAGCATTCGGCATCACGGCCGCTTCAATGGCCGCTTTCACAATATACTCACTTCTGCATATACCTGTCGTTGATTTCACGGACTACAAATCCGGAACTTTCCTCCAGAGTGCCGAGTCGTCATACTCAGACATTGACGGGGACGCATATGAGGCTGTTTTCATTTATGAAAAGGACGGAATCCGAAAATCATTCGGTCTGGAAGAGCTCCCGGACTCCACATGGACATTCATAAGCACAGAGACAGTGAGCAAAAACGGTTATCATGACACGTCAGTACCATTGTCGTTTTTTGATGCAGGAGGAACATATCATGACAGCGAGGCCGCACACGGGAAAGTAATGGCCATTGCCATCCATGACCCGCATATGAAAGCAAAGAAATGGGTGCGCATAATGAAATTTGCCGAGAATGCGGAAAACGCGGGCTTCCGTGTGCTTATGTTCGCCGCTTCCTCCGGGGAACTTATCGGAGAGGAGCTGGAAGAGCTGGACTCCGAACTTGCAAGGCAGATAAAGGAAAGGCTGTTCTACTCCGACTACAAGACACTTATAACTGCGGTCAGATCGAACGGAGGAGCGATATACATAAGCGACGGCATGATTGCAGGCAAATGGTCCGGCCGCTCCCTGCCCGACGTTGAGCTGCTGGAAAGGCTATACGATACGGAAGCCGAGGAAATAATGGCGGAACGCACCACCAGGGCAAGCCTGTCATTCCAGGGCTTTATGCTGTATGTCTGTGCAGTAATGCTTCTGCTTTAGGTTTTTTCGGAAAATTTAGGCAGGTTGTCATTTCTTTGCCGTATCTTTGCGCCCGGATTTGATAAAACCTGACACAATGGACTGTAACTCACTTTCGGCAGTATCTCCGATAGACGGAAGATATGCATCACAGACTGCACCACTAAGAGAATATTTCAGCGAGTACGCGCTAATCAGATACAGGGTCCGCGTTGAAATAGAATATTTCATCGCCCTGTGCGAAATACCGCTCCCGCAGCTTGCAGATTTCGACAAGTCAAAATTCGAAGCTCTCCGTGACATCTACAGGACAATGACTCCGGAAGATGCAGCCAAGGTGAAAGAAATAGAGAAGGTCACCAACCACGACGTAAAGGCCGTGGAATATTACATAAAGGACCGCTTCAAGGAGATGGACATCATGAAATGGGGCGAGTTTGTCCATTTCGGCCTTACTTCACAGGACATCAACAACACCTCCGTTCCGCTTTCTTTCAAGGAGGCCATTGAGGACAGCTTCATGCCGCTTCTCAATGAAGTCCTCGGCAAGATAAAGGAAATGGCGGACGAGTGGGACAACATCCCAATGCTTGCGAAGACACACGGGCAGCCTGCATCACCGACACGCGTCGGCAAGGAATTCAGGGTCTATGTGGCAAGGCTTGAAGAGCAGATACGCCAGTTCGGACTTCTCACCTACCCTGCCAAGTTCGGCGGCGCCACAGGCAACATGAACGCGCACAAAGTGGCATATCCTCAGATAAGCTGGATGGATTTCGCCAACGGATTCGTTGCATCCCTGGGTCTCAAGAGGTCGTTCCCTACTACCCAGATTGAGCATTATGACAATCTTGCAGCGCTGTTTGACTGCCTGCGCCGCATAAACACGATTCTCATAGACTTCTCGCGTGACATCTGGACATACATATCAATGGAATATTTCCGCCAGAAGGTTAAGGCAGGTGAGGTCGGTTCGTCAGCGATGCCTCACAAGGTCAACCCAATCGACTTCGAGAACGCGGAGGGCAACTTCGGAATGGCAGACGCAATCTACACGCACCTTTCAATGAAGCTCCCGATTTCAAGGCTTCAGCGTGACCTCACTGATTCCACCGTACTGAGAAACATAGGAGTTCCTCTCGCCCATTCGATGATTTCGCTCAACTCCCTGAAAAAGGGACTCGGCAAACTGATACTCAACGAGGAAGCCATACGTGCTGACCTGGAAAGGAACTGGGCGGTAGTGGCGGAAGCGATACAGACCATCCTCAGAAGGGAGAATTATCCGAATCCTTACGAGACCCTCAAGGCCCTGACCCGCACTGGAGCAGGAATCAACCATGAGGTGATTGCGGAATTCATCGAGACCCTGAATGTAAGCGAAAGCGTAAAAGAGGAACTCAGGGCCATATCTCCAATAAGCTACACCGGATTCTGAAACCGGTCACTCTATGATATAGACATCATCGCCGGGAGCGGCAAAATAAAAACGCTCCCGAGCGAATTTTTCCAAGGAATCGACATCGGTGGTGCGCTCGTTTATGCTGTCATCCATCCTGCCGATTTCTTTTTTATATTCCAATATCAGCTTTTCCTGGCGTCTTATCTCATTTTTCGCCTTTATCCAGTGGATTATAGTATTTCCCGAGCCGAATATCCACGAGCCGATGAAAAGCACGCTCACGACCACAACGAACCAGGCAAACTTCCTGTGCTCACCTGAGAAAATATCCTTTATTTTTTCCTTGATTTCCATACTGAATCTGATTTCTTCGACAATTGTCGGGTTGTATCGGCAAAAATAATTATTTTTGAAGGATTTTTGCGGCTCGCAACAATATTAAGATGATATAACATTAAAATCAATACAAATGAAACCTACACTTTTGGTACTCGCTGCCGGGATGGGCAGCCGCTATGGCGGACTCAAGCAGATGGACGGACTCGGTCCTGATGGTGAAACAATCATCGACTACTCAATCTACGATGCCGTACAGGCAGGATTCGGCAAGGTCGTCTATATCGTAAGGGAATATTTCAAAGAGCAGATGGAACAGGTTGTCAAGGAGAAGTACAGCAACGTAAGATGCCTTGACGGTGAGCCGCTGGAATTCAGATTCGTGACACAGGAATTGAACAAGATTCCAGAAGGATTCACTCTCAATCCAGAGCGCGTAAAGCCTTGGGGCACTGCACATGCGGTCCTTATGGGCAAAGAGGCCATCAACGAACCGTTTGCTGTAATCAACGGAGACGACTATTACGGCAAGGAGTCGTTCAAGGTAATCGGCGACTGGCTCAGGGCACATGAAGGCAAGACCGGTGAGTTCGCTCTCGTAGGCTTTGAGCTTGACAACACGCTCTCAGAGTCAGGCGGAGTTTCAAGGGGAATCGGCACTGCTGACGGAAACGGTTTCCTGACAGATGTGGAGGAACACCACAACATAGCGATGGCACAGGACGGAAAGGTTTATGGAGAAAACAGCAAAGGCGAAAAAGTCGAACTGGCTCCGAAAGCCCTCTGCTCAATGAACATGTGGGGATTCACTCCCGACTATTTTGAAAAGAGCCAGGCCATTTTTGAGAAATTCCTCGAGAAGAACATCAATGAGCTGAAGGCGGAGTTCTATATTCCATATGCAATCGACTGCATGATAAAGGAGGGCACAGGCAGGACGGAGCTTCTGTCAACACCTTCACGATGGTTCGGAGTGACATTCAAGGAAGACAGGCCGGGCGTAGTTGCAAAATTCCAGGAATTTGCCGACAAGGGAATCTATCCGGCACCTCTTTACAGCAAATAGGCCATGGGATTGTTCAGGACACAAAAGAGAAAACCGTCATACGACCTGTTTTCAAGATATTCACATTATCTTCCGTCTGTGGGCGGCACGTTCATACTGTTTGTCATGTTCCTGCTCGGAGCAGTACTCGGCAACATAGTGGTGCTGTGCATGCAGGCGGCCTCCGCTGAATTTGCGGAAAAGTTCGGCATGCTGGTCTCATATCCGTTCATGTTCATTCCGCCTATGCTTTATGCCTCCGCAAAAAGCCGCAGGAATGAGATATTCAATGAAGGCTATGCGCTCGACAGCAGCAATTTCGGAAAATACGGCGGCCTTGTGATGGCACTGGTTGTGTCGGCCTCAACCGCCGCAATGGCATTCGTAGTCGAGCCTGTGGTATCACTTCTGCCAGATATGCCGGAATGGCTGGAACAGGTAATGGAGCAGATGCTTACGGGCGGCCCTCTCTGGGTGACGCTCATTTCGGTATCCGTATTTGCGCCGTTCTTTGAGGAATGGCTATGCAGGGGCATGGTAATGAGAGGCCTGCTGAAGCATACAAGTCCGGCAACGGCGATTCTGCTGTCATCATTGTTTTTCGCGGTTCTGCACATGAATCCGTGGCAGGCGATTCCGGCATTCTGTCTCGGCGTGCTTTTCGGCTATGTATATTACAAGACAGGCTCTCTGAAGCTGACAATGCTCATGCACTGCGTGAACAACACCATGTCGGTCATTGTCAGCCAGATTCCTCAGTTCAAGGAGGCCGATACATTCATGGATGTGATGAGCCCGTGGGCATATGCCTCAACAGGAGTCGCTTGCGCGCTTATTCTTGCAAGTTCTGTCATCATAATCAGAAGCATTCCCAAGAAAGACGATACCCTCGGAGGATGTGACAAGGTAGAGGCGCTCAGCATTGAGGAATAAGGAATAAATTTGGACATGCCCTCTCATGATTGGGCAAAATGAAATCGGGATGACTTAAAATGATTCAAGTCATCCCGATTTTCATATACGGCTCATGCCGCCCGGATGCTCTCCTTTTGCAGAAAGCCGCCTATGGTTTCAGCAGACCTTTTTCCCGAAAGGTATAAGCGCAAGAAGCGCCATCTTGAAATGCTGCAGGCCGAAAGGTATCCCTATTATGGTGAGGCAGCAGATGAGTCCGAAAACCAGGTGGACAGTGGCGATTTCTATTCCGAAGACCAGAATCCATATGACGTTCATGATGATTGAAAGGCAGCCTCCGTCATTAGTGTCAGACACTACATCATTGCCGAAAGGCCATAGGGCGAACATGCCCATTTTGAAGAGCTGCAGACCGAAAGGTATGCCGATGATTGTTATGCAGAACAGCAGTCCTGCCACAAAATAGCACAGGGAGACTATAAGTCCTCCGAGTACCAGCCACAAAATGTTTCCTAAAAAATTCATAATATCAATTTATAATTCAATTATTTGCATAGCCTGAGTATCCTGCGCCGCAAACCGGGAATTGTGCCTTGCCTTTTCAGTCGCCGCCTCGGATTACGCTTCAATAATTCTGCCATTTGGCAACGAAGGCCTCAGCAGGCTCCAAGGCATCGAGCTTGCCCACGTCAAGGAGTTCAAGAGACTCAAGGCAGACACCGTATATCGGATGGCGCGAAGCGGCCGCAAGATAAAAGTCGGTAATAGGAAAGCGTGCACTGTCCTCCGGAAGTCCTTTTCCGGCTGCATATTCCGCCATTACGTCGAAAATGCGGTCAGACATGACATGTATTCCGGAAAATGCAAGGGCAAGGCAGGCAGAAGGCTCAAGTGACGGGTCAGACATCCTTACCTCGCCTGTCTGCGTGTCCGTCCACCCTGCGAGTCGCATCGAGACAGGTTCGAAAAGCAGATACCTCCTTGTTTTGCGCGGACTAACCAGCAAGGTAGCCAAGGCATCCTCCCGGACCTGTGACTCCAGCCATTTCAAATCGCAATTGGACAGAATGTCAACATTATGAATAAGAAAGTTTCCGCATCCTTCAAGATAAGGCCTGGCATGAAGGACCGCCCCTCCTGTCTCAAGAAGCATATCCCTTTCGTCACTTATATGCACTGTCACTGGACTCCCCGGAATGCACTCCGCGCCGTCAAGCCATTTTTCCACCTTGTCCGCGAAATGATGCACATTCACCACCGTTTCACTTATTCCCGAAGAAATCAGCTTCCGGAGAACATGCCAAAGCAGAGGCTTTCCGCAAACCGGCACAAGGGCTTTTGGAAGCGTGTCAGTAATGGGCTTGAGACGGGTGCCAAGCCCCGCGGCAAAAATCATCGCTTTCATATTACAATGTTTTAAATAAGTGAGACATGGCCCGTCACCCATTGAATGTAACGGCAACATTCTGCTCCCGATGCACGAGCCTCACCCGCACCTGAGGATATTTTGCGGCGATATGCCTGGCAAGATGCTCCGCACAATAGACAGACCTGTGCTGCCCTCCGGTGCAGCCGAACCCTACCGCAAGACTTGTGAATCCACGTCTGAGATAAGTCTCCACATGAGGTTCCACCACCCCATAGACATGACTCAGGAAATGATGCACCTGGCCGTCATCCTCCAGGAACCTGATTACAGGGGCATCCATTCCGGTAAGGTTGCGGTACTGCTCATAGCGTCCGGGATTATGGATATAGCGGCAATCGAACACATATCCCCCGCCATTGCCTGAATTGTCCTCGGGCAGCCCTTTCTTGTATGAGAAACTGCACACCTTGACTTCAAGGCGTCCATCGGACTGCTCCTGCGGGGCAAAACGCTCAAGTGACACAAGAGAGGAAAGGACTCCGCCAAGATACGGATACTCCCTGAAAGAATCCTTAAGCAGCTCACTCAGGCATGCCATCGCGGCCGGTATGCTCACTACAAACTGGGCCTTATGCTCTATCAGCCCGCGGAAACCGTATGCGCCGAGAACCTGCATCAGCCTGAAAAGCACGAAAAGACGCAGGCGGGAGCGGAAAGCCTCCCTGTCAACAGGCATATATGCCGAAAGCGCATCCAGATAAGAGTCAACCATACGCTCCTGAAGCCACTTCGGATATCCCGCACGGGCCTGCCATACGAAAGAAGCCACGTCATAATGAAGCGGACCTCTCCGCCCTCCCTGAAAATCAATGAAATATGGATTTCCGTCATGTATCATGACATTTCTTGCCTGAAAATCACGGTACATGAACGCAGCCGGCCCACCGTCTTCACACAGAAGCGCATCGGCAAATGACTCGAAATCATCCTGAAGCAAGACTTCGTTAAATTCAAGGCCGGAAGGCTTCAGGAAACAATATTTGAAATAATTGAGGTCAAACATCACCGTCCTCCTGTCGAAAGACTCCTGCGGATAGCAGATGCTGAAATCAAGGCCCTGCGCACCTTCAATCTGTATCTTTGGAAGAAGAGCCATCGTGCGGCACAGCAGTTCCCCGGCAGCTGACCAGTCACCTGTCTTTTTTGCATTCTCGACCATCGTGAACAGCAGCCGGTCACCAAGGTCTTCCTGGATATATGCCATGGAGTCATTGCTCCGTCCGAGAACCTCCGGCACGGGCAGGCCTTTCATTTTGAAATGTCCCGCAAGTGTCAGAAAGGCATGGTTCTCCGCCACATCGGTTCCGACGACACCGATACAGGAGTGCCCTCCTCCGCATATGCGGAAATACTGTCTGTTGCTTGCAGAGCCGCAGATGGATGATATGGTGTCCGGAACGCATCCGTAATGCTTGAAGAACAGGTCTTGCAATGCTGCTGTAAACATAGGCCAAACTTGGGTTTTCACAGATTAAAGTGCGAATTTAAGCGGATTCTGCGAAATACTTAAACAAAAAAGAGTAAATTTGTATGTTTGTAACCATTAAAAAGAATTATGCTGAACAACGCATATTGCTCCGACAAGTACCAATATACTATGGGAAAGTCGTTCTACGACAACGGGATGAAAGACCAGACCGCCATTTTCAACCTGTTCTACAGAAAAGCTCCGGAAAACAACAACTGGGCTGTCGTAAGCGGTGTGGACGAGGTCCTGGAGATGATATCCAACCTCGGGAACATGGACCCGGGATTCTTTGAGAAATTCCTTCCGGGCGAAGAGTACGCGGAATTCCGCGGCTACCTTTCATCAATGAAATTCACAGGAAACGTATATGCCATGCGTGAGGGAGAAATCGTTTTCCCGAACCAGCCTATCATAATTGTGGAAGGCCCGCTTATCGAGGCGCAGGTGCTGGAGACCCCGATGCTCTGCATCATGAACCATCAGATGGCGGTGGCGACCAAGGCTTCAAGGGTATGCCGCGCCACTGACAGGCCGGTGAGCGAGTTCGGCTCACGCAGGGCGCACGGCCCGTGGGCTGCCACATACGGTGCAAAGGCCGCCATAATAGCAGGCTGCAAAAGCACTTCCAACATACTCACAGGGGCGATGTTCGACTACGGCTCGACAGGAACAATGGCACACAGCTACGTAACATCGTTCGGATGCAGCGTAGAAGGAGAGCACAAGGCATTCGACACCTATATTAAGACACACAGGAACGAGCCGCTCATCCTCCTCATAGACACATACGACACTCTCAGATGCGGCATTCTCAATGCCATGAGAGCATACAGGGAGAACGGAATCGGTGACGGATATGCAGCCGGATACGGAATCAGGCTTGACAGCGGTGACCTCGCATACCTTTCAACCGAATGCAGGCGCATCCTTGACGAAAACGGCTTCAAGGACTGCAAGATATTCGCGACAAACTCACTTGACGAATACCTGATTACGGACCTCGAGCGTCAGGGGGCATGCATAGATTCATATGGAGTAGGAGACGCAATAGCCACAAGCAAGGCCGCCCCGTGCTTCGGCAATGTCTATAAGCTCGTGCAGATTGACGGGCAGGCCGTGCTCAAGCGCTCCGAGGACAAAATCAAGCTGATAAACCCGGGATTCCAGATTACATACCGTCTCACAAAGACCGACCCGGCCAAGGGAGAGATATACAAGGCCGATGTCACCTGCCTCAGAGGCGACTCATTGAGCATGCAGATCGAAGCCGGAGAGCAATTCACCATCTGCGACGAATACGACCGCTACAAGTCCAAGACATTCAATGCAGGCGAATACGTAGCCAAGGCTCTCCAGCAGAAAGTCATTGAAAACGGCGTAAGATGCGCACCGGTGCATACCCTTGCGGAAAAGAAGGCATATTATGACAACACCCTTATGCATTTCAGCCCGAGCGAGCGCAGGCTCATCAATCCGCATTATTACAAAGTTGACATATCAGACGACCTCTATAACCTGAAGATGACCATCATCGACAGGCTTGTAAATGAAATCAACAGCTTCAGCAACCTATGAACAGCCAGGCACTTGTTGTAGTGGACATGCTCTATGACTTCATCGACGGAAGTCTCGCATGCGCCAATGCGGAAAACGCGGTAAAAGAAACGCTCCGCTTCATTGATTCAAAGACAGCAGGACAGGAAGGTGACGCGAGCGAAATTCTCGACACCTTTCCGATTCTATTTGTCAGGGACCACCACCCTTCTGACCATTCTTCGTTCAGCACGAACGGAGGCATCTGGCCGGAACATTGCATCGCAGGGACACATGGCGGGGAAATACACGAAGACCTGCTCCCTTATGTGAACGAAGAGCTTGTATTCGACAAGGGATGCGACAGGGCAGTGGAGCAGTATTCCGGATTCGAAGGCTCGAACAGCGCCGGACAGTCACTCGGAGAAGTGCTCGGCCTGCTTGATGCCACGGAAGTATATGTGTGCGGAATAGCTACCGAATATTGCGTGAGAAACACATGCGAAGACCTGCACAAGGCCGGATTCCGCGTGAAACTTCTGAAAGACTGTCTCGCATATGTTGACAGGCAGGGACACGAGGACGCCCTGAAGGCAATGCAGGAGGAGGGTATCGGGATTTGCGCATGTCAGTGATTCTTCATACCTTTGCCGTCTTGGTATGAAGAATTTTTTGAGCAGAATATGGTTGCCGGCACTGCTTGTGTCAATGGCTGCGCTCCAGTCATTCGGCATAGACGCCGGCAGGTCAGCAGGTCTTTTCAGGCCTGCCGATTCATTGATTCTTGACATGCGCGAAGATTCTTCATCTGCAATTACGGCAATTGACAGCTCTTTTACGGAAGCGGACACGATTTCAGCCCATAATCCGGACAGCGTGGCAATGGAGATTGTGCTTTCGGCACGTGACACCATAAAAGTGCCGGACTCACTGCGGGAAACCGACCCATTCAAATACAAATATTATATAGCGGTCAAGGATTCAGTAACAAGGTTTCAGGTGCGTGACTCTCTCATGCAAGCCGGAGACAGCCTTGAACTGGCCATGCTCGACTCTCTTTATATAAAGGACTCGACGGATGTAGCACAGGCAAAATTCACCGCATGGTACTCTTCTTTGTCCAAGAAGGAGCGCAAGAAATACGACTACGAACAGGCTCTTCCTGCGAAAATAGCGGAAATGAACCGCAAGATGACCGCAAAGGACAGCATCAGGGCGCGCAAGGACAGCATAATCGAGGCGACTCCGCGCATATTGGAGACCTTTGCCGTACCTGACTCCCTTCAGTACAAGAGGCTGATAACATGGAAGCATGACCGGTATTTCCATAATCTGGAAATGCAGAAATTCGACACGACGTACAATTATCATTTCCACGAATATCCGTTCTATAAGGAAGACGTGAACGCCACATATCTTGGTGCAATCGGCTCACCTGTACAGCTTTACGACTATTTCAAGAGGACAGAGGAGGACAATGTGGCATTTTATACCCCATACAGGATATACAACTACTCCCCTGAGACCCTCCCCCAGTATAACACGAAAACCCCATACACCGAACTCGCCTATTGGGGCACGCTCTTCGCCAACAAGGAAAAGGAAGAGTCAAACGTCAAGGTGCTCACCACCCAGAACATCACTCCCGAGCTGAACATCCTGCTCGAATACCGCAGGTTCGGAAGCAACGGAATGCTCAAGCGTGAGGATACGGACAACAGGTCATTCGTCGCCGCCACCAACTATCTCGGCAAGAAATACCTGATGCATGCCGGCTTCATCTACAACAAGGTGGAAAGAAGCGAGAACGGAGGTCTCACGGACTCATTCTGGATACGTGACACGACAGTAGATGCACGTGAAATCAACATTTACCTGAAAGACGCAGCCAACAAGCTCAAGAAGAACACGATCTTCCTTGACCAGAGCTACCGCATACCGTTCACATTTCCCGACAAGATACGCGAGAAAAAAGAACTGAAAAAGAAGAACGCCGTGCGCGACAGCATAATGTCATCAGGCGACTCACTTGCAATCGAAGCCTTCCTCCAGGCGGAAAAGGAAGCTGCGGCACAGGCACTTACAAGCGGCAGGCAGGACACTCTGAAAAAAGACATAACCACGGCTTTCATAGGACACAGCAGCGAATATTCCGTATTCCGCAAGACCTATACGGACAACATATCCGCCTCAGACACAGACGGAAGGGACTTCTTCAATGACCGCTTCTATCTGAACCCGACAAAGAGCACTGACTCGCTGAGAGTCATGAGACTTGAGAACCGGGTATTCCTCAGGCTCCAGCCTTGGAAGAGCGACGGAATCGTATCAAAGCTGGACGTCGGTCTCGGGGACAAGCTGGCCAACTTCTACAGTTTCCGCCCGGAAGACTATCTGCGCGGCAGTTCCAACGTAGTACAGAACTCCCTATACCTTTATGCGGGAGCAAACGGACAATTCAAAAAATATTTCACCTGGAAAGCTAAAGGCTATTACACTTTCCTCGGACATGAAATCAACGATTTCGGAGTCGATGCAGACATGTCTTTCAGTGCATATCCTTTCAGGAGGGACAGGAAAAGCCCGCTTACGCTTGACGTGCATTTCGAGACAACTCTGAAAGAGCCGGACTATTACCAGCAGCATCTGTACACGAACCATTACAGATGGGACAACAATTTCAGCAAGATATCCACGACCAAGCTCGAGGCTGCCCTCTCCATACCGCGATGGGACCTCAGGGCCTCATTCGGATATGCCCTCCTGGGCAACAACATCTATTATGACACCCAGGGCATAGTGCGCCAGAATGATGTGCCGATGAGCGTAATGACAGCCTCACTCAGAAAAGACTTCACGCTATGGAAATTCCACTTTGACCATCAGGCGCTTTTCCAGCTGTCGTCAAACAAGGATGTTATGTCTCTGCCTATGCTGGCCCTGAACCTGAGATATTATTTCCAGTTCAGTGTCGTGAAGAATGTGATGAAGATGCAAATCGGAGCGAACGGCATGTTCACGACAGCATGGTACGCGCCGGCATACAATCCTGTGCTCGGAGTTTTCCACAACCAGGACCGCGAGAAATTCGGCAACAGTCCATATATAGACGTATTCGTCAATGTGCAATGGAAAAGGGCGAGCCTCTTCCTTAAAATCGTCAACGTCAATATGGGATGGCCGTCAAAATCCGCGGATTATTTCTCCGCAGCAGGATACATAGCACCGCAGAGAGCATTCAAATTCGGAATATCATGGCCGTTCTATGTGCTTCCGGGCAAGAAAAATTCATCATCCGGTTCTGCCGTCGGAGCAGGAAATTCCGGAGGTGGCAATTCAAATATGCCGCGCGGCCTCTCTGGCGGAGGAAAGAATACATCACAGAAGATGCAGTCCCTAAGATGATGAAACTCAAAGAAGACACCGCAAGAATCCTCAGATGTTCCGTGCTGACCGTCATAATGGCATTCACGGCCCCGGGACTGTTTGAGGGCAGCAAGACATCAGGCGGAGCCAGGGACAATGCATTCACGGACAAAGAGCTGACCTGCGTAATCATCCTCGGGGACGACATGAGAGGTGCCCACGGGCTGGAAAGCGGATTCTGCTACGAGCTTTTGGAGAAATTCGCCCAAGACAACAGATGCACGGTAACGACTCTTGTGGAGGGCAAGGGCGCTTACGGATGGCTCGATTCGCTGCGTGCCGGCAGGATTGACATGCTGGTGCTGCATCCGGATGTGCATGCCGGCCTGGAAGACATCAACTTCTCCCATAGAATCACTCATTGCTCATCATGGGCGACCGCAGCAGATAACGTAAGGGAAATCCGTCAGATAAACAACTGGATAAGCAATGTCCGGGCTTCAGAGGAATATCTTCACCTTCATGACAGATATTTCCGTACATTCGACCCTCACAAGCGCGCTGACAGAGGAGAGATTTCAGAAATCATAAGCCCCTATGATGACCTGATAAAAAAACACGCATCCGAACTGGGATGGGACTGGAGGATGCTTGCCGCCGTGGTCTATCAGGAATCCAAATTCTCTATAAGTTCCAGATCACACCGCGGTGCAAGCGGTCTGATGCAGGTAATGCCGCATACTGCAGAATATTACAAGGTAAGCGACCTCACGAATCCGGACCAGAATCTCCTCGCAGGTACAAGTCATCTGAAACGGCTGCAAAAGATTTTCAGCAAATGCGGAATGGAGGAGGGAGAGCTGATAAAATTCACTCTGGCCGCATATAATGCCGGAGAAGGGAGAGTCAGGGACTGCCGCAATTTTGCAGCGTCAAGACAGGCGGACATAAACGTATGGGACGAGGTGGCAGGCCTGATTCCGCTCATGAGGGAAGATTCAATACTTGAAGACGAGTCCGTAAGGCTCGGCAAATTCAACGGGGAGGAGACTCTCGAATATGTGGACAGCGTCATGTCTCATTATGAGGCCATCTGCAGAATCTGTCCACAGACATAATCACTTAACCCTCAATGTCTCTGAAGGATCGACCTTGGATATGAAAAGGCAAGGGAGAAGCATCAGCAGCATTATTACAATAAAAGCCGCGAGGTCCGCAAGCACTATCATCCCCAAGTCAGCATGTACAGGCACGAACGGCACGAAATAATTCTCAGGGTCAAGCTTCAGGACTTTGGTACGGTCCTGCACAAGACATAACGCCAAGGCCAGAAAATTTCCGACAGCCATTCCCTTCAGGACAAGAACCGAGGCACTTGAAAGAAAAACCCCTGCAATTGACCGGTCAGTCATGCCAAGGGACTTCAGAAGACCGATGGTGGATATATTCTCAAACAGCATGATAAGCAGCCCGGATATCATGTTGAACCCGGCCACTATGCTCATCAGAAGCAGAATGAAAAATACATTGAAATCAATCAGGCTGAGCCATCCGAATATCTGAGGAAACCTGGAGACGGACGAAGATGCCACCACAGCAGGCTCGTCTTCCCGGGAATATGCTCCTGCAATGAAGCCGATTTCATTTTCAGCCGCCATTATATGCTTCTCATCACGATACTCCGGCTTGAGATAGACTTCCTGAGCCGAAGCCATGCTGCCGTCCCATCCGTTGAGCCTTCTCATGTCATCAATATCCGCATAGACCAGGAACCTGTCATCAGCACCTGCAACAGTCTCATGCACGGCAGCAACACGGAACTGCCTTACCTTTATCTTCTCCCCTATGAAATATGTCAGCATCCTGTCTCCAGGAGCAAGCCCAGCCAACTGCGCGAGCCGTGAGGGCACGGAAACAGCAAGCGCCAGGGAATCTTCCCCGAATCCGCGCTCAGAGGCCACATCGGGTATCCCCTTGACAAGGACTCCATATATGTCATCCCCGTTTTTGACAATTCCTGCACGGTAAACTGCCGGCACGACCTTACCGACTTGCGGAAGCGCCGCCACATGCGGAAGATATGAAGGCTCAGAGGCTACAGGAGAACTTCCGTCAAGATAATTCATGTCCGGCCTGGTCAGCTGCACATCACCGGCAAGCCCGGAAAGTTCCGCACGGATTTCATGACGGAAACCTGACGATATGGAAACGGCCAATATCATTACAAGAAAGCTCACCGCTATCGAAACGGAAGCGAATTTTCCCCTGAACCTCAGGCGTCCTGCTATGAAAAATGATGCATGCATCTGACAAAAATAGCTAAAAAAACGGCAGAGGATGCCGTATATACGGGAAAAATAGTCATATTTGCCGAAATAATACAAAAGACATGAACGGGAATTATAAAAAAGACATGAACAAAAGCACAATAAAGAACATTCTTGTCCGTTACGGCATAGCTACAATCGGACTTCTGCTTGTAGCCATCGGAGTCGCCCTGTCAATCAAGTCAGACCTCGGAACTGCTCCGATTTCCTGCCCTCCTTACGTTGCAAGCCTCATCGGTGGCCTCACTGTCGGACAATATACGATATTGATGCACTTCTTTTTCATCTTATTCCAGATTGTCCTGCTGGGAAAGCGCTTCAAAATGGAGAATCTGATGCAAATCGCGGCCGCTTTCGTATTCGGCTTCCTTACCGACGCCTCAATATGGGCTCTTGACTGGATTAACGTGTCTTCATACCTTGGCAAATTTTCGCTCCTTCTGCTCTCCTGTGCAATTACAGCTGCCGGAATCAGCATTGAAGTACGTTCTAAAGCATGGATGCTCGCCGGCGAGATGACCGTAGCAGCCCTCGCCGACGTATGGTACTATCCTTTCCGCAATGTCAAAATTGTTTTTGATTTCGCGCTCGTACTGCTCTCTGCAGCCGCTTCCGTCATAGCTTTCAACCGATTCCTCGGAACCGACGATACCGTAGTGATACGTGAAGGTACATTCATATCCGCCATTCTGACAGGATTTCTCATGAGATTCTTTGAGCCTCTGACAGAAAAAATCTTCGGCAAGACACTTGACTCCGCAGGCGCAAAAGCAGAATAGTGCTTAGCGTCCGCCTGACAGGGACTTTATGCGGGCCTCGGCAGCCATGCGCTCATTTTCGGTTCCATGCTCGGCCAGGAGAGCAAGATACTTCAGTTCAAGTTTCCTGTTCCCTGCCTTGCGTGCGGCAAGCGTGCCGTTCTTTATGGCCGTATAGTCATCCGGACGCTTTTTAAGGACTTTTGCGTAATATTTGAGGGCCGTCTTATAGTCATTCTTTGCGACCATATGGTAAGACCCGATATTATTCACAAAGCCGACATGCTCCGGATACAATTTCACAAGGTGCTCGGACAAGGACCTGAATGCCTCATAAGACGACGGGCTTCCGATTGAATAAAAACTGTAGCAATACTCCTGCATGGCCTCAGCGAAGAAATCCCCGTCAACCTCTTCACCTTCGTATTCCCAGGCAGCCGTCTTCGCCGCACCCTCTGACGCAAGATTCTTAAGATATGACAAGGCCATATCCGGGCTCTCCTTCTCATAAGCGATATAGGCATTTGCCTTGAGGAAACGGAAATCAAGCCTGTCAGGCCAGAATGAGATTGCCCTGTCCGCCGCCTTGACGGCTTTCGCATACAATTCATCATCAAATTCGTTCACCTGAAAATAATGGACGTCATTTCCGGTGCTGTCCTTCAGGCTCAGAATAGGCTCCATCCCGAGATACCGGCTCTGCGGCTTCTGCACCACCGCGCCGGTCTGGGACTTTGCAAAATAATAGCTGAAGCGGCCCAGCAGCATCTTTGCATCAGTGGAATCCTCCGCCTCCCAATTGTCCAGCACAGTCTCGACACCGACTCCGGCAGGACCGAGCTGAGAGACAAGAAGGTCATATTTACGTTCAAATCTGCCTGGCTGGCAGAAAGCGCAGAGACAGAAGGACAAAGCCGCTGCCGCTGCAACACATCTCTTATAAGTCATATTCTCAAATCTTTATATCCATTCTGATACGGCGCCCCTGAGGATACAGGCTGTTGCACCGGTTTCCGAGATTCTTTACAAACCCCAGCGGAAGTCCTTCATATACTACCGTAAGATATCCTTTGGAAGCCTCGGGAAATGTGACGGCATCCCTGTGCAGATATGCCAGCGCCACATTCCTGTCCACCTCAACACGCGGAAAGACATCGGAAGCAAAAATCAGCGAAAGTGCAAGATCCGCATCAGGAACCAGGTCACTTCCCTTCAGCATGCCGACGGCACAACCGGCTGCAAGCACATGCAGGGCCTCTCCCAGAGAAGCCACATCGGCAGTGATGCCAGAAGGTACGGCCACGACCGTGCCTCCTCTCGTGCGGAATGAACACGGCACATTGACAAGCATTTCAACTGATTTCGGGAGCGGCTCTTCCTTCCGCCCACGTGCTCCCCGCCCGTTCTTTCCCTGCCAGGAAGCCACATCTGCACATGAGCCTTGCCCCTTTCTCAACACACTGCAATACTGCCCTTCCCCGTCCACAAAGCCAGGCACAAGACTGCATCCGCATTCTGTACGTATCAGTCCCTTGAAATCATCAGAAACATAATCCCCAAAAACGCATTCAGCCCCAAGTTCAGCTTCCATCCACTTCACATTGGAGTCATTTTCAAGCCTGTTGAAAGTGCAGGTCGAATAAATCAGCATGCCGCCTGGAGCAAGCGCTGGCCAAACATCGGCAATTATGCGTCTCTGCCTTGCCTGGCATAGAGCCACATTGTCCTCCGACCACTGTTCCACTGCCTGTGCATCCTTGCGGAACATTCCCTCTCCAGAACAAGGCACATCAGCCACGATAACATCAAAAAATCCGGGCAGGGCGGCAAAAGCTTTCGGGTCATCTGAAGTTACCGCCACATTAGGGTCACCCCACAGCGCCACATTTCCGGCAAGCACACCGGCCCTGGATTTCATCACCTCATTTGCAACAAGCATAAAGCCGTCACCTGTGGCATCACGCAATGACGCAGCCAAGTCCGTAGTCTTGCCTCCCGGAGCAGCACAAAGGTCAAGCACCCTGAGCGGCCTGTCCGATGGCAAATCCACTGCAGGAAGAATGCTGCGGAAAACATGTCCGACAAACATTGAAGACGAATCCTGCACGTAATAGGCCCCCGCATGGAAAAGCGGGTCCAAAGTAAACACCGGCCTGTCCGGCAAAGTCAATCCGTGCATGCTCCACGGCACCGGATTGCCTTCAAAAGCCTTGCATCCCTTGAAAGGATTCATCCTCACAGAAACGGAAGCAGGCATGTCAAAAGCAGAAAAAGCGACAAGGGCATTGTCCTTCCCTATCGCTTCTTCAAGATATTCCCTGAACGGACCGGTCAAGACCATAGACCGGATTTGGATGGGTCAAAACCTTCCGGATACATGGACGGATCCACTCCTTCCGGCATCCTTCCTTCGGACATCGCCACCATGGCATCAACCGCCTTGTCAAGCGCATCCTTGATTTTTGAGCCAAGCAGAGCCTTCATCATGAAATTCAGGTCCGCGTCAAGCACGATGCCGAAATCTGTCTTATAAGGGTCTGAGGCTGCGTCAAAATGCAGCGTAAGGCTGAAATGGAACGGCGCGCCGTCATCTACAAAGCCGATTTTGGAATAAGGCACCCTGTCCGCAACCTTTACACCGACGTTGAATCCCTGCACAACGGCATGAATCGAATCATAATCGGCACTCACATCAGCCTTCTTGTCTTCTGGAAGGAAACGCACGAGATTGCGCATGTCGGCGAAAGCCATATAAAGTTCATAAGGAGGCTTTGAAACAACTGCCCTCTTGCTCTTTATCTCAACAGCCATAGCCTATTCGTTTTTGCCCCAGGTGGAAGGAGAATACCTCCACTCCTTCAGAAGTTCCATGTCCGACTCTCTGACGTAGCCTCTATCCATTGCCACTGATATCAGGGTATCATAATTTGAAAGTGTGGTAAGCTCGACATTTGCATCCTCGAACGCCTTGCGTGCCTGGTTGAAATTGTACGAGAAAATCGCCACCATGCCCATTACATCCGCGCCGGCCCCGACAAGGGCGTCTTTCGCCGCAAGGCTGCTCTTGCCAGTTGAAATCAGGTCCTCTACGATGACAACCTTTGCGCCGTCCTCGAGTATGCCCTCAATCTGCGCACCGGTGCCGTGGTCCTTGGCCTTTGGCCTGACATATATGAACGGCTTGCCGAGGAGATGCGCCACGAGATAGCCGTGCGCTATCGCTCCGGTAGCCACACCTGCAATCACTTCAACATCAGGATATTTAGTTTTGATGATGTCCGCCATCCAAGTGCACACTTTTTCGCGGATTTCTGGATATGACAAGATTCTCCTGTTGTCACAATAAATTGGAGACAACCATCCGGAAGCCCATGTGAACGGGCTCTCAGGCCTCAGCATTACGGCCTTGATGTCCAGAAGGGACCCGGCAACCGCATTTTCTACACATTCCATATTCATATCTTTTATTGTTTTTCTGTTTTCCGTCCGTTTCATTTTGCCTGGCTTGGGTGGGCAAGCTTGATGCCTGCGTCAATTTACAAGCAAGCTTGACGTTTGCTCTCGGCTTTGGCTATATTTGTCCTGGCGGACATATATACGCTTGGTTTCGGCATAATGAAAATAAATTTTCCCTCTGCACTCAACTTTGGCTATATTTGTCCTGCAAAAACAAGTGCGGCAAATGCCAATTGCGCAAAGATAATAAATTTATAGGTCAAATGCACAAAATATACTTCGAAAAGAGATGCATAATAATCTGTCCCCCAACGGAACAGGCACTTTCCGATCCGAACGCCATACTTTTCAGCTATGGCGAAGACTCATGCATACATTCTCTTGTGGGAATGTTTGAAGCTTCTGCCACACTGCACAGGATATACATCCCGAGCACAGACCCGGAGCACACCTACAGGAGAATATGCGCGGAGTTCACGGAGGTGAATGCCGGCGGCGGACTCGTGTCCAACAGAAGGGGCGACTTCCTCCTGATAAGCAGGAACGGCCTGTGGGACCTCCCCAAAGGTCATCAGGAAGAAGGAGAGGACATAAGGACAACAGCGCTCCGGGAAGTGCAGGAAGAGACGGGGATAGACAAGATTGAACTGCGTGAACTGATATGCGTGACCGACCACTGCTACAGGAGAGACGGCAAATGGCATCTCAAGCACACATGGTGGTTCGACATGCTTTACACAGACCCGACAGACCTCACGCCACAGAGGGAAGAGGACATAGCCAAGGCCGCATGGGTCGCAAAATCAAGCCTTCCCACATTTTTGCTCAACACGTATCCCTCTATCGCTGAGGTATTTCGGGAAGCACGGATATAATTTTTACGGCATTGTGAAACAAAACCGGCAAAAAATCGTATAATGTAGTGTATTTTGCTGTTAATTTTTACCTACAGATATGAAGTTATCACAATTCCAGTTCCAGCTTCCTGCTGACAAAATCGCCGCAGAGCCGCCGAGATGGCGCGACGAGTGCAAGCTCATGGTCCTCCACAAAGCTACCGGAGAGATTGAGCACAAGCTTTTCAAAGACATCATAGAATATTTCGGCAAGGGTGACACCTTTGTCCTTAACGACACAAAAGTGTTCCCGGCAAGGCTGTACGGAAACAAAGAGAAGACCGGAGCTGACATCGAGGTGTTCCTCCTCAGGGAACTGAACCGCGAGCAGAGGCTCTGGGACGTAATCGTTGACCCTGCCCGCAAGATAAGAATAGGCAACAAGCTGTATTTCGGAGACGACGAGAGCCTTGTGGCCGAAGTCATTGACAATACGACATCAAGGGGACGTACCCTGCGCTTTTTGTACGACGGACCTTATGAGGACTTCAAGGAGACTCTCTTCGGACTTGGCCAGACACCGGTTCCGGATTGGGTAAAGAAAACCGTGACGGAAGAGGACAAAGAGAACTTCCAGACAATTTTCGCAAAGCATGAGGGAGCAGTATCCGCCCCGGCGGCAGGCCTGCACTTCAGCCGCGAGCTCTTCAACAGAATGATTCTCAAGGACATCAACAAGACATTCCTGACTCTCCACATGGGCATCGGGCATTTTCGCGAGGTCGATGTCGAGGACCTTTCAAAGCACAAGATGGACTCCGAAAGGCTCATAATAACGGAAGAGGCGGCCGAAATAATCAACAAGACCAAGAGAGAGGGCCACAAAGTGCTCGCAGTCGGCATTACGGTTATACGCGGCCTTGAGACATACGTCACGACAAACGACGAAGTCAACCCTTACGACGGCTGGACCAACAAATTCATCTTCCCTCCTTACAGATTCGCTATACCGAATGCAATCGTATCAAACTTCCATCGCCCGGGCTCTACAATGCTCATGTCGGTGGCAGCTTTCGGAGGCTACGAAAACGTGATGAAGGCATACAAGACCGCCCTTGAGCAGGACTACAAATTCGGTCCTTACGGTGACGCGCTCCTGATAATCTGACAAGAGGCGATTTCACCCGGCAGAAAATGCTGCATGCCTTTATAAAAAAAAGATGCATGAAATAAAGAAAAAGAAATTTTCTATATAAAAAAGAGAAAAACGGCTTCCTGGACTTATCCGGAGGCCGTTTTTCATATTTACTTTGTGGCCATGGGAAATTATGCAGAAAAGATAAGCCTGTGCGCCATGTCAAAGATTTTCGGTTTCGAGCCAAAAATCGGACTCGCCATGATAGCACGCATCGGAAGCGCCGCCGAGATATTCCGCCTGGGCGCCAAAGATATTGACGGCATGCTCGGCCCTCATTCAAAATACAGGGGAGCGATATGCAGCAAGGCCCTCGATGACGCCGAAGCCATGCTTGAAAGCCTCTCAAAATCAGGGGCACGGTTCACGGGATGGACAGAAGAGGGCTATCCCCAGCTGTTGAAAGAATGTCCGGACGCACCGATAGGACTCTATGCAAAAAGCAGCACGCAGGACCAGGAGCTGTGGAGCGGCAGAATGCCCATTGCTGTAGTAGGCACAAGAGACATCTCGCCATACGGCCGTGAATGGTGCGAAAGGATAGTGCACGCCCTCGCCCGCACAAGCGCCAAGCCACTCATTGTCAGCGGGCTGGCAATAGGTACAGACATCTGCGCGCACAAAGCCGCCCTTGAAGCCGGCCTTCCCACCATTGCTGTAATGGCAACGGGGACGGACACGATATATCCGTACAGGCACAGGCAAATCGCTGAAAAGATGTCCTGCACCCAAGGCTGCGCACTCGTCACGGACTACCCTCCCGGCACAGCCCCGCTCCCGGTCAACTTCCTGAGACGAAACCGGATAATAGCAGGACTCAGCCATGCCACAATCCTTGTCGAATCCAAGATAAAGGGAGGCGGGATGATGACGTGCCGCCTGGCATTTTCATATGACCGGGACGTCTATGCTTTGCCAGGACGCGCCGATGACCTTCGCTCGCAAGGATGCAACCACCTCATACGGGCCAGGATGGCGGAGCCGCTGACATCCGAGGAAGACCTTATTGAAAGCCTCGGACTTTTCACCACAGGCAGGAAGTCCCCTCCGTCCGACATGGAGCTGCTTTTTGAGGAATACGGCGGCAAGGAAAGTGACGAGACCATATGCAGGATGGCTGAAATCCTGTCGGCCATACGCGGCAGCCGTGGAATCACGGTGGAAGAGCTGGGAAGGGATATTGGGCTTCCATACGGAAGGACAGTCCATCTTGCGGGACTGCTTGAGACGGACGGGTTCATTTCCTGCGACCTTCTCAGGAGATGCAGCCTCGTCTCCGCCAGATTCCGCTGACATCACAAACACGACCACCATGATTTCATGCCGGGCATAACCACATCCGACATGATCGGCGCCGGAGAGGAATCCAGGGCTATGGGCAGAACGAAAAGATTTTTTGAGAAAACACAAAACAGTTCCTAAATTTGCCGGAAATACTAATGAAGGTACAGATGGTATTCACAGACACCCATGCTCACCTGTATGACGAGGCATTTTCAGGTGAAGAGGACCAGGCAGTGGAAAGGGCCGTGGCCGCAGGCGTGACAAAAATGATTCTTCCGGACATCGACTCACAGACAAGGGAGGCCATGTTCACACTGGCCGAACGTCACGAGGGAACTCTTTTCCCGTGCCTTGGCCTGCACCCGACATCCGTAGGCAAGGGATGGCAGGAAGAGCTTTCCCAGATTGAGGGCATGCTCGGAAGCCGCCGCATATGGGCCATCGGAGAAATAGGCATGGACCTGTACTGGTCACGGGAATTCGAAAAGGAACAGGAAGAAGTCCTCAGGCTGCAGCTCGAGATGGCGGCCAAGGCAGACCTTCCGGTAATAATACACTCAAGGGAAGCTACGGAGCCGCTGCTGAGAATACTGAAAGACTGCCGCAGCCTTGGGATACGCGGCGTATTTCATGCATTCAGCGGAAGTCCGGAAACATTCAGGGAACTTGACAGGCTCGGGGAATGGCATGTGGGAATCGGAGGGGTCCTCACATACAAGAACGCATCAATAGCCAAGACCATAACTGAGATTCCCGACACACGCATACTTCTTGAGACGGACTCTCCTTACCTGTCTCCGGCACCGTTCAGGGGCAAGAGGAATGAAAGCAGCCGCATACCGGTCATCGCGGAACTGCTGGCCAGCCTGAAAGGACTCAGCCTCAGCGAACTTGCCGACAGGACAACATCCAACGCACAAAAACTCTTCAGGCTATGACAAACCATACAGCATGCAGGGACAAGTCATCCATCCTGCTGATATATACAGGAGGAACTATCGGGATGAAAGAAGATCCGGCCCTCCAGGCCCTCATCCCCTTTGATTTCAGCCAGATACTCGAAGAAGTGCCGGAGCTTGGAAAATTCGCATACAAGATAGACTCATGCACCTTCGACCCGCTGATAGACTCTTCAGACATTGAGCCGGCGCACTGGGTCGCCCTTGCCAGAATCATAGAAGAGAATTATGACCGGTACGACGGTTTTGTGGTTCTGCACGGGACCGACACAATGGCATATTCGGCCTCGGCCCTGAGCTTCATGACGGAAGGGCTTACAAAGCCGGTCATATTCACCGGAAGCCAACTTCCGATAGGCGCCCCGAGGACGGACGGCAAGGAGAACCTGATATCCTCAGTGGAAATCGCCGCGGCCAAGGACAGCGAAGGACATGCCATAGTCCCCGAAGTTTGCATCTGCTTCGACAACCTCCTGATGAGGGGGAACAGGACAAGCAAGGCAAGCTCGGACAACTTCAGGGCATTCCGTTCCGAAAATCTGCCCCCCCTTGCAGAGGCCGGGATAAGCATCCGGTACAACACCCAGCTCATACGCAAGCCGGAATCCTGGGACACAGCCCCGAAGTTCCACAAGGAGCTTGACACGAGGGTTTCCATTCTTAAAATACACCCGGGCATAACCCCGCAGGTCGTAAGTAACATCCTGTGCGGCCCGGAGACACGCGCCGTCATACTGGAGACATACGGGGCGGGCAATTCCCCGTCAAAGCAATGGTTTACGCAACTCGTGCATGAGGCTTCGGAAAAGGGAAAGATAATGCTCAACATCAGCCAGTGCAGGGCAGGAAGTGTCAATATGGACATTTATGCGACCGGGAAATGCCTGAAGGACGCAGGAGTTGTAAGCGGCTATGACTGCACGACGGAAAGCGCCCTTGCAAAATTGTTTCACCTCATGGGGAAAAGCGAAGATAACGGCACCGTCAAAGCCGGACTTGAAAAGAACCTGAGGGGCGAAATATCAAAATAATTATTGCCGATTGAAAATTAATTGCTAAATTGCACCGGATTTTAAGGTATGGGATGCTTATACCCAGGAGAAAACACAAAATTACTGATAACAATTCAATAACTTTAAATTATTAAACACACAAAAACAATTATGAAAAAAATTTTCATGTTTTTGGCAGTAATGGGCGTGATGGCCTTTTCTGCACAGAACGCAGCAGCTCAGGACGAGCAGCCTGCTGACGGAACCGCAGCTACTGAAGTGGTAACTGAGGCTACTGAGACACTCGACGGACCTGAGGAGATTCCTTTGCATCAGGCCCTCAAGACCAAGTTCATCGAAGGTGGCGCAGGCTTCATGGCCCTCGTTATCATCTGTCTTATCCTCGGTCTTGCACTTTCAATCGAGCGTATACTTTATCTTTCACTTTCAAAGACCAACACCAAGAAGCTCCTTGCAAAAGTTGAGAAGGCTCTCAACGAGGGCGGCGTAGAGGCTGCGAAAGACGTTTGCCGCAACACACGCGGTCCTGTAGCAAGCATCTTCTACCAGGGTCTCCTCCGCATGGACCAGGGCATCGAGACAGTTGAGAAGACAGTCGTTTCATACGGTTCTGTACAGATGAGCCAGATGGAGAACGGTCTTTCTTGGATCTCTCTCTTCATCGCCATCGCACCTTCTCTCGGATTCTTGGGAACCGTTATCGGTATGATCCAGGCATTCGACGCTATCCAGGTTGCAGGTGACATGTCTCCAAACGTCGTAGCAGGAGGTATGAAGGTCGCTTTGATCACCACAGTCGGCGGTTTGATCGTAGCCGTTATCCTTCAGCTCTTCTACAACTACATCCTCTCACAGATTGACTCCCTCACCATCGAGATGGAGGACGCTTCAATCTCTCTCATCGACGTTTTGGTCAAATATCAGGAAAAGAAATAATTTGAATTACAATGTACGCTAAAGTTATCAAATGGATATCATGGGTACTGCTCATCCTCGGTGCGATCATCGGAGTCTACGGCTTCATCGTAGGCTTTGAGGACAACGGCAACGCGCCGGTTGACTATGTACTCTACTGGGCGTATGCAATGGTGGCCGTGGCGCTCATCGCCGTTCTTCTCGGCGTTGTCGTCATCAACACGATGAACGATCCCAAGAACCTTCTCAGGCTCGGCATCGGCATCCTGGCCATTGTTGTAGTGGTAGGCGCAGCCTATCTGCTTGCCCCAGGCACTCCAGCCGTCGGATATCTCGGCGAGCCTGTGTCAGACGCGACACTCAAGCTGACAGATACTATTCTGAATCTAACTTATCTCTGCTGCGGCGGCGCGATCCTCTCGATCATTGTCGGAGGCGTCATCACCGCAACACGCAAATAACTGGACACCATGGGTAAAAAGACACCAGAAATCAACTCAAGTTCAACGGCGGACATTGCGTTCCTCTTGCTTTGCTACTTCCTGATGACTACCACGATGAATCAGGATATGGGTCTGCAGCGTCGTCTCCCTCCTATTCCTGACCCTAATCAGAAAGTGGAGGACCAGAAAGTTAATCGTCGAAACATCATCATCGTCAAGATTAACTCAGCCGACAGACTTCTTGCTGGTACTGAGCCTATGCATGTCAGCCAATTGAAAGATAAGATAAAGGAATTCCTCTCAAACCCTGCAAACGACCCTAATCTCCCTGAAAAGAACGAGATTGAAATCGAAGGCTACGGCCCATGCATGGTTTCGAAAGGAGTCATCTCTCTCCAGAACGACCGCGGTACAAGCTACCAGGCTTATATCGCAGTGCAGAACGAGCTTGTGAAGGCCATCAACGAACTTCGTGACGAATGGTCAATGGCAAACTTCGGAAAGCCTTACGCAGCACTGGACGAGGATCATCAGACAATCGCAAGAAAGGCAATACCTCAGAACATTTCAGAGGCTGAGCCTAAGGACATCAACCAAAAATAAAGGAGGAGAACAATATGTCAAAATTCAAAAAGAGCGGAAAGAAGGAGATGCCTGGAATTTCTTCCGGTTCACTCTCCGACATCGTGTTCATGCTGCTGTTCTTCTTCATGGTGACGACCACAATGCGCGAGACAGAGAACAAGGTCATGGTTAAGCTTCCTGAGGCGACTGAAATCGCCAAGCTTGAAAGAAAAGACCTGACTTCGTACATCAATATCGGAACACCTGTAAGACATCTTCAGGCCCAGTACGGTAACGACGCACGAATCCAGCTCAACGACTCTTTCAAGACTGTGGATGAAATCCGCGACTTCATCGCTGCAGAGCGTGACGCCATGTCTGAGGCAGACAGATCTTTCATGACAGTTGCAATCAGAGCAGACGAGAACACCCGTATGGGTATCGTCACAGATGTTAAGCAGGAGCTCCGCAGATGCTCTGCGCTTAAGATCATGTACTCAGCAAGAAAAACTGCAGAATAAGACAACTATTCTGTTTGACGATATGAAAAGCCGGTCCGAAAGGGTCGGCTTTTCTTTTATTTCTTTATCTTATCTATGACAATTCGGATATTTCTGTGTAAATTTGCAGGTTGAGAAAATTAACGCAAGCGAAACATAGAATACAATGAAAAGAGGCAAGCTGATGACAGCATTCATTGCTGCTATACTTATAATCTCTTCATGCGGACAGGCATGGAACGGGAAGAAAGATGACACTAAGGCAAAATATATTTTCCTGTTCATAGGAGATGGCATGGGAGCAAACCACGTCGCTACAGCTGAATCATACCTGTCATACAAGTCCGGAAAAATAGGAGGCGAACAGCTTGTGTTCACCACTTTCCCGTATCACGGCACAGCAACCAACTTCTCAGCAAACAGGCATGTGACATGCTCCGCAGCATCCGGCACAGCCATCGCATGCGGAAGCAAGACTGACAACGGCAAGCTCGGAATGGACAAGGACGGAAACGCATTGAAAAGTGTGGCCAAGGAACTGAAGGAAGACGGATACAAGATAGGCATAATCACTACGGTACCTATCAACCATGCGACCCCGGGAGCGTTCTACGCCAGCGTCCCATACAGGGGTGACTACTACGAGGTCAGCTGCCAGCTGCCTGAGAGCGGATTCGAGTTTTTTGCCGGCTCTGGATTCATTGACTTCCGGGGCAAAAAGAATGACATGCAGCCTATTGACGCATACATACAGGAGCACGGATATAAGGTATGCTATGGTATTGAGGAATTCAATGCCCGCCCTGACAGCACTTGCAAAGTGGTATTCTGCCAGGAAAGCAACCGTGAGGAAAGTGCGGACAACTATGTAAGCGAGGGCAAGAAAACAGAAGACGCCACACTGGCGCAGATGCTTACCCTCGGAATGGAGTTCATCGGAAGCGGCTCAGCTTTCTTCTTCATGTGTGAGGGCGGCAAGATTGACTGGACTGCACATGACAACAGGACAATGCCGATGGTTGCAGATGTGCTGGAGATGAACGATGCAGTTGAAGTTGCATACAGATTCTACCTGGAGCATCCGGACGAGACGCTCATCATCGTGACAGCAGACCATGAGACAGGAGGCCTGTCGCTCGGATGCGGCAACGAGACCGTAAACTGGGAAAGGCTCGAGTCACAATGGCTTGCTGACGGCAAGAAAAACACTCTTGACCGTGAAAGCAACGAAAAGATGAACAAGGAGTGCTCGATAGGCTGGACAACCCATTCGCACACAGGGACTCCGGTTCCGGTATATGCGATCGGAAAAGGCTCCGAGAAATTCAGCGGACGCATAGACAACACTGACATCAAGGGAAAAATATTGTAAAACATTATAATCAATGGAAACAGTTATCAGAACCAAAGTCAAAGACCTGCTCAAGAGCGAGCCGGGCAGAGAGGTTCTTGCAAAAGGATGGGTAAGGACCAAGAGAGGAAACAAGAATGTGGCATTCATCGCCCTTAATGACGGTTCCACCATCAATAATATTCAGATAGTGGTTGACAAGTCGCCGGAAAACGAGAGTGTCCTGGCAAAAGTGACCACTGGAGCGTGCATCGGAGTCAAAGGCATGCTCGTGGAGTCAGTAGGAGGCGGACAGACCACTGAGATACAGGCAAGCGAAATAGAGATTTACGGAGAGTGCGACCCTATGAGGTATCCGCTTCAGAAGAAGGACACTTCATTCGAGTTCCTCAGGACCGTAGCCCACCTGCGTCCGAGGACAAACACTTTCGGCGCCATATACCGCATCAGGAACCAGATGGCGTTTGCGATACACCAGTTCTTCCACAGCAAGGGCTTTGTGTATATGCACACTCCGCTCATCACTGCATCAGACTGTGAGGGAGCCGGCGAGATGTTCAGGGTAACGACACTCGACATGGAGAACCTGCCGAGAAACAAGAAAGGCGGAATTGACTATACTAAGGATTTCTTCGGCAAGGAGACCAGCCTTACCGTGAGCGGACAGCTTGAGGGTGAGCTTGGAGCTATGGCTCTCGGTGAGATTTACACTTTCGGCCCGACTTTCCGTGCAGAGAACTCCAACACTCCGCGCCATCTAGCCGAGTTCTGGATGGTTGAGCCGGAGATGGCATTCTATGACATAAACGACAACATGGACATTGCCGAGGAGTTCATCAAATATCTTGTGCAGTACGCTCTCGACAATTGCCTGGAAGATATCCAGTTCCTCAACGACAGATACGACAATGAGCTGATAGACAGGCTCAGAAGCGTCGCGGAGACAGAATTTGTCCGTCTGACATACACTGAAGGCATCAAGATTCTCGAGTCAGCAGATGTAAAATGGGAGTTCCCTGTAAGCTGGGGCACTGACCTTCAGAGCGAGCATGAGAGATATCTCGTCGAGAAGCATTTCGGCAAACCTGTCATCCTGACTGACTATCCGAAAGACATCAAGGCCTTCTACATGAAGCAGAACGAGGACGGAAAGACTGTACGCGGAATGGACGTGCTCTTCCCTAAAATCGGTGAAATCATCGGAGGCTCCGAGCGTGAGTCATCGCTCCAGAAACTTGAGGCACGCATAGATGAAATCGGCATGAGCCGCCAGGGACTTGAGTGGTATCTTGACACAAGACGCTTCGGCTCGGCTCCTCACAGCGGATTCGGCCTCGGATTCGAGAGGCTTCTCCTCTTTGTAACAGGCATGTCGAACATACGTGACGTGATTCCCTTCCCGCGTACCCCAAAGAATGCAGAATATTAGAAAATATCCACGTTCTTTGATTATACACCAACAAATTGACATCATAAACACTATTCAAGAATATTCTAACAAATTTTACTTATGTTGATAATCGGCATAGCGGGAGGATCAGGTTCAGGAAAGACGACGGTAGTCAAGTCCATCACCGGACAGCTCAAGGAAAAGGTTGTGGTAATTCCGCAGGACTCTTACTACAAGGATTTGAGCCATTGCTCGGAAGAAGAGAAGAAAGTGCACAATTTCGACCATCCGGATTCGATAGACTTCGACCTTCTCAGGGCGCAGATAAAGGAGCTCAAGGAAGGGAAAAGCGTAGAGCAGCCTGTATATTCATATATAACCTGTACGCGCTCGCAGACTGAGACCCTTACCATAGACCCTGCAGAAGTGATTATTGTTGAGGGAATCCTGATATTTACCGACCCGAGGCTCCGCAAGCTGATGGACATCAAGATTTTTGTTGATGCTGACGATGACGACAGGCTCATGAGGGTAATGTCCCGCGACATAATTGAACGTGGCAAGACCGTTGAATGGGTCATCGAGCGCTACTGCAAGACAGTAAAGCCGATGTACCTGCAGTTCATAGAGCCGAGCAAGCGGTATGCTGACCTGATAATACCTCAGGGAGGACACAATAAGGTTGCCATTGACATCATCTCGGCAACCATAGAGAAATCCCTCGCCAATTGTCATAAAAAATAGATTTGCTTGTGAATACGGGAAAAGAAAGCAAGGCAGGAATTATAATCACCGTGATTTTTCATCTCACGGTGATTATTGTCTTGCTCCTGTATCAGATTGATTCGTCAATAAGACGCGAGGAGAGTTTCGTCCTCGACTTCTCCAAGCAGGAAGAAATGGAGGAGAAAGAACGGCAGGCAGCCTTGGAGGAGGACCTGCTTGAGAAACTGGAAGAAAGGATTGCTGCGGCAAGGCATTCATCACCTGCAGCTGTCCGCAATATTGCCGTGGATGCAGGCTCTTTTCTCAAGGATGACAGGGGAACTGACGCGCAGCAGCTCTACAAGGATGCCGAAAGGCTTGCCCGCGACCTCAAGGCAGGAAGCAATGCCATTGAAGAAGACGCAAGGAATGAGACAGTCGAGCTTCCGGGCAAAAATACCGGCAAGGACAATCAGCAGAAAACTTACAGCGGTCCGTCAGTGGTTTCATACAGGCTTGACGGTCGTAAGGCCAGCCATCTGAAAATTCCGGCATACAGATGCTACGGAAGCGGGGAGGTCACTGTAATAATAACGGTTGATAACCTTGGAAAAGTGATTAACGCAAAAATAATGGATGAGGCCTCATCCTCAGACAAATGTCTCAGGGATTTTGCTGTGCGCGCTGCAAGACTGTCACGTTTTTCCGCATCCGAGACAGCCCCGGCAAGACAGCATGGTGAAATCGTTTATAGCTTCATCGCCCAATAGGGCTTACCGCCAGCGCTTGGACCGGAAAATGAAATAGCATGCCACTCCTGATACGGCAAACGAGACCCAGGCGAAAAGATAGCCGTATTTCCACTCAGTGACAGGCATGAACTTGAAATTCATACCCCATACTCCCGCAAGAAAAGTCATAGGAATGAATATGGTGGACAGCAGCGTAAGCTTTTTCATGATGTCGTTCATCTTCAGTCCGTTGTTGGATATGTAAAGATCCATCAGGGAAGACATGGTCTCACGGCATTCGTCAATTTCCTGCATAGCATTCAGAAGATGGTCGTGCACATCCGCATAGAAGGGCCTGTCTGCCTTGCTCACCAGCCCCATCTGCGGTCTGAGCAAAACAGGGAACTGCTCTTTCAAAGGAGCGGCCGCATGCTTGAGTGCAAGGTATCTTTTTCTCAGGCACTGTATTCTCGAGCCGATGTCGCGTCCCGGATTCATTGATATGAGAGAATCCTCCATCTCCTCGAGAAGGTCCGCGACAGAAACGGCTTCCGAGATATAGTCATAGACAATCTCATTCAGCATGACGGATGCAAGATAATACGATGAACGCTGACGGATTTTCAGCACATTGCCGCGCAAGGCCTCAACTACGCCGTCGAAAAACGAGGACTCTTCCCTGTCGCTGAAGCTTATTACATAATTCCCGCTGACAACGAGCCTGATTCTCTCCTTGCGCACTGCAGGACATTCATCATGAGAGTTCCAATGGTTCCTGAAAACTGAAGCGACAATGAAAAGATACTCGTCGTGCATTTCCACCTTGCTGCTGTGATGCACATTCAGGATGTCCTGGGCAGTCAGGAAACTTATGCCGAAACGGTTGCACAGGCTTTCTGTAACGGCAGCATCCTTGAAGCCCCTCACACGTACCCAGAGCACGGAATTGCCGTCAGGTTCTGGCAACATTTCGGGAGCCTCAACCGGAAGCATCTCCAAAGTGTCCCGTGAATATCTTACGGCATCTATTTTCGCATGGTCAGCCCCGAGGCCGTTCCATGACAGTTTTTCAGAAAGAAGATTGTTTTCCATACACCGGCGCTTTACAAATATTCTGCCTTTGCCGGCATATGTGAATTACACTTAAAGAAGTTCCCACAACTTGGAAGCCGCCATCCTGGCCTGCACTGTGTCTATACGTGCACGGCAAGCTTCCTTTGCAGCCTCAAAGGCAGCCATATTCTCCGGCTTTACAGGCTCTGCAGGAGGAGACTCCATCTTAAGCGGGTTGACAGGAGAACCGTTTTTCCATACGCGGAAATCCAGATGTGGACCGGTAGAACGTCCCGTCGAACCGACATATCCTATCACCTCGCCCTGGCGGACCCTCTGGCCAGGCTTCAGTCCCGAAGCGAATTTGGACAGATGCAGATAGGCAGTGGAATACACCGAATTGTGCCTGATGCGCACAACATTTCCTCCTGCTCCCTCATACTTGCGGCTTGTCACGACACCGTCACCGATGGACATGACGGGAGTACCCTTGGGAGCGGCATAATCCACGCCGGTATGAGGCTGGACCCTACGCGTGACAGGATGCTTGCGTGCATACGAAAAACCGGAGCTTATACGGGAATATTTCAGCGGGGCCTTCAGGAAAGCCTTTCTCATGCTCTCCCCCTTGTCGTTCCACCAGAGATTTCCCCCGTCCTTCTGGTCGAACATTATCATCGGAAGCTCTTCACCGGCATGGCTGAAAATGGCATAGCGCACAGTATCCACCGCAAGAACCTCACCGTCACAGACACGCTCATCATAAAGCACGCGGAAACGGTCACCTTTCTGCAAACCGAAGAAATCCACGGACCATGCATATATGTCCGACAAGCTAAGGATGAGCAGCGGAGACACTCCGGCAGCCCTCATGTCATTCCACAATGAAGATTTTATGGTAACGTCAGCATAGCGGCTCTCTATGGCTACAGGCTTCTCGAAAATCCACGCCCGGTAAGGAGGACGGCATGAAAAGACCACGCTTGAAGCCCTGTCCCTGTCATATACGACATATTCAAGACGTTGGCACTTTGAATCATCGCTGAGGGAAGAATCACCGCTGCCGTCAAAATCATCCGAATCAGAAGAGCCGGCAGATGAGCCATCCGCACATGAGTCCGAGTAATATGCGCGGTATGCATTCCCCACACGGAGATTGCGAACATCAAAAACAGAATCGCAGGCCTGTGACATCTCATATGCTTCCTTGGCCGAAAGCCCGAGACCGGTCATCAACGAAGAAAAGAACTGCCCGCCGCGCACGGTGCCCTCAACCACGACAAGCGAGTCAGGGCAGAAGCCCAACACATCAGCATGCTCTTCAGCGGCTTCCTCCTGAACGGGGATTTCCGCCTCAGACGCACCGGAAGGCCTCTGCACACAGGATGCGGCAAAAGCCAGATAAACAAATATAATTGACAAACTTCTCATCACACCAGATTTTCATTTATAATTACCTAAGCCTGCATATGCCGCAGGCGCATTATGTGAAGCACAAAAGTACAAAAAAAATAATGTCCTGAAGCACCTCCAGGGCAGGAGCGGAACATTTTGTGGAAAATTTTGGAAAATAATGGAAGAAAGTGGAAAATTATTCATACTTTTGCCAGACGCAATAATGTGTGACTATGGCAGGATTCTTCGGAAAATACAGCGCAAAGATTGATGACAAAGGGAGAGTTGTTATTCCCTCTGCCATCAAAAACGCCGTGCCGGAGGACCAGCAGGAATTTGTCATAAGGAAAGACATGTACTCCAATTGCCTTGAAATGTACACAAGGCAGGAATGGGCAATCATGTCACAGGCTGTCAGGTCAAAGCTTGACCTTGCATTTGACGAAGACCATATAAGATACTGGAGAACATACATGAGCGGCACCATAGCGGTGACTCCGGACGCAAAGCTCGGAAGAATAACCATCCCGGAAGAAATCCTGAAAGCAGCCGGCATCAGCAAGGAAGTAGTATTCCTCTGTGTCGATTACAAGGTCGAAATCTGGGCAAAAGAAGAAATCAGCGGCGGTACGCTTTCCACTGAGGAATTCCGCCTGATGGGAAAGAAATTGTCAGGACGCATATAAAAAAGGAGGCCTGAACATGTCCGGATATCACATTCCAGTATTGCTTGATGAAAGCGTCTCCGCTTTGGTCAGCTCAATCTCGGGAACATACGCAGACGCGACCTTCGGAGGAGGAGGCCACACGTCAGAGATTCTCAGGAGACTGTCTCCCGAGGGCAGGGTCATCGCATTCGACCGTGACCTTGACGCATTCGCAAACAAGCCTGACGACAGCCGCCTGACACTTGTCAGAAGCGATTTCAGGTGGATACATAACCATATACTTCACTTGGGACACAAGGACGGCATAGACGGAGTGCTTGCCGACCTCGGCGTCTCTTCGCACCAGTTCGACACGGCGGAGCGCGGATTCTCGTTCAGATATGACGCGCCGCTCGACATGAGGATGAACCAGGAGGCGGAAATGACGGCGGAAGACATCGTCAACACTTACAGCCAGGAAGACCTTGAGAATATCCTGCGCATATACGGGGAGGTGGACAACAGCCGCAAGCTGGCCCAGCTGATATGCAGGGCACGTGAAACCGGACAGATAAGGACCACTGCGGACCTCGGCAATGCAATAGGAAGCGCCCTTCCCAAATTCGCGGAGCACAAGTTCCTGGCAAAGGTATATCAGGCGCTGAGGATTGAGGTCAACCAGGAGATGAAGTCGCTTGAGAAATTCCTTTCCGGAGCAGCCAAGTCGCTCAAGAGCGGAGGGCAGCTTGTGGTGATAACCTACCACTCTCTCGAGGACAGGATGGTAAAGAATTTCATTAAGGCTGGCAACATAAGAGGAGAGGCTGAAAAGGATTTCTACGGAAATGTGAAAGCCCCTCTGAAGGCAGTCAACCGCAAGCCTATACTGCCTCAGGAAAATGAGATAGCCTCCAATACGAGGGCAAGAAGCGCAAAGCTCAGAATTGCAGAAAAGGTGTGAGTAAAATGGAAGAGGGTAAAGAAAAGCTGACAGCCAAGACAGTGATGAAGTCAATCTGGAGCGGCGACATACTGCTCCTGCTGAGGGTGGACAAGCTCCTTCCCTATATATTGTTTCTGTTCGTGCTCGGCTGGGTAAACATTTTCCTGAACTACAGGATAGAGCAGACGATGGTCCAGGTGGAAAAGAACCAGAAGCTCCTGAAGGAATACAAGGTATATCACGCCCAAAAGACATACGAGTATGTGACGCTGAGCAGGATAAGCACGGTTGAAAGCATGCTTGAAGACGCTGGGTCAAAGGTTACGGCTCCTCAAAAGCCGGCATATAGACTGAAAGGCAAATGAGCATGGACGAAAAGGACAAGAGAAGGCCGAGCAGGATACTGATGTATTTCTATGTCCTGTTCCTTCTGGCATCTGTAACGATAGCCGGAAGGATTCTCTATATCCAGTACATATGGAAGCCAGACCATAAGTTCGCCCATCATTTCAGGCCGGAAAAGAAGCGCGCCGTCATAGAGCCGAGAAGAGGAAGCGTCATAGACCGCAACGGAAAGCTGCTTGCCATATCCACTCCGATGTACAACATCTATATGGACTGCTATGTCCAGAAGGAGGCCAACAGCATGAACGGGGCAAAGGGAGCCGCGGCAGAAAAGGAATGGGTAAGAAAGGCAGGACTGCTTTCGAAAGGACTCGCGGAAACGCTGCAGGAGCACGGGCGCGACTCGGCATACTACATGAACCGCATCATGACCGGAAGGGTAAGGAAAATGCAGCACCGCAGCATCGTCATGAAGACGGACCACGGGACGCTGCTCAAGCTCAAGGAATTGCCGCTGTTCAACGAGCCGTCATACAGGGGCGGGCTTATAGTTGAAGAGGAGGAAAAGAGGCTCTATCCTTACGGCAGCCTGGCACGCAGGGTAATCGGCTATGTGAAAAACAACAAGGACACGACCTCAAGGCACATCGGCATTGAGGGACGCTATGATTATGTGCTGCACGGAAAGGCCGGAGTCGAATGGCAGCGCCGCACGGACATGCGCAGGCTTATACAGGACATTGACAGCACCTTCATTGCCGCTGAAGACGGGCTTGACGTGAGGACAACCATAGACATCGACATGCAGGACATAGCCGACAGGGCGCTCAGGGAGAACATGTCGAAGGAAAACAACATCAACGGAGGCTGCGCAGTCATAATGGACGTGAAGACCGGAGCAATCCGCGCCATGGTCAACCTGCAGCGGGACAGCTCGGGACGCTTCTCGGAAGTGTTCAATATGGCAGCGGGATGGCCGTCTGAGCCGGGTTCGGTGTTCAAGGCCGTCACTTTGGCAACGCTTCTCGAAGACGGAAAGGTGGAGCTTGACACGGAACTCAAGACCAATCACGGAGCCATGAGCGACATGCCTGACATTCCTCGCGACGAGTACATAACCAATTACGAGAGGCGCACGGGCAGAAGCACCATACCGGTGATCGAAGGATTCAAGATTTCTTCCAACTATGTTTTCCGCCGCCTTGTGAAGGACAATTACGGGTCAAGGCCAGATGAATTTACCAGCAGGCTTCATTCTTATGGACTTGACGCCAATTTCGATTTCGAGCTTGCCGAAAGGGGAAGCGGAAAGCCGAGGATTCCAGACCCGCATGAGAAAGGATGGACAATGTCAGACCTCGTTTCTTCCGCCATAGGATATTCGGTAAGGGTCACTCCCCTGCAGGTTGTGACCTTCTACAACGCGATAGCCAACAAAGGCCGCATGATGAAGCCTTATATCGTGGAAAGCACCGAGAAGAACGGAGCCGCCGTACAGGAATTCGGCCCGGTGACGCTGAACTCCATATGCTCGAAGGCAACTGCGGACACCCTGACAAGAGCACTCCAGATGGTAACCCTGGAAGGTACTGCGAAAAGGCTGAGGAACGCGAAATGCACCGTGGCAGGAAAGACAGGAACCGCCAGGATGCACCTCCTGCCCGGAGAAAGGAAAGGAAGCAGGGACCCGTACAGCGACAACATGGGCAGGAAGAAGCACCAGGCCACTTTCGTGGGATTCTTCCCGGCTGACAATCCGAAATATACGGCTATAGTCGTCACTTATACCGGACTCATGCCGCCAGGAGTTAACGTATATGGAGGCCAGGCCCCGGCAATGGCTTTCAAAGACATCGTGGACGGAATATGGGCATACGAGCCACAGTGGAGCAGCGAGATAAAGGCAAACGGGAAAATCCCGGAAATGGAAGGAGGCTACATAAGCACCAGCCTAACGGAAGGCTCCCCTGTGCCGGATCTTTCCGGAATGGGACTTAAGGATGCCATATATGCGGTCGAGAACAACGGATACAGATGCAGCCACACGGGAACAGGCCATGTCGTAAGCCAGAGTCCGAGACCGGGGACGGCCGCAAAGAAAGGTGAAACTGTTAGAATTGTATTGAAATGACGCTTGACAGGATAATACAGGACAGCAAAGTAATATGCACGGCGGGAAACATGTCGAAAGATGTGCTTTCCGTCTGCACTGATTCAAGGAAGGTGACTCCGGGAGCGCTATTCGTGGCGGTCAGGGGCTTCGCCGGAAACGGGCATGACTACATACGCACTGCCATAGGAAAGGGGGCATATGCGATAGCATATGATGACAATGACGCGGCTCTGGCACAGCTTGAGGGATGCGACACGGGAGACCTTGCACTCATAAGGGTGGAGGACTCGAGATATGCGGTCGCCATCATGGCGTCCAATTTCTACGGCCGCCCTTCGGAAAAGCTCACCTTGGTCGGAATAACCGGCACAAACGGCAAGACCACTACAGTGACCCTGCTGCACAGGATGTTCACCTCATTGGGATACAGCTGCGGACTGCTCTCTACCATCGCCAATTACGTCGGCGACAGAAGGAGCGAGGCGGTGAACACCACATCTGACCCGATTACAATAAACTCCCTCCTGAGCGAGATGGTGGACTGCGGATGCGGATATTGTTTCATGGAAGTCAGCTCCATAGGGGTACACCAACAGAGGGTGGCCGGACTGAAATTCAGCGCGGGGATATTCTCCAACCTGACCCACGACCATCTCGACTACCACGGCACATTCGCCGAGTACCTCAGATGCAAAAAGCTGTTCTTCGACACATTGCCGGCAGACGCATATGCCATAACCAACATAGACGACCGCAACGGAATGGTAATGATGCAGAACACCAAGGCAAAGGTGGTCACCTGCTCATGCCGGAGCATAGCCGACCACACATGCAGGGTCATGGAGCAGAGTTTTGAGGGAATGATGCTGAAAATAGACGGCATGGAGACCTGGAGCAGGCTTATAGGCATGCACAACGCATACAATCTGCTCGCCGTATATGCCACAGCCGTTACACTCGGCACCAGTCCGGAAGAAGCTCTCACTGCGATAAGCGCACTCGGCCCGGCCCCGGGAAGGCTTGAGAACATGAGAGGCCCGAAGGACATTTCCGTGATAATAGACTATGCGCACACTCCCGACGCGCTGGAGAACGTCCTGAAGACACTCAGGGAGATTTCCCCGGACAGGGAGCTGATATGCCTGTTCGGCTGCGGAGGAGACCGTGACAGGACCAAGCGTCCCGAGATGGGGGCAATCGCACAGAAATATGCTGACAGGATAATCGTCACGTCCGACAACAGCAGGAGCGAAAAGACCTCTGACATCATGGCGGACATCAAGGAAGGCATGGACATTTCCGGAAGGGCAAGGTCGCTGTTCATAGAGGACAGGAAAGAGGCCATCAGGACCGCCATAATGCTTGCAAAGGAAGGAGCGGCCGTACTGCTTGCCGGGAAAGGGCACGAGACCTACCAGATAATCGGTGACTGCAAAACACATTTCGACGAGAAGGAAATCGTCGCAGAGATATTCAATGAACAAAATGACTTGTAAACTGGCTTAAGATGATATACCACCTGTTCAATTTTCTGAAAGATTTTGACATCCCCGGACAGGGACTTTTCAATTACCTGTCGTTCAGGGCGCTGCTGGCATTCACAGCGGCTCTGCTTATATCCGTATTCGCCGGCAGGAAGCTCATAGGATGGCTGCAGAAGATGCAGATCGGGGAGGAGATACGTGATCTCGGACTCGAGGGCCAGATGCAGAAGAAAGGCACGCCGACAATGGGCGGAATAATAATATTCCTGTCAATCGTCATCCCCGTGCTGCTTTTCGCTGACCTTACGAACATATACACCATTCTGCTGCTTATCAGCACTGTATGGTTCTTCTTTGTCGGATTTGCAGATGACTACATCAAAGTTTTCCGCAAGAACAAGGAAGGACTCAGCCCCAAGGCCAAGCTCATAGCCCAGAGCGTAATGGCGCTGGCCATAGGACTTGCCGTATGCTTCAGCAGCGACATCGTGGTGAGGGAGAATGTGCCTGTTGGTGAGCAGATGGTTCCGATTGACGGGAACATGGACAACCCGGATGCTGCGGAAGCAATTGCCCAGACGCAGCCACAGGCGGGAAACGCAGTCGAGAGACAGGACGTAATCAAGAGCACCAAGACCACCTTGCCTTTCATAAAGAACCACCAGTTCGACTACAAGTGGCTCTCTCCAGTGAAAGGCAGATTCGGATGGTACTGCAAATGGGTCATATATGTCATCATGATAGTCATCGTCATTGTGGCCTGCTCCAACGGAGTCAACCTCACGGACGGCATCGACGGACTTGCGACCGGCACCTCTGCAATAGTCGGTACTGTGCTCGGCATATTCGCATGGCTCGGAGGCAATATGCTGAACGCTGAATACCTCAACATAATGTATATCCCGGGCAGCGGTGAAGTGGCCATTTTCATGTCCGCTTTCGTAGGCGCGCTGATAGGATTCCTTTGGTACAACGCTTTCCCTGCACAGGTATTCATGGGCGATACGGGAAGCCTTATGCTCGGAGGAATAATCGGTGTCGCGGCTATACTCATCAGAAAAGAACTGCTCCTGCCGATTCTCTGCGGAATTTTCTTCGCGGAAAGCCTCTCGGTCATAATACAGACGAGATATTTCAAATATACGAAAAAGAAATACGGTGAGGGCCGGAGAGTGTTCAAGATGACCCCGCTCCACCACCACTTCCAGAAAGAAGGAATAGCATGCATGCTCGGCTCAAAGTCGAGGGCAGTCCCGGAGGCAAAGCTTGTGACGAGGTTCTGGATAATAGGGGTGATACTCGCCGCAATAACTGTAGCATTGTTGAAAATAAGATAAAAGCACTGAAGCCATGTCAAGAATCGTTGTTTTAGGAGGAGGAGAAAGCGGAGTAGGATCTGCCGTACTCGCAAAAGTGAAAGGATTCGACGTGTTTCTTTCTGACAAAGGTCAGATACCGGAGAAATACGCCGCAGTGCTTAAGGAGTGGGACATCCCGTTTGAGCAGGGGATGCACACGGAAGAGCTGATAATGAACGCGGATGAGGTCATCAAAAGCCCCGGCATACCTGAAACCGCCCCGATGGTGCAGAAAATCATCGGAGGCGGAATCGGCATAATATCGGAGATTGAATTTGCCGGCAGGTACGATTCCGCCAAGAAGATATGCATAACGGGAAGCAACGGCAAGACCACCACTACTTCACTGATATACCACCTGCTGATGCAGGCAGGACTGAACGTGGGCCTGGGAGGCAACATCGGAAAAAGCTACGCATATCAGGTCGCGACAGAGAAACACGACATATATGTCCTGGAGCTTAGCAGTTTCCAGCTCGACAATGTGTATGACTTCAAGGCGGACATAGCCATAATCACGAACATAACCCCGGACCATCTCGACAGGTACGGATACAATATGGAGAATTATGTGAAGGCAAAGTTCCGCATCACGCGCAACATGTCCAGCGACGACTGCTTCATATTCTGCTCTGATGATGACATCACCATAAGCCACCTCAACCGCATCGTGGTAAAGGCGAGCAAATTCCCTTTCACACAAAAGGAAGAGGTGAATCAGGGTGCCTTCGTCAAGGGCGACAGGATGATTGTGCGCTACAAGGACAACGAGTGCGACATGTATCTCCAGGAACTTGCGCTCGGTGGGAAGCACAACATATACAACTCCATGGCAGCGGCTATCGCGGCCAAGGCAATGGACATAGACAATGAAGCCATAAGAAACGGGCTTGCCACATTCCAGCCGGTAGAGCACCGTCTTGAAAAAGTGCTCAGCATCAAGGACGTGCTTTATATAAACGACTCGAAGGCCACCAATGTGGACTCAGCATGGTATGCCCTGGAATGCCAGACAAGGCCGGTCGTATGGATAGCTGGAGGAACGGACAAAGGAAACGATTACTCCACCCTCGTGCCGCTTGTAAAAGAGAAAGTCAAGGCTCTCATCTGCATGGGAACGGACAACGGGAAGCTACACGATTCATTTGGGGAGATTGTGCCGGAGATACATGATGTGACTTCCGCACAGGATGCCGTGAATCTTGCGAGCCGTCTTGCGGAAAAAGGCGATGTAGTGCTGCTGTCACCATGCTGCGCAAGCTTTGACCTGTTCAAGAACTACGAGGACAGGGGCAGGCAGTTCAAAGAAGCGGTAAGAAAACTTTAGCGAAATGGCAGAGACTGCTGACAAGGGAAAGGCCACGGCGGGAAGCAGACTGTGGAAAATGGTGGACGGCATCCAGGGGGACAAGGTCGTCTGGATGATTGTGTTCCTTCTGTTCATGATTTCCATACTTGCCATTTTCTCCTCGACTCCCCTGCTGTCCCTCGAGACAAGGGTGGAGCGCCTGGAGATAATGAAGAGCCATGGGATGATAGCGGCCTTTGGGCTTATGCTGATAATAGCCCTTTACAAGATGAAGAAGATAGGGCTTTACAGATTCTTCGCGCAGTTCGGATTTTTGGTTTCATTCATGCTGCTGTTCATTCTGGACCTTCACGTCAACTTAGGGTTCATCAAGGCGCAGCACATAAACGGGGCATGGCGAAACCTCATAGTCATGGGCTTCCAGGTGCATGTATATGAGGTCGTGAAAGTCGCGATGGTGATGTATCTGGCCTGGGCATGCCATGCGTATGCCATAGACCGGAAAGCAACCGGAAAAGGAGAGGAAAGCCCGACATTCATCATAGCGAACATGATGGCAAAGTCTCCGAGGACGGCTTTCATGGGCAAGCCTCTGGCAAAAAGGATTACATACATTTACGGCCCTGCTCTTCTTACCTGCGCGATGGTAGCCCCGGGAAGCAACTCGAGCGCGATATTCATAGCCCTTGTGCTTGTCGGCACCATGCTCATCGGGAACATGCCGTGGAAAGAAATCGTCATGGCCGGACTGGTCCTTGTGGTGATGGCAAGCATAATGCTCGGCATACATGTGATGACTGACGGCAAATTCATGCCGCGTCTGGAGACCTTCACGGAAAGGCTTAAAGCGGACTACAGCACGGAAGCCATCGGCTCCCTGAAGCCCGGCAGCAAGGAATATTATGATGCACTTGATGCGATAAGGCAGCCATACGGAGCCAAGATAGCCGTTCACGAAGGAGGGCTTCTTGGAAAAGGAAGCGGCAACAGCACCCAGAAATATTGCGTCGCCCATATTTACTCCGACTATATGTACAGCTTCATTGTCGAAGAGTACGGGTTCCTCGGAGGACTGCTCATCCTGGTGCTGTATGTGAGCCTGCTTGCACGCAGTTCAATCATAGCGAGGCTGTGCGGCAACGGGTTTGCCAAGATTGCGGTCGGAGGGCTTGCTTTCCTGATAACCGGACAGGCATTCATGCACATAGCGGTAAATGTTGACCTTATGCCTATGACCGGACAGACGCTGCCGCTTATAAGTGACGGAGCGAGCGCCTTCCTCATGTCATGCTCGGCATTCGGCATCATCCTGTCCATCAGCAGGATGGCCAAGGAGAAGATACAGACCGTGGAGGAGCAGACGGACAACGACAAGAGCAGCATTGCAGAAAACATGGCGAAGGCGGAAAAAAGCGCCATTCGCACAGAACAGACTCAGACATGGAACACAGAAAAATAAGAGCAATCATAAGCGGAGGTGGCACCGGAGGGCATATTTTCCCTGCACTGTCAATAGCGGACAAGCTCAAGGAGCTGAATCCGGATACGGAAATCCTGTTTGTCGGTGCGGAAGGCAGGATGGAAATGGAGAAAGTGCCTGCTGCCGGCTATACCATAAAGGGACTGCCTGTGGCGGGCCTCCAGAGACGTCTTGCGGCAAGCAACCTTGCCCTGCCGTTCAAAGTGGCGAAGAGCATCAGGATGGCAAAGCGAATCATACGTGATTTCCGTCCGGACATTGCAATCGGAGTCGGAGGATACGCAAGCGCTCCCCTGCTCTGGGCCGCAACGAGGCTCGGTATTCCTGTCCTCATACAGGAGCAGAACGGATATGCCGGCCTGACCAACAAGATTCTCGGCAAGAGGGCAAGGCGCATCTGTGTCGCATACGAAGGAATGGAGCGTTTCTTTCCAGGCGACAGGATAGTCATGACAGGCAACCCGATAAGGAAAGAGATTGTGCCGGCCGACAGTGCAATGAGGGAAGAGGCATTCTCGTTCTACGGGCTTGACCCGCACAAAAAGCATATTTTCATTGTAGGCGGAAGCCTCGGCAGCAGGACACTGAATGAGGCCATGATGAAATGGATTTCAGACGGCTGTCCAGGCGGAGAAAACACGCAAATCATCTGGCAGTGCGGAAAATACTACAAGCCTTCCGTAGAAACATTCATGCAGGAGGCGGGCAGGAGCGGCAAAGCACCTGAGACACTTTCCGGCATACAGTTCTCAGACTTCATAAAGAGGATGGACCTGGCATATGCGGCAGCAGACGTGGTAATCTCACGTTCGGGAGCAAGTTCGATTTCCGAATTGTGCGCAGCTCATAAGGCAGCCATCTTCGTCCCTTCTCCAAACGTGGCCGAAGACCACCAGACCCACAATGCCATGGCCCTTGCAAACAAAGGCGCCGCGATTGTCGTAAAGGACAGTGAGGCAAGCGCAAAGCTCATGGAAACCGCCTGCGGACTGCTCGGCGAGCCCTGGAAAATTGCTGAAATGGAAAAGAACATCGCTGCGCTCGCAAAGACTGACGCGGCCGCAAGCATAGCTGAAGAGGTTTACAGAATCATCTGAAAAAGACAAAAGCACACAAGACAAATGGCAGAATACAAGAACATATATTTCATCGGAATCGGCGGCATCGGAATGAGTGCCATCGCACGGTATTACAATGCCAAGGGATATTCCGTAAGCGGATATGACAAGACTCCCTCCCCTCTCACGCACGAGCTGGAGCAGGAAGGAATCAGCATACATTACTGCGATGACACCGGATATATTCCGAAAGACACCGGAAGCACCCTCGTAGTCTATACTCCGGCAATCCCGAAGGACATGGGAGAGCTGACATATGTCTTTGAGCACGGGTACAGGGTCATCAAGCGCTCACAGATGCTCGGAGAAATCGCACGCGGGCTCAGATGCATGGCAGTAGCCGGAACACATGGCAAGACCACAACGAGCACGCTGCTGAGCCATATTTTCACGTCATCCGGAGAAGGCTGCTCCGCATTCCTCGGAGGAATATCCAAGAATTACGGGACCAACCTGCTCATCAGCGGCAATGACGTGATAGTTGCGGAGGCCGATGAATTTGACAGGTCATTCCTGCAGCTCTTCCCTGAGACTGCCGTGATAACGTCAATGGATGCGGACCATCTCGACATTTACGGAGACGTGTCACATGTACATGAGGCATTCAAGGCATTCGCCTCGCAGGTAAGCGGCACCGTCATAAAGAAATACGGTCTCGACATCACCGCAGACGCTACAAGGGCCGCCATCATGACATATTCATATGACAACCCTGCGGCCGATTTCTATGCCGAGCCGGCCGGTGACGGAAGACATTTCAATCTATGCTGGCCAGGCGGCACCATACAGGACTGCATAGTGGGAATACCAGGATGGGTAAACATTGAGAATGCCGTAGCCGCATCTGCAGTAGCCCTGACATATGGCCTGGCTCCAGAAAAGATAAGGGAGGCCCTCGCTTCATTCTCCGGAGTGAAGAGAAGATTCGACAGGCTCGTGGGAGAGAAAGGGCTTGCATATATTGATGACTATGCGCATCATCCCAACGAGATTGCAGCATCCATAAGCTCCATCAAAGGATATTACCCGGGTGCAAGATATACTGCCATTTTCCAGCCTCACCTATATACCAGGACCCGCGACTTTGCAGACGAGTTCGCACAGGCGCTGAGCAATGCGGACAGGCTGATACTGCTTGACATCTATCCTGCAAGGGAAGAACCGATTCCGGGAGTCACGTCAGGCATGATTTTCGACAAGGTGACCGCCCCGGAAAAAATGCTGATACGTAAAGAGGAACTGACAGGATGTCTCGAGAATCTGGACATGGGAGAGAATGAGGTGTTCATCACCCTCGGAGCAGGTGACATAGACAGGCTCACAGGAGATGTGGCTGGGATTCTGCGCAAAAAACACGGCAACAGATAGGCTATGCCAGGAAAAAGGAAACATATAATCGGAGCATGCTGCGGGGCTGTACTGGCCATATGTCTTGTCGCGGCCTACATAGCAGGGGCGGCGGCAAGAAAGCCGTTGGTATGCACTGGCCTGTCCATAGAAGTGACCGACAGCCTCTCGAACAGGTTTGTGACGGCCTCTGACGTGCGCAGGTACCTTGACAAGGAATACTCCGGCTATATGGGAATGCCCCTATGCAGCATCGACCTTGCGGAAATAGAACGCATCGTTGACGGCAAAAGCGCTGTCAACAAGAGCCAGGCCTACACCACACGCGACGGCAGGCTTCATGTTGACGTCACGCAGAGAGAGCCTGTGGTCAGATTCCAGAAAGGGGCACACGGCTTCTATGCGGACAGTCGCGGCTTCCTTTTCCCGCTGCAAAGCACCTACGCCTCGCATGTGCAGATTATTGACGGGAACATTCCCCTCAGGATAGGAGACGGTTTCAAGGGCACTCCGGAAACAGAGGCCGAGAAACTTTGGCTGTCACAGATGATTGCCATGGTCAATTTCATGGAGGAGAGCAAGGTCTGGAAGGACAAGATAGTGCAGATTACGGTAGGCCCTGACGGGTCGCTGACACTTGTCCCGAGAAGCGGCAGTGAGCATTTCCTGTTCGGCAGCCCTACCGGGATAGCGGAGAAATTCGCCAAGATGGAGCTGTACTACAAGGGAATAGCCCAAGGCACTGAGAACGGGCAATACAAGGTGGTGGACCTGAGGTTCGCGGACCAGATTGTCTGCAGGCGGAAATAGAAGCGGCCCCGACACGGCCAAGACAGAACAGAAAAACAATTTGGAATAAAGTATAACCGGTAAATTATCGAGAAATGGCTGATCTCACAGAAACACACATCGCGGCACTGGACCTCGGGACATCAAAGATGTCTCTTGCTGTCGCGAAAGTAAACGGCAGGGATGTTCAGATCGTCTATTACAAGGAGACGCCTTCTGCCGGCGTCAGATACAGCGGCGTATGGAACATGATGCAGGCAAGCGACCCGATAAGCAGCCTGATAAACGATGCGAACAACGACCTGGGCCTGAATATAACCCAGGCCATCGTAGGCATCCCGAAATATCCAGTCCGCCAGGAAAGCAACAGCGGCAAAGTAATGGACAGGGGCGAGGACACGGAAATCACGGCAGAGGACATCGCCAACCTCAAAAGGTTCGCCAAAGAGACCTATCCGCTCAATGACCCGGCCAAGGAAGCGATATATGGTGCCGTGGCCCAGTCATTCTCCGACGGGGATGATTTTTTCCAGATAATCGAGAATGACATAATCGGAATGACCAGCAACACTCTTGAGGGGCATTTCAAGATTTTCATCGGCAAGAAAAAGGAACTTCAGAACATTGACAAGGCGCTCTCGAAGGCCGGAATAACCCCGAAAAGGAAATATTTCACGGCAGAGACAACCGCCAAGGCTGTCCTTACACCAGCAGAGATGGAAAACGGAGTCGCCCTGATAGATTTCGGAGGCGGCAGCACATCGCTGACCATATATTACGGAAACATTATGCGCCACTATGCGTCGATACCGTTCGGAGGCAAGAACATAACTGACGACATAAAGAGCGAATGCCAGATTTCCGATACGCTTGCCGAGAACATAAAGCTCGCCTTCGGAGCCTGCATGCCTGACAGGCTTCAGAACCTGAGCGAAAAGGTGCTTCATATCCGCAGCAACGGGGCTGACGCAGACAAGCAGCTTCCGGTGAAATACCTTTCGGAAATAATTACCGCGAGAGTGGAGGAAATCTTATACGCCATTTTCTATGAAATCAATGAAAGCGGCATGTCTGACCTCATCAGGAGCGGAATAGTGATAACCGGAGGCGGCGCCCAGATAGCAAACTTGGGAAGCCTCGTAACCGAGCTTTCCGGATATAAGGTACGCACAGGCTACCCTCTCCCGCGCATATCAGGACAGGACATTGACGGCCTGAGGGAAACTACGGCCGCAACATGCATGGGCCTTATACTGGCGGCTCTGGAAGACGGGGCAGGAAATTGCGCCAAGGCAGATGCGCACTGCAGCCCGGTCCACACTGATGTGGAAGAAAACATAAGCGGAGGAAAGGCTGCTTCTGAAGCTGATGCAGCGGAAACGGCAACGAAGGAAAGAGCGGCCGCAGAAACTCCGGCAGGAGAAATTCCGGCAGGAGAGGGAGGAACACTTTTCAATGATGACGAGATAGAAAAGGTTGACCCTCCTAAAAACGGGGGAAAGGGAAAGCCAAACATTTTCAAGATGCTTTGGGGACAGGCCCAGAAAGCAGGAAAGAGAATCAGCGAAGAGACCGACAAGCTCATTGAGGACGTAAGCGGAGAAGAAGTTTAACCATAGGCAAAAGAAGACAGACATGGAATACAACGACAACTATAATTTGGAAAATGAGGCCGTTCCGTCCGACTGGGTGCCGGAAAACTCCATAATAAAGGTCATCGGTGTCGGAGGCGGAGGATGCAATGCGGTGAACTATATGTACCGCAACAGGATAAAGGGCTGTACTTTCATCGTATGCAACACGGACTCACAGTCTCTTGACAACAGTCCGGTCCCTGTCAAGATACAGCTCGGCTCGGGACTCGGGGCGGGATGCAACCCCACCGAGGGACGCAACGCCGCGCTCAATTCACAGCAGGAAATCGAAGACAAGGTCCTCAACACACATACGGACATGCTGTTCATAACGGCAGGTATGGGAGGTGGAACCGGAACTGGAGCCGCTCCAGTAATCGCTTCCATGGCCAAGAAAAAAGACATCCTGACTGTCGGCGTGGTCACTCTCCCGTTCAAGAATGAGGGCAACGAGTCCATGTCCAAGGCGATTGACGGAATCAACGAATTGCAGAAGAATGTTGACAGTCTCCTGATAATCAACAATGAGAAGATTTACAAGCACTATGGCGGAATGCTGATTCAGGATGCGTTCCCGAAAACGGACGAGGTGCTGGCAACTGCCGTGAGGGGAATCACTGAAATCATCAACAAGTCCGGTTATGTGAATGTGGACTTCAAGGATGTCAAGGCGATGATGACCAACAGCGGCATGGCCCTGATGGGCTGCGGCTCGGGCAAAGGCAAGGACCGCATCAAGGACGCCGTGAACGGTGCGCTGTCGTCTCCCCTGCTTAATGACTTTGACATCAAGACCGCGCGCAATGTGCTTCTCAACATCACTGCCGGCTACAACACGAAGGGCCTCCTGATGGATGACCTCGCGGAAATAGACAGGATGATGAACGAGCAGATGGGCGACGACACCAACAGGTTCAAGAGAGGAATCGTCTATGAGATGGACGAGGAGTTCGGGGACAAGGTGAACATCACAGTCATTGCGACCGGATTCGAGATGAGGAGGCTGGAGGAAATCGCGGACATCAAGCTCGGCAACATAATAATGATTGACAGCGACTTCCGCTACTGCAAGAACCGCGGGGCGACAGAAGACGGGATAGAGCTTCCGGAGGTGAGGAGCCAGAAGATAGGCTTCAATACGGCAAGCATCAGGAAGAGGATGGATTTCAGCGACGGACACAAGCCTGTCCTGCTCATCGGAGAGGGAGAGAGCAAGAGCGAGCTGGAAAACGTCACTGCCATCAAGAGGAAGATCAAGCCGTACAAGGAATAAGATTTTTTTGTACTTTTGCGCCTCGTTTAAAGTTAATTGCACATTATGGAACGTAAGACAAGGGTAAGGTTTGCACCGTCCCCTACAGGTCCCCTTCACATGGGAGGGGTAAGGACGGCCCTTTACAATTACCTCTATGCAAAGCAGCACGGAGGAGATTTCATCATAAGGATTGAAGACACTGACTCGCAGAGGTTTGTCCCTGGGGCAGAAAAATACATCATTGAAGCGCTCAACTGGTGCGGGATAATACCGGACGAGGGTGTCGATGCGGAAGGCAATGTCGTGGAAACGGCCTCTGAGTGTCATCCGCATGCCCCATACAGGCAGAGCCAGAGAAGAGGAATCTACCGCAAATACGCTGAAGAGCTTGTGGAGAAAGGCTTTGCATATTATGCTTTCGACACTGCGGAAGAACTCGGTTCGAAGAGGGCCGCAATGGAAGCCGAAGGACAGACATTCATATACAACGGAACGAGCCGCATGTCCCTGCGCAATTCCCTTTCGCTTGCAGAGAGCGAGTGGAAAGAGCTTCTTAGGAGCAGGACGGACTGGACGATACGTTTCAAGATGCCTCATGACAGGGTCGTTAAAATGGATGACCTCATCAGGGGACATGTCGAAGTAAACACAGACACTCTCGATGACAAGGTGCTATGGAAAAGGGCTGACGAGCTGCCGACTTACCATCTTGCCAATATAGTGGACGACCATCTCATGGAGATTACCGAGGTTATACGCGGAGAGGAGTGGCTTCCGTCGCTCCCGCTGCACTATCTGCTTTATGAGGCATTCGGATGGCAGGACAGCATGCCGCGCTTTGCACACTTGTCGCTTCTGCTCAAGCCGGACGGAAAAGGAAAGCTTAGCAAGAGGGACGGTGACAGGCTCGGTTTCCCGGTTTTCCCGCTGAAATGGGTGAACTCCGAGGGCGAGGTGTCGCGCGGATACAGGGAGGACGGATACTTCCCGGAAGCTTTCGTGAACCTGCTTGCGATGCTCGGCTGGAACCCCGGCAATGACCAGGAGCTGTTCACTATGGAAGAGCTGGTGGCAGCATTCTCTCTTGAGAGGGTAATCAAGTCAGGCGCCCGCTTCAACCCGGACAAGGCGAAATGGTATAACAAGGAGTATCTGCGCAAGAAAACTGCAGCTGAGCTTGCTTCACTCTACATTCCGGTGCTGGAGGAAAAGGGCATGCAGATAGTTGACTGCCCTAAGTGCGCGCTGACTGCAGGTTCAGAAATGACACAGCAGGGAGCAGACTTCAAGAACAGGATATTCACGCGCGGCTATGTGGAGCGCATCGTGGCCCTGATTCAGGAAAGGGCATCTTTCGTTGCCGATTTCTGGGACATCGCTTCTTATCTGTTCATAGCTCCTGCGGAGTTCGCGGAAAAGGATGTGGCCAAATTCTGGAAAGAGGAGAACTATTCTCTCGCATTGCAGGCTGCCGATTTCATCCTGAATTTTGAGGGAGAATTTACGAAAGAGAACCTGGAAGGGCCGCTGGAGGAATATATCCGCAGCAACGGCTGGCCAATGGGAAAGGTAATGAACTGCCTGCGTCTCGCTCTCGTGGGAGCGTCAAGCGGACTGGGAATTGCCGACATCGTTACTATCATAGGCAAGGCTGAACTTGCTGAAAGAATCGAAAAGATAAAGGCTACACTGTAAGAAGAAGCCTGAAGTACAATACAAGAGGCTGTTTGGAATTTTATGATAAAAATTTTGAACAGTCTCTTTCTTAATTAATCAGTTATGAAAGAAACCAGAATCATCACGTCAATCATCATAATGATCATCTGCAGCCTGCCGGCATCCGGATGGGGCCAGAAGGGCCATGATGTTGTGGCATCAATTGCCCAGGAACACCTTAGGCCGCGCACAAGAAGGGCACTTGACAAAATTCTTGACGGGCATTCTCTTGTCTATTATTCTTCATGGATGGACAATGTCCAGAACGCCCCGTCATGGGAACGCGGCCATAATCTGACCAAGACATGGCACTATGCGAACATTGACAAAGGACAGACCTACCGGTCCATGCAGAAGAACCCCAAAGGTGATGTAGTCACGGCTCTTGACAGCCTCACCCGTGAGTTCCGGGAGAACCGCTCAGTCCTGTCAGACAGCCTGAAGGCCGACTACATCATGATGATTGTCCACATGGTGGGAGACCTGCACTGCCCAATGCACGCCGGACGTCTGTCAGACCTCGGAGGAAACAGGGTGAGGGTCAAATGGTTCGGGCAAAACACCAGCCTCCATTCAGTATGGGACAGCAAGATTATTGACTCTGCCAGGAAATGGAGCTATACGGAATGGACGGAGCAGCTTGACAAGGCCGGACGCAAGGAACGCAGAAACATCTCCAAGGGTTCATTCGAGGACTGGCTCTCAGAAACTTCCGCATGCGCGTCTGAAATCTATGACTACTTGGAGAGCCTTTCCAGCCCGGAACTTTCCTACCAGTTCGTCTATGATTTCTCGCCCATGCTTGAAGACAGGCTCGCCGTAGCAGGCTACCGCCTCGCGGCTGTCCTTAATTCGCTGTTTTAGCCGATTGCCCTCATCTTCCCAATACCAGGAAAGAGAGCAGCGAACATACTGTCAGTGTCAGTCCTACAGCCGACTCAAAAGGTATAAGTCGCAGACGTTCCTTTATCTGCATACCTACTGAACCTCCTGTGGCATGAAAAAACGAGCCATGGGGAAGATGGTCAAGTACCGTTGAACCGGCATTTGTCATCGCAGCCGCCCATACGGCAGGAACTCCTGCGGCAAGTACAGTCTGTGAGAATGAAGCAGAAGCAATAGTTGCACCGGCTGTCGTGGATGCTGTGGCTGCTGCCATAAGGATGCTCGCAAGGGGTGCCATCAACATTTCTCCTTCACTCCATCCCGAAAGCATTGCAATCATTAAATCCTTGATTTCAGAAGCCTTGATTATTCCGGCAATGGTACCGGTACCAACAAGCAGCACAGCCACCACGGACATTTTTTCCAGTCCGAATGCCACGCTCTCCCCTGCCCTTTTCCAGTTCCTTGTGGCCAATATGCCGACAATGCCTCCGGCAGGCAAGGCGACCATAGGGTCAATCACGACACCGGCCAAAGGTCTCAAGGCCAGGAGCAGCATTGCAACAGCCGGAGCTGCAATACTGGCAAGGAATGACGGAAGCGCATCATCATTCACGTCATCCTCCTCTGTATATTGCCCGGCATCCCTGAAAGACGGGAGGAGAGGTACAATCACATAAACTGTCACCAGCAGTCCTATGACTGCAGGAACAATGTTGGCAGCCATGACTGACGGCAGCGGGGAACCGAAATTCTCCGCTGCGATTATTGTATTAGGATTCGGTGAAATTACATTCCCGCATTTTGCGCCTCCGATCATGGCAAGGAGCAGCTTCGGTTTCGGAACTGAAAGGCTCTTTCCGAGCATAAGTGCTATCGGGGCCACAGTGATGACTGCCACATCCACAAACACACCTACCCCTGCAAGAAGCATTGCAGAAACGGCAATTGCCAGACATATCTGCCTGGCACCGAGCCTCCTGACGATAGTACGTGAAATGGCGGCCGCAGCACCAGTCTTTATCAGTACACCTGAAAGCACTCCAGCAGCAAGTATACGCAATATTGCAGGTGCTATGTCCTTGACACCAGAGACCATGTAATCTACTGTATCCACAAGTCCAAAACCAGACAGAAGACCTCCTGTCAATGCACCGAGCATAAGGCCATAGACAGGAGACAGCCTTTTCACTATAAGGAAGATTGCAACCGCCAATCCTATCAGAGCTCCAATCGCGCTATTCATGATTCATCATTTCATAAAGGCATCCGTTCATTCCGCTCCAAGCAGCCTTATGACTGCATTGAATATATTTTCACCTGCAACATCGGCTTTCATGGCATCTTCCAGGGGCATATCCTCCGGGGTAACCTGACATACAGCAGAAAAGCCTGCTTTCAGGAAATCGACAGAAGCATCCACCTTGCCACCCAGCACCATGACAGGAATCCCCTGCTTCGAAGCACGTGCAAGCACCCCGGAAGGAGTCTTTCCCATAAGGGTCTGGGCATCAACACTCCCTTCCCCGGTAATGACAAGGCGGCTGCCGGCTATCTTCCCGTCAAATCCAATCGCATCAAGCACAATTTCGATTCCCCTGGTAAGCCTTGCTCCGAGAAAAGCCTTGAAAGCACCTCCAAGACCTCCGGCGGCACCTGCTCCAGGCAGATCAGCGACCATCTGGCCAGTGTACCGGCTGATGACCCCGGCAAAGGAAGCCAGCCCTTCATCAAGACACCTGACCATAGCCTCGTCCGCACCTTTCTGTGGAGCGAACACATATGCGGCTCCGGCAGGTCCGCAGAAAGGGTTATCCACATCACATGCTACAGTAAATTCCGCCTCGGATACTTCGCGCGGGACATCGGCGTCACATACTGAAGCTATCCTCGCCAGGTTCTCCCCGGTCCCTTCAAGTACATATCCGTCCTTGTCAAGAAACATGAAGCCGAGAGCAGAAAGCATTCCTGTGCCCCCGTCATTAGTTGCGCTGCCCCCTATCCCGACAAGGAATTTCCTGCATCCGCGGTTCAAGGCATCCCTTATCATCATCCCTGTACCGTATGTGGATGTCTTCAACGGGTTGCGTTCCTCAGGAGAAATCAGCGGCAGACCACTTGCCACTGCCATCTCGATGACAGCAGTGCGCCCTTCATCTATAATGCCATAGCGCGCTGTCACCTTCCGCCCGAGAGGACCGGCAACCTCAACATCAGCATATTCGCCTCCAAGAGAGGAAACCAGTGCCTCCATAGTCCCCTCACCTCCGTCAGCCACATAAATTTTCTGCACATGACAGTCCGGAAAGACCTCCTTTACAGCCCTCTCCACATTGTCCGCGACCTGCATTGAAGTCAATGATCCCTTGAAGGAATCCGATGCCACCGTTATCTTTCTCATAATTCAACATTACAATTCCAGGCTGTACGGAATACAGCAATTCTTATTTTCTGACCGGCCTCTCCTCAGGAAAATTCTTCCCGTACACGAGCTTGTCTTTCCTGACTACCAGCCTGCCGTCCTTCACCCAATCCTCGCCACGGACTTCAAGATGCCTTACCATAGCTTCACGAAGTTCCGCCAGTTCTGCAGAAAACGACAAATCTTCCGAAAGGTCATGCTCCTCATAAGGGTCATCATCCAGATTGAACAGCTGTTCCCGCCCAAGAGCACATAACCAGACATACTTGAAATGGCCGTCTGTCATCGCCGTCCACGAATTTTCATTCCAGTATATCCTCGCATGCTCAAGATCGATGAATCTCCTCCATCCGGCATCTGCATCCCGCATGAGAGGCAACAGCGAAGCCCCGTCCATACCTTCCGGATTTGCCTTTCCATTGAGGTCAAGGCAAGTGGGCAGAACATCCCTCAGCTCTACAGGAGCATCCACGACAGCCCCCTTATACCTGACTGTACGCATACCGTCCGGAAGCTTTACGATGAAAGGAACCGCAGCCGAACCCTCATAAGCATAAGTTTTCCTCCAAAGGTAATGATCGCCAAGCATATCTCCATGGTCTGAAAGGAATATTATAAGAGAGTTGTCATACCTTCCGTTTCTCTTCAGCGCATCAAGTACACGGCCGACCTGCTCATCAATAAAAGTCACAGAAGCATAATAATGGGCACGTGTCCTACAGGCATATTCATCACCGAAATTCCCTATAAATGCATTCTTGTCATCTTCCGGATCCTTAGGCATCCTCCATTCCCCAGGTGTCCAGTCACCCTTTGCAGGTTTCGGTATGTCACGTCCCTCATACATGTCAAGAAACCGCCGGGGCGGATCATACGGGCTATGAGGGCGTGCAAAGGAAACCTTCAGGTACAGAGGCTTATCTGACACATAACCTTCTATAATCTCTACAGCACGGTCCGCAGTCCATCTTGTAGGATGCAGATCCTCCGGAAGCTTATATGTGTCCGCCCTATGTTCGTTCCACCAGATTCCGGTCTTTTCCGGCTTTTCGCCAAAACATCCTGTATAGAACCATTTCCTGTAGTCGCTTTCAAAATATGGAGTTGTATGCCTTCCGCTCTCGTCATAGAGCACCATGTCAAAGCCATGTGTGTTGTTCTGAGGATAATAATGCATCTTGCCCACCGCCAAAGCGGAATATCCAAGTCCCTTCAGCATCGACGGCATTGTGTGAGGATATCTTTCAGCCTGGTCACCATAGCCGAGCATACCATGATTCCATGGCGAGCATCCAGTCAGAAGCCCGGCCCTTGCAGGCGTGCTGCTCGGAGTGGAGGAATATGCATTGGAGAACAGATAGCCGTCCTTTGCCAGTGAATCCAGGTTAGGGGTAATGACAATTCCGTCACTCGTACATCCCATTGCATCAGCCCTCTGCTGATCAGTCATGATAAGGATTATATCAGGCTGCCTTCCTGTAGTCTGGGCTACAGCAGAAACAGAAAGAGATACAGGAGCTATGAACAAAAAAGCCTTCTTTACCATAACAGCAATCATTTAATAAGACTACGGTATTTTCCATGGATACGGAGGCATTCCTCAACTTCATCGCCGGAAGCAGTCACAGGATAGGTCTCAGAACCGGAAATCCAGTCCCATTCCCAATTCTTGCACAATGTATCGAATTCCATGATGTCAAGTTCCCGTCCTGCCTCCAGTGACTCCGAGGCCATGTCAAGGAACATCTTCCACCGACAGCGGTAGAAACCTCCCATCATTCCGGACCATTGCCTGCAGGCATAGTCCCTTATACGGCAGTCCTTCCCTCCCCAGAGGGTCAGCAGGTTACGTGCATTCTTCTCATAAAGGGCCTTTTCCGGCTCCGTGTCCCCCATAGCCTTGGCGGATTCAAGCCATCTGCCGAGCAGGAACTCCTCCCGTGTGGCGAGCAGGGCATCCATGTCATCGAACAGTCCGATAAACCTTGCCGAAGCATCTGCAAAGCCTTTACTGTCACCGTCTGCATATTTCTCTGCAACTTCGCCATGCAGAGCCAGGGCATAGTCTGCAAGCACCTGCCTTGTAACATCCACAAGGTCATATCTGTAGCCGTCACGTCCCTTCAGGACATCTGCAGAAGAGACAAGAAGGTCCCATGCCCGTACAAGGTCCTTGGGGTCATAATGGAATTTAAGGTTAATCGCTCCTCCGGGACTGCCGGTAAATGTAGGGCGGCCGCACAGTATTGACTCCTGGCCTCCGTTGTTCACATTATTCTCGAAAGCAGTATCAAAGATTATCTTCCATGCCGCAAGGGCATTTTCATCCTCGGCACCATACCTGCCGCCGAAATACGAACGGATGAAACCGTCTTCGTCTATTGCGCTGTCCCTCCATACATTTTCAAGCATAAGGGCGTACATGGCAGGGTTCTGCTCTATTCCTTCCATCGTCAGGCCTATTCCCTGCATCTTTCCGGACTCCGGGTCATGAAGTGCAGCAGAAGGGTCATTCTCAACACTTGTGGCATTGCCGGAAAGGACAATGTTCTGCCCGAAATTATGAAGCATACACCATATCCATGGCTTGCCGTAATAGGCATTGGTCCTGTTCCATACAGGATACCGTTCGCTCCACAGGTCAAGAATCAGCATCCTGTCATCAGGGACTGAAGCAAGGAGCGACCGTATCTCATGGTCTCCCCAAAACTCACGTTCATGATAGAAAAGCCAGCCCTGCATCACCCAGACGGCTTCAGGATCCACTTCACTCATCGAACGATAGACCTTTTCGCTTATGCTGCTGAGAAACATGGAATCGGCTGTCGGAGGCAGATTCTCATTGAAAGTGTCCGCCGTATAGAAATGATCTGTACCATATAGCTTTGTCTGCTCCTCTATGAACATCCTGCCGATTTCGGTAAACAGTTCCTCCTCCGGGTCAAGGATTGTGACCTCCGGAAATTCGACCCATGATGTCCTGCGTACCTTTGCCTCAGGAAACATTTCAGAAAAAGCAGGAGGCACATGTCCGGTAAATGCCGGAAGTATCGGGGTCATGCCGAGAGAACGTTCTGCGAAAAGGATGCTTTTCTGGAGTTTCTCATGCTTGTCCATGAAGCTTTGGGGCAGAGGTCCTCCCCAGCCGTCAAGGTTACCCATCCAGAACCAGTTGAAATATGCCGGCCCGCTGAAGAATGATTCAAGCTGCACGTCCGTAAATCCGAGCCTGCGGTACACCCTCTGCCATACGGAATTCTGTCCGGTAACTGCCAAAGGCATGTTTATACCGTTCAAAGCCATGAAGTCAATCTCCTGCTGCCAACGTTCAAAGTCCCACCAGCTCATGGTGTAGTTGAATGTGCAGTAATTCAGACAATAACGGTATTTGTAAGGAGACACTTTAGTAACTTTTTCCTCAGGAAGAGGCAGAACCTCCGGCAAAACAGTGTCCTTTCCGCACCATGTATAATGCCATCCGCACCAGTTCTTCAGATAATGGTTCAATGCACTCGCGACACTGACCCCGTTGTTTCCCTCAAGCACTATCTTTCCGTTTTCGGAATAGACGGAGAACCAGTCCTTTCCATCCTGCTGCACACCGGTAACCACAACCTTGAACTCCTTCTGTCTCCCTGCTGTCACCCTTCCGACAAGCGAGACAGCAGCCTGCCTGGTCTCTTCTACAGAAAAATCAGTCTTTACGGACTTATCCCCGCAGGAGGCAGAAAGCATAGCGAGGAATATTAAAACCATATATTTGAATATCCGATTCATAAGCTATTGTATTTCAGAAATAAGTTTCCTTGCCTTTTCAATAGGGCTGCCGTATGGCTCAGTCCTTCCGGTATATGGTCTCTGTATCCAGCTTTCCTCCCAAAGGTCAAGTTTTTCCTGTCCTTCAGAAAAATATACTTCAAGGCGCGGAATGTAATAGTCTGCTATAAGTCCAGACCAGAAACGGGCTGCATAATCCTCCTGGAATCCTCCCCATGTGGTGATAATCCTTTTCGCATTCGCCTCATACCTGTCCTTGACCATATGGTCGGAAGCGGCAGCACGGGCATATCCGACCCATCCTGCAAGGCTGTAGTCCGGATGTGAAGCCAACAGCCTGTCCACAGACATAAGAATTGACACTGCCCTGTCAAGCCCGGCTTCAGCTTCCTTCTTCCTTCCAGCCTCCAATGCTCCAAGAGCCTTCACATAATGTCTGTCTGCAAGTTCACCGAGCCATAGGGCTGAAAATTCCACTGCATCGTTGAGATACAGCATAGAACCGCTGCATTCATCCGAGCAGTCCAGGAACAGTTCCACTGCTTTCCGGAAATCGTCATTGATGCCATGCCTGCTCCTGCGCCTTCCGTCAGGCACGACTGTCTGCCAAAGAAAACGCGGATAGGAATACAGGGAACTATATACTGAGTTGCGCAGAAGTTTCCAGGCCTGCATCATACGTCCGTCACAATAACCGTAACGGGCAATGCAGTAGCCTTCCAGCCAGCTGTCAAGATCAATGTTCTCCGGACTCCAGCCCATATCGGCAAGCAGTTCATATACAACCTCATTATTCTCCAGTCCCTCAGGAGCTGAACCGAATCCTGCAAGTGTGGCGGCATAGGGAGAATGCAGAGCCTCAACAGAACCTGAGGCATACATGTCAAGGTCACCTGTAGGCAGGACCTTGCCACCGAAATTAGGGACATAGCTATATATCCACTGCTTCCCGTAAAATCCTTCCTGAACCTTCCAGGTCTGCTCTGTATTCCAGACCCATTTGGGATAGTCGTTGCCCAGGTCCACTATCATAAGCCTGTCATCCGGCACTTCCGACAACAATGCCTTCATGCTCTCCCTGTCCCAGAAATCATGCTGATATCCGAAAGTCCATCCTTGTGTAACCCATACGGCATCAGGGTCTCCTGCCGTGATGGAAGAATATATCGCTTTTCCATATTGGGCAAGAAGCCTGTGCTTCCCTATTGTATCTTCCTTATCCACAGGAAGCCTCATTTCGTTAAAGCTGTCTGAAATCCAATATTTTGCATCACCGAACTCCTTTTCCCACTCCTCAATGAACATTTTCCCGATTTTAGAAAACCATGGGGAATCCGGAGCGAGGACACAGGCATTCTCCGACTTGTCAAAACCGCCCCATTCAAGCTGGTTAGCCTTGATTTCAGGATGCATTTCGATGAAGGCCGGCGGAACAAAGCCTGCAAAGGCAGGAGCTATCGGTTCCATCCCAAGAGCACGCATCTTGCCCAATATCCTATGCTGCAATTTAATCTGCGAATTATGCCAGCTGTCGTCAAGAGGACCGTCAAAAGAATTCAGATTGCCCATACGATGCCAAGGAAGATGAGCGGCACCGGTAAAGAACTCGTCGGCTTCACTTCCCGTAAGCCCGAGACGCATCCACACCCTTTTTGCAATTGCTTCACTTGCAACGCTTGCAAGGGGCATGTTTACTCCATGCAGGGCCATCCAGTCTATTTCCTCCGACCAGCGTTCCCAGTCCCAGTATGGAGCCGTATATCCGAAAGTGCACACATTGAGGAAATAACGGAATCTGTAAGGAGACACGGCAGTCTCCTCGTATTCAGGCCACTCATCCGGTATATTCAGATTCCTGCCGCTCCAGGTCACCATGGACCTGCATGCTTTACGGAGATAACGGCCGAAAGCATAGCATATAGCCGTAGGACTGCTCCCCCGGATTTCAAGTTTTCCACCTTTAGCCCTGATTTCGTAGCTGTCGGTATCCTCATCAGGAGCGACAAGCTCAAGCGTAATGCCATCAACCTCCCCCACCGTATTTCCGATGACTTCCCTGGCGGCAGCAAGCCCTTTCCTGTCCCGGCATGAGCAGCTGCACAAAAGCAGCACAACAGCCAGGAGCATCATATATGGCAATGCTTTCTTCATCTGATAAATTACATTCACCTGGTCAATATAGTTTATAGAAAAGAGGGTGCATTCTAAGAATTTCCCAAGGAACACACCCTCCTGTCATTCAAGTCCGACAATACTAATCAATTATTTCACACTGGGTCTTGATGTCAAGATATACAGGCTTCATGAAAAGGTCCTGTGCCAGATCCTTGTCTATATATGTCCTTCCTGCATCGTTTACAGTAAACACATCCTTATCATCAGGGAACTGAAGAATCTGGATAATGCCATAATAATATGAAGGGGCATCATCAGTACCTCTTGTGCTCTTGATGATCATATAGTCTCCGGCATCAATATTCTTTTCAGCTGAAGCGGTACCGGTATGGCCGGCATTAAGCCAGCGGCGCTGGAATGTCTGTCCTCCGAGGTTTGTAATCTTGTCCGGGTCCTCCTCCCCAAGGGTAGAATTATCATACATTCTCTGGATTTCACCAAGCTGCCAGAATGCCCGCATTTTCTCAAGCGGAGTCCCGGCATTCTTTATCTTAATGAAAATGGCATCTACACCAGCATAGAACTCCGCATCATAATCAGACTTCCAGGAGCCTCTTACCAGCCTCATTTCAAATTTGACATCAACATTTGCATCCTTGATTCCATGACCGTCCACTTCATAGAGGTCACACTGCCTTCCTGTGGTACCGCCACCAAGACCGGAAGCCTTCAGGAAAGAGAACATATAACCTCTCTGGCCACCGATATATGCATTGTTCTTTGTATTCTGAAGACAGTTCAGGAAGCACATGCTGCCATTCAGTCCGTCAACTGCACGCATCTGGTCAAGGCTCAAAACATGTTCAACCCTGTCTCCTATCTTTACGCCATGCATGGAGAAGAAAGACTTTGTGTCAGAGCCGGCACCTGTGCCCTCTACCGGATAGTTTTCAGGGTCATTATCATGTGTCGCTACCTTTGCATCAGCGTAAAGGGCAACAGCATCATTCATCCATACAGTACCTTTCAGTTCTCCTGTCACTTCACCTACAGGACAATAGAAAGTCTTTTGGGCATTGCCGGCCTTAAGTGTGACCGCAATATCGGTCATCTCCTTTGAGTCCGCAAAGAACTGTGCAGCAATCCTGTCACCGTCAACCTTTCCGTCCTGTGCCTCACCGACCTCAATATAGGTCTCCCCGGACTTTTTCACCGCAACAAGTGTACATCCGTCAAGCCTGGCCTCTGACGCTGCCGCACCTACAATATCAACAGGTTCTGCATATACGAGAGATGCAAGGCCCGTCTCCATTTTGAATGTTGCCTCAAGGTCCTTGACCTTGTTTCCACCATTAGTGCCATTGTCCTTATTGCAGGAGGCAAAAGCAACTGCCGCAATGGCAAGACATAATAGATACTTTTTCATAATAATTAGATTTTTAAGTGTTATTAAATGTCTATCTGACTATTGAAATTTTTGAAATCACGGGGAAATGGTCAGACAGCCTTACATCTGCCTGCACTCCTGTAGATATAAGTCCCACAGCATCTGAGGGTCTTCCATAGATATAGTCAATCTTGACGGAAGGCTCCATGGAAGAATATGTCAGTCCTTCGTCCGTCAGGTTTTTCCAATATTTGCACAAATAAGCCATCTCGGGACTGTCAGGAGCAGAGTTCATGTCACCGGCAAGCAGGCATATCTTCTTGTCGGCAAGACGCTTCCTGATGAACTTGACCTGCTCAACCCTGGACCCGGAAGACGAAACTTCAAGATGGGTACATACGAAAGTCAGGACCTTGCCGTCCGGCAGTTCAATGTCAGCAACAAGCATAACCCTCTGCTCCTTGTCTTCAGGATTCGGAAGAAGAATCCTTTCCGAACTTATTATAGGATACCTGCTCAAAATTCCTATTCCATAATATCCTCCACGGTAATCAATCGATTTACCGTAGATTCCGAACATGCCGGTCCTGTACGAAAGTTCATTGATGAATTTCACCCCGTTCTGGTGATGGGCACGCTCCCGGCATGTCGCCCAATCGCATTCCTGCAGGGCGACGATATCCGGAGCCTCTGAAGAAATGTACTCCCCGATGTCCTCCATAGAGGCAAGTTCCCCGAAACGGAGATTGTAGGTCATTATCTTAAGGGTGTCTGCATCACGTCCTGCGGCGGACACCACCATAAGGCAAGATACAGAAAACAGAATTGATATAATACGTTTCATTATTGAAGTTTTTCTATTGATATTCTGTAATAGGGAAGATTTACCATCCTTAAGGATTCTATGCTTCTGCACACAAAACTTCCAGGAACCAGGACAAAAAGATCATATTCCGTATCTTCACTTCCGTAGAACATGACCCTGACAGTCGGATATCCGAATGCAAGCAGTTCTGCAAGCTCATCCTTCGCATCACGTGAAACCGTACCGACAACCACGGCATCACGGACAAGACGGTCAGACTTTTCTTCAAAGACTTTTCCTGCCCCAGCGGCATCATCTATCCTTGCTGTAAAGACACAGACAGGTGTGATTTCAGAAAGAGGGACAGGCACTGTGCAGCCGGACATGAAATATTCTCCGACAGCAGCCCCGTCATAGTCCGAAACCATATATGGAGTAACGATTCCTGTACCCTCAACCTTGTCTGAGCTGCGTCTGTTCTGTGCAAAGAAAGGCTGAGCCTTAACCTCAAGAGCAATCTCCACAGCCGGATTGGACTTCCCGACCTCCGCGTCCGCCCTGTCAAAAAGGTACATCACAGGTCTCTTGCCTGTCTGCCCCGCAATATGCGAAGCTGCCACTGAAGCCGCCCTCATTTCAAAGAAACTCCCGTCATCTTCAAGCGTACTGAAAAAATCAATGACAAATACATTCTTCCCGACAATCTGTTCCGGAGGCTCTGGGAGTTCCACCGTTACATCTTCCCCATCGTCTCCTGAAACCACTGTACTATCACACCCCAAAGGTATCATTACAAAGAGAAGGACTGCAGCCTTCAGTATCCGTTTCATAAATTCTATCTTCATACTCATCATTCTATTGTAATGGACAGGTCCGCCACTATGAAGCAGTGGTCTGAAAGTTCCGGACAGGCTATTATCTGATAACTTGTCCATGTCCAGGATTTCGGATATCCCATAACATAGTCCAGCTGAGTTGCAGGACCACTGGAAGGGATTGTATTTCCTGAGCCTCTTGCGATTTCCTGCCATCTGTTTTTCACATAAGCAATCAGGTCACTGTCCGGACGGTCATTGAAATCCCCTAAAAGCAGGGACGGAGTGCCCGTGTCCTCAGCAAAGAACTTCATGTTGAAATCCGCAAACTGCTTTACCCTGATATCTGAGCTTTCAACTGCAAGATGAGTTGACGCCACACGTATGGCTCCTCCCGGAAGCTGTACATATATCCATCCGGTGGCCCTGTCTTCACGGGCATTGTCATTCGAATACACCGCCTTCTTCGCCTTATAGAAAGGATATCTGCAAAGCAGGGCCACCCCGAATCCTCCACCCTGGTAATCAAATGATTTGGCATAGTACGGGAACATTCCCGTCTGAAGGGCGACCTCATTGAGCCAGTCCTTTCTGCCGTTGCGGGAAGTCATCCAGTCCACCTCCTGCAATGCCACTACATCCGGACTGTATTTCCTTATCACTTCCGAAAAGGGTTCCGACTGGTGGTCCATGTAACCGCCACCCTCCTTTACATTCATTGACATGACCCTGACCGTAATTGTCTGCTGTGCATGAAGCGTAATGAATGATAACGCCAGCACCATCATGAGCATAATCTTTCTCATAGCCTATCCTCCTGTCAGTTCCAGCCCGGATTGTTCGGAGCAAGGTCCGGATTAAGCTGCATCTGGGTAAACGGCACAGGCAGCAGATAGTGCCTGCCCGGATCAAACCGGCGTCCGGTCTCTATAAGGAGATACTGCTCACCGTCAACATTCTTCCAGGAAAGGTCATTGAGGTTCTCGCTCAGACGGCTCTGGTCAAGCCAGCGTCTGTTCACTCCCAAAAGGTCACCTGCAAGAAGTTCCCCCTGCTTCCAACGGATAATGTCGAAATAACGGTGCCCCTCAAAGAACAGCTCCACACGACGCTCGCGCTGTATCTCTGTGCGTATATCCGAACCGGCAGGCAGATTGTCAAGCTTAAGGTGAACCATACCGACCCTGTCGCGGAGCCTGTTGACGGTCATGTCAAGGTCATCCTGAGACACAGTCCCGAGACGCTCCTTTGCCTCAATATAGTTCAGAAGCACTTCAGCATAACGTATGATGACTATATCATTATCGTCATGACTGACATACCGCACCGTTGACGGCTCCACACATTTTCTCATGTAGTATCCAGAGTAGGTCATGCTGCCGTCTTTTGTATTGCTCAGCTTAGGATAAGTATATATTTTGTCATCTGTACTTGAAAGATCCCCGCTCTTGCCACCTTCCCATGGAGTCCCCGGAGCAAGGATTGACTGCGTCATACGGGGATCACGGTTCCGGAACACCTCCTCATAGGAATTACATGCTGACGGGTTCCATATTTCCCCCTTATCAGTAAGATAGCATTCAACCATACTTTTTGTCGGGACAAAACGTGCATAGTCACCGGGCACCCAGCATTCACGGGAAAGGTTATGGGCAGTCCTGGCGGACTCGCCAAGGTCATAGTTATAGACAAATGCAAGCATCACCTCCCTGTTTGAAGCATTACGTGATGCACGTCCTGTGTAATTGAAAAGATTTACATAGTCTTCATCAGGATGCCCCGTCTCATAAAGGCCATAATAAGGCGAAGCCATCGCCCTTTCTGCAGCATCCAAGGCTTCATGATACATCCCATTATACAGGTAGATACGTGAAAGAAGGGCAAGCGCCGCTCCCTGGGAAATGCGTCCGAACTCCGGTGAGGCTGCCGCGATATACTCAGGAAGAGCCTTATAGTGTTCTTCAAGGTCTCTGGTTATATTAGCTATCACCGTCATCCTTGCATCACGTCCACGGTAAACATCAGGATGCTCCACATCAAGTTCTTCCGTAATATAAGGAACATCACCGAAATAAGTGGTAAGTACCCAATAGTTGTATGCCCTGTAGAAATAGGCTTCTGCAGCATAACGTTCACGCACCTTTACATCAACGGCAGAAGCCCTCTGATAGTTGTTCAGGAAATAGTTTACCCTGCCGATATTTGTAAATGAATCTCTCCATATTGAATTTATCTGGGATGTCTCTGTCGTGAAATTCCCGGCGCCTATAGTACGGAATGCAGTATTGACGGCCCATGGCGCACTGTCTGCCATGATTTCTGTCATATTCAGCCAATATTTCCCGTACAGCGACGATGTGAATGTATTTGCAACACCGGCAAGATGCCCTTCCGTCTGCCAGAAGTTCGCATCGGTCATCTGGTCCTGTGGATAGCGGTCAAGAAACGCATCATTGCATGAACACAATACCGCAGCAACCGCGCATAATGAATATAATGTCCTTTTCATACGATATTCCTGATTATTTGAATGTTATATTAAGTCCCATAACGAAAGTCCTGATCTGCGGATAGTAACCTCCTTTCGATACTGGAGTCTCCGGGTCATAGGCATAGAAGAAATTACTGAAAGTAACAAGATTGTCTCCAGACAAATAGAGCCTGAGGTTGTCAATCCGTGCCTTCTGCATCCATTTTTTAGGGAAGGTGTAGCCAACCTGAACATTCTTAAGCCTGATATATGAAGCATCCTCAAGCCAATAGGTGGAGAATGTGTTCTGGTTAAAGCCCGTATTATAGGTAAGTCTCGGATATGCAGCACCAGGGTCAGGATTGCTTACGACATTATACCTCTGAAGGTGAATCTTCTGAGGATATGCCGCCATATCCTGGAAGGCATGTCTTGCAGTTCCGGTGAGGTAGCCGTCACATTTGCCGACTCCCTGAAGCACAAAACTGAAATCAATCCCCTTCCAGCCTAAGTTGCCCCTGAAAGTATATGTATAACGTGGAATATTGCTGCCGATTACCACCTTGTCATATTCCGGAGTGATACGTCCGTCAGGAACGCCGTCCGGGCCGCTTATATCCTTGTACTTGATATCACCTGGCTGATAGGTATTGCCAAGGATGACAGGTACTTTAGGAAGGTCGTACACATGGTTTTCACTATCGCTTATCTTGAAGTCATCCGGTGTCATAAGTCCGTCAGCCACATATCCGTAGAATGCATCAATCGGATATCCTACCATCCTTATCTGGTCTCCGCTAAGGTCAGGAGCATTTCCGGCAAGGTCAGTTATCCTGTTCCGGACATCTGCAATATTGAACCCGACTCCGTACCGGAAGTCTCCTGCCTGGTCACGCCAGTTCAGGTCAAGCTCCCATCCTTTATTATTGACCTTCCCGGCATTTTCCTCTGAAGGCTTTGCACCAATCTGGGACGGATAATTGAGTCTCAGCAGGATACCTTCAGTGTACTTGTCATACCAGTCAAAGCTCATGGTCAGACGGTTTGACAGCAGTGCGATATCAAAGCCGACATCGAACATTCTGATTTTCTCCCAAGTCAAATTGGGATTGGACAGCACAGACTGTACATATCCTGTTGTCGCAGATGTTCCCACAAGAGAAATTCCTGACGTAAATTCCTGCAAAACTGACAGATATGGATAGTCAGAAGAGCCTACATACTGATTGCCGAGCATCCCCCACGAAGCACGGACCTTAAGATTGTCAAGCCATCCGCGCACCGGAGCCATAAATTGTTCTTCTGAGATTCTCCAGCCAGCTGAAACTGAAGGGAAAAGTCCTCCCCTATTGTTTTTATGGAACCTTGATGACAAGTCATATCTGAGATTGACCTCAAAAAGGTATCTCTCATCGTAATTGTAGCTTAGCCTGCCGAATCCTGAACGTATAGCCCAGGTGGAAGCGGAGGCGTCATTGCTCATTGTCATGGCATCTCCAAGATTGAGGGTAGGATTGTACTCTGTGACAAGACGGTTTCTTGACGCCTCAAAGGCACGGTTGTCATACCATTCCTGGGACATGCCGACAACTCCGCCCAGATTGTGCCGTCCAAAAGTAAAGTCAAAGTTGGACTGAAGGATAAGGGTCTGCTGAAGAGACTTTATATCCCTGTTCTTAAGAGAGTTGGGATTCTGGTATGAATAGGAGGAATTATCTTCAGGATTGACGAAAGTGATGGTCTTCTTCAGAATTTCACGAAAACCGTTGGAAGAAGTAAGATTATAGGTGGCACTGATATCCCAGCCTTTGAGAATGTCCACCTTAAGGGTCTCCTGCAGTGAAAAGACTTCGGTGGACGTAGTGGACCTGCCACCGTCATTGAGTACAGCTACCGGATTGGTATTGCCTCCCCCATAAGCCCATGAACCGTCAGTGTACCTGACAGGTACATTCGGGGCAATCCTCATCGCATTATAGATGGCACCACCTCCGCTTGCCAGAGAACTGACAGGAGAAACAACATTATTTGAAGTATAGCTAAGATTAGACAGGAGTGTAACACGGTCAAGAAATCTGGTATTCATCTTGAAGCGCACATTATGGCGTGTCTCTCCAGTAGATTTGCCCACAGTAAGGCCATCCTGGTCGAAATAGCGATAGGAAAGCATATAGCCGCTATTGCCGAACGAACCGTTTATGCCGATACTATAGTTCTGCTGGGGAGCGAACTTGTTCAGGACCTGGCCGAGCCAGTCCGTATCTGCAAAATAATTGGCGTCAGTGCCATTCTGAACCTTGTCGAAATGCTCCTGCTGCCATGCCTTTGCCGTACCGACATTTTCACGCGCTTCATTGTCAAGAGTCATGAACTCTACAGCATCGCACATTTCAGGAAGCCTTGTAGGAGTCTGCATACCAAAGTATGCCCCGAAAGTGACAGAGACCTTACCTTCGCCTGTGCCGTTGTCAAGACGTTTGGTAGTGACAAGAAGCACTCCGTTTGCAGCGCGGGCGCCATATATTGCAGAAGATGCGGCATCCTTAAGTACAGATACACTCTCTATATCCTCCGGATTGATGGAAGAAAGGTCACCTTCGACCCCATCTATAAGAACAAGAGGATTGGAGTTGCCTATCGTACCTATACCGCGGACACGTATGGTCGTACCGTTCTCACCTGGCTGGCCGCTTGCAGAAGTCACTGTCACACCAGGAAGCAGTCCCTGAAGCCCCGTAGCGACATTAGAGATAGGCCGTGCAGACATCTCGTCGCTGTCTATCATGGCAACAGAACCGGTAAGGTTCACCTTCTTCTGCACCCCGTAACCAACAACGACCACTTCATCAAGGAACTGGGCATCTTCCCGGAGCACCACATCCACCACTGCACGGCCGTTGACAGCCACTGCCTGGTCCTTATATCCGAGGAAAGATATATTGAGCACGGCATCAGGGGGAACTGCAAGTGCATAGCGCCCTTCCCCGTCAGTCACAGCCCCGTCCGAAGTACCCGCCACAAGAACACCTGCTCCGATTACAGGCACACCTTCAGCATCCTTCACGACACCGGTCACCTCAACCATCCTCTTCTCTTCCTTAATTTCCCTTTTCTTTACGGAAAGCATTATCTGCCGGTCATCCTTAATTTCATATGAAATGCCAAGCCCGCCAAAAAGCCTGTCAAGCACCCATACAATACTGCGGTCCTTTGCCGTCAGGTTAATCCTGGCAGTCTGGTCAGGAAGGGCACTGCTATAGAAAAAGCTATAGCCGCTCTCATTCTCGATTGCCGTAAGAGCCTCAGTCAGCGACTTGTCCCTAATGGTGACAGTCACCTGGGCTGCCGCACGATCAATCTGCACAAATAGAAACAGTGCAGCAATAAGCATCCCAATGGTCAGTCTGTGTTTCATTAATTATAGGTTTAATCGTTCATATAGAATTTTATAGTATTCCCGTTCATCCTGTACTTCACAGGTGATGTCCCGGATATCAGTTCCAGCACATTCATAAGCGAACTGTTCCTTATGAGTCCGGTATATGTGTATCCGGCTACACTGCTGTCAGAAAACACGACATCAACATTATACATCCTCTCCAGCATCCTGGAGACAGAAGCGAGAGTCATTCCGTCAAGGTAGATTTCATTTGCACGCCACGGCACAAGATGGTCTGCATTAGGTGCATCAGCAGCAGACAATTCTCCAGTACTCCTCTCATAGACTGCTTCCTGGCAAGGAGAGAGCACAACATCGTCATCACCGGAAGATGCCAGTACCTTTCCTTCAACCAATGTGGTCCTTATGGACATTTCATCATGATAAGCACGTACATTGAATTTGGTACCGAGTGCCCTCACCCTGACCTCTCCTGCATCCACAACGAAAGGAATGTCAGGATTCTTCGCGACATCAAAATAGGCCTCACCGTCAAGGAATATGTCACGTACCTTGGAGTTATAGTCGGAGGTATATGTGAGGCGGCTGTCTGAATTCAGCCACACGACCGTACCGTCAGGAAGAGTGACCATACTCTTATGTCCTCTCTCTGCAACAACCTCAAATTCCTGCACAGGTTTCAGAATGTCATGCGCACTATAGCCGGCAACGGCGGCAACAGCCACTGAAGCGGCAACGGCAAATGCTGCCGCCAAAGTCCTCCATGTCTTCCGTCTGCCATGATTTGCCTCAGCCTCTGATATGCGGCGGAAAATATCATTTTTCATCCTCCTTTTCCTGGATTCAGGCATCACATAATCATTACCTGTCCACCTGTCAAGGCTGTACTCCTCGAAGTTCAGGTCCATGTCCTCATTCATGACAGAATACAGCAGTTCATTCTCCGCCGATGAAGTCTCTCCGGCAAAGAACCTGTCCAGCAAATCCTTATATTCTTCTTTTCCCATTTTATCCTTATGTCAGCAGCCGTTTTACGGGCCGTTAATATCAAGATTTTACATAATGTATCCACTCGTGGAGATTTTCCCCACAAGCTGAAAAGAAAAAATATGCCATTCAATAAAATGAGAATTTTTCAGATAAAAAGTGCAAACATGATAAGCCTGCCGATATTTTTCTTAAGGACCTGCTTTACCCTGGCAATCTGATTGTCCACAGTCTTAGGCGATATGTCAAGGACAGAAGCAATCTGCGCCGTGCTCATCCCTTCCTTTGTCTTCATGAGCCATATCCGGCGGCGTGCTTCCGGCAAAGAGTCTATCACGCGGCTGACTTCCGCCTCGATAATCTTCATGTCAAAGTCAGATGCCTTGGCATTCTCACAGGAGTCCATGGCACGGACTGCATATTCTACATATCTTGTAAGAGTCACCTGACGGCGGGTCTCCTTATAGACAGCATTGCGTGCCGTCACATAGAGCCATGCGGGAAGATTACGGTCCTGGGCGATAATGCTGCGATGCTCCCACAGCTTCATGAAACAGAACTGGGTAATGTCCTCAGCAAGAGTGCTGTCCTTGAGGACCGAATATACATAGCCATAGACCATGGAGACATACTTGTCATACAGGGAGGCAAAGGCTTTTTTGCTCCCGGCATTCATCTGTACTATCAGCATACGGTCTTCAGACATCCCATTTCATAATTAGATCCGGACAAATATAAGGTTTATTTTTTACCGTTCAGTGATGATGACCGTGTAAATACGGAACGGGTAACGTAACAGAAACTTTTTGGGACACCCCCGATTTAACAAAATATTGTCTTTTGGTGGATGTGGAGGGACAATGGGAGCCTTATGGTGTATCTTCATAAAGTTTCCGCTGGGGCATATGGCACGTAAGTCAATGATGCTTAATACATTTCCACACCACACAGCCTCGTTTTTGGGACAGCGAGTGTCAAATACATGTTGATTTAAAGCAAGTTGCACACCACGAATATTATAAAATTACGCCCGGACAAGGACATACTCCGAGATTATTTTGTAAGTTTGCGTATCAGCTAATGTTCTTTATGCGCAAACTTTCATACAAAAGGAAGCCGTCACATAAGGAGCATCGGCAATTGACTTACAGCAAAGGATTTATAGCATGAATAGACACTTCACAATTCCCGGAAAATTGAAAACGGCAATTTTGGTGGCAGGACTGATATTTCCTGCGCTTCTGTCTGCCCAGGACTACATTTACACGGTTGATACAGACCCGATTGCCGCAAAGGTAACTGAAATCTCGGAAGAGCAGGTTGTATATAAGGATTTTGATAACCTTGAGGGTCCGGTATATAAGATATCAGCATGGCGTGTGCTCCGGATTGTTTTTGAGAATGGCAAGGAGGAGGTATTCGCAAAGGCGTCCCCATACACCGGGCTTCCTTCTGCAGGGCCGACATATAAGCCGTCCTCCCATGCAATCCACCCGCTGGAATACAGGAAAGGACAGTGGTATTGCGAGCATGAACGGATGAGCAGGGCAGCAATTTCGGACTACATCAGAAACTCACTATATGGTGAAGAGTACAGGAAGGCCCAGATGAACTATTTCTGGGGATTTTTCCTGACAATGGCAGGGTCGGCGGCAATCGTGAGCGCAGTAGCAGTAGGGTGCATTAATGCAGATATGGCCAAGTTCGAGAGAGAGAATATTGACCCTGTCATGTCTCAGATGCATGCGGGATATTCCAGCTCGGGAGGAAGTTCAAATGCTGCACCGATAGTTTTTGGTGTAATAGGCTCTGGATGTCTCGGTGCCGGCATTCCGCTTATAGTGAAGGGAAACCGAGGGTTCCGCAAGATAGCAGAAGACTATAACCGGACATATCTGAACGGCAGAAAAGGAGGCGGAAGGGCAAATGCATCTCCAGAGAAGAACCACGGGGCAAGCCTTTTCCTCGGGCCTACTGCAAACGGGGCGGGGCTTCGTGTGGATTTCTGAGCGGGGTTTTGAGCAGGGTTACTGAGCGTTGTTCCTGAGCAGAGGGTTCTGAGCAGGGTTCCTGAGCAGGGTGATACGTGCTGATAGGGCTACGGCGGCTGTTGTTTTGGCTTTTTTGTGGGGCAGTGTTTTGGAATTGCGGTGCTGTGGCATTGTTGCGGTGTAGCGACGTAGTGGTATGACAGTGTGATGCTTTTGTGATTGGGCGCGTTGAGGATTGGCTGCTTTGAAGATTGAGTGCCTTGACGTGAAGGACACTTTAACGTGGAGGGGAACTTGGTAGCTATCAGCAACTTGCCGGAATACGATTCCCCGCCACAGGGGCATCAATTTTCAGGAATACATTAATTATCAACAGCTTGCGATCCACCCAATAACTTATTGTTCAACAATCGGTAAACCTATTTCAGGACAATAGATTACGGTAAGATCATTTAAGACTGAACTGCTGGCAAGCTGCAATGAATGGAAAAACGGTAAAAATTTCGGTTCTTCTTCAATTTTGTTGCAATTTCATCCTTGCGGTTTGGTACATTTTTA